>ENA-OWPP01003085-OWPP01003085.1-human-gut-metagenome-genome-assembly--contig:-NODE-3085-length-10380-cov-3.738596_pt1 | contig 10380 bp, 9 predicted proteins | sample MGYA00248265_ERZ651848 | MGnify/ENA primary metagenome ERZ651848 (study PRJEB26924, sample SAMEA4378233) | human gut metagenome | biome: human gut; feature: human-associated habitat; material: faeces... | reverse complement strand
GGCAGCTCGCTCTGGAATCTTTACAGCGGTTGTCTTTGGTATGGCGCGTGCCTTCGGGGAAGCCTTGGCTATCCAGATGGTAGTCGGAAACTCGGCAGTGGTACCAACCTCGCTCACAACACCAGCTTCCACCCTCACCTCTATTTTGACTATGGGAATCGGAAATACCGTCATGGGTACGGTCAATAACAATGTTCTTTGGTCACTCGCCTTGGTATTGCTCCTCATGAGTCTTGCCTTTAACAGTGTGATTAAACTGATTACGAAAGAAAGAGGTAAGAAGAACTATGCACGCTAAACGAATGGATAAAATTGCAACAGGAGTACTGTATGCTATTTCAGGGATCATCGTTGCGATTCTTGCCTCATTGATCCTTTATATCTTGGTCCGTGGCTTGCCCCATGTATCCTGGCACTTCTTGACTGGGAAATCCTCTTCTTATCAAGCAGGAGGAGGGATCGGAATTCAATTGTATAATTCCTTCTTCCTCTTGGTCATTACCTTGGTGATTTCCTTCCCACTTTCTCTTGGGGCTGGGATTTACCTCTCTGAGTACGCTAAAAAAGGTCGCTTAACCAATTTGGTTCGAACCTGTATTGAAATCTTGTCTTCCTTGCCATCAGTCGTTGTAGGTCTTTTTGGTTACTTGGTCTTTGTTGTCCAATTCAAATATGGCTTTTCGATCATTTCAGGGGCCTTGGCCTTGACTGTCTTTAACCTGCCACAGATGACCCGCAATATCGAAGATAGCTTGCAGCACGTCCACCATACACAGCGCGAAGCAGGTCTAGCATTGGGCTTGTCTCGCTGGGAAACTGTGATTCATGTGGTGGTTCCTGAGGCTCTTCCAAGTATTATCACTGGAGTCGTCTTGGCCTCAGGACGGATCTTTGGGGAAGCTGCAGCCTTGATCTATACTGCAGGTCAATCGGCTCCAGCCCTTGATTGGTCAAACTGGAATATCTTTAGTGTAACCAGTCCGATTTCGATCTTCCGTCAGGCTGAAACCTTGGCTGTTCATATCTGGAAGGTCAATAGTGAAGGAACCATTCCAGACTCGATCGAAGTCTCAGCCGGTTCTGCCGCAGTTCTTTTGATCTTTATCTTGATCTTTAACTTTGGAGCACGCAAACTCGGAAGTTATCTCCATAAAAAACTAACATCTGCTTAAAGGAGAAGAAATGTCAAAATACAATTGGGATGAGAGACACATCATTACTTTTCCTGAAGAAAAGGTGGTCCTATCGACCAAAGATTTGCATGTCTATTATGGAACGAACGAGTCCATTAAAGGCGTTGACATGCAGTTTGAAAAGAATAAGATTACAGCCTTGATCGGTCCTTCAGGATCTGGAAAATCAACCTACCTTCGTAGTTTGAACCGGATGAACGATACCATAGATATTGCGCGTGTAACGGGTGAAATATGGTATGAAGGAATCGATGTCAATCGTCCAGATATCAATGTTTATGAAATGCGCAAGCACATTGGGATGGTTTTCCAACGGCCCAATCCTTTTGCCAAATCGATTTATAAAAACATCACCTTCCCGCATGAACGTGCTGGGGTGAAAGACAAGAAGATCTTGGACGAATTGGTCGAAACTTCTTTGAAACAGGCAGCCCTATGGGATCAGGTCAAGGATGATCTTCACAAATCAGCTCTAACGCTTTCAGGTGGTCAACAGCAACGACTTTGTATCGCGCGGGCTATTTCTGTGAAGCCGGATATCCTACTCATGGATGAGCCAGCTTCAGCGCTTGATCCGATCGCAACAGCGCAATTAGAAGAAACCATGCTGGAGCTGAAGAAAGATTACACCATTGTCATCGTAACCCACAGCATGCAACAAGCAGCCCGTGCTAGTGATTATACCGGTTTCTTTTATCTTGGAAACCTCATCGAGTACGATAAGACTTCGAATATTTTCCAAAATGCGAAATTGCAATCGACCAACGATTATGTATCGGGTCACTTTGGATAAAGTAATATGACAACAAAAAGGAAAATAGAATGACAGAACCAATTTTGCAAGTCAAGGACTTGTCGGTTTATTACAATAAAAAGAAGGCTTTGAATAGTGTCTCCTTGGACTTTGCTCCAAAGGAGATTACAGCCTTGATTGGTCCTTCAGGATCAGGGAAATCTACCCTTTTAAAAGCCATTAACCGTATGGGGGACCTTAACCATGAGGTCACCACCACAGGAACCATCCTCTACAATGGACATAATATCTACGGACCACGGACCGATACGGTCGAATTGCGTAAGGAAATCGGAATGGTCTTCCAACAGCCCAATCCTTTCCCAATGTCCATTTATGATAACGTGACCTATGGCTTGATGATTAATGGTGTCAAGGACAAGGCTGTCTTGGACGAAGCAGTTGAAACCTCTTTGAAACGCGCTTCCATCTGGGATGAAGTCAAGGATCGACTGCATGATTCAGCTATCGGACTTTCCGGTGGTCAGCAGCAGCGGGTCTGTGTGGCGCGGGTCCTTGCGACCAGTCCAAAGATTATTCTTTTGGATGAGCCTACTTCAGCGCTAGACCCGATTTCAGCTGGGAAGATTGAAGAAACCTTGTATGGACTAAAAGACCGTTACACCATGCTCTTGGTGACACGCTCCATGCAACAAGCGAGTCGGATTTCCGATAAAACAGCCTTTTTCTTGGATGGGGATTTGATTGAGTACAATGATACCAATGAAATGTTCTTGAACCCAGCTAAGAAAGAAACAGAAGACTATGTCTCTGGTAAATTTGGATAGGAAGAAAATAAAATGTTACGAGTTCAATTTGAAGAAGATTTAGAGAAGTTGCATAACCAGTTTTATGCAATGGGAAATGAAGTGTTGAGTCAGATCAACCGTACAGTTCGTGCTTTCGTGACCCATGACCGTGAATTGGCCCGTCAGGTTATCGAAGATGATGCGGAGATCAACGACTACGAAGTGAAATTAGAGCGTAAATCCTTTGAGATTATTGCCCTTCAACAGCCCGTTTCACAAGACCTTCGTGTCGTGATGACTGTCTTAAAAGCGGTCTCTGACATAGAGCGGATGGGTGACCACGCAGTATCAATTGCCAAGGCGACGATTCGCATGAAAGGGGAAGTCCGCATCCAATCTGTTGAGGAAGAGATCAGCAAGATGGGCCGTGAAGTCAAAGATTTTGTCGAAGCGACACTAGATGTTTACCTCAAAGGCGATGTGGATTTGGCCTATGAAGTTGCTTCACGAGATGAAGTCATCAACCATTACTTCGATAGCATCCAAGAATTAGCAACAGAAGAAATTCGGAACAATCCTGAGTCCATCGTGACCGGACGGGATTATTTCCAAGTGATCAACTTCTTGGAACGCATCGGAGATTATGCAAAAAATATCTGTGAATGGGTAGTTTACTTTGAAACAGGTAAAATTATCGAAATGTAAGATCATGGAGTCTTTTCGATCTCAGACAGGCATTGTCATGCTTGTCTTTTCTTTTATCCCAACTTTGTGATAAAATAGTTTTATTAGGGCTTTTGATTGGAAAAGCGTGAAACATTTAAAGGAGGAAATTATGCAAGCAGTTGCACATTTTGTAGAAACATTTGTTCCTGAGCACTACGATCTATTCTTAGATTTGAACCGCTCTAGTAAAACTTTCTCAGGGAAAGTGACCATTAGCGGAGAGGCAAAAGAGACTCGCATCTCGCTTCACCAAAAGGATTTGACCATCGAAACAGTAGAAGTAGCAGGTCAAGCCCGCCCATTTACGGTTGATGATGCTAATGAAGCGGTTTATGTTGAATTGGAAGGCACAGGTCAAGTGACAGTTACCCTGACCTATTCTGGTAAGATTACAGACAATATGACTGGGATTTACCCATCTTACTACAGCATTGATGGTGTGAAGAAGGAAGTCCTCTCGACTCAGTTTGAGAGCCATTTTGCGCGTGAAGCCTTTCCAAGTGTGGACGAGCCTGAAGCTAAAGCAACTTTCGATCTTTCTTTGAAATTTGACCAAGAAGAAGGTGAAATTGCCCTTTCAAATATGCCTGAAATCGATGTGGAAAACCGTAAAGAAACAGGAATTTGGAAATTTGCTACGACTCCACGGATGTCTTCATACCTCCTTGCCTTTGCTGCCGGAGATCTTCAAGGAGTGACAGCTAAGACTAAGAATGGAACCCTTGTCGGAGTCTACTCAACAAAAGCTCACCCATTAGAAAATTTGGACTTCTCATTAGATATTGCCGTTCGTGCTATTGAATTCTACGAAGACTACTATGGCGTTAAGTATCCAATCCCTCAATCCCTTCATATCGCCCTTCCAGACTTCTCTTCAGGAGCGATGGAAAACTGGGGCTTGGTAACCTACCGTGAAGTCTACCTTCTAGTAGATGAAAACTCTACGGCCCAAAGCCGTCAAACAGTAGCCTTGGTGGTGGCTCACGAATTGGCTCACCAATGGTTCGGAAACCTCGTGACCATGAAATGGTGGGATGACCTCTGGTTGAATGAAAGTTTTGCCAATATGATGGAATATGTCAGCTTGGATGCTATCGAACCAAGCTGGAATATCTTCGAAGACTTCCAAACAACCGGTGTGCCTGCTGCCTTGAAACGCGATGCTACAGATGGCGTTCAATCCGTCCATGTGGAAGTTAAACACCCTGATGAGATCAACACCCTCTTTGACCCAGCCATCGTCTATGCGAAGGGTAGCCGTCTCATGCACATGCTTCGCCGTTGGTTAGGCGATGACGCCTTCCGTAAAGGCTTGAAGATCTACTTTGAAAAACACCAATACAGCAATACCATCGGTCGTGACCTTTGGGATGCTCTTGGGCAAGCTTCAGGTCGTGATGTCGCAGCCTTTATGGATTCTTGGTTGGAGCAACCAGGATACCCTGTTGTTTCAGCTTCTGTGGAAAACGATACCTTGATCATCCGTCAAGAGCAGTTCTTCATCGGAGAAAGAGAAGAAAAAGGTCGCAAGTGGGTTGTTCCTTTAAATAGCAACTGGACAGGTATTCCAGATACTTTGGAAACTGAAGTCTTAGAAATTCCAAACTACAGTGCCTTGAAAGCAGCTAACAGCGGAGCTCTTCGCTTCAATACAGAAAATACAGCTCACTATATCAGTGACTACCGTGGGGAATTGTTGGAAGACATCCTTGCTGACCTTGCTAGCTTAGATAGCACTTCGAAACTACAAGTGGTTCAAGAACGCCGTCTCTTAGCGGAAAGTGGTCAAATTTCTTATGCAAGCCTCTTGCCAGTGATTGAACACTTGACAGAAGAAAGTTCCTACTTGGTTGTTTCTGCTGTTTCGAGCGTCTTAGCTGGAATCAGTCTCTTTGTGGATGAAGGAACTGAAACAGAAGCTGCCTTCCATGAGTTGTTGAAACGCTTGAACCGATACAACTTTGAACGCTTAGGTCTAGAAGCTAAGCCTGGTGAAACAGAAGAAGACGAAAAAGTTCGTCAGCTAATGATTGCTAATATGATCAAGGCCAATGATGAAGCTGCACAAGCACAAGCGAGTGCCATCTTTGAAGCGCATGCAACTGATCTAGAAAAACTTCCAGCAGCCATCCGCTTGCAAATCTTAGTCAACCAAATCAAGCACCAGGAAACCAAGGCGCTTAGCCAACAATACCTGGATACCTATGTGAAGACAGTTGATGGAAACTTTAAACGCCAGTTGGCGGCTGCACTTTCTTATACCAAGGATAAGGAAACTTTGGAAGCTCTATTGAAGGAGTGGAAGAACAAGGATGTGGTGAAACCTCAGGACTTGGCTATGAGCTGGTATTACAACTTCTTGCATGATGACTTTACCCAAGGTAGAACCTGGACTTGGGCGCGTGAAAACTGGGATTGGATCAAGAAAGCCCTCGGTGGTGATATGAGCTTTGATAAGTTTGTCATCTACCCAGCTAACTGTTTCAAGACCCGTGAACGGTTGAATGAATACAAGGCCTTCTTTGAGCCTCAATTGGATGATATGGCGATCAGCCGTAATATCAAGATGGGAATTAAAGAAATTGCAGCTCGTATTGATCTTATCGAGCGGGAGAAAGCAGCAGTAGAAGCCGCTATCCTTGCCACGAAATAAATGAAATAAATTTATAAAAGATGCTACAGAATTCATTCTGTAGCATCTTTTGTTTTTCAATGAATCATTTGTATTGGATATCGAAGGAGAAGGATCATTAGTTTATTGGACTTGGTAAGAGAATCTCCGTTCGATAGTGGCCATTTTCTTTGAATCGCTTGATAGTTCCTTGGTATTCTTGTACTAGAGCATCAACGTTTCGTAAGCCCCAACCATCTCTTTGACGTGTTTTACGAGTCTCTTGTTCTTGTTCATTAAAGGTATTGTTGATCGAAATAAATAGGTTTTGTTGAAAATAACGTATATTTAGAGCCAATGTTCTCTCCGATTTATCAGTCAATCGAAGACAGGCTGAAATACTATTATCTAAACAATTTCCTAAAATAACAGCTAGAATATCAGGCTGAATAGCTAATTCTTGAGGGACAAAGCAGTCAATTTCCAATTCAATTTCATCTTCAACATCGTGCAGTTTTTGATTCAGTAAAAAATTAATTGTTGGATTTTTGGAGTAAAAGGTTTGTTTTCCTGAAATACTATCAGTTAACGAGTGAAGATACTCTCTAGCCTCATCTGAATTTTCTTCTAGAAGTGCCAACAGAGTTAAATGTTTATTTTTTAAGTCATGCCGAAGACTTTGCAATCGTTGGTATTCCTCTTGAGACTGTTGTGTTTCTCTTAATTGGAATTGAAGCTGTTCTTTATCTAATTTATTTTGATAATAAGCGTGCTGTTGTTGAGAAAGATGTAGGGTAAAATAAAGCGAGGAAAACGATAATACAATAAGAGACAAGATTGAAATGACAGAAAGATAATCTGGTCCAAATACTTGCCCTTGAATAGCTGATACAGTAAAGGCAAAAATAATCGATAAAATCGGCACAATAAATAGATACAGCCAATTTCTTTTAGATGTTGCCATGCCTAACTTTTGATGTGTTCGAAATAACTGTCGAAGAACAAGTGTTATGATGGTTGAAAAAAGAAAACTAATGGCAAGGTAACCACTAATCAGTCCTAAATTTTTCGATACTTTTGACAGTGGAAGAAAAAGTTGGATAGTTTGATTGAGGACAGCTCCTGCTAATAATGTCAGGCTTGTCTGTAAGAATATCCAAAAGGAAGAATCACGAAAGGAGTAGCCAAAATAGAGTCCTACAAGAGAGGATTCTACAATACTAAGGAGGAGATTGCTCACTAAAAAAATGCGACTTTCTAAAAAAACAAACACAAGAGCCACATGAAAAAGAAAGCAACAACAAAGGAGTAAAAGTGTCTCTTTTGATTGTTTACTTTTGGATATTGGCCTAAAAAATAAAACACTTGCCAGAAATAAGTCAAATAAGATACTAATGATCCGTAATCCTATTAGCATTAGAAATTCCTTTCACTGAGGTAGTTATAGTATTTTTCTTTAAAAGAAGACTGGAACTTACGACTAATTGGAAGTGAATGCTCCTCGATTCCATTTAGCAAAATAGTCACTGTTTTCGCATCAAAATCTTTGATATATTTGGGATTTACAATATAAGAAGCATGTATTTGAATAAAATAATCAGGTAGTCTATCCAAAATATCTTGGGTTTTCAGTAAGGACTTATAGGTATCTGCTAGCGTGTAAATAAAAACGGAACGCTTATCCTTCTCAAAATAGGTAATGTCACTTAACGGAATAGAGTAACTTTGTTTTCCAAATGAGAAGTTAAAGATGGTTTGTCCTAAATCTAAATAACGTAAAACTCTGTCTACTACCTTATTTAGCCTTTGAGGTTCAATTGGTTTTACTAAGTAATCAAAAGTCTGTACTTCAAAAACTTGTTCCATATAATCACGATAGCTAGTCACAAAAATAATGGGGATAAAAGGATTGAACTGCCGAATTTCACGAGCAAGGTCAATTCCAGTAATTTGTGGCATATCAATATCCAAAAAGACACAATGAGTATCCGTTGTTAACTGTTCTAGCATTTTTTGTGGATTTGTATATAGTTTTGTTTCTACAGGAACCTTGTCGTAAGAAAGTAAATACTGTTCTAACTGACTAGCATCTCTAGTTGAGTCATCACAAATAACGACGTTTAACATAAGTCCCCCTTATCAAATTGAGTTGGCTAATTATGACACTAAAATGGTAAATCATGACGTAAACCTTGGAAAGTCATATGTTTATTATACAATAATCTTATCAAAAATGAAGGAAGCTGGGAAAATCTTCTCAGTCTTGAGTGATGAGATGAAGACATTTGCACCACTGACTATTAGAGATTTGACAAAATCATTTGATAAGCAACATTTTGCTAATAACCATATTTCATTAGAAATAGAAGCTGCTAAAATTACAGCTTTTTTAGGACACAATGGTGCTGGTAAGTCCACCCTCTTAAATCAAATGATTGGTTTTACCAAACCTGATCAAGGAGACGTTTGCTATGAAGATATTTCTTTTGTTCAAAATCGTAAACAAGCTCGCTCAATGATGAGCTATATGTCTCAACAGTATGCACCACTTGAAAAATTAACAGTAGAACAAAACTTAGAAATGCTTGGAAGAATGAGAGGATTAAATACCTTAGATATACAAAAAGAAATGGATCAGCTCTTAACCGAGTTGGAAATTAAGGAGTACCGAGCAAAACAAGGAAAGGACCTTTCAGGTGGTTTAAAGCGCCTGACCTCTTTTGCAATGGCTTTAATCGGGTCTCCGACCATCATTCTTCTTGATGAACCGACAAATGATGTTGATCCAATACGTCGTGAAAAACAATGGCAATTATTACAGAAGCTGGCGCATAAAGGTCATACCATTATTATCGTGACGCATAATCTCTTAGAAGTTGAAAAATATGCTGACAACTATGCCTTATTTAACCATGGGAAGTTAATCAAATCAGGACCAGTTCAGCAAATAACCTATCAAAAACAGTATCAAATATCTTTTGAATTTAGGAATGAAGATAGCTTAGTTCTATTTCAAGATTATACCATTATCAACGGTTCTATTTGTCAGATTGAAATAGAAGAAAAGGAGTTAACGAGACTGCTACCAAAAATAACACAGGAATTGGATAGAAAGAATATTTTTAATCTGTCACTTGCTCAGAAAAACGTATCCATTTCAGATCTTTATAGAGAGGAGTTGACAAACTGATATGACTCAATTTTTTTACTTACTTCGTTGGAACTATCTTCGTCAAAAAGATCTATTTCTACTTTTTACGCTAGCTCAGGTTCTGTTATCCATTTCACTTCTTTTTGGTTATCCACTAGTGATCGGTGAGATTGATACGACAGCTGCCTACTATCTCTCTTCTGGTTCAGTTCTGATAGGAATTATTTCTATTGGCTGTACGATCTCATCCCCTGTTATAGCAAATGCGAAGTCAGAAGGACATGTAGACTACGTACGAGCCCTTCCAATACCACGAATTCTGATTTCCTTAGCAGATCTTTGGATGTGGATGATTGCTATTTTACCTGGAGTGTTCATTTCTGTTATACTGGGCTATTTTCGTTTTTCTGTCCGCCTAAATGTATCTGTTCTGGCTGTTTTCATCCTATTTCTGATCTGTCTTACGATGATCAGTCTTGGATTTGCCATTGCGTATACTTTTTCTCCCAATATTGTCACGCTGATGTCTCAGTTAATTCTCATGATTGGTTTGATGTTTTCACCAATCATGTACCCTGCAAGTCGTCTTCCAGATTGGATAAATCATCTCTACCATATTCTTCCTTTTGTCCCTTCTGTCAATCTTCTTCGAGCTTGTGTCTATAGCCATGACCACATCTCATTGTTTGACTTAACTATTCTAGTCATCTGGATTTTGCTAACACAGTTACTGATCTTGAGAGTTCTTTATAAGGAAAAATAAAGGAAGGAGGGTAGATATAAGATTCTTCTACGAAACAATAATCCATTTAAAAGTAGTTCAATTGAAGAGATATTCCTACAACAAAAAGCAACAACTGTGTTCAGATGTTGCTTATTTTAGTATGTTCGTACCCTTTGTATCTTATTTGAAATACCAGTGGTGTTTGAGGCTGGCAAAAATCGCCTTGCTGGTGATCGTGATGATGACCAGTTTGATGAGGTCGGCAAGGATAAAGGGAGCAACGACCAAAGTAAATGCTTTTTGGAGATCGGTATGCGTGACCAGCATAAAGCCGATAGCTCCAGCTACAAAGAGGAGAGCACTACTGAACAAATTAGCAAGGAAAATGGTCAGCACGCTGGATTTAGCATTTGTAAATAGAGACGTGATCCAT
>ENA-OWPP01003078-OWPP01003078.1-human-gut-metagenome-genome-assembly--contig:-NODE-3078-length-10405-cov-11.911401_pt1 | contig 10405 bp, 10 predicted proteins | sample MGYA00248265_ERZ651848 | MGnify/ENA primary metagenome ERZ651848 (study PRJEB26924, sample SAMEA4378233) | human gut metagenome | biome: human gut; feature: human-associated habitat; material: faeces... | reverse complement strand
TGCTCAGGTACTTAAAAAAAATATTTTATAATAGTGTTGCGGAATTAAGGTTAATCTCAAACACCAATTATAAAATTATGAGAACTGCTAATTTTGCTCAGGATCTGTTGAGCGTTCAGACAGAACTATTGAATTTTGCTTATAAGTTGACAGCAGATCGCGAAGAAGCAAATGACCTCCTTCAGGAAACTTCATTGAAGGCTTTAGACAATGAAGATAAATATACAGCTGAAACAAATTTCAAGGGATGGATCTATACCATCATGCGTAATATCTTTATTAATAATTATCGTAAGGCTTTACGCGATCAGACTTATGTAGACCAGACCGATAATCAATTTTATTTGAATCAGAATATAGACATTGAAGGTGATTCAACTGAAGGTTCTTATGATTTGAAGGAAATGCGTCGCATAGTTAATGCTTTGCCTAAGGAATATCGCATTCCATTTTCTATGTACGTATCAGGGTTCAAGTATCGTGAGATAGCAGATAAGCTGGGGCTTCCACTTGGTACTGTAAAGAGCCGTATTTATTTTACCCGGCAAAAGTTGCAGGAAGAACTGAAGGACTTCCGTTGAAATTGTGAAAAAACTCTCTATCTTTAAAATAATTAATAACGTTTTTCATTGACTCCGGGGGCTGTGAAGTTCCCGGAGTTTCTCATTTTTGCAGGAGTCTCTTTATTATAGGGCGGAGTATATAATAGCTGACTGGCAATGCTAATCCTACTCCCAGGCTATTGGCTAGAAAATCTAGCCAGTCACCACTTCGGTTGTCTGTGCATGAAGCTTGTAACAGTTCAATACATCCACTCATGAAGATTGGCAATATAATACCTCCTGTGATTAGTTTTTTCCATACGATGAACTTATGCAGTCTTAGGTATTCGAACCAAATGACCATGGTCAGGCCTCCATACATACAAATATGCACTATTTTATCAATAAACGGAACGTTGTTTAATTCTGTTTGAGGAGGAGTAAAGAAAGATAAATAACAGATTACGATGATTGTTATTATAGATAGAGGATAAGTCCTTATGTAATACATAATATGCTAATTTTTTATATTTAGCGCGAAAATACGATATTTTTTGTATTTTTGCGCCTTATAATTGTACAAACTATAACAAAAAGTCTTATGCATCATAATGATCGAGTAAGTTTTGGCAGTAGGTTAGGAGCTATTTTAGCAGCTGCTGGTTCAGCAGTTGGGTTAGGTAATATATGGCGCTTCCCATATGAAACAGGAAACCATGGGGGAGCTGTCTTTATTTTGATATACTTAGGATGCATTTTTATTTTAGGTCTTCCGATTATGATTGCCGAGTTTACTATTGGACGGCATTCGAAGGCTAGTACCGGAGAGGCTTTTAAGGTTTTGGCGCCAAAAGGTTATTGGAAGTGGGTCGGATATTTAGGTGTACTGACAGGCTTTCTGATATTAGGATATTATTCTGTTGTAGCAGGATGGACGTTGGAATATGTTTTTGAAGCTGCGACCGGACAGTTTGCCGGTAAAACCTCATCTGAATTTGTTTCGATGTTTCAGCAGTTTTCTCAGAATCCTATACGCCCTTTGATATGGCTGACAGTTTTTATGCTGCTTACTCACTTTGTAATTGTAAAAGGGGTACAGAAAGGAATTGAACGTTCCTCTAAAGTATTGATGCCTTTACTCTTTATTCTGGTTGTTGTACTGGCAGTTTGTTCGGTTATGCTTCCTGGTGCAGAAAAAGGTATAGAGTTCTTGCTGACTCCAGATTTTAGTAAAATAACACCTGATGTTTTTCTTGGTGCCATGGGACAGGCCTTCTTTTCTTTAAGTCTGGGCATGGGATGTCTGTCTACATATGCTTCCTATTTTGGGAAAGAAACCCGTTTGGGACATACAGCAATGAGTGTCGGACTCATTGATACATTTGTGGCTGTACTGGCTGGACTGATAATCTTTCCGGCTGCTTTTTCCGTAGGTATAGAGCCCGATGCAGGTCCTTCACTTATCTTTATTACATTGCCGAATGTCTTTCAACAGGCATTTAGTGGAGTTCCGTTGCTAGCGTATGTTTGTTCCATTCTGTTTTATGTATTGTTGGCATTAGCAGCTTTGACTTCTACAATTTCACTGCATGAGGTTTCTACAGCATTTTTGCATGAGAAATTTCATTTTACCCGTAGTAAAGCTGCAACTATCATCACTGTATCCAGTTTGCTGATTGGAATTGTTTCTTCACTGGCATTGGGCGATTGGAGCAGTTATACGATAGCTGGAATGAATTTATTTGATGCATTGGATTTCCTGACAGCGAAAATTATGCTTCCTTTGGGTGGTATGTTTGCTGCTATATTTGTCGGTTGGGTTATCGATCGCCGTATAGTACGTGATGAAGTGACTAATTATGGAACATTGAAAGCTACATTTTATCCTGTTTATATTTTTATTTTAAAGTTTATAGCTCCTATTGGTATTGCTTTAATTTTTATGAATGAACTCGGACTGTTAGGATAAACCGATGTGGAAAGATTTCTTTTATTATACTAAATCGGAGCGGCGGGTAATTCTTCTCTTGCTGGCTATAGCTTTATTATTGTTGGGAATATGGGCTATTATGGAATACTTACGTCCGGTGGAGGTACCTGTTACGTTGTCCGAAAGTGAGGAAATCGATTCATTTCTTGCAAATCTGGAAGAACAGGAAAAAATACGTAAGAGTCACACTCCAAAGAATGAAATATCTGCCGTATTGCAACCCTTCGATCCGAATACCGCAGATTCCGTATTATTACGTCAGTTAGGACTTCCGGTTTATATTGTTCGTAATATACTGAAGTATCGAGCGAAAGGAGGAGTTTTCCGTTCACCGGAGTCTTTTTCCCGTATATATGGCTTAAAGGAAGAAGTGTATCAGAAGCTGAAGCCTTATATTACGATTGCCCCACTTGTATCAGTCAGTCATGTTCGTACAGATACTTTTAGACAATTAAAAGATACAATACCTTATGTGCCCAAATATGAGGAAGGAACAATAGTCGATTTGAACAAAGCAGATACTTCCATTCTGAAGCGTATTCCCGGCATTGGGAGTACATTGGCACGTATGATTGTAGTTTACCGGCAGCGCCTTGGAGGTTTCTATGATGTGGCACAACTACAGGAAGTACCTCATGTTGGGGTTGAACTGAATAAGTGGTTTGTCGTTACACCTGCTGGTTTACATAAGATTCAGGTAAATAGTGCCTCTTTGGATAAATTGAGATCACATCCTTATATGGACTTTTATAAGGCTAAAGCCATTATGGAGTATCGCCGTAAACGAGGTAAAATAAAAGGTCTTTCTCAGCTCTCCATGTTTGAGGAGTTTACCGAGAAAGACCTGAAAAGATTATCTCCCTATCTAACTTTCGAGTGATTGGGTTATTCAGCTGTATATCCGGCTGCCTTAGCTATCTTTATAGGTATTTCTGTATTGTCAATTCTTCCTTGGAAGAGGTCTGCTCCGGCACCGATTGCAAATACAGGTACATATCCGGCTGAATGTCCTCCGCTGGTCCAGCCAACCAAAGCGATTTCATCGATAATACGTTTAGCTTCTGCTGCCAAAGGTTCGTCTTGTGCATATTCGCTCTTTTCTAATTTGGCTTCTTTACCCTTGAACGTGTCGTTGTATTTAGCCAACAGACGTTCTTCCTGCTTTTCGTTAAGCTTTACTTTGTCCCAGAAACCGAAATTTTCTTTCAGAGCCTGTTGTACTTTTTCCCAAGAAACATTGTTGTTGTACTTTTTGCGCAATTCGTTCAGAATACGGGTAAAACCGCTTTCACTCACTTTCTGGTTCTTAAGAACTTGCAAATTTAGTTTATAAGCTCCCGTACCCAATACAAATCCTCCTGTCTCATGGTCGGCAGTAACTACGATAAGTGTTTCGTCCGGATGCTGAGAATAAAACTCATAAGCGACCTTTACCGCTTCATCCATGTCGGCTACTTCATGGAAAACAGTAGCTGCATCATTGCTATGGCATGCCCAGTCTATTTTTCCCCCTTCTACCATCAGGAAAAATCCTTTAGACAAATCTTTCGACAGGAAATTTATTGCCGAACGGGTTATGTCTGCAAGAGTCAAGTCGTCTTTAGTGCGGTCGATTGCATATGGAATGGCTGTACGGTCTTTTTCTGAAGCTTTTTCCGACTGGAACAAAATCATTTTGTCTGCCTTCTTGCATTTTTTCAGATAGTCTTTATATCCTCTGGCAATTGTATAACCATTTTTTTCGGCCATAGTGTACAGATTTTCAGAATTGCCATCCTTGTTGTCTTTATTATTCGGATCGATAAAGTCTGAACCTGCATAAAAGTCAAATCCGGCTTTATATAAATCTGTACCTATTTTATAATAACTTCCACGGCTGGGATCGTGAGCATAGAAAGCTGCTGGAGTTGCGTGGTCTACACTTACACTAGTTGTCACACCTACCCGGCAACCTTTATTTTTTGCCCATACAGCGACACTGCTGACTTCGGTCTGCAAATCTTGCTTCATCCCTATCGTACCGTTTTGAGTCTTGTTTCCTGTTGCAAGAGCTGTACCGGCTGCGGCAGAGTCAGTAACTCCGTTAGTTGCCGAAAAAGTAGTGGCGGTAGTTGCGTAAGGAAACTGTGTGAACCAGATAGGTGTAATACCTATTTTACCTTCCAGTTCACCACGGTATAATTCTGTACCTTGAACTTGGTTTACTCCCATTCCATCACCGATGAAATAAAATACATACTTTGCCTGTTGGGCATACGTCACACCTGCCAACAGGACAAAGAACAATAAATACATGAATCTTTTCATAAATTGGTATATTTAAAGTAGTTTGAATAAATGTCGCTTTCTCTTAAGAGACAAGCAAAGATAAGGATTTTAAGCCAGTGCTTGGAGCAGATACTGTTAAAAAATAAAGCCGGAAGGCAATCCGCATTGCTTCCGGCTTCATTATTACATCGCGATTGCGAACATATTAACTTTTCAAGGATTATTTCTTATTTAAGATAGCCATAGTATCCGAGGCAATCATCAACTCTTCGTCAGTCGGGATAACTACAACTTTCACTTTAGAGTCTTCAGCAGAAATCACTGCTTCTTCTCCACGAATCTTATTCTTTTCCAGATCCAGTTTCACACCCATATATTCCAGACCTTCGCATGCGCCTGAACGGCAAGAAGCCTGATTTTCGCCTACTCCACCTGTAAATACAATGATGTCCACGCCACCCAAAGCAGCAGCATAAGCACCGATATACTTCTTAATACGGTAGAAATACATCTTTTCAGTCAGGTCGGCCATTTTATTGTTACCGGCAGCAACAGCAGCTTCCAACTCGCGCATATCACTGGATACTCCAAATATACCTTTTACACCACTCTTCTTGTTCAACAAGTCAGATACACCGGAAGCAGACAGATTCTCCTTTTCCATAATGAAAGTTACGGCACCAGCATCAATGTCACCGCTACGTGTACCCATCATCAAGCCTTCCAGCGGAGTCAAGCCCATGCTGGTATCAATACTCTTACCATCTTTTACAGCAGTGATAGAACCACCGTTACCAATGTGACAAGTAATAATCTTCTTTCCTTCAGGATTCACACCCAGAAATTCGCACACACGTTGTGAAACGTAACGGTGAGAAGTTCCGTGGAAACCATAACGACGTACACCATACTTCTTATACAATTCGTAAGGAATAGCATACAAATAAGCATAATCAGGCATAGTCTGGTGGAATGCAGTATCGAATACACCAATTTGCGGTACGTTAGGCAATATAGCAGAGATAGCGTTTACACCTTTCAGGTTAGCAGGATTGTGAAGCGGAGCCAGATCGTTGCAAGCGGTAAAAGCATCCAGTACTTCCTGTGTCAGTAGTACAGATTCGCTGAATTTCTCACCACCATGCACCATACGATGACCAACTGCGTTAATTTCATTCAAAGATTTGATAGCACCATATTCAGGACTGGTCAATGTATCCAGAATAAATTCTACCCCCACGGTATGTTCGGGAATATCTTTCTCCAGAACTTTCTTTTCGCCGTTAGGTAAAGTAAACTTCAGGAAAGAGCCCTGAAGACCTATTTTTTCGATACCACCCTGTGCGATCACTTCTTTATGATCCATATCAAACAATTTATACTTGATGGACGAACTACCGCAGTTTAATACTAAAACATTCATTTCTATTTTATTAAACGTTTTTATTCCGTTAATTTATTCCGGCGGCCTGATTTACTGTGATCGCTACCAGATTGACGATATCACTGACAGAACAACCTCTGGACAGGTCGTTGATAGGAGCGGCCATCCCCTGAAGTACAGGACCTACAGCTTCGATACCGGCGATACGTTGTACTAATTTATAACTGATATTTCCAACTTCCAGACTAGGGAAAATCAAAACATTGGCTTTGCCGGCGACAGGGCTACCCGGAGCTTTGCTTGCCCCTACGGAAGGAACCAGCGCTGCATCGGCCTGCATTTCTCCGTCGATCATAACGTCCGGAGCCATTTGTTTGGCCAGTTCTGTTGCTTTTACCACTTTGTCGACCAATTCATTTTTGGCAGAACCTTTTGTCGAGAAACTCAACATAGCTACCCGGGGCTCGATTTTGGCAATGGCACGGGCTGTTCCGGCTGTAGATACCGCAATTTGTGCCAGTTCTTCTGCTGTCGGATTAGGAAGTACTGCACAGTCAGCACAAACAATTAAACCGTTTTCACCATATTCGGGTTTGTTGGTCAGCAACAAGAAGGCACCTGAAACGACGGAAATCCCCGGTAAAGTCTTTACAATTTGCAGAGCAGGACGTAAAACATCGCCTGTTGCATTTTTAGCACCGGCAACTTCTCCGTCTGCATCTCCGCTCTTAATCATCAAAGTAGCCAGGTAAAGGGGATCTGTAACCAGTTTTAAAGCTTGTTCTCTGGTCATTCCTTTACTTTTACGCAGCTCTACCAATAAATCGGCATATTGTTCTTTTTTGGCATGTGATTCCGGATCGATAACGGTAGCTTTGCCGATGTTTTTCAGATTGTGTTTTTGAGCTAAAGCCTGTATTTCGGCCGGATTACCGATCAGGATAATCTTAGCGATCCCTTCTCCGATAATCTGGTCTGCTGCCTGAATCGTCCGTTCTTCTGTACCTTCCGGGAGAACAATTGTTTTACACTGTTTTTTGGCATTTTCTTTGATTTGTTCTAAAAGTTCCATTGTATTGTATTTTTTATCCAGTTTCTTTTAAACGTTTGCAAAAGTAGGAATAAAATAACTAAAAAAGAAAAAGAGTTGCCTTTAAAAGGTCAACTCTTTATATCGAATTCGAATTTTGGCTTATTCCCCTTCTTTGTAGATGGTGACACAAGTATTCGCATTGCCTATATCGATACCGACAGCTAGCTGAGGATTTCTGAATATCTTAATTTCTTCCGCTTCAATATTATGCGGGATATTCGAACGGGCGACAGAAGATTTGATTTTAGAGTTCAGACAATACCCCTGAGAAGCACATTTCTCCGGTTCAGGATATACATTGACCGATACGATATCGCCGAATTCTTCTTTGAAGCAATCGACCAGTTCAGGATACAAAGCACCACCACCGACTAAATACATTTTCGTACATTTATTGAAATCATCGTCTATAAATGCTCTTCTTAAATTAGGAGCGACGATTTCATTATAGTACATTTTCAATACTTTTTCACGTATATCCAATATGTTGTGTTTAACCCGGTTTACAGTGATATTTCCTTTTTGGAAAGCTACATCTATCTGGTGTTCTGTTTTGAGGTTCAGATAGAAATTTTTACTGAGCTCATTGGCCAATAAATTTACGGCATGACGGATACCGTGGGTACTGACGGCTGAACGGTTGATCAGTCCGGCTCTTGTCGAAACGACGGCTTCGCAGGTGCCGTATCCGAGGCTGACGATAAAAAAGTTTTCTTTTTCTTGCAGGTTCCCCTCGCGGATTGCTGTCGTACATCCCATAATTTCAGGAATAATCTCGACTTTACCTACGTTCACTTCACGTTTGGTTGTATTCGGACCACCGAAAGTGGAAGCATCGTAATTGATAATATGTCGTCCTTGTAAGACTTCCATCGCTTTATCCCGGTAGAGTATATAAGTTGCGAACGGGAATCCTGTCGTCAGATAGATTTCCTCTTCTCCTTTCGGTTGGGTAAGCAACAAACTGGCTTCACTCAATAATTTATACTCTTCGTCTGTCGGGGCTGCATTGATACTCTTATGTGGAGAATAGCCTTCGACCAGTGCCAGGTTACCGACAATGTAATCCGTATCATCGAGATTGATCTTTAGCCCATCCAGTATATTTTCTGCAACGTTAGCAAGTTCCTGATTAGTCGCTTCATATACGCTAGGAAAATTGTAAGACTTCAACATATAAAATGATTATTTTAGGTTTTAACATTTCAATTACACACAAACACGTACAAATCTATATAAAATATTTGAATGGAGGGTGTTTTATATCCAAAAATCGTTAAAAAAATGATTTCTTTAAAAATGCAGACTATTATTTAAGAAAAATATGTTCTTTTGTTCTTATGTCGTAAATATAAAAACACATATATTTGTCTCTACAAAAAAACTATATGGAACAAGAAATACAACTCAACGGCCACAACAAACAGGAGTATCCTCCTATGCATACGGCAGAGCATATACTGAATCAGACTATGATCCGGATGTTCGGCTGTGAACGTTCGAAAAATACGCATATCGAACGAAAAAAATCAAAATGCGATTATATTTTATCCGTCGAGCCAACTGCGGAAATGGTCACAGAAATAGAAAACAGAGTGAACGAAGTGATCGGACAAGATTTACCTGTCACCACTTGTTTTGTTACCCGGGAAGAGGTGCCTGAAGGGGTGGATCTGAGTAAACTTCCTGAGGATGCCAGTGCTACTTTACGGATTGTAAAGATCGGAGAGTACGACACTTGTGCTTGTATCGGACAACATGTCGGTACGACTGCCGAAATTGGAAAGTTTAAGATTATATCCTGGGATTTTGAATCGAACCGTCTGCGTTTAAGATTCAAACTGGAGCTTTAATCCGGTCTATTTTTTCGGCATTTCATTTGTTTCATTATCTTTGTGGTTTAAAATTTAATTAATCGTTACGACGGTTAAAAGTCTAATTAATTATAGTTGAAGTAAAACTGTTATTATGAAGTTATTAGAAGGAAAGACAGCACTGATTACCGGTGCTTCCAGAGGTATTGGGAAAGCGGTGGCTCTGGCATTTGCCAAACAAGGTGCAAATATTGCTTTTACGGATTTGAGATATGACGAGAATGCACAGGCTACTGAAAAAGAAATCGAAGCTTGTGGAGTGAAAGCTAAAATGTATGCCTCCAATGCTGCTGATTTTGCCCAGACTGCCGCTACTGTAGAAGAGATTGCAAAAGAATTCGGCCGGATCGATATTTTAGTGAACAACGCCGGTATTACTAAAGATACTTTGTTGATGAGAATGACGGAAGAACAATGGGATGCCGTTATCAATGTCAACCTGAAATCTGTATTTAATTTTACCAAAGCCGTATCGGCTATCATGCTGAAACAGAAAAGCGGTTCGATTATCAGCATGAGCTCTGTTGTCGGCGTGAGCGGAAATGCCGGACAGGCGAACTATTCTGCTTCCAAAGCCGGTATTATCGGTTTTACCAAGAGTGTGGCCAAAGAATTGGGATCCAGAAATATCCGGGCCAATGCCGTTGCTCCGGGATTTATCATTACAGATATGACGGCACAGTTGCCCGAAGATGTGCGTAAAGAATGGGCCGCTAAAATTCCTTTGAGAAGAGGAGGTACGCCTGAGGATATTGCCGATGTATGTACCTTCCTGGCTTCGGATATGTCCAGATATGTTACCGGACAAGTGATCCATGTTTGCGGCGGTATGAATATGTAATATAGGTGATGCTCCGAAGCAGAAAAAACGCTGCTTCGGGGTATGCTAAAGCGGTTCGGGGTGGTATTTGAGTATTCTATGGCATGGCTTTTGCCTATTGCAGGTTTATCGTTTGTTATTGCCTGGCTTAAATTCAGGAAACTTTCAAAATTACCGGATATTTCTAAAGGAATGGCCCTGCTTATTTCCGGGCTTCGTTTTATTGTCATTTTTACTTTACTTGCTTTACTTTTAAATCCTGCTTTTTCGTGGGTTGAAAAGACGAAAGAGAAACCTTTGCTGGTCTTGGCTCAGGATAATTCTGCTTCTCTGATAAAAACGAAGGATTCCTTGTACTATCGGAATGAATACAAGGCATCTTTAGAAAAGATGAGCAAGGCTTTGAAAAGCAAGTTCGATATCGTTCCTTTAAC
>ENA-OWPP01003076-OWPP01003076.1-human-gut-metagenome-genome-assembly--contig:-NODE-3076-length-10408-cov-163.589974_pt1 | contig 10408 bp, 6 predicted proteins | sample MGYA00248265_ERZ651848 | MGnify/ENA primary metagenome ERZ651848 (study PRJEB26924, sample SAMEA4378233) | human gut metagenome | biome: human gut; feature: human-associated habitat; material: faeces... | reverse complement strand
TCGGCGGCTCCGCTTTTCAATCCCTTGATGGCTAGCTGCACGTCGGCAAAGGCGGTGATGAGCACCACGGGGATGTGGGCGTGGAGCCGGCGGAAGGTGCGGAGCCAGAGCAAGCCGTCCTGTCCGCTGTTTACGCCGAGTGAGAAGTTCATGTCGAGCAGGATGAGATCTACCTGCTCCTGTTGCAGCAGCGTGGGGGCTGTATCGGGGCGAGGCAGGGTGAGAATCCGTTCGAACGTATTGCCCAGACAGATTTTCAGCGCCGTGAGTATCGACGGATTATCGTCGATGACAAGAAGGGTTCCGTATTTCATATCTTTTATCTTTTTGTTTGCAAAAGTACGCTTTTTTCCCGAAACGGCAAACAAAAACGGGATTGTTGTGTGATAATCATACAATAGAGTGTATGAATTTCATACAATCCACCTTCCGGGCTGCCGGAAATCTTGGCAGAAAACGGGAGAAGCCGTAACTTTGCAGCAGCTAACGAAAACAGGGAGATGGTATTCTTCCTTTATCGTTTGATTTTAGTGAAACAAAAAATAAATGAGTATATGATGAAAAGTTATGTGAAATTCTTATCACGCAACAAGCTTTATGCCACCATAGAGGCCTTGGGTCTCTCGGTGGCACTGGCTTTTGTGCTGATTCTCGTTTCCTACGCTACTGCAGAGTATCGTGTGGGAACGAATCAGAAACTGGCGAAGGAACTCTATGTTGCAGGTTCCGGCGATTATCTCGGAATGACCTGGGGCATAGCCAAGGAGTTCTTTCCTTCCATCCCGGAAATCAAGGGATGGACAAGATTTGGTGAATATTATGCTCCGCAGGGAGCCATGATAGATGGGCAGTATTATGAGGCAAAATATTTGGCTATCGACCCGAACTTCTCCCAGTTTATGGGTTACAAATGCCGCGGTTGTGCGCCTGATCATCTCCTTTCGGATGCTCATCAGGCAATGGTTTCGGAATCTTTTGCCAAGAAAGCCTTCGGCAACGCCAATCCTATCGGCCGTACCATCCAATGCGGTAAGCTGCAACTCAAGGTGGTGGGAATCATGGAGGATTTCGACCGTGAGGACCTTCTTAACCCATACGATATTTTCGTGTCGATGAAACTGATAGAAGCTGAGGCTCCGCCGATGAATCAGTTTGGCTCCTGCACTACGGTGGCGCGACTGGCAAAGGAAGCCGACCCCGAAAAGGTGAGACAGACCTTGCTCGGCAAATACATAAACTACTGGAAGGAGTGGAAAAAGGAATCAGGTGGAGCCGACTTCATGTGGGGCTGCCAGTTTGTGAGATGGGACCAGATTCATTTTGCGGATGATGATGTCGAGATTTTCAAGCATGGAAATCGTTCTCTCGTGAATATCCTCCTGGTCGTGGCGCTGGTTCTGCTGCTTTCTGCCTTGTTCAACTACATCAATCTTACGGTGGCTCAGATTGGCAACCGTGCGAAGGAAATGGCTACCCGAAGACTGCTGGGCGAATCGGTCGGGGGCGTGATGCTTCGTTATCTCAAGGAGTCGGCACTCTTCACGGCAGTCTGCTTCCTGCTGGGCTTGTTGATTTCCTGGGCATTCATCCCGCTGTTCAATTCGATGTTGGATACGAAAATCGACCTGTTCCATTCCTTCGACCTTCTGTGGTTCCTGCCGTTGGCTTACGTCATCATCTCCATCTTTGCGGGAATCCTTCCTGCCATCGTGGTTTCCCGTTTCGATCCGATAGATGTGGTGAAGGGAACCATCCGCATGCGCAGCAAGATGTGGTTCAGCAAGATATTTATCGTAGCCCAGAACGTCATCAGTATCACGCTGGTAGTGATGGCGATAACGATGATGCTCCAGATGAAGCATCTTGCCGATTTGCCGTTGGGTTATCAGACGAAGGATATTGTTTCCATCATTTCTTCCTTGGATGGTTCGCCGGAGAAGATGTCTATTCTCAAAAACCGTCTGAAAGCGCTTCCTGAGGTGGAAGAGGCAACTTACGGCAACGCCAATCCTATCAGAAGCTGGGGAAATGGCGTGCATGATGACAATGAAAAACAGATAGGAATGCTCCGTATGTTCATGGTAGATTCCACGGCGATGAAGATGCTGGGAGTCAGGGTGATTGAGCAGTATTGCGAGCCAGCCTATGGAAAGATTTGGGTAACGGAAGATGCGAAGCGTGCCTATGGCGTTTCTGCCCACAAGCCTTGGTTCGGAATGAGAATGAAGGATGGAAAGCATGAATACGAGGTGTGTGGCGTGATAGCCGATTACCATAGTGGAGATGCGCTGAGCGAGAATGAGAAAACGGAGCATAATGCCATTGGAGTCATTACCCCGCAGCAGCGTGGATGGACAGTTCTGGTGAAAACCCGTAGCGATCATGCCCAGGCGCTGCAGGCTATCCGGAGTACCTGCAAGCAGGTGGCTAAGGAACTGATGGGCGTTCCTGCGGAAATGCAGGTGGAGTATATGGATGATACTTTGAAGAATAATCTCAAGGACAAGCACAATATGATGGTGCTCATCATCACCTTCATGAGCATCTCTATCCTGATTTCTGCCTTGGGGCTCTTCGGAATGTCGGTTTATTACGGCAATCAGCAGAAGCGCCAGATTGCCCTGCGCAAGGTGATGGGCGCTTCGATTGGGGATGCGGCTTGGCAACTGGCCAGGAGATTCCTTGTCAGCTCGCTGGTGGCTGTGGCCATCGCCATCCCTATCTGCGTGAAGCTGATGCAGACTTATCTTATGGATTTCGTCCATCGCATCTCCTTCCCTTGGTGGGTGTTGCTGGCTGGCGCCGTCTTTACCTTATTGATAGCCTTTGTTTCGGTTATCGGCTGCACCCTGCGTACGGCGATGTCGAATCCGATAGACAGCATCAAGGCTGAATAATGAGTCATAAACTTTAAAAAGATTTCTAACGATGATACGAACAGAAAATTTAACTAGAATATTCCGCACGGAAGAGGTGGAAACTATCGCCCTGAACGGCGTAAACATAGAAGTAGAAGATGGTGAGTTTATCGCCATTATGGGGCCTTCGGGATGCGGCAAGTCAACCTTGCTGAACATCCTGGGCTTGCTGGATAGTCCTACGGAAGGCAAGTATTGGTTGAATAATGAGGAAGTGGGTCATCTGAAGGAGCGTGAGCGCACCGCCTATCGCAAGGGGCGCATCGGCTTCGTGTTCCAGAACTTCAATCTTATCGACGAACTTACCGTTGAGGAAAATGTGGATTTACAGCTGAAATACCTCGGAGTGGGAAAGGCGGAGCGCAAGGAACGAGTGCTCGAAATTCTGAGAAAGGTGAAGCTGAGCCATCGTGCCAAGCATTATCCTCATCAGCTTTCGGGCGGTCAGCAGCAGAGGGTTGCCATCGCCCGTGCCGTGGTGGGCAAGCCTAGCATCATCCTAGCCGATGAGCCTACGGGTAACCTCGATTCCAAGAATGGTATGGAGGTGATGCTGTTGCTCAGCGAGCTGAACGAGGAGGGAACTACCATCGTGATGGTGACGCACTCCAAGCACGATGCTACCTACGCCAGTCGCATCATCAATCTGTTTGATGGACAAGTGGTGGATGCGATGAATGATCAGCTTTGATCTGCGGCTTCTGTCCAACAATTAGACGGTGGTGTCTAATTGTTGGACAGTTTGTTTAATGAGAGTTTTTATTTAATGGTTTGATTATCAGGAGAAATGCTGTTTTGGCACGGCTCTTGTCCTTATCATGCCAAAATGAAGAAGATTATGAAAAGAATAGGAATATTGATAGGATGGCTGGTTTGGACGGCTGGCGTCTCGGCACAGAGCTGGAGCCTTGACGACTGCATGAAATACGCCGTGGAGCACGCCACGGAGGTGAAGCGGGAGGTGGTTAACGCCCGCCAGCGCAAGCAGGATTACCAGCATGCTGTGGCAGGATTCCTGCCTACCGTAACGGGAGGCGTGCAAGGACAGTACGCCTGGGGACGAAACATCGACCCGGAAACCAATACTTATAATAATGTAACGACATTCAACAACTATTATCAACTTTATGCCGAACTGAATGTCTTCGATGGTTTCGCCACCATCAACGCCTTGAAGCAGGCTAAGCTGAGCCGGGATTATTCTGCCACGGCGATGCAGAAGATTCAGGACGACCGAGCCATCGACGTGATGCAGAAATATGTGGATGCTGCCTATGCTGAGGCAAGTATTCAGATAGCAAGCGAGAAACTGAACGAAAGCAAACGGATGCTGGATAAGATGAAGCGCCTGTATGAACTGGGCGAAAAAGGGCGCCCGGATGTGGTGCAGATGGAATCGCAGGTGGCAGAAGATGAATACAATCTTACGCATCAGGAAAATGTGGCAAAACAGAGTCTGCTCGCCTTGAAATCGGCGATGAATTTTCCTGTGGATGAAGAGCTGAAATTGGCGGCTCTGGCGAAGACGCAGAAGAAAAACCAGGAATCCTTACCGGTCAACTACGAAACCGTTTACCAGGGCTTCCAGCATATTTCTCCCGATTTAAAATCGGTAGAATACGAAGTGGAGCGGGCACGGTATGATTACAAGATAGCAAAAGGCAGATTGCTGCCATCACTCTCTCTCGGTGGCGGCATTTCTACCAACTATTATAAGAATCTCTCTCAGAAAGGGCAATACGATGGGTTTGCCTCGCAGTTTCACAACAACCAGGGCGAATACCTCGCATTGACCCTTTCTATACCTATTTATAATAGCGACCGATGGCACAGTGTGAAGAAGGCACGCAACGACTGGCAACTGGCGCAGGTGAACCTGGAGGAAACCCGTCGCAAGCTTCACGACCAGATAGCCCAGGCGGTAATGGATGCAGAGGGTTACGCCAAGGAGTTGCATCAGATGCAGAAGAAGGTGGCCTCCGATTCGCTCGCCTATCACATGTCGAGCCGCAAGTTTGAGGAAGGAATGCTTTCCACTTTCGACCTTCATACCGCAGCCCAGACGCTTCTGGAAAGTAGAATCAAGGAACTCCAGATGCAGATGCTGCTCATCATCAAACAGAGACTGGTAGGATATTATCAGGGAGAAAATTTAATAAAGTAAATCATAGAATGCAAGTGAATTCTTCACTTTTCGTTCTTCACTCTTCACTTAAATTATGGATATCAAGATAGAAAAGAAAAAATATCTCGTGCCTCGCAAGTATTGGGCATGGATTGGCGGAGGAGCGGTTTTGATCGCAGTCCTCATTTGGTTGGGATTGAGCAATTTCTCTTCCACCCTGAAGGTGGACAGGAAGGGATTGAGCATCGGAACCGTAGAGAAGGCGCAGTTCAACGATTATGTTTCGGTGGATGGACAGGTGGTTCCTATCTCCGTGGTGCAGATCAGTTCCGAGGAAGGCGGTATCGTTCTGGAGAAAGTGGTGGATGAAGGTGCCCACGTAAACAAGGGTGATGTGATCGTGAAACTGAGCAATTCGAATCTCGATCTGGAGATTCTGAATGCCGAAAGCGAACTTGCCGAAAAGCAGGACATGCTTCGCAACACCCAGATTTCGATGGAGCAGGACCGCCTGAACAATAGCAACGAGGAACTGTCGCTTTCGCAGGATGTCATTACCAAGCGCCGTTCCTATCAGCATCAGGAGGCGTTGCACAAGGAAGAACTCAATTCGCGCGAGGAGTATCTGAAGGCTAAGGAAGATTACAACCTTGCCGTCAAGAAGCATGCACTCATCAGCAAGCGATTGAAGAAGGATGCACAGCTCCGCCGTTCGCAGATGGATCAGATGGGTGATAATCTGGAAGCCATGCAGAAGAATGTGCAACTGGTTCGCCAGCGCAAGGAGAAGCTGAACATCCGCAGCACCATTTCGGGCGAAATCGGTTTGCTCGATGTGGAGTTGGGACAGAGCATCCAGGCTGGACAGAAGATTGGAGTCATCAACGATCTCAGCGATTTCAAGGTGCAGGCGCAGGTGGATGAGCATTACATCGACCGGGTAAAAACGGGACTTACTGCTACCTTCGACCAGAACGGCAAGCATTATCTCCTGCAGGTTCGCAAGGTTTATCCCGAGGTAAGAGACGGCAGGTTCCGCATCGACTTCATCTTCAAAGGCGTTCGCCCTGGCAATATCCGAACCGGTCAGACTTATTATGTAGATTTGCAGCTCGGTCAGTCGAAGCAGGCAATAATTATCCCTAAAGGCACGTTTTATAGTGTAACAGGCGGTCAATGGATTTTTGTTTTAGACAAGAGTGGCAAGAAGGCTTATCGCCGAAAGATAACCATCGGTCGCCAGAATCCTCAGTATTATGAGGTAATTGAAGGCTTGGAGCCGGGTGAGCAGGTTATCGTTAGCGGCTATGAGGCCTATAAGGATAATGATGTATTAGTTTTTAATTAGTAGTGATTAGTTAGTAGTGATTAGTGATTAGTGATAAATTGGGCTAACGCCCTTGAAACAGGATATTGATATGAATCATATTATTAACGCATTCAAGAATCTGCCTCGAAGGGGCCAGCACAACTTCGTGAAGATCTTGTGTTTGGCGCTCGGATTGGCAATCAGTTCGGTAATTATTGCCGAGATTTATTTCGAGCAGACCTACGATACGTATTTCCCTAGTTGGGAGAGGACGTATATGATTTCGGAAGTGGGCAGTAATCATGGCGAAACCATGGAGTTTACCAATACTTCAGGAGCCACCGCCCAAGGTGTAAAGCAATATGCGCCTATGGTGGAAGCTGCTACCAGTACTCACTATTTTTATGATGATGCCCAATGCAAGATGGAAGACCAGAACATCGTTTCTGCCAATATCAGGATGGCAGACAGTTGTTTCTTTGATGTCTTTCCACAGAAGATATTGATAGGCAAGGCTAAACAGATTCTATCCCAACCCTTATCCTGTCTCATTGATTCAGAAACGGCAGCAAAGATAGGCGGTAATGTTGTAGGCAAGCATTTCACGCTTTCCAATTATCCGGGAACCACTTTTACCATCTATGGTGTTTTCGAAGCGTTTCCATGGGGTTCTTCCTTTCATGGTACGCAGATGATTCTGTCGATGTGTAGTGTGCCATACGTATATTCCTACGATGGCAGAGGTCAATGGGTGGGAAATGATTCCTATAGGTCCTACATCCGGTTGGCAAAGGGGCATGAGGCAAAAGAACTCAAGCCTTACGTGAATAAGATGCGAGAGGATCATTTCCCTTTGAAGGAGATGAAGAATATGGGAATAGAACTGAACTATGATTTCACGGTATTGAGCGATGTTTACACCCAAGATCCTTATATCAAGAAGATGGGATGGATTATGGGAATTATCGCTTTTGTCCTCCTCTTCACTTCTGTGATGAACTATCTGCTTATCATCGTGGGAAATCTCGTGGGTCGTTCTCGCGAAATGGCTGTCCGTAAGTGCTATGGTGCCGAATCGAAGAACATTCATGCCATCATTTTCTCCGAGGCTTTGGTGCATGTGGGGCTGGCGGTTGTTCTTGCGGCTGTTCTTGTGTTCCTTTGCAAGGGAACCATCGAAAATTTCCTTTCTGCTCCGGTAAGCACGTTGGTACTTAATCGTGGCAGTTGGATATTGGTGGCTATCTGTATTCTGGTACTGCTGGTTGGCGGCTTGCTGCCAGGTTGGCTTTACAACAAGATTCCTGTAGCCATCGCTTTCCGTGGTTATAATGAGAATCGCAACCGATGGAAGCTTGCCTTGTTGGGTATCCAGTTCGTTATCTCTGGTTTACTGTTCAGTTTGCTTTACATCGTGAATGGTCAATACCAGCTGATGTTGGGACTCAATCCTGGGTATGATTACGATCATGTTGCGATTGTTTCGATAGATGCCAGCAATAGAGACCAGCGCAACCAATGTCTGGTAGAAATCAGACGGATGCCGAATGTCAAGGATTGCAGTTCGACTTTTAATGTTCCGCTCGATGGGTATGATCGTAGTGGAAATATGGTTGGAGTACCTGGCGACGAGAAGAATACCTTTAATATCATGGAGATGTCGGGAGTGGACGACAATTTCTTCAAGATGCTGAATATTCCTATCGTTCAGGGTTCTTTCTTTACGGAAAGAAATGACAGTTGCCGACAGGTTATTATTGATGAACGAGGTGCTGAGAAACTCATCAAAACGTGGCATTGGAAGGATGGCGTAGTTGGCAAGCAAATTACCTGTACGGGACATGATAATAATATCTTTACCATTTGTGGCGTGTGCAGGAATATTCGCTGGGGTGCTGTGGAAACCGGGGGTGATGGAATGAATGAATTTCCTGACTTGTATTTCTATTCAGCCAAGACGGCTTATTATATGTTGGTTAAGTTTAATAAACTAAGGGATGAATCGTTGTCGGAGTTGCAATCGAAGGTGCAGGCGATGTATCCGAACAATAAGGTCATCGTGAAGAGTTATGCTTCAGAATTGGCTAACCAGTACGCTTCCCAGCTCAATTTCCGCAACGGAATCCTGGTAGCCGGCATCGTAACGATGATTATCGCCCTCTTCGGATTGGTGGGTTATACGAGCGATGAGGTAAACCGCCGTCGCAAGGAGATTGCAATCAGGAAGGTGAACGGGGCGAAGGTGAAGGATATTCTTCGCATCTTCCAGAAGGACATTATGAAGATTGCCTTGCCTTGCATCATCGTGGGCGACTTGGGGGCTTGGCTGATAGCCAGACAATGGCTGATGTCGTTCAGCGAGAAGATTACGATGACGCCTTTGCTGTTTATCGGCGTTACCATCATCTTGCTCGTCATCATCGGGCTTTCCGTCATCATCAACTGCTACAAGGTGGCGAACAGTAATCCTGTGAAATATCTCAAGGATGAATAAAATTAAAAGTAAAAAGGTAAAAAAGTAAAAAGATAAGAAAATGCTTAAAATAGAGAATCTTTGCAAGTCATTCCGCACAGAAGATGTGGAGACGATTGCTTTAAATAACGTATCTTTCACAGTAGAAGACGGCGAGTTTGTTGCCATTATGGGACCATCCGGTTGCGGCAAATCTACCTTGCTCAACATCCTCGGTTTACTCGACAACCCAACTTCGGGAAAATATTTCCTGGGTAATCACGAGGTGGCAAACCTGAAGGAAAAGGAGCGTACGGATGTGAGAAAGGGAGAAATCGGATTTGTGTTCCAGAGTTTCAATCTGATAGATGAATTGAATGTAGAGGAAAACATCGAACTTCCTCTTACCTATCTTAATATTCCGAAGGCGGAGCGCAAGGCAAAGGTGCAGGCGATTATGAAGCGAATGGCCATCAGCCATCGTGCCAAACACTTCCCTCACCAGCTTTCGGGTGGTCAGCAGCAGCGAGTAGCCATTGCCCGTGCCGTGGTCTTTGGTCCGAAGCTCATCCTTGCCGATGAGCCTACGGGTAACCTCGATTCCAAGAATGGAGCAGAGGTAATGCATCTGCTTACCGAGCTGAACCACGAAGGCACCACCATCGTCATGGTAACGCATAATGAGCATGATGCCAAGATAGCCCATCGCACCATCCGCCTGTTTGATGGACAGATTGTGGAGACGGAGGGCAATCGGCTTTAGTGTTTCTGTCACTTCTGAGCGTATGACGCTAGGATTCATTAGAAGAGAAAAGTCATAAATCGCTTGGTGTTAGCCTCTTTCTGCTTCAGCTCTTCTTCCATTCTCTGTATTGCCATCTTGAAAAAGAAGCGGATGAGGTGCTCGTCCGTAGCTTCCGTACGAATCATGCGGAGGGCAGAAATATATTCCTGACAGGCTTCGGATGGGATGATGATGAGAGGATGATTCAATCTTAAGAGAATGTAGTTGCTGATGAGTCGTCCTGTTCTTCCATTCCCATCACGGAACGGATGAAGATATTCGTAGAAGCCATGAAAACGGGCGGCAAGAATCATGGGATGAACGGCAGCCGAAACGATGGCTTTTTCGGTAGATTCCAGCAGCTTGGGAACTCTGGCGATGAGTTCTTCGTGGTCGCCAAATACCGTATCGCCTGCTGCCATGTCTGTGGTGGTGTATTCGCCCGGAATAGCTTCTGGGGAACGGTAGGAAAGCGTATGGCTGGTAACCCGCTTGTTGATTTCTTTCAGAAGATTCTCGTCGAGTGGATGCTGCGTGTTTTGCATCATGTACTCAAAGGCTTCGAAGTGGTCAAGCATTTCAAAAGCCTCGAAAAGAGTCTTTCCGGCAGGAATCATCCCTAATCCTTTCTCCTTCAGTTCCCGGGTATCATCTACGGAGAATGAGTTGCCTTCAATGGCGCACGAGTGTGTAGAGAAGAGTACTTCATTATATTTGATGTACTCTTCTCTATCCATTTTATTGATGATAAGGGTTTGATATTTTCCTCTCAAATCCTCGTATTCCTTGATTTCCTTTTCGAATGCCATAATCTTCTGTA
>ENA-OWPP01003071-OWPP01003071.1-human-gut-metagenome-genome-assembly--contig:-NODE-3071-length-10418-cov-3.769082_pt1 | contig 10418 bp, 9 predicted proteins | sample MGYA00248265_ERZ651848 | MGnify/ENA primary metagenome ERZ651848 (study PRJEB26924, sample SAMEA4378233) | human gut metagenome | biome: human gut; feature: human-associated habitat; material: faeces... | reverse complement strand
TCATTAATGGAGTATGTGGATAACGATCATGTAATAAGTTTAATGTATATCTTAATCCATCTGGATCGATTTGCCATCCCCAGTCAGATGCTTTTAAGTAAGGGTTTTTAGCACCTTTAGACATATTACCTGCAGTAGTTTCAGCATTTTCATCAACAGTTACACAATTTGACATGTAATATGAGAATGTATAGAAATCAACTGTACCTTCTTTAATAATCTTCTTATCTTCTTCTGTAATATAAGAAGTATCAATATTATGTTCTTTAAAATATCTAAAGATAAATGATGGATATTCACCACGTACTTGAACATCTCCACAGAAATTGTTTTTAAAGTTATCTTCATCAAAAGCAGCTAAGATATCTTTAGGATTTGGTGTAAGTGGATATAAAGTTGTATGAGCAATCATATTACCAATCATGAAATCAGGATTGATTTTATGACCTTCAATAACAGTTTTAGCACTTGCTACAAATTCATTGTGTAATGCTTCAAACATAATTTGTTCATTTGATTTTAATTCATTTAATGGAATTCTATGATCTGCATTAACATCTTCAGGATCCATTAAACCTAAACCATAAAGGTTACCAATTCCACCTTCACCCATACATGCAATATTGATTTCATTAAAAGTTAACCAATATTTGACTTTATCTTTATAACGATCAGTAATAACATCTACATATTTAACAAACATATCAATAACTTCTCGATCATACCAACCATTATAATTTAATACTAAGTTGATTGGTGGTTCATAATGTGACATTGTAACAAGTGGTTCGATACCATATTTGTGACATTCATCAAAAATATCATCATAGAATTTTAAACCTTCTTCATTTGGTTCTAATTCATCTCCTGTTGGGAAAATTCTAGGCCAGCAAATAGAGAAACGAAATACATTGAATCCCATTTCACCCATTAAAGCAATATCTTCTTTATAGTGATGATAGAAGTCAACTGCTTTGTGACTAGGATAATATTGATCATCATAAATCTTTGCTTCAGCTCCATCTGGGAAACTTTCACGAGTAGGAACCTCACCTCTAGTACCATCAGCAAGTTCTAATGTAATCATTCTTGGCTTTTCTAAAGATCCGTCTGTTTCAAAATCATGAGTGGATAACCCTTTTCCACCTTCATTAAATCCGCCTTCGTATTGGAAGTCCGCTGTAGCTCCTCCCCATAAAAAGCCTTTTGTAAATTCTGCCATATAAGCTCCTTTCAACAAAAAAGAGGCAACACCTATAAAAAGCCCATCATACTAATATCCCTACTAGTATTACTTTCTAAAGGTATTGCCCCACTAAATCTTTTGGGTAACAAACCAACATATATGTCTTATTTATTTGTACGTGCGAATGATAGCGCATACACAAATAAATGTCAACACTTTTTTGAAAACGATTTCAAAAAACTACTTTTAAAAATACTCTTTACAATATTCATTGAACTCCTTCTTAATTGAATGCAATATTTTTCCCTTCTTATATACTAAAGCTATTGGATAATGTAAATCGTCTTTTAACAAAATCATTTTGATTTTTGGGTTCTCAAATTCTTGATACACTTTTTTAAATGAAAGAGATATACCTACATTTTCTTCCACAAAACTAAACATCGTACTTGTATGAGGCATTTCTATGGCTATGTTTGGTTCAAAACCAGCTCGTTTACATGCATCATAGAATATTTCATATCCACCTGAGCCTTTTTCAGGAAAGATAAATGCTTCATCTTTTATATCGCTTAATTTTATTTCAGACTTTTTAGATAATGGATTTAATGATGATACAACTAAACATAGCTCATCATCAATTAATGGAGATATTACATAATCTGAATGATTATCTAACAAATCCATTCGAATCAAAATAAAATCAAAGTCATCAATATGATCAATGGCATACCTGGCATTGCTTTCTTTGATATGAAATTCTAGATTTTGATGAGATAAAGAAAAATCTCTTAACATTTTAGGAATGTGGTATGGTGATAAAACACTCATGCATCCTAGGCGAATAGTATTGGGTTGTAGTTCAACTAATGCACGATCATACATTTTTAGTATGGACTTGGCGTATTTATAAAACTTTTCACCTTCCACAGTTAAAACCGTTTCATGCATAGTGCGATTAAACAATTGCACACCTAATTCATTTTCCATTTTCTTGATTTTCTTTGAAAGTGTACTTTGCGACATATTGCATTCATAGGCAGCTTCTGTAAATCTTTTTTTATCACTCAATACCACAAAACATTTTAAACTTTCAATTTCCATCACAATCACCCTATTCCATTTTGGAATATCTTAACGCAAACATCGAATTGTTTGCAAGTACATGTCTTTATATAATGCATATATCGATTGGGGGTAAAACAATGCCAAATTATATGAGAAGAAAACTTATTGTTTATTTAACAGGAATTTTTACACTAGCTATTGGATCCAATTTATTTTTAAATGCCGCTCTTGGCGTTGCTCCATCTTGTTCTTTAGCCCTGACATTCACTTTCCTTCTTCCAGGCAGCTATGCGCTCTTTAATTTTATTGTTAACACTGCCCTTTTGATATTAGAAGCGCTTATCGTACATAAATTTGGAAAAACACAAATCATACAATTATTTATCACATTCATTTATTCTTATTTAATTAAGCTAACATCTATATTCTTAACACATATACAACCTCATTCTTTCTTAGAACAAGTTTTACTAGCTACTCTAGCATGCATTGTCTTAGCACTAGGCATCACATTAACTATTCATTCGAATCTTACAGTCATGCCTTATGAAGGCTTTATTGGTGCACTTGCCATCCGTTTAAGAAAAGACTTTGGAAAACTAAGAGTCATTCTTGACATAACGTGTACCCTTGCATCAATCGTTATATCCTTAATTTTATTACATAGTATTAAATCTGTTGGTTTAGGTACAATACTTGCATCATTCTTAACTGGTAGTGTTGTATCATTCTTTGATACAATTTTAACCACAAGACTAAATCATTATCTTGGTATAGCTATTTTGAATCAATTATAAAAGGATTCGTCTAAATATTTTTGATTAATCTCAATATGTTCTTTCATCAATTGTTCAGCCAATTCTTCATCTCTTTCTTTAATCGCATTTGCGATTTTTTTATGGCTTAAAATTGTATGTTCTTTTAAAGCAGCATGTGTGACATCTATTAAAGAACGAATATTCGTAGTTAAAATTGGTATCAAATTTTCTACCACTAGATTTCTACTAGAATTGGCAATTTTTGTATGAAATTCTACATCTAAATCACTGTAATCTTCATCATTTAAAATGGCAATTTCAATTTTATGACTCAATTCAATAATTTCTAAAATCTCAGAATCCGTTGCATTTCGAGCAGCCCATTTAGCGATAGAAGGCTCTAACAATAATCTTACATCCATTGAGTCTTTAACAAGTTTATTCTTATTATTAATAAAAGAAAAGCCTAATGGATCTTCTACAACTCCTGTTTTTTCTGCAACAAACGTGCCAACTCCACGTCTGATTTCAACAATATTTCTTGAAACTAAAGATTTAATAGCTTCACGAATCGTTCCTCTTCCAACGTTCAATTCTTTCATCAATTCTTGTTCACTAGGCAATCTTTCACCTGGAAGTAATTCTTTTGATTCAATTAAATCAATTATTTTATCCGCAATTATTTGCGGTAATGGTCTTTTATCTAACATATCCATACCATATTCACTTTATTTATATTTCATCCTTCTAATAAGCTGTAAGTTCAAAGTATAACTAACTTTCCATTTGACGTATGACGTCTTATGCTTAATATAATTGTATCTTTTTATTTTTTTATAATCAATAGGGTAGAGGGATAAAATAAGATTATCGCCCCTCCCGTTGAACTTATCCCGAATTATGGATTATCCCGAAAAACAGGTTTTCACTATAGAAAATCAAGTAAAATTCGGGATAATTTTTTTATAATGGCTTCAGGAGGTAATCATGATGAAGGTACTGATAACTGAAGCTGTTAATTCAGCTATAAATGCATTTTTTGATGCATTAGGAAATGATACTTATAAAGAACAGTATCGTGAAACTCATTTCAATCCAATTTTAATAGAATATAAACGAGTTGGAGAAGATTATTATGACAGATCTGTGAACGAAGAGATTGAAAAAATATATCAATCTTACCTAGAAACAGGTCAATTTAGTAAAAGCACATTTAATAAACGTTTAAGAGGTCTGAAAATTCTTGAAGAAGTAGTAGAAACAGGACGTTTTGAATGGAAGTTTAAAATGTCAAACGATAACACAATTACTAATTTTTATACCGATTCCATTGACCGCTATATTCAAACTAGAGATTTAAATTTTCGTAATATAAACTTTGAAAAAAAGACACTTGATAAATTCTCGAATTTTTTGATAGAAAATGGAATTTATACATATCAGGACATAACTTATGAGTGCATCATATCGTTCATAAAAATTGTATCTTTAGTTTCGCCTGGAACTATTGATAAAGTAGCTACTGCCTTATCTAAATATATGCGAAGTCTTGTTGATAATAATCTTATTTTTGATGATATTTCACATCTGATAAAGGTGAATAGAGTGAAAAACGAAAAAATTAGAAAAGCCGCAGATGTAAACGACATCGCGAAGATTCTAGATACAGTTGATAGAAACAGTGCCATGGGTAAAAGAGATTACGCAATTATCGTATTAGCTTGCACTACAGGGATTAGAGCCGGAGATATCATTAATATTAGAATTTCTGATATCGATTGGAAAAATAAAGAAATCGTAATCATTCAAGGAAAGAACAATTCGTACTTAAAATTGCCGCTTAATGATAATATTTGTGGAGCATTAGCTGATTATGTTTTGAATGGAAGACCTTGCACTAAATCTGACAAGCTATTCATTAGATCTTCGGCTCCATTTCAAGGATTTAATAGTGGCGTATCGATAAATAATATTTTAAGAAGAAGAGCTATGAATGCAGGCGTAACGGTTGGTGGTAAAAATACAATACACGGGATTAGAAGAATGGTTGCGACAGAAATGATAAAGGCCAATCAATCTGTTTATACCGTATCTCAAATACTTGGCCATCAATCATTAAAATCAACTAGACAATATATTGATTTAGATGTAGAAGGTCTAAGAAAATGCACACTATGTTTTAATGATGTAATAGGTGATGAACGATGAAGTATTGCTGGGAATATACGGACGATTATCTTGAATATCGTAGTAGTCTTGGCTTAGACATCAGAAATCCAGGATACTATATAAAGGATTTTTCAAGATATCTTAGAAATACTTATCCAAATGAAATAATCATCACCAAGAAAATGGTTTTTCCTTGGTGCATCGCAAGATCTAATGAAAAAAGCTATAGTTTCAAAACAAGGATGTCTAATCTCAGACAGTTTACTATATTTGTCTATTCGTTAGGTGTTTGTGAGTTTATTTTAGATACGAGTTTTACCCCTAAAACAGAACGATATGTTCCATATATTTTTACTGACCAGGAACTTAGCGACTTATTTAATATAGCTATTAGAATTAGTATTCAAGATCCTAAATCATACAAGAAACTCGTTATATCTATTATCTATCGTTTGATTTTTTATTGTGGACTTAGGCCTAACGAAGGAAGAGAAATAATGATAAGTGACATCAATTTAAACAATCAAACGATTTTCATAAGAAAAAATAAAACACATAAGGAGAGAATCATACCTATATCTGATGATATTTCTGAAATGATCAAAGATTATATGAGAAAGGCTTCTTTATTTGAAATGAACAGCCCTTATCTGTTTAGTTCACCTAAATTTGATTGTTATAAATCAACTTGGCTCAGAACAGAATTTTTAAAATTATGGGAAGAAGTTAAAGACCCATCTAATACAGCTAGAGTTAGAGTGTACGATTTACGGCATCGTTTTGCTACAACACTCATGATGAAATTTATTGATGAAGGAAAAGATTTAAATAATATATTGCCATATATGAGTTCCTATATGGGACATTCTAGTTTTGAAGAAACTGCATATTATATCCATTTATTACCCGATAGATTAAAAAATTCAAAAGCTATTGATTGGGAAAAGATGGAATCGATTATTCCAGAGGTATCGCAATGAAAAAGAAAGAACTAAAATATTTTAAAACAATTCGGGATTACTTTGAAATTTTTTTGCCGAATCAAAAAGGAGCAAGCTACCATACTATCAAGAATTATAAGATTTGTATGAATCAATTCTTAGATTTTGCTAAAGATTATTTGGGTATCAAACTCAGAGACTTTGATTTTAATGATACGACTATTGAACTTGTTGAATCATTTCTTGAATATGGAGAAAACGAATATCACTGGTCAGCTCAAACAAGAAATTTAAAATTAGCTGCAATAAGATCATTCTACAAGTATTCAGCTAATCATGATATAACGTTAATTGATATTTACCTAAAACTTATGACAATTCCAATAAAATCAGTAACTAAAGGAACTGTTATTGATTTCTTCAGTGAGAAAGAATTAGAACTTCTTCTTAACCAACCTAACCAATCAAATATTAAAGATAGAAGAAACCTCGCAATGATGATTACTTTATACGACACAGGAGCTCGAATACAGGAATTATTAAATTTAAGAATAAAAGATATCTCGTTAGAATCATCTCCACATATTGCTATCTACGGAAAAGGGAAAAAAATGCGCATAGTTCCAATAATGGATAAAACCGTCAAACATCTTAAAAGATATTTGGACGATTATGATTTAAATAGCGACGATTATGCCTTTTTTACACTTCATCATGGAGAACGAACAAAAATGAATCCTGATACAGTCCAAAAATTAATTGATCGATATTGTATCATGGCCAATAATGTTGATTCAAAATTTCCAAGGCATATATATTGCCATATGTTTCGCCATTCTAGAGCCATGCATCTTTATCGTAATGGTATGCCTCTTCCTTTGGTATCTGAATGGTTAGGTCATGCACAAATTAATACCACTAGAGAATTTTATGCCAACGCTGATACCGAAATGAAGCGGAAGGCTATCAATGCAGCTTCACCTGTGATTAATATCATAGATAGTAGCACTAATAATTATGACTTTGATGATGAAGAACTTTTAAAGAAACTATACTCACTTAAATAAAAAAATTATCCCGAATTTTACTTGATTTTCTATAGTGAAAACCTGTTTTTCGGGATAATCCATAATTCGGGATAAGTTCAATTATCCATAATTCTGGATAATTGAACCGTACGTACGGGTCTCGTATACGGCTCTACATTTATATCGATTCTAAAATGAATCACAAAATCTCAAGATAGTAAATAAGGGGATTGACCAAACCTGGCCTATCTCCTTTCTTTATGCCTAGAACAGTAGGAGAAAGAAGAAAATTTACGATATTTCCACAACTTCTCCTATACCATCCGAGTCTAGAGTTAGCACATTTAAATATATCTTCGTGGGTAAGATTACTTCTACATGCTTTATTTAGTTTCACAAGATTGTTGTATATAGTCATTGGTCTTTTCCATTGTTTAATGATGATACATCTAACTTTATGTCGCAACCACTGGCCAAATTTATCCAAGAATCCTTTGATACTTGAGATTTTAAAATATTGTATCCAACCTCTGACCATTTGATTCAATTTTTCAAATGTAACTGATAGAGGTCTTGAAACTGCATGTTTTCTTTCCATCCATTTCTGAATATTTGAATACAGACGTTTCTTCCTATCTTTAGTAGGAGTACATTTCCACGCTGTTCTAGCTTTGTAAAATGTAAAACCAAGAAATTGACCTTTAGTTGGTCTAACTACTTTAGTCTTTGTTGCACTAACCTTCAAGAATAGTTTTCTTTCTAGCCACGATGTCACTGACTTCATTACACGATTTGCACTCATTTCACTTTTAACGAAAATGATACAGTCGTCGGCATACCTAGCGAAGCGAAGATTTCTAGATTCTAGCTCCTTATCAAACTTGTCTAGATAGATGTTTGAAAGAATTACACTAATTGGACCACCTTGTGGCGTTCCAATAGTAGAACTTCTTACTAGTCCTTTATCCAAAATTCCTGCTTGAAGATATGCTCGTATCAAATGTAATGTTTTACTATCATTGACTCGCTCTCTTAAGATTGAAATTAATTTATCATGATTTACTGTGTCGAAGAATTTCTCAATATCCAGGTCAACAATCCATTCATAGCCATCGTTTAGATAACCAAGCACTTCTTCCATCGCCATGTGTGCACTACGATTTGGCCTAAAACCATAACTGTGTTCACTAAATACTGATTCATAGATTTCACTTAGCACTTGTAACATAGCTTGTTGGATTACTCGGTCTACAACGGTTGGTATACCCAATGGTCTTTGTTTGCCATTTGGCTTAGGAATATAGACTCTTTTGACGGGCATGGGCTTGTATTGTTTATTCAAAATTTTGGAAATTAGGTCTTCTTTATATTGATTAAACCACTCCTCAACCTCTTGCACAGTCATTTTATCCACTCCTGGTGCACCTTTGTTCTTCTTGACCTTTCGGATTGCTTTCTGTAGATTCTCTTCACTTAAAATCTTTTCAATCAATTCCATTTGCTGCTCCTCCTTCTATCTGTAAATTTATCTGGAAACATCCCAATTACCTTTACCATCTATGGTTACGTTCCATAGATCTAGGCTATTCTCATATTCGGACTATCCAAACATTGCTAATAGAGATTCGCACTCTATAAACGTTTCAGTCCTTCAGTATTGCTACCTACTATGACTTCATCTGAATTCTCATGGTTAACCTTTTTCGCTACAAGGGTACTATCACTGATTTTAAAGTTTACTAGAATTCCTTGTCCATGAGACCTCCCGGGGTAAGACATGGGTCCTATTTCTTTCACAACGTCTTGATTTACTGTCTTGGTTTTACGTTTACCTTTTGGACTTCGATTTGTAATGCAATCTCATCCACCATTTAGCCTCATCAAGTTTCTGTTCGTACGCTCAAAAGAATTGCTACACCACTTCCTTCACCCATGACATCACTGTCAACGGCTTGTGGTTCACTACACTTGGCGGTAACTACCTGTGGTTGGTTTATCTCCAACTGAACTCATGCCATGCCCGGCACACATGAAAAAGGATGTGGAACTTTAAAATTTCACATCCTTGTTGTTTAATATATGATCAAATATATAATGTCCAACACCACCTTCAAGACAATCATAGTCTGTAATGTCATCCGCTAATGCTTTTGTGTTTGGATTGCCATCCTTTAGACAGACTCCCCATCCACTTGTGAGTAGTAAAGAATTGTCGTTTTCATTATCGCCAAACGCAATTGTATGTTCTAAGTTGATTTGGTTCCATTCACAATACATTTCTAATCCTCTTCCTTTAGAGAAACCACTATACATCAGTTCAATCGTTCCTGGGAATGTTTCAATTGTTTGATATTTACCTTTATAGTGTTCTTCTACTTTATTACGAATAAGTTGTGTTGTTTTTGAATCTGTTCTAAATAGGAACTTATAAACAGGTTTTTCACAGAAACCATCAATATCTCCTGTCTTGTCAATTAATGGAATATTTCTTCGCTTTGACATATCAAGCAGATGGTTATTAATGTTCATAACATTATGTAATTGATTTCCTTCAACATTTACAGATACTTTGTTTTCTTCAATGATTGGCATTAAGAAAGTTAGAATTTCTTTCATTTCTTCAACGCTCAACATATCCATCGTAAATGTTTTGTTTAGGTTACGATCATAGATCATACCGCCATTCATCCCAATGATGAAATCAAATTCGAAACCTAATGTCCAGAACATACCTTTTGTTTTTTCTGCTTCAGTGATTTCACGTCCTGTCGCAAGACCTATTTTTACGTTTCTTTTATGTAGTTCTTTTAAAGCTTGTATTGTGATTTCAGGTAAGGGACTGCTTTTAGCACTTAAAGTCATATCTACATCGGCAGCCAAAACCTCAATTTTATTGATCATACAAATACACCTCCAATACATAAAATGTATACGATTTCATAAAAACTTGCAATTAAAAGTTATATAATACTACCTATTACGCTTTGTATTTTCTCTTGGCGTAAGCTATACTTTAAGGACGTGAAGGTGATAAATAATGAATTTTTTAGTGCGTAGATTTATAAAGAATTATCAAGATACAAAAGATGCCAATGTAAGAACAAGTGTTGGAAAACTATCTGGAATTGTTGGAATATTGAATAACTTGTTTTTGTTTGTGATCAAATTTGTAATTGGTACCATTGTACATTCGGTTTCTATTCAAGCGGATGGTGTAAACAATTTAACGGATGCTGGATCAAACATCATTTCAATTTTGTCTTTTCAT
>ENA-OWPP01003067-OWPP01003067.1-human-gut-metagenome-genome-assembly--contig:-NODE-3067-length-10428-cov-2.640027_pt1 | contig 10428 bp, 7 predicted proteins | sample MGYA00248265_ERZ651848 | MGnify/ENA primary metagenome ERZ651848 (study PRJEB26924, sample SAMEA4378233) | human gut metagenome | biome: human gut; feature: human-associated habitat; material: faeces... | reverse complement strand
AAACAGAGAGTTGCCATTGCGAGAGCACTGGTGAATAATCCTAAGGTACTGCTTCTGGATGAGCCGCTGGGAGCACTGGATCTGCAGCTTCGCCGTGCGATGCAGATAGAACTGAAGCATCTGCAGAAGAAACTGGGAATTACATTTATCTATATCACTCATGATCAGGAAGAAGCTATCAACATGTCTGACAGGATTGCGGTGATGAGGGACGGACGTATAGAGCAGATCGGAACACCGGATGAGATCTATAATCATCCAAAGACCAGTTATGTGGCAACATTTGTAGGAAATGCGAATATCCTGCATGGAGTTGCAGAGAGTATTCAGGGAGAGAATGCAATCGTAAAAATTGGAAATGACAAGGTAATTGTAAAGCTTGAAACAAGTCAGCAGAATACAGGGGCAAAACAGCACCTTACAGCAGGAGAGAACGTAACTCTGGCTGTGAGAAGTGAAAATATATTGTTACAGGAAGCTGCCGCAATCGGTGATACCGGTACAGATAACGGAGACACTGTTGATATAAGTGTGGCAGGCGGGATTTCGGATATACATGATACGAATAGTATATCGGGCTTACAGGCGACTGTTACAGAGAAGAACTTTGCAGGAGGTCAGCTTCGTGTAACCCTGAAGCTGAGCGATGGTACACAATTGATTGCCAGCAGATACGGAATCGACGCATCCGTAGCAGAAGGCCAGACAGTAAGATGCAGTTTCCTGCCGGCAGATGCAGTACTGGTAGACAGGGAGGACATTCATGAAGAAGCGTAGAAACCGTTCTGACAGTTCTGCATGGATGGCACTTCCACTGTACATTTTTACCATTGTGTTTGTGGTATGCCCTCTTATCTATATGGTGGCGCTTAGTTTTGCTACGCCGTCCAGAGGATTTGGGGTGACCTGGAAATTTACGCTGGACAATTACAGAAATATTCTGGAACCTGTATACCTGAATACATTTGTGGAATCACTGAAGCTGGCATTTACCAGTACGATAGTGATCGCTTTGATCGGCTATTGGATATTTAATGTGCCGAGCCCTTTCCTATTCGGTTTTCTGACTTGCTTTGCGACGATCATTCCGGTTGTCGGGACGGCGTTGGTCTGGTTTCCGCTTGCTCTTTATATGGCGCTGACGGGCGATTGGGTAAATGCGCTCGGGCTGACGGCTTATGCGCTGATCGTCGTTACGAATGTGGATAATCTGATTCGTTTTGTCTTGCAGAAAAAGATGGCGGATACACATCCGCTTATCACCATTTTCGGAGTAGTCATCGGTCTGCCGTTATTTGGGTTCATGGGAGTGATCTTCGGCCCGTTATTGCTTTCGCTATTCTTTCTTTTTGTAGATATGTTTAAAAAAGAATATCTGGACTTACGAAATAACCTCCCGTCGAGATGACGGAACTACCGAAAAATTGTGTACTTTTGCCGTTGTAAAAACGACACTAAAATTTGATGGAAACATTTACATTCAATACTGTCGAACTGATTCTTTTATCAGCGGCAGGCATTCTTTTTATCATTCAGCTCATCTATTATTTTGGCCTGTACAATCGGATACATGCCCATAATAAGGCTGTACGCAAAGAAGAGGTACATTTTTCACGAGAACTGCCTCCACTTTCCGTAATTCTCTGCGCACGCAATGAGGCTGAAAACCTGCGTAAAATCCTGCCAGCCATTCTGGAACAGGATTATCCGCAATTCGAGGTGATTGTCATCAACGATGCTTCCACAGATGAAACCGAGGATATACTGGGAATGATGGAAGAAAAATATCCTCATCTTTACCATAGTTTTACCCCTGAAAGCGCACGTTATATCAGTCATAAAAAACTGGCCCTGACATTAGGCATCAAAGCCAGTAAACATGATTGGCTGGTATTTACAGAAACAAACTGTATGCCGGCAAGTAACCAGTGGTTAAAGCTGATGGCACGCAACTTCACTCCGCAGACTCAAATCGTATTGGGATATAGCGGCTATGACCGTACAAAAGGATGGTTGCACAAACGTACCGCATTTGATACCCTCTTCCAATCCTTGCGTTATCTGGGATTCGCTTTAGCCGGAAAACCATATATGGGTATCGGACGTAACTTAGCTTACCGGAAAGAGTTGTTTTTCCAACAGAAAGGATTCTCCAAATACCTGAACCTGCAACGTGGAGAGGATGACCTATTCATCAACCAGTTGGCAACTCCTTCAAATACCCGCGTCGAAACAGACATCAACGCCACCACACGGATAAATCCTGTGTACCGATACAAAGAATGGAAAGAGGAAAAAATAAGCTATATGGCGACCGCAAGATATTATCAGGGAATACAACGATACCTTTTGGGATTTGAGACTTTCTCCCGTCTGTTATTCTATGTTTCCTGTATAGCAGGCATCGCATCCGGCGTCCTCAATTCTCATTGGTTAGTCGCAGGCATCGCACTGTTAATCTGGTTACTACGCTTCATCATGCAAATTGTCGTTATTAACCAAACAGCCAAAGAAATGGGAGGAAATCGGAAATACTATTTCTCATTACCGGTATTCGACCTTCTCCAACCTATACAGTCGCTGAATTTCAAGATTTGCCGATTCTTTCGAGGAAAAGGAGATTTCATGAGAAGATGAATTCATGGAATCAACCGTTGCATATAAATAGCATTCGAACCATCATGATAATAGCATGGCTTTATTCCTGCCGGAATAAAGCCATTTTTCATATATAGCGCAATAGCGGCAGCGTTCGTCACCTTCACTTCCAAAGTAATTTTAGCAGCCTTACATTCGTCTGCTGTCCGAATCGTTTGGTCCATCAATGCCTGTCCCAATCCTTTCCCTCTGAAATCCGGATGGACAGCTATCGAATATATCCTTAAATAATGAGTTCCACCATGGAATAATAAGGAGACATAAGCGATTACCCTATCCCCTTCCATCATTACATAGAAAGTTCCTTTCGAGCGGCTTATCAGATAAGCAAACTGTTCTTTCGAAAAGCTATCTTCCCGAAAACATTCCCATTCTATTTCCAAAATAGCAGGAATATCAATCTGCTGTGCTTTACGAACAAATAAACCCGTCTCCATCATCAATAATGTTTCGCCTCCAAGGCCTGCTCAAAATGATTCAGTAACCGGTAATACATTTCATCACCGATGATAGCATCCTCCAGCCCGTGATCGATACTCGGATTATCATTGATCTCAATAACATAGGCTTTATCATCTACCATTTTCAGGTCGACTCCATACAATCCCTTTCCGATCAGATTCGCAGCTTTAACGGCTGTATCCAACACTACCCGAGGCACCTGATAAATAGGAATCGTATCTACCAGTCCGCAACGACTTCTGCCCGAATCATAGTGGCAGTAAATTTGCCAATGTCCTTTTGCCATATAATATTTGCAGGCATACAGCGGTACCCCATTCAACAGGCCGACACGCCAGTCAAACTCCGTAGGAGTAAATGCCTGTGCCAGTAAGATAGCCGACTTCTCAAACAGCATCTTCAGACTTGCTTGCAGTTCTTCCTCATTCGAAACCTTTTTCATGCCAATAGAATAAGACCCATCCGGTATCTTCAGAATAAAAGGAGCCCCCACCTGTTCGCTGATTTGCTCAAACGAATGATCGTTTGACTGAAAAATCAGCGTTGACTTAGGAGCAGAAATTTTTTCCTTTTCAAAAAGTTCTTTCAGGTATACTTTGTTCGTACAACGGGTGATGGAAAGCGGATCGTCAATAACGGCCATTCCGTTTTGTGCAGCCAATTGCGACAAATGGAATGTATAATGATTCAATGATGTTGTAGTACGAATGAACAAGGCATCAAATTCGAGCAAACGGATGGCGTCATCTTCCGTAATCATTTCCACATGAATATTCATCTTCTTGGCAACTTCTGCCAATTTATGCAAGGCACCTTTGTTGCTGGGCGGAAATTTTTCCTGTGGATCAACCAATACAGCTAAACTATAACGGGAAGCCTTCGCCGACTTAGGCGCACGCCATATTTTCTTATTAAAGTTATCCAATGTGTTGGCAAAGAAATCCTGCTCTTCATCATTGAGCCGATTCAGAGGAAGAAATTGAATACTTTCGATCTGATTTCTGGGATGAGTATTCAAAGCCACCCTCAATAATGGGCAAGGGTAATTCTCAAAAATAAATCGTGCAATCCGCTCCAGACCTTTCTCTCTACATTTGCCAAAGTAAATGTTCAGATACCAAATGTCGTCTTTGACATTGTTCTTCTGTATCCACTGGTAACAGAGGGCTTGCAGACTACGATCCATCCGAACACCCGTCCCGGTCTCCAACTTGTTGATTATATCAACATCCGGAATGACTTTCTGTCCTCTCGTTTGGGCTAACAATGAACAGTAATACCCTTCAGAGTTATAACTGTAATCATCGCTAAGATTAATAACTAACTTCCGGTCTTTTTCTACCGGTTTGTTTTTCAGATAGTCGGAAACAGTCAGGATACTTTTCGTCTCACAATACGGCTTCCAGTCATCCGGATTATCCAACAGAATTAACACATTATTCATAATGGTTAAAAATTAAACCTACAAGAGGATATTAAGTAAATTGGGCGCAAATATAGACATATTATTCACTCCACATCACGCAACAGACTAAATTATTTATGCAGTAGAAAACGGGTAGATAAAAAGAGGATTATTCGTATCTCATGGAGCTTGCCGGATTGATCTTGGTAATCAAAAATGAAGGACCAATCAACATCAATACAGAAGCAAACAAAGTACCCAAATTAATCAAGATAAAAAGTAAAACATTAAAAGATACCGGGACAGTATCTACATAATAAGTCTCCGGATCAAGTTTGAAAAGTCCGAATTGAGATTGAAGAATACAGAATGCCAAACCAATGGCATTGCCCCAAAGCATGCCTTTGCCAATCAGAAAGACTGCAAACCAAAGAAAGGTTCTGCGAATCGTGAAATTATTGGCTCCTAATGCTTTTAAAATCCCAATCATATTGGTGCGTTCGATGATAATAATCAGTAAACCGGAAATCATGGTGAAGCCGGCAACTCCTATCATCAAAATCAGAATCACCCATACGTTCAAATCCAATAAATCAAGCCAGGCAAAGATTTGAGGATTCAGTTGTTCGATGTTACGCACATAATACACACCTCCCAGTTCATCTTGCCTGTTGTCAATATCAGTTGCGATCTCATAGGTTATATCTTCCAGTTTATCATAATCTTTCACCTGTAATTCCACACCGGTCACCTGTTCCGGTTGCCAACCGTTCAAGCGATTCACCAGATTAAGATCCGTCAGTAAAAAGAGGTTGTCGTATTCGGAGAAGTTCGTCTGATAAATTCCGGCAATCGTCAGGCGACGAGCGCGAATATCATCCTGTATATAATAGGTATATATCTTATCTCCCAGTTTCAACTTCATTTTAGTTGCCAACGCTTTCGAGATAAGCACTTGATTGGTAGATACTGAATCACTGAAAACAGGAATCTCCCCTTCTACCAAATACTCTTTTATAAAATGGGGGTCGAACTCCGGACCTACCCCTTTTAACACCATTCCTTGAAAAGCGTCATCGGTCTTAATCATACCCGGTTTGGTAGAGAAACGCTGCACATGGCTTATCTCCGGATAATCAGCAAGAGCAGTCATCATACTGTCTCCTACCACAATCGGATGGGTTTCGTAAGAACTGACCGCATCCAGATTAGTTATCTGAATATGCGACCCGAATCCTATGACTTTATTTCTCACCTCACTTTTAAACCCGATAACTACCGCCACCGCAATAATCATCACAGCCAAGCCAATAGCAATACCCGCCATGGCAATGAGGACCGCAGGACGTGACACCTGCTTTCCGCCATCGCTTTCACGATAGATACGCCGAGCTATGAAAAGTGATAGAGACATTGGGTTAAGTATTAAGTATAAAGTATTAAGTATTAGACATAAAGTATTAGGCAATTATACACACGAGCAAACACACAAGAAGCTACGGTTAATACTTAATACCTAATACTTAATACTTAAATTTCATTCTGTTCTTCCCGGATATGCTTCCAAAGCCTTCTGCAAGACAAAAAGCGCACGGGTTAAATCTTCTTTCTTCAATACGTAAGCAATACGAACTTCATTGATGCCGGAACCCGGAGTGGTATAGAAACCGGAAGCCGGAGCCATGAATACCGTCTGACCTTCATATTCAAAATCAGAGAGGCACCATGCACAGAACTTGTCGGAATCATCTACCGGGAGTTTCGCTACTGTATAGAAAGCGCCCATCGGGATGGGTGAATAAACACCGGGAATACGGTTCAAACCGTCAATCAAGCATTTACGACGTTCTACATATTCATCATACGTTTCACGAGAATACTCTTCCGGAGCATCCAAAGAGGCCTCTGCAGCAATCTGTCCGATCAATGGAGGACTCAAACGAGCCTGGCAGAACTTCATGACAGCATCGCGTATCTCCTTGTTTTTGGTTATCAACGCACCAATACGAATACCACATTCTGAATAACGTTTGGATACGGAGTCAATTAATACCACATTATTCTCAATACCTTCCAAATGGCAGGCAGAGATATAAGGAGAACCGGTATATATAAATTCACGATATACTTCGTCAGAGAAGAGGAAGAGGTCGTACTTCTTCACCAGGTCACGGATCTGATTCATTTCCCGACGTGTATACAGATAACCGGTCGGGTTGTTCGGATTACAAATCAGGATAGCCTTGGTACGTTCATTGATCAGTTCTTCGAATTTCTCTACTTTCGGCAGGGAGAAACCTTCTTCAATGGTCGTTGCAATCGTACGGATCTTTGCTCCGGCAGAGATGGCAAATGCCATGTAGTTGGCGTATGCAGGTTCCGGAACAATGATTTCATCTCCCGGATTCAGGCAGGAAAGGAAGGAAAAAAGTACCGCTTCCGAACCTCCCGATGTAATGATTATATCGTCTGCTGTAAGGTTGATATTGAATTTCGCATAATATCCTACTAATTTCTCGCGATAGCTACGATAACCGGCACTTGGACTATACTCCAATACCTTCCGGTCAATATTGCGTATCGCGTCAATCGCGGCCTGAGGAGTGGGCAGATCAGGCTGTCCGATGTTCAGGTGAAACACATGGACTCCACGTTGCTTGGCAGCGTCTGCCAAAGGAGCCAGCTTTCTGATAGGAGATGCAGGCATCTCGTTTCCGCGAATGGATATGGTTGGCATAATTTTAACTACAAATTACTTAATTACTATTTACTTTTTCTACTTGGAGCTGCAAATGTACGCAATAATTTGAATACAGAGACATAAAAACTTTAAAAACCTTAGCAAGGTTAAAATCGTTATGGTAATTTGAAAAGAAAGCTATACATTTGTCATACGGAAAACTTAAAACAATATCATAATGACCATACACCTTATCTCATTTGCTTCAATCCTTCACAAACAAGTCTCGCTACGTAGCTCACACGAAGCTATTTTAAGCGAAATTGAAAAATATTATACCGTAAAGCTCGTCGATTATCAAGATATGGACAAGCTTAGTAGTGATGATTTCAAAATTATTTTTATCGCTACCGGTGGGGTGGAAAGACTGGTCATACAGCAATTCGAAAACCTCCCCCGCCCTGCCATTTTACTGGCAGACGGCATGCAGAACTCTCTTGCTGCCGCATTGGAAATCTCCACATGGTTACGGGGACGTGGAATGAAGAGCGAAATACTACATGGCGAATTACCTGCTATCATCCTGCGTATTCATACACTTTATAATAATTTCCGTGCACAACGTTCCTTATTCGGCAAACGTATCGGAGTCATCGGAACTCCTTCTTCCTGGTTAGTTGCCAGTAACGTAGACTACCTGTTGGCAAAACGTCGTTGGGGAATTGAATATGTAGATATTCCATTGGAACGGATTTATGAACAATTTCAACAAATAACGGATGAGCAAGTCGGAGCATCATGTGCAGCTGTAGCATCGCAAGCTCTTGCCTGTCGCGAAGGAACTCCCGAAGATTTAATCAAATCCATGAGGCTGTACCGGGCTATTAAAAAGGTGTGTCAGGAAGAAAATCTGGAAGCACTGACATTGAGCTGCTTTAAATTGATTGAACAAATCGACACTACCGGATGCGTGGCATTATCTTTATTGAATGATGACGGGATAATAGCAGGTTGTGAAGGCGATCTTCAATCTGTATTTACGCTATTAGCAGTGAAAGCGCTTACGGGCAAGGACGGATTTATGGCAAATCCTTCCATGATTAATTCCCGTACGAACGAGCTGATATTAGCACACTGCACCATAGGACTCAAACAAACGGAGAGATACATTATCCGCAATCATTTTGAAACAGAAAAAGGAATTGCCATACAAGGGTTACTTCCGACAGGAGACGTAACGATTATAAAATGCGGCGGTGAATGTCTGGACGAATATTACTTATCTACTGGAACATTGACTGAAAATACCAATTATATTAATATGTGCCGCACGCAAGTACGCATCCGCATGAATACTCCAGCCGAGTATTTTCTGAAGAATCCTTTGGGAAATCATCATATTATGCTTCATGGTAACTATGAAGATACATTGAACGAGTTTTTCCAGGCAAATGCTTGCAAAAGAACTGAATAACATCTCAAAACATCCTTAAAGAAAGCGCCTCCTTAATAAACAAAATAAATTATCAGTTTATTAAGGAGGCACTTTGGAGATTGACTAAATTCTATTTCTTTATTCTATTTCTCTTTCTTCCCATTTTCCATTATGCCACTCTGCAACTGAAGTAAAGCCTGCCTTCTTCAAAGCAGCCAATGCTTCGGAGCGTCCATTATTAATCCGTTCCGGATAATGCGCATCACTGTTTACCTGTACTCTGATACCCAGTTCTTTCAGGAATGAAAAATATCGTTTATTGGGATAGAATGTTCCTAAATCATGATAAGATTTAGTGTTTATTTCAACGATATAGCCATATTCGGCAATGGCGGTGAAATATTTGCGAACCAACGCATCATACCACGGTTCATCCAATAATCCCGGACGATAACAGGAAGCATTATAATGCATCTTGTCAGCATGACCGACAATATCAAATCCTCCCAATTCTACCATACGAAGCAGGTTCTTATAGTAAAGACGGACCACAGAATCCAAATCACCATCAAAGTGCTTGTCTACCAATTGACGGAAAAGATCTGCCGGAGTATCAATATCTACGATTTTTCCTTCCGGAGAGTACAACATATGTACGGAACCTATCCGGTAGTCAAGTGGTAGTTTTTGAAAACAAGGTAAAGAAGGATTGCTTTCTTCATTCAGGTAATCTATTTCAAGACCAATGGCAAGCTCTATTTTATCTGCATATTTCTTCTTCAGACGGGAAAATTCGGAAAGGTAATCATCCATTCTATCCCACTCCATCGTCCATGCAGTAGAAAACGGCAGTGGAGCATGGGAAGAGATGCCATAGGAAGTAAATCCTTCACTGATAGCAAAACGAATAAAATCTTCCATATTGGCGCGTCCGTCACAATACAAACAGTGGCTATGATAATTGGTTAGGTTTGTCATACAAGGTTATATGTTGTCTGGGATATATTATCAAAGTTATTATCATTATCAGGCTATTCTAGTGATACAATGACACAAATCAGCCTTCTATTTCACTAAGTTCCAGCCATCGCATTGTTTTCTCATCAATCAGGTCATTGACTTCAGGCAAACGTTTCGATTTCTCTGTCAATTCGTCAACAGAAAGGGTACCGCTACATAAGAGTTCTTCAATCTGTGCTTTTTCTGTTTCTAATTCTGCTATCTCCTTTTCCAATTGCTCGAACTCTCGTTTTTCCTTGAAACTCATCTTCCGTTTGTCATTCAGGCGGACACGGGCGGTCTTTTCTTCCTGCGGCTTTTCAGCTTCTTTCTCCTTTTGAGCTTTCGCGTCTTTCCAGTCACGATAGTCACTGTAGTTTCCGGGAAAGTCGCGAATATCTCCCTGTCCATTGAATACCATCAAATGGTCTACTACCTTATCCATAAAGTAGCGGTCGTGAGAAACAACAATCACACAACCTTTAAAATTTTGAAGATATTCTTCAAGCACGTTCAGAGTGATAATATCGAGGTCGTTGGTAGGTTCGTCAAGCACCAGGAAGTTAGGGTTACGCATCAGGATGGTACACAGATAAAGACGACGACGCTCGCCCCCGCTCAACTTATAGACATAGCTATGTTGCGTTTCGGGAGTAAACAGAAAATGCTGTAAGAATTGCGAAGCAGTCAGTTTCTTTCCATTACCCAGTTCAATCACTTCGGCAATATCCTGCACTACATCAATAACCTTCATTTGTTCATCGAACTGAAGGCCATCCTGCGAGTAAT
>ENA-OWPP01003063-OWPP01003063.1-human-gut-metagenome-genome-assembly--contig:-NODE-3063-length-10445-cov-2.616458_pt1 | contig 10445 bp, 10 predicted proteins | sample MGYA00248265_ERZ651848 | MGnify/ENA primary metagenome ERZ651848 (study PRJEB26924, sample SAMEA4378233) | human gut metagenome | biome: human gut; feature: human-associated habitat; material: faeces... | reverse complement strand
TCATAAGTCTCTCGTCTTCGAAGCTTTCAGGGTGAGCCAGGGGGGGAAACGGGCGTCATTATAGTGAATCCTGCGCCCCGACGAAACCGTTTGCGTAGAAATAAAATCATTGATGCTGTTTATCAATAAATGTGACGACCATCGCGAATAAGTTGCCAACTGGCGCATTCTTAAGCAGAATGCCGCACATTCGACGACAACCTTGCGTTTTTTCCGGACATCGCCTGCTGAGGAACCTGAAGCTGCAGAAGATTAACGCTCTGAAAAAATTAAAGATTAATTATCTGCTGATCGGCATTGTCACCCTTTTGCTGGCGGCGGCCCTGTGGCCGTCAATCCCCTGGTCCAGTAAACCCGAGAACCGGGTGGCGGGTATTATCGCTCGCGGCGAGCTGCGCATCAGCACCATCAACTCGCCGATGACCTTCGCCACCATGAACGATAAAACGTTCGGTCTGGATTATGAACTGGCGAAGCAGTTTGCTGACTATCTGGGCGTGACGCTTAAGATAACCGTCCGGCAGAATATCAGCCAGCTGTTTGACGACCTCGACGACGGTCAGGCCGATATGCTGGCTGCCGGTCTGGTTTATAACCAGGAGCGGGTGAAAAACTACCAGGCTGGCCCCACCTACTATTCTGTTTCCCAACAGCTGGTCTATCGTGTCGGTAATATCCGGCCGCGCACTCTCGCGTCGCTAACCGCCGAGCAACTCACTATCGCTCCGGGCCACGTGGCGATCAACGACCTGCAGGCCTTAAAAGCGGAGAAATATCCGGATCTTACCTGGCGCGTGGACGAGAAGCGCGGTACCACGGCGCTGATGCAGGCGGTGATTGACGGCAAACTCGATTACACCGTCGCCGATTCGGTGGCCGTCAGCCTGTTTCAGCGCGTCCATCCGGAGCTGGCGGTGGCCCTGGATATCACCGACGAACAGCCGGTCACCTGGTTTAGCGCCCGGGGCGAAGATAATTCGCTGTCGGCCGCAATGCTTGATTTCTTCAATAACATTAATGAAGACGGGACGCTGGCGCGCCTGGAGGAGAAATACCTCGGCCACGGCAACGACTTCGATTATGTCGACACCCGCACCTTCCTCCGTGCAGTGGAAAATATTCTCCCGGACGTGCAGCCACTATTTGAAAAGTACGCCCGCGAGATTGACTGGCGCCTGCTGGCCGCCATCGCCTGGCAGGAATCCCACTGGGATCCGCAGGCCACTTCCCCCACCGGCGTGCGCGGCATGATGATGCTGACGCGCAACACCGCGCAAAGTCTGGGACTGACTGACCGGACCGATGCGGCGCAGAGTATCGACGGCGGCATGCGCTATCTGCAGGATATGATGGATAAAGTGCCGGATTCGATTCCGAAAGACGAACGCATCTGGTTTGCGCTGGCTGCTTACAATATGGGCTATGCCCATATGCTGGACGCCATGGCGCTCACCCGCAAACAAAAAGGCAATCCCAACAGCTGGGCAGACGTTAAGCTGCGTTTACCCCTGTTGAGCCAGAAGCCCTATTACAGCAAACTTAAATACGGCTACGCGCGCGGCCATGAGGCCTACGCCTATGTGGAAAACATCCGCAAATATCAGATAAGCCTTGTCGGCTATTTGTCAGAGAAGGAGCGCCAGCAACAGCAAACGCTGGCCCTGGCGGAGGATTACCCGGCCGTGCTCCCGAATGAACTCGAACAGCCGCAGGAGACCACCCTGCCCTTTTTCAAGTTTCGCGCCGATAAGCAGATGGATAATGCCCGGTTAAAACTCCCCGGCCACCTGTATTAACCTTCTCCGGTCTGCTCCCGGGCTTTCTTCAGCGCTTTTTTCTCTTCCCGCCGCCAGCGAAAGAAGTCGCTCAGCATGGTAGAGCAGGACTCCGCCAGCACGCCTTCGCTTATTTCAACCCGATGATTCATTCCCGGATGGTGCAGGACATCTATTAGCGAGCCAGCGGCACCGGTCTTGGCATCCCTGGCGCCAAAGACCAGGCGGGCGATACGGCTGTGCACCATGGCGCCAGCACACATGACGCAAGGCTCCAGGGTCACGTACAGCGTGGCGTCGATCAGGCGATAGTTTTGCAGCACCAGCCCGCCCTGGCGTAAAGCCATAATTTCCGCGTGAGCGGTGGGGTCGTGACGGCCGATCGGCCGGTTCCAGCCCTCGCCGATGACCTGGTTGTTATACACCAGCACCGCGCCCACCGGCACCTCGCCCTCTTCCCAGGCGCGCTTTGCCAGCGTCAGGGCATGACGCATCCAGTATTCATCATTGAGTTCGAGGTCAGACACAGCGGCCACTCCAGCAGAAAAAGCGGGGCGCATTATACATGGGCGCTATCAATTACACACTATTACTCCAGCTGCTGGAGCTCTCCCTGAGGCGTTACCCGCCAGCGATGCTGGCAAAAGCCGAGCAACGGGTTATCCTGCTCGCTGTCGCTATAGCCGCTGTACAGCCGCAGCGGCGCGCCAATCTTTTTCTCCAGCTGCACCACTTTTTCATGCCCCAGGCAGCGCAGGGTCAATACCCAGCCGCCCCAGCGGCGCGCGGTGCGGCTGGCTATCAGATTCACCCGCGGCAGCCAGAGAGTATCGCGATAGACCTGCTCCACCAGCGACTGCGGCGAGCCGGTGATCAACCAGACGTCGGCATCGGTACTGGTCAGGTAGGCCGTGAGCCGCGCATGAACCACCGGAAACGCCGTCATGATGGCGAAACCAGCCGACAAATTCCGCTTCCAGCCGCTTCAGTACCGCCTCGCGACGGCCAAAGGTTGACGCCCACAGCAGGAGGCTCATTGGCCAGCGCGCCGCCCGCCCACACACCGCCAGCCCGGCAAGGATCGCCGGCCCCATCGCCACCACCAGCAGCAGGTTTAGCGGCAGATTACGCAGCAGGTAGCGCAGGAAACTGCCGAACATATCCTGCTGATGCAAGGTTCCGTCCAGATCGAAAAACACCACTTTCCGTTCATTGTGCTGCAAACTGCCTCCTTATGTCAGGACTCGCTTCTCGTTAGGTTAAGCTTAACAGCCTTACGCCGCGAAGAGGGAAAACATCCCCTGCCGTTAAGGAACAATTAAATTAGCAGGCGAAGGAAAAATTGTGGCTCAAGAATTTTTAATTCGTGGTATACCCCTTATAATCGAATAAAAATTCTGTCAGTCACGAGCCGGACGGCTCCAGCGGAGCTCCAATGAACTGTTTAACGCGTATTCGTCAGCGCTATCCCACCCTGGCGGCGAGCGACAAAAAGTTGGCCGATTATATTCTGAGCCAGCCCGATGAGACCCGGCACCTCAGCTCGCAGCAGCTGGCGGCGGAAGCCGGCGTGAGTCAGTCCAGCGTGGTTAAATTTGCCCAGAAACTGGGGTTCAAAGGCTTTCCGGCTCTGAAGCTGGCGCTGAGTGAAGCGCTGGCCAGCAGCCCGGATCCGCACTCGGTTCCGGTACATAACCACATTCGCGGTGACGACCCGCTGCGTCTGGTCGGCGAGAAACTCATTAAAGACAATGTCGCCGCCATGCATGCCTCGCTGGACGTCAATACTGAAGAGACGCTGCGGGAAGCCGTCACGCTGCTGCGCAACGCCCGCCGGGTGATCGTCACCGGCATCGGCGCGTCCGGTCTGGTGGCGCGTAACTTTAGCTGGAAGCTGATGAAGATCGGCATCAACGCGGTTTCTGAGCAGGATATGCACGCCCTGCTGGCGACAGTGCAGGCCATGTCCAGCGACGATCTGCTGCTGGCGATCTCTTACTCCGGTGAGCGCCGGGAGATCAATATGGCGGCAGGTGAAGCGTTGCGCGTGGGCTGCAAGATCCTGGCGATCACCGGCTTTAGCCCTAACGCCCTGCAGCAGCAGGCAACCCACTGCCTGTATACCATTGCCGAAGAGCAGGCGACGCGCAGCGCGGCCATCTCCTCCACCAGCGCGCAAATGATGCTCACCGACCTGCTGTTTATGGGGCTGGTGCAGCAGGATCTGGAGCGGGCGCCGGAGCGCATTCGCCATAGCGAAGCGCTGGTGAAAAAGCTGGTCTGAGCAGAAAATGGGCGTATAATGCCCGCCCTGTTTGTGTTGTTTCTGAGACTTTCCTGATGGCGCTGTTAATTACCAAAAAATGCATCAACTGCGATATGTGCGAACCGGAGTGCCCGAATGAGGCCATTTCGATGGGTGATAGCATTTATGAAATTAACAGCGACCGCTGCACCGAGTGCGTGGGTCATTACGACACGCCAACCTGCCAGAAAGTGTGCCCGATCCCGAATACGATCCTGAAAGATCCGGCACACGTCGAGAGTGAAGAACAGCTGTGGGATAAATTCGTGCTAATGCACCACGCGGATAAAATTTAACCGCCATCCTGGCTAGCTTTCGACAATCACCGTGGCGCAGGCGTAGTGGCGTTCATCGGCGAGAGTAACGTGAATAGCGCTTACCCCCATTCGTTCCGCCAAAAGCTTTGCTTCGCCCCATAGTCGCAGCTTCGGCTTGCCCAGCTCGTCGTTGTATACCTCGAACTGATTAAACGCCAGTCCGTTACGGATCCCGGTTCCCAGCGCTTTCGCCGCCGCTTCCTTGACCGCAAAGCGTTTCGCCAGGAAACGCACCGGCTGCTGGTGCTGCTCCCAGATGCTCCATTCATGGTCGTTCAGCACCCGGCGGGCAAGGCGATCGCCGCTGCGGGCGATCACCGCTTCGATGCGGGCGATCTCGACGATGTCGGTACCCAGCCCGAGAATGGCCATTAGCCGCGCGCTTCCAGCATCAGACGCTTCATTTCCGCGACAGCCTCTTTCAGGCCACTCATCACTGCGCGACCGATAATCGCATGGCCGATATTCAGCTCATGCATTTCCGGCAGCGCGGCAATCGCTTTCACGTTGTGATAGGTCAGACCGTGGCCGGCATTCACCTTCAGGCCAAGGCTGGCGGCATAGGTGGCCGCTTTGGCAATACGTTCCAGCTCCTTCGCCTGCTCAGCATCGGTTTTGGCATCGGCATAGCAGCCGGTGTGAATTTCGATATAGGGCGCGCCAACGTCTGCCGCCGCTTTGATCTGCTCGTTATCCGCATCGATAAACAGAGAGACCAGGATACCGGCATCCGCCAGACGTTGGCAGGCATCGCGCATCTTGTCGCGCTGCCCGGCCACGTCCAGTCCGCCTTCGGTAGTGACTTCCTGACGTTTCTCCGGCACCAGGCAGCAGAAGTGTGGTTTGGTTTCGCAGGCGATCGTCAGCATCTCTTCGGTGACCGCCATTTCAAGATTCATCCGGGTGTGCAGCGTCTCGCGCAGGATACGCACATCGCGATCGGTAATATGGCGACGGTCTTCGCGCAGATGCACGGTGATGCCGTCAGCGCCGGCCTGCTCGGCAATGAACGCTGCCTGAACCGGATCCGGATAGGCGGTGCCGCGCGCGTTACGCAAGGTCGCGATATGGTCAATATTGACCCCTAACAGTAATTCAGCCATGACAATCCTCGTTAATCATTATTCGTATTATCCGCCCGCGCCTTTCGCGAGGGCATAAACTGGCGAAACAATTCCCGACTCTTAAGCGGTTTGCCGCCAAGATAGGGCTTCAGGGCGATACGGGTAAAGCGCTTCGCGGCGCGCAGCGTATCAACATCTGGAAATTCGCGACTCGCCAACGCTTTCAAATGGTGCCCGGTAAACGTGCTGTTATCAATCACCAGGCTGGCAATAAAGCCCTTTTCTTCGCGATAGCGATAGGTCATGGTGTCATCCACCGGCTCACCGCTGCCCGCGCAGTGAAGAAAATCCACGCCATAGCCCAGGTGCCCGAGCAGCGCCAGCTCAAAACGCCGCAACGCGGGCTCCGGCGAGCCGCTGGTTCCGGCAAGCGCCTGAATGCAGTGCAGATAGTCAAAAAAGAGTTCGGAGAAGCGTGTTTCGTGCTCCAGCACGCGGGAGATAAGCTCGTTCACATAGAGACCGCTGTAGAGCGTGATACCACTGAGCGGCAGCGCCAGCGAGACGGCTTCCGCGCTGCGCAGGGTTTTGACTTCGCCGCGGCCGCCGAAGCGAACCAGTAATGGGGTAAAGGGCTGTAAAGCGCCTTTGAGATTAGAGCGTTTGGAGCGTGCGCCTTTGGCAACCAGGCGCACGCGACCGGACTCTTCCGTGAAGACGTCCAGCATCAGGCTGGTTTCGCTCCACGGTCGGCTATGCAGGACAAAGGCGCGCTGCCATCCATCCACGTTGCGTTAACTCAGAGGTCGTCAACGTAACCGAGACTGCGCAGGGCGCGCTCGTCATCGGCCCAGCCGGATTTCACTTTCACCCACAGCTCGAGGTGCACCGGCGCTTCAAACATCTCCTGCATGTCCTTACGCGCTTCGATACCGATGGTTTTAATTTTGGCGCCTTTATTGCCAATCACCATCTTCTTCTGCCCTTCGCGCTCGACGAGGATCAGGCCGTTGATATCGTAGCCGCCGCGCTCATTGGTTACGAAACGTTCGATTTCCACAGTGACGGAGTACGGCAGCTCAGCACCGAGAAAACGCATCAGTTTTTCACGGATGATCTCGGAGGCCATAAAGCGCTGGGAACGATCGGTAATATAATCTTCCGGGAAGTGATGGATCGCTTCCGGCAGATGCTTACGCACGATCGCCGCGATAGTATCGACGTTGGTGCCGGTTTCCGCAGAGATCGGCACAATGTCGAGGAAGTTCATCTGGCTGGCGAGGAACTGCAGGTGCGGCAATAGCTCCGCTTTGTCCTGCACGTTATCCACCTTATTGACCGCGAGGATCACTGGCGCTTTCGCGTCACGCAGCTTGTTGAGCACCATCTCGTCGTCTTGCGTCCAGCGAGTGCCTTCCACCACGAAAATGACCAGTTCAACATCGCCAATTGAGCTGCTGGCCGCTTTGTTCATTAAGCGGTTAATGGCACGCTTCTCTTCCATATGCAGGCCCGGGGTATCGACGTAAATCGCCTGATACGGCCCTTCGGTATGGATACCGACGATGCGGTGACGCGTCGTTTGCGCTTTTCGGGAAGTGATCGAAATCTTCTGCCCAAGCAGCTTATTCAACAGCGTGGATTTGCCAACGTTTGGACGACCAACGATGGCGACAAATCCGCAATAACTTTTTTCTTCGCTCATTCCAGCTCCAGTTTTTTCAGCGCCTGTTCGGCGGCAGCCTGCTCCGCCTTGCGACGGCTGGAACCTGTGCCAACCACCGGTTCACTCAGGCCACTGACCTGGCAGTGGATAGTAAATTCCTGATCGTGCGCTTCGCCACGCACCTGGACCACCAGGTAGGACGGCAGCGGCAGATGACGTCCCTGCAGATACTCCTGCAGACGCGTCTTCGGATCCTTTTGCTTATCGCCCGGACTGATTTCGTCCAGACGGGTCTGGTACCAGGAGAGGATTAAGCGTTCAACGTTCTGAATATCGCTGTCGAGGAAAACCCCGCCAATTAACGCTTCAACGGTGTCCGCGAGAATGGATTCGCGACGGAAACCGCCGCTTTTCAGTTCGCCCGGCCCGAGGCGCAGACACTCGCCCAGTTCAAACTCGCGAGCGATCTCCGCCAGCGTGTTGCCACGCACCAGCGTCGCGCGCATGCGGCTCATATCACCTTCGTCTACGCGAGGAAAACGATGATAGAGCGCATTCGCGATCACAAAACTTAAAATGGAGTCACCTAAAAACTCCAGGCGCTCATTATGTTTGCTGCTGGCACTGCGGTGAGTTAATGCCTGTTGCAACAGCTCCTGATGATGAAAAGTGTAGCCCAGCTTTCGTTGAAGCCGATTAATTACGATGGGGTTCATGCGTTACCAATAAATGAATGCGTCAAAGATGCAGCACACGAAACCGACCTGAGCATACGCTTCATACAGCAAGTTGAAACAGTCCAATACGCTTTCGTGTGCAGTGTCACCCGGCAGAGCGACAACCAAAAACTTCGGGGGGATATTCTATACGCAACGACACGGGATGTCGTTAGTTTGAATGGATTTAAATATTAAATAATTCACGTCGCTGCGGTTATCGCAGCGACGTGAATTCAACAGGGGAAATTAATGAATTCCACCAATGCGCGATAACCGCACGCCGGTCGGCCATTCACCTTCCTGTTTTTCAAAACTCATCCAGATAGCGGTCGCTTTTCCGACCAGGTTCGCTTCCGGCACAAAGCCCCAGTAGCGGCTGTCGGCGCTGTTATCCCGGTTGTCACCCATCATAAAATACTGACCGGGCGGTACAATCCAGGTGGCCAGCGGCAGGCCGGACTGATGGTAGTACATCCCAACCTGATCCTGGGTAATCGGCACCATCAGAATACGGTGCGTGACGTCGCCCAGCGTCTCCTGACGCTCGGTCAGACGAATGCCGTCCGCTTTGGTTTCGCCCTTCGGCAACTGCCAGAAACCGCTGGACGCTTCGCCGCCGTTGCTGCGGGAGAAGGTCTGAACGAAATCGCTCGGCTCAACATTGGAATAGGTCACCGGCAGCGCGTTGCCGCAGGCCTGTCCGGAGCTGCAGCCCGGCTGAATAGTGACCTGTTTGGCAACCGGATCGTAGGTGACCTTATCACCCGGTAACCCCACCGCGCGCTTAATGTAGTCGAGACGCGGATCTTCCGGATATTTAAACACCACGATGTCGCCGCGCTTTGGATGACCCGTTTCGATCAGCGTTTTCTGGTAGATCGGATCTTTAATGCCGTAAGCGAATTTCTCCACCAGGATGAAATCGCCAATCAGCAGGGTCGGCATCATCGAACCTGACGGGATCTGGAAAGGTTCATAGATAAACGAACGCACAATCAGCACAATCGCCAGCACCGGGAAGACCGAGGCGCCAGTTTCCAGCCAGCCCGGTTTCGGGCCCACTTTCTTCAGCGTTTTCTTGTCCAGTTGCTCGCCGGTCGCTGCCTGAGCAGCGGCCTGACGCTCACGACGTTTTGGTGCGAAGATGAACTTATCCAGACACCACAACAGCCCTGTCACAAGGGTCGCAATGACCAAAATCAGGGCAAACATGTTCGCCATGCCAACTCCTTAATTATTTGCCGTCTTTACCAACGTGCAGAATGGCGAGGAACGCTTCCTGCGGCAGTTCAACGTTACCGACCTGCTTCATACGCTTCTTACCTTCTTTCTGCTTCTGCAGCAGCTTTTTCTTACGGCTGACGTCGCCGCCGTAGCATTTCGCCAGGACGTTTTTACGCAGCTGTTTCACAGTAGAGCGCGCGATGATGTGGTTGCCGATAGCCGCCTGAATGGCGATATCGAACTGCTGACGCGGGATCAGCTCTTTCATCTTCTCGACCAGTTCGCGACCACGATAAGGGGCGTTGTCGTTGTGGGTGATCAGCGCCAGCGCATCGACACGCTCGCCGTTGATCAGCACGTCAACGCGCACCATGTTCGAGGCCTGGAAGCGTTTGAAGTTATAATCCAGCGACGCATAGCCACGGGAGGTAGACTTCAGACGGTCGAAGAAGTCGAGAACCACTTCCGCCATCGGGATTTCGTAGGTCAGCGCCACCTGTTTACCGTGGTAAACCATGTTGGTCTGCACACCACGCTTCTCGATACACAGGGTGATCACGTTGCCGAGGAACTCCTGCGGCAACAGCATGTGACACTCGGCGATAGGCTCACGCAGCTCCTGAATATTATTCAGCGGCGGCAGCTTGGACGGGCTATCGACGTAGATAACTTCTTTGGAGGTCGTTTCCACTTCATAGACTACCGTCGGCGCCGTGGTAATCAGGTCAAGATCGTACTCACGCTCCAGACGCTCCTGAATGATCTCCATGTGCAGCAGGCCGAGGAAGCCGCAGCGGAAGCCGAAGCCCAGCGCCGTTGAGCTTTCCGGCTCATAGAACAATGAAGCATCGTTCAGACTCAGTTTACCCAGCGCATCACGGAAGTTTTCATAGTCATCAGAGCTCACCGGGAACAGACCGGCATAGACCTGCGGCTTCACTTTTTTGAAGCCCGGCAGCGCTTTATCCGCTGGATTACGCGCCGCGGTCAGGGTATCGCCCACCGGCGCGCCGAGGATGTCTTTGATCGCGCAGACCAGCCAGCCTACCTCGCCGCATTTCAGCTCGGTACGGTCGACCTGTTTCGGGGTGAAGATGCCCAGACGGTCGGCGTTATAGACCTGGCCGGTGCTCATCACCTTAATTTTATCGCCCTTGCGCATGGTGCCGTTTTTAATACGCACCAGCGACACGACGCCTAAGTAGTTATCGAACCAGGAGTCGATGATCAGCGCCTGCAGCGGCGCGTCCGGATCGCCTTCCGGCGGCGGAATATCGCGCACCAGACGTTCCAGCACGTCCGGCACGCCAACGCCGGTTTTCGCCGAGCAGCGAACCGCGTCGTGAGCATCAATACCGACAATATCTTCAATCTC
>ENA-OWPP01003062-OWPP01003062.1-human-gut-metagenome-genome-assembly--contig:-NODE-3062-length-10446-cov-63.631219_pt1 | contig 10446 bp, 7 predicted proteins | sample MGYA00248265_ERZ651848 | MGnify/ENA primary metagenome ERZ651848 (study PRJEB26924, sample SAMEA4378233) | human gut metagenome | biome: human gut; feature: human-associated habitat; material: faeces... | reverse complement strand
TATGCAGCTTAAATTATTTGGTTAAAGGTGTTCAATTTGAACTTGCAATTTTAGGTAAAAATATAAATCTTTATTCCTGAAATTAAACAAATTATAAAAAGACAGCAGGTTTATGCTCCTGCTGTCTCTTATATAGCTTAAATTACTTGGCGAAGTCTGTAGCTCTTGTTTCACGAATCACTACGACTTTGACCTGACCAGGATATTGCAGTTCCTTTTCGATACGCTGTGAAATATCATGTGCCAGAATAGTAGCCTGATCTTCACTTACCTTTTCTGGTTTTACAATGACTCTCAATTCACGGCCGGCCTGGATTGCATAGCAGTTGGAAACACCGGAGAACGATTTTGCGATATCTTCAAGCTTTGTCAGTCTCTTGATATAGTTTTCCAGGGTTTCTCTTCTTGCTCCAGGGCGGGCAGCGGAAATTGCATCAGCTGCGGCAACCAGAACAGATTCAATACAGGTTGGTTCCATATCTCCATGATGTGAAGCTATTGCGTTAATGACCTGCGGCGGTTCATGGAACTTCTGTGCCAATTCAACACCCAGTTCAACATGGGTGCCTTCCTGTTCCCTGTCCACTGCCTTACCAATATCGTGAAGCAGGCCCGCGCGCTTGGCGAGATCCACATCTGCTCCGATATCTGCCGCCATGATACCTGCAAAATAGGAGGTATCTATACAATGCTGCAGCACATTCTGTCCATAGGAAGTACGATACTTCAGACGTCCAAGAATCTTAATCAGATCCGGATTCATTCCGCGGATGCCGCACTGCATAACTGCCTGCTCGCCTGCTTCCCGGATTTCCTTTTCAACGTCTTTCTTTGTTTTTGCAACCACTTCTTCGATTCTTGCAGGATGGATGCGTCCGTCTTTTACAAGGCTCTCAAGAGCAAGACGGGCAATTTCCCTGCGGATTGGATCGAAGCAGGAAAGGATAACAGCCTCAGGCGTATCATCAATAATAAGATCTACGCCGGTAAGAGTTTCTATTGCACGTATATTTCTTCCTTCGCGGCCTATGATACGGCCTTTCATTTCTTCATTCGGAAGCGCCACTACAGAAACGGTTGTCTCCGAAACCGTATCAGCTGCATTTCTCTGAATAGCACCGGCTATGATTTCTCTGGCCTTTGTATCAGCAGTTGCCTGGGCTTCTTCAATCGCATCTCTGATTCTGACTGCCTTTTCGTGCGTCAATTCTTCATCTACACGGGCAATAATCATATCCTTTGCCTGTGCACGTGATAACTGGGATATTTCTTCCAGTTTCGCTTCCTGCTGGCTATATAAAGCTTCAACCTTGTCTTTCTGCGCTTTAATCTGGACTTCTTTCTTATCCAGCTGTGCTTCACGCTGTTCGAGATTCCCGCTTCTCCAGTCAAGATTATTTTCCTTCTGGACAAGTCTCTGCTCGTACTTCTGAAGCTCGTCACGACGCTGCTTGCTTTCCCGCTCAACGTCTTCACGCAGCTTGTGAATTTCTTCCTTTGTCTGAACAAGGGTCTCTTTCTTTAAAGTTTCTGCTTCCCTTGATGCAGATTCAAGCATTTTCTTTGCATCATCAGCAATCTGTTTTGCTTTTTCTTCAGCGGATCCAATGCGCGCTTCTGCAATTCTCTTTCTCAGGAGATATCCTACACCGATACCGACAACTGCAGTAACAATACAACCCAAAATCACATAAAGTAAAACTTCATCTAGTGTCAAATACTTCACCTCTTTCTTTCCAATATTTTTTCATTAGACATTCCGAAACACTGCCTTTATCTTGTCATATCCGTCATTTGCATTGTAAGCTCCAGACCAGATCATCTGGATAGTTATATTAAAATTATCATCTGATAATAAAACAAAAACGATCCATCCTGATAAAAGGCAAACAAATTAAAATAATCTTGCCAATTTGACACATATTAATTCTAAATTCTTTAGTTTTCATTGTCAAGGCGGACATCTGTAAACACCGCTGTTTTACGGGCAGTTCTTCCCCCAAAAAATACCGTACCGTATTTGAAACATATGGCATCCTAAGCGCTTTTCCCCTCAGTCTCCTCTTCCGCCGCCTAGAAGTGACCAGAGCAGAAGCGCACCAAAGGCCACCCAGGACATAAAATAACTCATTATGCCTAAATCTGTCAGGATATTGATGACGGTCAGTCCCAGCATGAAGAGCATATTCTCCCTCATATTCAGGAGGGGATCTCTTCTGAACAGGAAGTAAGAAGCTGCAAGTACTCCGCAATTTACAATTAAAACTACCGAAAGATAAAACATAAGAGGAACAAGCTGAAGAATATAGCTCCCGAAGAGCATGATGCACATCACATAAATCCATGTAGATGCCATATTTATTCCTCCCTGAACATATCTCCGTCCTTTTGAGGTATCCATATTTTCTGATCGGGAAAGAGCCATCTGAATTCATAGGATGGTGCCCAGACATTTCCAAAAGCATGCATGGGAATGAGCAAACCGGATTCAACCTTGCTCAGGAACTTTTTAACGCCCCACTCCCTTGCCACCTGGAGTCTAGCATCCACCGGGAACATGGCGATATCCACTTTTCCCCCGGACAGTTTTTCCAATTCTGCAAAATAATTATTTCTGGCATCCAGATTGGCAGCATCAGAGTCGCCTGCCCAATGCCACCAGTTTAAATCACCTGCATGGAAGATGGTGATTCCATGACAATGGATCAGGAACGATCCGCCGGCATCCGTCGAACCATACATTTTAACGGTGAAATCCTCATTCGAATAAGAATCTCCCACGTCCATCAGATGCATCTTCCCTGCATCTCTCAAATAGAGATCACAATCCCTATGCAGGATGTATCCATCAGCATATTCCTCAAACCGGCTGATGGATGGATTGAAATGATCCCCATGGAAGTGACTGACAAAGAAGTAAATTTTATTTCTGCCATCTGTAATCATTTTTTCCACATGTTGCAAGGGATCCTTATAATAGTCAAAAACGAGAACTATGTCGTCGATTTTCAGAATGAATCCGCTGTGATTCAGAAAATAAATATCTGCGGGCATATGAATCTCCTTTCGCGGATGTAAAAGCAGCCATAGTTACACATCCGGCAAAATAAATTGAATATTTTCTATTAATTATAAAATCTCAATAAATCTATGTAATTACTGTATTCATCTAGTATAATAATTATAGCATAGTCTAATTCTCATTAGCGAGAACCATCGATATATTTTAATTTCAAACTTTGGTTTATAACGACAGGAGGTTCATAATATGGTAGTCATTCATGATATGCAGGAACATCGTTTTAAAATAGAGGATCCAAAAGGTTTATGCTATTTGGAATACTCTGAGGACGGAAATAACCAGTTTACCGTTCTTCATACTATAGTTCCCGATGAACTTTCCGGCCGGGGACTGGCTGCGCAGCTGGCTCAGGCTTTTTATGACTGGATCAGAAGCAACAACTATTCAATGAAATCAGAATGCACCTACATGGATGCATGGCTCAAGCGCAAAAAGATTGAAATCTGATATTCAGGGATTCATCTTCGGTTTCCTTTTTAGAACTATGTCATTGAAAGGAATAATATGTTTTATAAATTCATTGAACGCTAATGGGAGCTCCCACATTCTTCTTAAATATATTGCTTGAGATAACACAATGAAAAAACACCGGGCTGGTTTTGCCCGGTGTTTTTTACTGTTCCTGCATTTCCTGCAGTTTCTGTTTTTTCTCCGCCAAATAGTCATGCAGGGAGAAATTATCAATATCGATTTTACCGTTTTTCTCCTGATTCTCTTTTACATTCAGAAGCTCAGAGAATGTATTTTCAGCTTCAAAGCCATACCGCCAGAATGCTGTACCGCCAAGCCCGTATTTGCCAACCAGGCTCATTTTGTCTTCGAGTGATTTTGCATCTTCTAACCATGTTTTATAGGCAGTTCCTTTTTCTTTCCAGGAGGAAGTATACTGCTTCTCTTCGTCATTCCATACAGGCCTTAATTTATGCCGGCTTATGAACTGGTCCGTGTATTTCAGGGTCAGCACCCTTGATTTCCACCTGCCGGATTCATTAACCCAGACTCTTGTATAAAGCGGAAGCCCCAGAATCATTTTTTCGCCCGGTACGCTCTTTTTTAAAACCTTGATGCTGTCATCAAGCCATGAATAAGATGCAACAGATCCGGGAACTGTGCTGTTCCCAGGCGTCTCGTCATAACCCATAATGACTAAATAATCTGCTGCCTTTGCAAGATTTTCTCTGTCATAGCACAAGCTCCATGTAGGAGACCATTCATTGTACACAGTAACATCTACTGTTACCATCTTCCCCTGCTCATGCATAGCGCCGGAAAGCTTCTTGATAAAGTCAGTATAGAGGTTCTTGTCCTCCTGCTTCATATTTTCAAAATCAATATTATATCCGCCCAGATCATATACCTCGGAAATCGCATCTATGCGGGAAATCAGTTTTTCCTGCATTTTGGAATCATGCATAAAGGCAGATGTTCCGGGAATATCAAAATCATTATGGATCAAAGGCAGTACATTAAATCCGTTATCCTTTATCCCCTTTAAATACACCAGATCGGGAACAAAATCATTTTGAGAAACATCTTTATAAGATCCCCAGGTCGGCGAAATTATGATTGCATTGTCTTTACCTGCGTCTTTTATACTGCTGGTGCTGAATTCATGTTCCGGATCCCATATGATGACCTGCCGGGACTTCTTTTCTTCTTTCTTCCCGGAATCACGGCTTTCCTTTTTCAACGTGATTTTCTTGTGTTTTTCATCATATTTATAAGTGATTCCAGACTGCCCGGCAAAGTATCCAAAATCGACATATGGTTTGCCTGAAATTATCTTGGATGGAATCTGGACGGATTCCTGCCTGCCTGCACCTGATTTCAGCTTGACGTATATTTTATTTTTTTCTTCTGAAACATCCCACTTCTTCCCTAGTTCAAACGTATTCGGAGAAGCATATAATACGCCTTCATTAAGCAGTACTGTTACATTTTTGGCTCCGCTGACTTTTATTTTCGTATTCGGGTCATCAGCCCATGAATGAACCGGCAGCATCAGAAGAAGCATGCCTGCCGCTAATACCTTTAGACTTAAATTCACCTTGGTCCCCTTTATCGATAATAATGCATGACAAATTCACGAACTAATTGAACCACATTTGGCGTCTTGAAAATGTCTTCAAACTGCTTTGCCGAATTTAATTCGATTTCCTTGTCATATAAGAATTTCTCAAATTGTTTCTGAATTTTCTTTATACGGTGCTGATTTTCCCAAAGAGCCTCATCTCTGCCAAAAATTTCACGCATGAAGAAATGCATAAGAACCGGCCGGAAATAATATTCCGCAAAGCAGGACTCAATCCAATAATCAAATCTGGTCTTTCTGATTCTTTCTGTTTTCTTAAGGAATTTCAGATAGAATTCAAGCCCTTCTTCAACACCGGACCAGAAATCGCCAAAAGCAATATCATATTCACCGTCTGCCTGATGGTCTGCGTAGTCGAATGCATCTGCCTGTACTATGTGGATTTTTTCTTTATGCGGGAATTGCGGAAGCAAAACATCATTGAATATTTTGATGATGGAAGGATTCATTTCAACGATGGTGACTGAATCGACTGTTTCCTTTTGCGCTGCCATGAATGCATAGTACCCAAGACCCAATCCATATGTGATTACCTTTCCCCTCGCCAGACGGAGAGGCTCTTCCATAGACTCTATTTCACTCATTACGAGGCTCATCCAGACTTCTCCGTTTTCCAGAAGAACCGGGAAATTGACTTTATCGTCAAAGAATCCAGCCTCAGCATGCATGAACACATTATCCGAATGCTGTTTATCATGATACGTCTGGATAAACTCTCCCGGCAGGTAATCATTCATCGTCAAAAGGATATGATCTTTTTCAACGGTAGGAATCTTGATGCACTGGTAATAGGGATTATCCGTGATGACTGACGAGGAAAAGCAATGCGTATGCCCTGATATCATATGAAACAGCGCTCGCTTGAGTTCTTTTTCGCTTAAGAGTTCAGTGATATCAGAATACGGTTCCAGCTCTTTTTTATAGAAGCTGAGACGTTCTGTCGCATCATCGATCAAATCAAGGAAACCGGTTTCCACCGAATCCCTTACGACTTTATCCTTGGACCTGCCTTTAAAGTCCAGATCTTCCACATACAGATGATCCTGCACTTCGCCAAGCATGATTTCTCCTGCAATTTCAGAAATCAGAAACTGCCTCCACAGCCCGCCGGTCACTCTTTCAGCTTCTGGTCCTTTAACCAACTTCATATGGCTTTACTCCTTTTAGATAAACTATTTGCATTGATTCTATATGGCTCCGCTGGCAATTGTCATTCCGACTACCTTCTCTGCACCGCCCAGTTTGAGCTCGTGAGCAGCCGCTTCCATGGTAGCGCCGGTTGTATAGACATCATCTCAAAGGAGTACGACTTTGATACAATGTAACGATTATCTGGAATATGCACACATGGGTGTGCATTGATACGTTCATCACCTGACATCCTCTTTTTAACCAAAAGCTGGAGATTGAACAACATCTGCAATCTCCAGCATCGTACAAATTTTACAATTATTATATACTTCAGCCAGCAACTCTATGAAATAGCACCTAAAAGCGGGACGATAACACAGCCAATGAAATCCCGTCCGTTTTCTTCCTGAATAGAATTACACCAAGAGATACCGCCGAATTTACATGACGACCAGATATATTACCAATGGAATAAGCCCTAACCACGATAGGATTTTCAAAAGCAAAAGCTGTCGCAAAATAAGCTGGCATAAGCATTTTGTCCACGACTTTAACTTGAGCCCTTGAAATAGTCGCTGTTCCAAAAGCAATACTAACACAAATGTACCAATAAATTCAAATGTGCTTTTTCCCTCTTAATCAGAATTCAAAGCGTATACCTGCATTAAAGCGGTATTTCATGTCGACATCAGCACAGAAGCTCTTTTCTGCATCAAAGTAGAATTGAGTATTATTGGCAAACTGGATATTTGTTCCAATACCGACGACATACCAAGTATCACCCAAATCATCTGTATCGGTATACGTCAAATCATCACTGATACGGCTTGTCGTGTCGCCAAGAAAATCATGCAAAACAGAGGCTTTCAAGTATACACGGCTGGGATTTTTGGCGTTTTCATGGAATTCTCGTCCTAAAACAAAGCCTAAACGACCGACAAAGCTGTCCGCATTATCTTGATGAACACGGGCACCATTACGGGTCGTATAATCATCGCCCCACAAATAACTATATGTCAATTGAACCTGCGGTTCCAAGCTCCAGCCATTGCGTAACGTCTTTTTACGTCCATATTCGGCACCAATACTGCTGCCCCAGTTTTGGAAGCTGCCATAGTCCCCATACGCACTGTCATAATCAGAATCAATACGACCAACACGAGCTACCAAGTCGAGGTAATGTCCTTGCGGTCGTAAGTTGGTCCCATAGAAAGTAAAATCTGTAGCCTTCTGCGAGCCATGACCCTGTTCATAATCAGTATTTCCCCATAGATGGGAAACCGCACCGCCATAATACCAGCTTCCATGATGAGCTGTTTTCTTTTCTTTATCCAGACCAACCTGCAAAGTCTTGAAATTACCTTCAAAACCATGGCGGCCATCGCGTTCCAGCCGTTTATTCGTAAAGCGAGCCCAGATGCCCTGGTCGTCCTGATTGTATCGTAATTCACCCAAACGTTTTAACAAGGTATCATCATCGCGCCAGAGGGCAAAGGCCGCATTGTAAGCAACTCCTGGCATGATACCATTGGAGTTGATAGTATTCCCATTGGTCCCTTTAGAGGCATCGGGAGTCAGGAACCAGTCATCATAACCTTTAAAGGTTCCATCACTGGCATCTATTTCCTTTTTCACGACGAGATTTGTATTGTAAATCTTCTTATAATTCTGTATCTGTACAGCTTGATTCATCGTAAATGCTGACGTATCTGCTTTAGTAGAAGCAAAATATAGTTTACTGCCATCTTTCATACCGGACACGCTACTATCTGGTGTCATTCCGATTTGATACGTACTGCCGCTCCCACCATGAGCTACAAGGAAATCGCTGCTGCCGTTACGATAGGTATCAACATCGTCATTTCCATATTTTAAATCCATCAGGAACTGCCCGCCAGAGCCGCCTAATTTCTGGACTTCCAGTTTTTTAGCAGCCCCTGTCAGAGAAACTATACTGCCCGCATCGACATCAACGGAGCGAGCTGCACTATCAGCCGTCATCTGCCACAGTGAACGTTCTGTTAGGGAAATATCCCCATCGCCTTTAGCGGTACCATTCCAGCTACTATTCTGCAAAGATACCGATGCAGTCCCGGAATCAGCATCCAAGTTGCCGTTCCACAGCGAGCCATTCTTGAATTCAGCCTTTAACTGTCCATCGAATGTCTGATTCTGATTATAACTTTTCGTACTATTCACTACATTACCGTTCATCACTGACTGATTATCAAAGGCCAGATTCATAATACCGCTATTAACCACATTGCCAATCAAAAGAGAATGTTGTCCCGTATAAGCCGCATTCAATGTATTATTGCCTTCAGCGACTAAATTCCCTGTATGAGCTGCATAATCGCCCGTCATATTCAGGTTAACCACATTGTCATCATAAATTTTCCCAAAGGCATATTCCCCTAATGATTTTACATCACCTTTTAAACTATTATTCGGGCCTGAAAAATTAGCAGTAATCGAACTTTTCGATGTTAGCGCCTGTATATTCCCAGTCATCTTAGCATAAGCACCTGAAAAATCCGCTTGAATAGCCCCCTGATCTTCAGAGCTCATCCTATCAAAAGGCATATTATCATCCCAAGCCGTTTTCATATTTCCTATCCACGCAGCATGTTCCCCAGTCATGGCAAGGTTCACGCTTCCTTTAAACCGTGCTAGAATATCCCCTGCACCAGAACTAGACTCCCCATCGACAGTAATATCAGTCGTGCCACCGCTTTCTGCTACCAAAAGTCCATCTTTGGCATAATAGCCAGAAGAATTTTGATAAGAGCGACTCATAGAAAAATTATTTCCCGTTGAATGAATGATAAGTTTTCCCTTATCTCGTGCTTTCATATCTCCCTTGATATAAGAATTATCTCCAGTCATATTCAAGGTCACTGTACTTATTTCTTCTAATTCTCCTTCAGCGGTATTGCCATATACTTCGATAGCATCTTTATTGAAATCATTCGTACCAGGAGTACTTAAGTAAGAACCATCACCCGTCATATTAGCAAAAACAGAACTACCGGATCCGGCTTCTATTTTCCCATCTAGTTGTACCAACCCTTTTGCATGTTCATTGATAGTAACTTTTGAACCATTTGCTATATAAATACTGCCAACTTCTTCATCTGAAACTTTCACTACTCCATCAGTATTAGAATTAAGGAAAACATCGCCTTCCGCTGCACCTATTACACCATGCAAGTCAATGATAGGGGCATTTAAAGAAACCGTAAATTGGCTATGATTTTTTCCTGTGCCGGATGAGATAGAGCTCGCTTCAGAACTAATTTTAATCGCATCGGCATTGATTGTAATTCCTTTACCATCTCCTCCGTCCCAGAAAGACCATTCTGAATTACCAATACCTGGCCGACCGTTAGAGGTAATATCTACGTTACTGCCTTGTCCCCCATTTACGGTAATGCCTCCACCGTTATCGACGAGACCATATCCATTTCCTGTAGATTTAATGATAAGATTCTTAAATCCCTCAATGGTAGTTGTACCCTTGTCTTCCGTATATACGCTGTCATCATGAGACTTAATATTGATATCACCGCTAGATTTAATGTGTGTGGATATATCACTGATAACGCCTTTATCTGTCCACTCATTCCCTGAGAAATTAGCATTGATAGTAAGATTTTTTGCATTTACCTCGGCATCCCGTATAGCCGCCCCATCACCACGAGAATTGTCCGTCCAATTAATCACTAAATTCCGGTCAGGATAATTATAGGATTTAAAGTCCCCCTTAGTGGTATCTCCACGAGTATTACTGACCATCTGATTGGTCAATGTGTCCGTGTTCGTTGCTGGATCATAATCAGCATAAGCATAAGTACCCCCCCACAAGACAGTTGTGCCGATTTCCAGTGCCATAAGCATCAGTTTTACGTTCTTCTTCATAAAATCGCTCCATTTCTATTAATTTGTACTCTTGACCGTTGGGTTAAACAATACTCAACAACTTAAACGAATTAGCAGCAACCTTCCAACTCTAAACAAGTATAAAAGGGTAAAAGCCCTGTACCTCCGTCATCTACGTGTTTCTTGTTTCCCATCAGATTTTATGTCTTCGTAAATTGTAGAATGAAATTGAACACTAAAACTAAATAAAAAGATCCATAGG
>ENA-OWPP01003060-OWPP01003060.1-human-gut-metagenome-genome-assembly--contig:-NODE-3060-length-10452-cov-9.317688_pt1 | contig 10452 bp, 13 predicted proteins | sample MGYA00248265_ERZ651848 | MGnify/ENA primary metagenome ERZ651848 (study PRJEB26924, sample SAMEA4378233) | human gut metagenome | biome: human gut; feature: human-associated habitat; material: faeces... | reverse complement strand
TGATATTTTGAAGTAATAAAATTTTGACTATCTTTTATATTTACTTTGTTCATTATAACCTCTCCTTAAAGGTAAGCGCCTAATATAAGGGTATCTGTTCGCTTGGTCATATATTTGCCATAATAGTAGTAATCACATATGCCAGCATTTTACTCTATGATCCGGCGCTAGGATCTAGCAGTAAGCAAGCATTTTACTACAATTATGGAGGTTACATTTATGCAGACAGAAAGACGAACTGCCGATGAGCAATACCGGCTCATCATGGAATGTCGCAGCAGCGGACTAAGCGATTTTCAGTGGTGCAACGAGCACGGGATCAAACCCGGTACATTCTACAACTGGGTCAAGCGGCTTCGCAAAAAATCCTGCTATGATATTCCGCCGGCAACAGGCCGGGGAGGCTATAAGCCTTCGGAACAACAGGATGTTGTCAAACTTGAAATCGTTGACCAGCCTGTTCTGCACGAAGAGACACCACAGCTTTTAAGCGTGCTTCCGGATCATACGGATACAAACTGTATGGAAGCAACTGCTGAGATCAAACTCGGCTCCGCCCTGATCAGGATTTCAAATGATATAGATCCGGCACTTTTAGCACAGATCATCCGGTCTGTGGGAGGTGCATCATGCTAGGCGACATTACAGCTGCAACAGATATTTATATCATTTGTGGCTACACCGATATGAGAAAATCAATCGATGGTCTGTGCGCCATCATCAGAGACCAGCTTCACTTTGAACCGGAGCATACCACCGCGCTCTACCTTTTCTGCGGCAGACGCAATGACAGGATAAAGGCACTCCTTCATGAGAATGACGGTTTTGTGCTTTTATATAAACGCCTCGATCATAACACCGGAAAATACCGGTGGCCACGTAACCGTGACGAGGTGAAAACCATTACATGGAGGCAGTTTGACTGGCTCATGTCCGGTCTTGAGATCGAGCAGCCAAAGGCAATAAAAAGTGCCTGAAACGCTTGATTTTTCTAGGCTTTTGCACCTGTTTATGGTACAATAGAAGTATCAAAAAACGGAGCAGAAGACCATGCCTTCAGGAGTAAAAGATATCCAGCTCTTAGAGCTTAAGGATACAATCTCACAACTGAATAAAACAATCAGCACTCAGAACGAACTCATAAGTTCATTGCAGAAGATGCTGGAAGAACGCAATGCGAAGGACAGTGAAAAAGACCTTCTGATCGCGAATCTCCAGTCTCAGCTTGCGTATCTTAAGAACAAGGTCTTTGGCTCAACCAGTGAAATACGCCATGACCAGCTGGACGGACAGCTGAATCTGTTCGGTACACCCGTCGGTGATGAAAAGCCTGCGGAAGTGATCGAACCGGAAGTGATCAGCGTCAAGGGGTATACCAAAGAGCGGAAACCCAAGGCAACCTATGATGACAAGTATAACTCTGTGCGCTCCATTTGTAAACATTTTTTTACGGATATAGTAGGACTGTCTATCAAATTTTTCTGTGTTTCTTTACGACACATGAGCATTTGCGCCCGGATTATCATTGCCGTATCCTTCCAGAAGGTTGATTACGCCCCAGATGCCCAGACCGGCACCGAGGGCAATTACCAGCGTTTGCAGCACATCGACTGCACTGTTGAAAAACTCCATTCTAAAACCCGGAGCCGCGCCGCGCGTAGCGCGCAGGCTGCCAGCCCAGCCCCGGCCTCCTTTCATTTAATATAATGAAAGCAGCCGTTTCGTCTTGGGCTTCGTCAGGTTTCTTCGGTTACATCTTCGTCGTCTAAGTCCAAATCGTCGATTTCGTACACGTCGTACTCCTCGTCGGCTTGCAGATCGAGTTTTCGGCTCATGTAAGCCTCAACATCAAAAGTTTTCTTGGGATTGGCGTCAGAGAGGTACTTGTAGTTAGGGTGCTTTGTGATGTCGTACTTGTCGCTCAGGAACGGACGCAGGCCGCGCACCTGCAAGATGCACTTGCCGCCGTCCATCGTAGCGAGGTCATCCACGCTCATCAGCTCACGTCCGAGCTTTTGGTAGTTCAGACTGTGGGACTGCTCCCGGCCGCGACTCTCACCCGTGTTGTATGTGTCGATGGTTTCGCGGCCGAGACTTTGGCTCAGCTCCTTCAAGGTGGACGGCTCTTTGCCACCGAGAAATAAGTACGAATCGCAGTTGGCCGTGATAGTCTCAGCATTGTCCTTGTACAGCGCCTTGAGCTGAGATTGCGCCTGAAGTACAAGGCAAGCGGAGATCTCGCGCGAGCGTATTGTCGCCATGAGCTTCTCAAGATTAGGAATTTGTCCAATGTTCGCGCACTCATCTATGAGGCAGCGCACGTGGACAGGCAATCTGCCGCCGTACACATCGTCGGCTTTCTCGCAGAGCAGGTTGAAAAGCTGGCTGTATACCATAGATATTAAGAAGTTGAACGTGCTGTCCGTATCACTCATCATGAGGAACAGCGCGGTTTTCTTGTCTCCGATGGTGTCCAAACTCAGTTCGTCGTAAGCTGTCACGTCGCGCAGCTCGGCTATGTCGAAGGGGGAGAGTCGAGCGCCGCAGCTCACGAGTATGCTTTTTGCGGTTTTGCCCGCCGCCAACTTAAACTTGGCATATTGACGGGTGGCGAAGTGGCCCGGCTTGCGCCTTTCCAAGTCATCCATGAGCAGGTCAACTCGGTTTTTGAACTCCTCATCGTCCTCGCGTACCTCCATGCTGTTGAGCATCTCCAGCATCGTGCCGAAGTTCTGCTCGGCAGGTGGGGCTTCGTAGTGGATGTAGCCAATCAGGGCGGTGTACAAGAGCTTCTCGGCGTTCGTCCAAAATTCGTCGCCGGACTTGCCCTGCCCGGTTGTGTTGGTGATGAGGCAAGTGACAAGCTTCAAGATGTCCTTTTCTGAATGGATGTACGCGAACGGATTATATCTCATGGACTTCTTAAAGTTGATGGTGTTCAGCACCCGAATCTCATACCCGGCACGCTCCAGGAGCCGCCCTGTCTCCAGAACCAACTGTCCCTTGGGGTCGGTCACGACGTATGAACTGTGAAGCTGCATGATGTTGGGCTTGATGAAAAACCTCGTCTTGCCGCTGCCCGAGCCGCCTACAATGAGTACGTTTTTATTTCGAGCTGTCTTGGGGTCTTTGGGGCGGCTGTTCATCGTCAGGCGCTCGGTCTGCGTGAGGATGATGTTGTTTTTAAACACGGGATCGACGTAAGACCGTATATCTTCGGCGGTGCCCCAACGTGCCGCCCCGTATTCGTACCCGTGTCGGTATTTCTTCGCGTTCTTGCCCTTCATGTACACGGCAAAGCGCAGCAGCAGACCGCAAATGAGGCCTACGCAGAGGTCAAGTGCGTGGAAGCTGGGCAATGGATTGCCGAACGCGGCGGGGACGGCCCCGAACAGGCTCAGAATCTTCTCCGAGGCGTCGGAACCCGAAGCCATGCGCCATGCCTCACCGAGGTTCGTACAGACGAGGCCGAGCACGGCATAGGGCAAGTTGGTAATAATGAGCTTCTTAATGTTCATCGCTCAAGCTCTTTGTGGCGCTCTTTGGGAGCGCCCACTACCGGCACTATATCCCGCAGCTTTTGCAGCAGCGACGGGCGCTCGCTTTTGCGCTCTTTTGCGCTCGAAAACTCTTTTAGCGCCGCCATGATTGCGTCGGCATCACGGCCTTTGAAGAATACCAGGAAACGAGGCGTTTCAGCCGTCACGTCTTTTCTAACGGCGTAGTCCACACCGTACTTGCGTGCGATGCGCTCAAACTGGCGCAGATTCGCGTCGTCAATCTCCATCGTGTTCACGCCCTGCCCCTGCTGCGTGAGCTGTTTCACGCTTTGCTTGCCCTTGGGACGGACGTTCACCTTCTTAGCCTTCTGGTTGCGGCAAAAGGCCACGAACTTGGAGACGGCATTCTTAAGCACCCGCCCTGAGAACTTCGTACCATTGATGACCAGTGTCAGTGTCCGCTGCTCAACCTCCTCCTGCATTTTGCCACCTCCATGTCAGCGCTCCTGAGTTGGCTGCTTGTGCGTACTCTCGCGCGGCTTATCCTGCACAGCGACGAGGTTGCCGCCAACGGTGAGGAACTTCTCCGGCCAGCGGAATTTTTCAAGGTACTTGGCCTGCAAGTCTTTTGGCAGGGAGCAGAAGTTATCCTCTCCGAGGCCGCAGATAAAGAACGAGCCAGCAATGGCGTCGTAGATTTTGCCGTCCTCTCCGCGCAGTGCGCGGTTAAGCGGCATCTGCATGATTTTGCCCTCGCCGTTGCAGACGAGGGCAATGGGGTCATCGAAAGGGTAGGTGGCTTCAATATAGCCGCCGACTGCGGCCTGCAAAGACTTGAGGTCGTTACCAATCTCAGCAATCCGTGCCTCCTTGCCCGGTTCGACCAGCAGCACTTCCATCAGGCTTCCTCCACCACGAACACCACCGTAAGCACCTGTTCGTTTATGCCAACGGAGGTCGCCGAGACGTTCGCATCGTAATCCAGCGGGAGTGTACTGCCCGCGCCGATACTCCAGTCGCCGGTGAGGGCAAGCGTCTCGCTGTCGCCGTTGTCCACGGACTGCGCGCCGCCAATTGCGAAGCCGATAAGCTTGCTGTCCACCTTGGCAGTGGCCATGTTGTACTCGAACGGCACAAGCGTCCAGCCATTTTCCGTGCGCAGACTTATGCCGGTCACACGCACGTCACAGGTGGAGTTGTTGGCAATAGCCGCGTCAGTGCTGGACGTGACCACGCCGTCCTCCGTGACGGCGAGGGGTAGACCCGCAGGAACCGTGACCGAGAACACCTTAGTGAGCGTCCAGTGGGCGTAGAGCGTGTGCGCGACCTTGTCGCTGACCTCCGTGCCGGCCTCGACCAGCTCGCCACCGTCTTTCTCGGTGTACCAGCCGTCGAAGGTGTAGCCCTCGCGGGTGGGTTCGGGTAGTTCGCCGTAAGTGTCACCGAAAATGACGGTTACGCTTTCATCCTCAAGCACGCCGCCGCAGGCGTCGAGCGTCACATCTACATAGACGGTCAGCTCCTTGGAGCAGCCGTCGCACTTGCCGTCGCCATTCGTGTCCGTATGGTCGGCGTACTCGTAGGACGAGTAGCCGCAGGAGCAGGACTTTGTACGGCGGTGTTGGGCTTCGGAGTAATTAGTCCAGTTGCCGTAGGTGAAATTGTGGCTGGCATACTCATAGGTGCTGTATCCGCAGGTGTTACACGTTTTCGTGCGGCGATGCTGCGTGTCGGAGCTGTTCGTCCAGCTGCCGTAAGAAAAGCTGTGGTTGGCGTAGTCATAGCTGCTGTAACCACAGTCCCGGCAGGTTTTTGTCCTGCGATGCTGAGTGCCGTTGTAGTTCTGCCAGCTGCCATAGCTGAAGCTGTGGCTTTCGTAAGTGGTACTGCCTACATTGCTGTCGCAAGTCGCGCAGTAGCGGTTGACGCGGTGCTGGGTACTGGTGTAAGTGCTGTAACGGGTGGTCGTGCTGTGACGCCCATACTCGTACTCACCCTCGCCGCAGTCGGCGCAGTAGGCGTAGCGGCGGTGCTGGCTGGAGCTGTAATACTCCCAGTCCTCGTAGCGGGTAGCGCCGTGGCTGACGCCGTAGTCCACCACTTCGCCGCAATCTCGGCAGACCTCTTCCCAATAGCAGCCGTCCCAATAGGTTCGGGTGCTGTCGTGGTAGCAGACGTCCTCATATCCACAGTAGATGCACTCACCCCTACTGTTGAACGTGTGCTCCTCAGCCATCACTACGCCGCCACCCGCGCCGCAGCCGGTGCAGTAGACGCTGTAGGTGTGCGTCTCGGGGCTTTCATAGCGGTAGTTCCTAATACCGTAAGAGCAGTGGCCGGTGCAGGTGCACCCGGCTATGTAGCAGTCATCGACAGTGGCGAAAGCGCTCGGCACGAGCGTGAACGCAAGCACGAGGACGAGCAGCAGGGATACTAAGCGTTTTTTCATTTCTTATCCTCCTAATTAGACGATGGAGATGGTGAACACGACGTTGAGCGCGTTCACGTTCTCACTGTTCGGAACGTCGGCGCTTATCTTGGCGAAGTATTCGAGCGCCATGTCGCTCTGCGGCTGGATAACCGGGAATCCCGTACTGTTTATGGCGAGCTTCCCCGCGCCGGTGGTGGCGCAGCCGTTAATCTTCAGCGCCACGCGGTGTGCACCACTGAAGCTGTTGTAGTCGCCCACGCGATACGCGCCGTCCGTGACCTCAACGCCGGTGACGCGAACCGCGCCGTTCGTGGAGTTGTTCGTAATCTTCGCGTTGTCCGCTGTGACTACAGTACCGTTAATTACATGGATGGGCAGCGACGCCGGGACGGTTACGTTCACCGCGCGGTACTCGTTGTCCACCGTGAGCGTGACCGGCACCGTCGCGGTGGTGCTCGTGTCAGCGAGCGCGCCGAGCGAGAGGCAGAGCGCGAGGGCGAGGATAAGCGCGCCTATGCGTTTAGCTTTCAAGTTTTAACCTCCCTCCTAAGAGTTTGGGGCGGCTTGCGCCGCCCCGGTTTAAGCGTCTCACTCGGCCACGTCGTCCCATTCAATGACAAACACAACGTTGGCAACATTGGCGTTCTCAACAACGTTGCTCAGCGGCGTGACGATGGCAGAGTACGCGACGTCTACGCTGTTGCGGGTGCTGTCGCCAACACCGGTCATGTAGCAGCCGTCAATCGGCGCGGTGATGAGGCTCTGAGTTGCCTCGTTACTGGCAGTGGCAACCTGAGCGCCGCCGCCGATAGACATCGCAAAGCCGAGCTTGTTGGAGTCCACCTTCTCGCCGGCAAGGCTGGACTTGTCTCCAAACGCGGTAAGGTTCCAGCCCTCGGCGGCAGAGATACTCACGCTGCGGACGCGGACAGCGCCGTAAGAGTTGTTGGTTATCTTGCAGTCGCTGGCGGTAACAACAGTGCCGTCATCGCTCATAGCCATGGGCAGGGCGGTCGGCACGGTGACGCTCATGCGGGTAGGCGTAGTCTCGCCGCCGCCTTCACCGCCGCCGATGCCCTCGTTGGTGGTCGTAAGGTTGACGGGGCTGGTGGCACTGCCGCCGCTGGACGTGATGTCGTCGGCGCACGCGCCGACAGCAAGGGTGAACACCATGCAAAGCGCGAGCAGCATGGTCACGGGTTTGCGCAGAGCTTTGGTCATATTAGTACCTCCAAAATTTAAGATTCCGTCACTCAAGGACGGTGAGTTCAATTACTACGCCCGCACTACCGAGCTTGTCTCCGGTGTCGGGGTTAAGGTTAAAAAACATCGCGGTGCACTCGTATGTACCGGCGTCGAGGTCAACGTCGAGCGTGTCGCTCTCAATCTTGCTGCCGACCGGCACGGCCTTGGACGTGTAAATTACCTCGCCGTTGTCGTTGCAGGTTATCTCGACGCTGATGGGATAGCGGTTTATGTCCTCGTTCACAATCATGAGACTGCCCTCGGATTCACCATCCGAGAACACAGGCGAGGTGTTCATCGAGATGTTAATCATGCCCTCCTCGACCTTCTCGTTGAGCGAGTCGCGGATAGCGTCAAGGTCGGCCTCGTCCCAGCCGCCCTCGGTAGCCGACGGGTCAAACTCGATGCCGCCGGGGTCATCCGCGGGTGTGCCGCAGCTCCTGAGAAGCAGCAGGATGATGATTGCAAGCACAACGACGATAGCCGCGCCGATGCCTATCTTCTTGTACGTTTCAGACTTCTTCGTGTTTTTGTTTTTCATTTTCAAACCTCCATGAATTTTGTATGGGTTTTGCGTTCGCCCTCTAAGGTGGAACCACCAGTTGACGCAGATGGATTCTTACGTCGCATCACCTCCTCTCATGTCGTGTCGGACTTTGGCGGCGTAGTAGCTGCCCATTGAAAACGGCGCGTTGTACAGCGCCGTGAGCAGGTAGGCTCGGATGTTCCGTATCTCCGTCGTGTTTTCCCGCATACAGTCGAGCACAAACTCGACGTGGAAGCGGTTCAGCGCCAGGAGCCGTGAACGCACAACATCCGCGCTGCGGTTCTCGCCTGCAACGCGGATGTTGGGTTTCGTCGAGCAAATGGCCTCGACCATCTGTGCGACGGCCTCGTCCACCAGCTCACTGTCATAGCCGTCCTCGCCAATGATTAGGTCATACTCAATCTGCTCTCGCACACTCTCAGTCGCTTCCTTCATTTCGCTTCGGGAGGGCGCAGGAATTGAATGAGTGATTGATTCGTTAAGTCCTTTATTCTTTAGTCCTTGATTGTACCTAGTATTTAATTGCGGCTGGTTTTCCGCTGTCGGTGAAGCCGTTTCCGGATTTTCGGTTTCTGGTGTTTCCTCCGACGGCTGAATGGAACGCGGCACCTCGTAGATGACGTACTCGGTGTCGATGAAGCGCCCCTGCTCGTCGCGGAGCTGGCGGCGTTCGAGATACCCGAGCTGTTCCAGCTCGTTGAGGCCGCTGGAGACGTAGCTCTTACCGTGCGGGGAGATCGCGGTCAGACCCGCGAGGGTGTAGTCCCAATCATCGCGCAGCGTGAGCATCGTCCCGAGCAGCCCGCGCCCCTTGAACGAAAGCCGCATATCCCGGAACGGATAGTTTGGCATGATGGTGAAGTCGCTGTTTTTTTCAATGCGGAATACCGCCATGTGTGTTTCCTCCTTTTTCACGCGCAAAGCGCTCGTCAAGCGCCGCTACGCTCCAGTTGTCCTTAAACCGTCCCAGCGGTGAGTCTCCGAACTGCGCTATAGCCCGTTCGTCCATGTCCAGCAGACGCGCCCACAGCTCCGGGTGGTGCCGGCGCAGGTTGCGCAGCTCGCCTATGCGCTGGAACGGGCAGCACCAGCAGGAAGCGCGCCGGTATATCTCATAAAGCCCGCCGAATGTGAATCCACGGTCATAGCAGACCGCAAGCGCCTCGGCTTCGGTAATGCCCCACTCGACCAGCGGATAGCGCTTGCCGGGTTTACAGCGCTTGGCCTCATCTGCGGCGATGCCTATGTACTGCACGTCCTCTCGGCCTTGCTTCAGCCGGTTTATCTCGCGCCCAATGAGGTGCGTCTTGAGCTGACCCGTGCACCAGCGCACACGGATGCCCGGCCAGCCGTTGCCATTGCAGGGAACGCCGAGACGCTGCCGGTTGGCGATGCACGACGGCTTTTGCTTCGGTTCGTCGAACATCAGGTACTCGAAGCTCTTGGGGCTTTTCAGCGTCGTGATGTGCAGACCGCGCTCGCGGAAAAGGTGCTCGTCCAGTCTGCGCAGGTGCTCGTACATCTCCGGGAACTCCATGCCGGTGTCCGCGTTGAGCACGGCGTCTACGGGAAACCCGCGTTCCAGCATGAGCAGGAGCATGGCGGTCGAATCCTTGCCGCCTGAGAGGGAGACGACATGGAATGAGTCAGTATTCAAGCACTGTTCCTCCTAGCTTCAAAACGTCGGAGCCATAGTTGGCTATGAGCAGGGCGTTGACAATGAGAGTAAACGCCTTGTCGTCCACGACCTCGCGGTCGGCAAGGTCGTAGAGCGTCAGCCCCAACCCGCCGCACATGAGTGCCTTTGCCGCCTGGATGAGCGTATAGTCATGCTCAGGCACTCCGCGCATGACCAGGAACATCGGCTCAAAACCCTGCGGCATACAGGCATTCCACACCCGTTTCATTAGCAAACTGTTGGAGCCAAACAGGTACAGGGCAGCAAAAAAGCGCGGATTTCTCCACGCTTGGTAGCCCACGCTTCTCAGCAGCAGGCGGGTATTGTATTCGTGTTCGGCGCTGAGCCAGAACGAGCCATTGTAGCCCTTAATGAGCCATTCCAGCCTCCAGCGCAGCTCCGGCACATGTAGCGCACCAAACAGCTCGCGCACGGCGGCAGCGTAGCTGACAACGCCCGCCTCAATGCGTTCGGTGAGACATGGACAAGCGATTGCCTGACACCGCCTATGCTTCCACTCGACGCAGTATTCGCAGGCTACGTCAGCAGGTTTGTAATGGTACAAACATAGATCACCCCCTCCAATGAAAAAGCCGGGATGGAACCCGCCTTGTAGTATGGTGTTTAATTACCGTTCAGCCTCCCGCCGCCGCTTCTGCTGCTTCTGCCACTGTTCCAGCAGACGGATAATAGTCTCCTCCATGCGCTTCGGCGTGTAGCTGGCTGGAAAATATTTGCGCAGTGTATCACCCTTGAGCGTCACGCGCTCGACCTCTTTCTTCTCCTCGGACATGATTGCGCGCATGACCGCCGCGTCCAACACGCCGCGCTGACTAAACTGTTTCAGACGTTGAGCCTGTGACAGCGACGGCGTAGCCTGCTCGCTGTCCATCGCGTCGAGTAATAGGTGCTGCTCGTCCTTGGTGAGGAACGATAGTTCATAGGCCGGGTTGAACGCAATCTTGCGCTCGTCTACCATGTCCAGCAGAGGCGGGCTTAACTCGGTGAGACGGATATAGCGTTGGATCTGGTTTCGACTTGAACCATCTTG
>ENA-OWPP01003058-OWPP01003058.1-human-gut-metagenome-genome-assembly--contig:-NODE-3058-length-10460-cov-252.555887_pt1 | contig 10460 bp, 8 predicted proteins | sample MGYA00248265_ERZ651848 | MGnify/ENA primary metagenome ERZ651848 (study PRJEB26924, sample SAMEA4378233) | human gut metagenome | biome: human gut; feature: human-associated habitat; material: faeces... | reverse complement strand
CCTTGCTTCGATGTCAAGGAATGGCTGAAGGAAATCGACTTCCATCTCTAGAAAACCCAGACAGTTCCCGGATATTCATGCTATTCGTGTTCAGAATCATCCCAGCTTGTAAGTCCTAAAAAACTTATGGGTTGGGATTTTTTCTTTGTTTATTCACATCATTTCTCTCCCCCATCAGCACTCTCATCACACTTGGCATGTACATTCTCATCCCCCAATACACTCCTACGCATACCATTACGCATGCCAACGGAGCAGTGAGATAGCAGAAGGTCTGCATATACCAGGCATCACTCATCGGCGCCACCTTATTAATAATGGCTATCACATGGAACAAGAGGAAAGGGTGCAGGGCGTAGATGAAGAAGGAGGTACCAGCCAGCTTCTTGTTCCATCGGTACAAGCCTTGATGCCTGCACATCGCCGAAGCCACGATGATGAGAGCCGCACTCTGGATGATAACCAACCACGGATGAATCATCCTCGAAATACTGTCGCCTATCGCTGAGCCTGTATAAGTCTGCATCGCCATCAGAATCACTGCCAACGGTACTATCGCATATCTCCACTTCCAAAGCACATCGGTGAAGTCTTGCTTCATGATGGCGAAATAAGCACCACAACCAAAGAACAATCCCGCTGCCGTGAAAGTACCGCTCATCCACGCCACCCTGATGTCGAAGGCATAAACTGCCATCAGCAGGAGGATGAAGAAGAAGCGCAACCTCTTGATAAGCCAGAAAAAGGCGGGCGATAGAACGACCATCATGATGAGGTCTCTCATATACCAGAAAGGCAGGAGCACAGGACCGCTGTTGTGGGTCTCCACTCCGAGCCAAGTGGTCCGCTCATCCCATACGCTGCTGTCCCAAAGCATGTGGAGACAACCATTCTGAAGGAAATAATCGCCGAATCCGCTCCATGGCTTGCCATGCAGGAGTATGCCACCCAGCTTGAACGCCAAAGTCCAGAGCACGATGAGCACGTTCCATGAGAGGTATGGGATTACGAGACTGTGCCATCTTTTCTTCAGTTTCCCGACATACACCTGTTTGCTATACCCCTCAACCTTCCGGAAGAGGAGGTATCCCGATATGATGAAGAAGATGGGTACAGCACTTCTGGCTATTACTACAGAGCAGAACAGCCTGACATAGTCATAGACGGCAGCACCAGTTAAACCACTGGCATGTAGCTGAGCGACATCAATGTCAGCATCGAAGCCATGCACGAACACAACGAGTATGGCGAGGGGAAACCGCAACATGCTGATACTCTGAGAGTACCCCCCCCGAATCACTTTATTTTGATACATTTTTTATACGAAAATCATTTTCTGCACCTTCTTCCTCATCGCCTTGTCGATGCCAAGAAAGAAGGCGGAAAGGGCTACAGATATGAGACACACCAAACCAAGAAGGATGAAATAGACAATCTGGGTAGTATCTACCAACTTATATATAATAATAGGTATTGGGAGACTTGCTACCGTCACTATCAGGCAAGAACGATATACGCTCCAAATCTCAGAACATTTGTAATCTACAATCTTTATTATTAACCAAGGCTTCACTATTATTCCTAAAATTGCATAAACAACGAGACTGGTCCAGGAAAGGACCAATGGCGAATACCCTAACTTGAAAAGTATATACGTAATAGGAAATATCATAAATCCCAAAGTTGGAGATGTCAATGCATTTTCTCGCAAACGTCCTTTGGCATAAAGTGCCGTATAGAAAGATGTATCAAATACCTGAAACAAACTCTGTACGATGACTATCTGGAGGAAAGGTACAGTATAATCAGGAACCACGCCTAACCATAACTTCAGTAAAGGATAAGCCAACAAGCAAACAGGTAAGGCTATCAAATACATCATATAATAAGAGTATTTGGTACTCTCCAATAATAGATACTTTGAACCTTCATAGTCTCCAGATGCATACTTTTTTACGATTTGCGGATTGGCTGCCTGACGAAAGTTTGATACGAATTGATTGGCTGCCATATTTACCTGAAGCGAAATGGCTCTTGCTGCAACAACAGCAGGTGCAAAAAACATATTGAGTAATATCAATACACCTTGACTATTAAGAGCTATAGATGCATTGGCGAACATGCTCCATCCTGAAAATCCTGCAATTTCTTTAAAAATCTTCTTGTCGAAAGAAAAAGAAAAGCGAGCTTCTTCAAAATGATGAGTGCAATAGAATCGATAGAAGCACATACAACCTACTTGCACACCTAAGAGCAATGTAGCATATATCATTAATCTATCAAAATTTCCAATTGTCAACAGATAACAGATTAACAACTTCGCTGATACCTCGAAAATGCTCATATAAGCATATATCGACATCTTCTCGTGCGCCACGATGGTTGCATTGTAAGGCACCTGAGTAAGGGTGAACACCGCCGTCAATATCGAGAGATGATATGTATAAACTGCAGCCGATAATCTATCGGGAGCAATAACCATCTTATGATATAAGAACCAAAGTCCAATCGTTTCTGCAACTATTACTATCAATATTGCTATTAATATATGGATATTGAGTGTAGTAGAAAAAGTTCTTTTTAATTTTTCTACGTTACCTTCACCAAGTGCATAGGTCAGAAATCTCGAAGATCCTGTAGATAATGCTCCATTAATGAAAGACAAGAATCCAACAACTCCGCCAACAGCTTGATAAATTCCATAGTCATCTACCCCCAATTTCTGTAAGATGATACGAGAAGTGAACAAGGAAATCACCATCGTAAACATCATACGGAAATATAGAAAAAGCGTATTTTTTGCTATAGTCTTATTATTTGTCTTTTCTTGCATAGTTATTAACCTACAGAATGAAAATCAAGATTATCAGGATCAAAGCGCAATCGAGAATTGATATTGATGGAATCAATTGCCTTAATTTCTTCATCTGTTAGAGAAAAGTCATATATATCGATATTTTGCTTCTGTCTGCCAGGATTCAAAGAACGAGGAATAGGAATCTGTTGCAATTGAATATCCCATCGAAGAATAATCTGTTGAATCGTCTTATGATACTTCTTGGCAAGTCCCTGCAAAATCAAATTCTTTGTCAGTCGATCATCATTGCGAGCTAATGGCGTATAAGCCTGTACAGCAATACCATGTTGATGACAAAACTCAATTAAAGGCTTCTGCGTAAAAAGAGGGTGTATTTCAAATTGATCAACAGCAGGAATTATCTCACAATCATCCAATATATCTTGCAAATGATGCTGATGACAGTTTGCTACACCTAGAACCTTAACATATCCCTCCTTGTAGAGACGTTCCATCTCCTTGTAAGTATTGACGAAATGGTCGGTTACAGGCCAGTGGAACATGAACATATCTATGTAGTCGAGTCCTATCTTCTCCAGACTACGCAGGAAATCCTCCCTGACAGTACCATTATACTGCTGATTGTTGCTGACACGTGAGGTAAGAAAGACATCCTCCCTTTTGAGCCCAGCCATCTTGATGGATTCCAAAATCTCAGAACCATCACCATAAGCGAAAGAATAGTCTATAAGACGATAGCCTAAATTTAAGGCATTGGCTAGACTCTTAATATAGTTGTGACGAGCAAGACGATATTTGATACGAGAAGTTAACTTACGTTCAACCTTTGCAAGGAATGTATTGGAAGGAAGAGTAGGCTTGTCTACATGTCCTATACCAGCCGGTCCTATTCCCATATTGGGAATTTCTATACCATTATTTAACTTTATTGTAGAAAATTTATTCATAATTAAAAATAAAGAATCGTTCCACCCCAGCTTAATCCTACACCAAAACCAGATACCATAACTTTCATCCCCTTATGGATAGTTCCAGCATTCAAACACTGCTTCATTGCTATCATCACTGTAGATGATACCGTATTACCAGTTTCTTCTAAGTTCACATAGAATTTATCTTTCGGAAGAACACAAACCTTACGGATAGTGTTAAGCATAAACTTATTTGCTTGATGGAAAACGTAATAATCTACATCTTCATTTGTCATACTATTCTTTAAAAGAATATCCTTCATCATGGCAGGAACAGCATCCAGTGTGAAATTAAAGATACCACCGCCATCCATGTAGAGATAATCATCAAATCGTGTATGGCCTTCATCATCTATGACGCTATTACCAGTTGGTTGATGGCATCTAGCCGCCCCCGTCTTAACCATCAGCTTTTCAGCACCACTTCCATCTGTACCAAGAGAAAACTCACCAATCTCAGCAATTCCCTCTGTAGAGATTAAACAAGCAGCAGCACCATCACCAAAAATAGACCGATTGCTCTTATCTGATGGATGGAGATACTTATTGTAAGTTTCAGCAGTCAGCAGAAGAACATTCTTGGCAATACCGCCTGCTATAAGGCCTTTAGCCATAGCCATACCATACACACAACCAGAACATCCTAAATTATAATCAAAAGCACCAGCTGTCGTCGGTATACCTAAACGGTTTTGAAGAATGCAAGCAGTTGATGGCAAAAAGTAATCAGGGCTCTGAGTACAAAGAAGAACAAAATCTATCTCACTTGGCGAAATCTTGTATTCATCAAAGAGTCTCAACGCTGCCTTTTCTGCCATATCTCCTGCAGTTTCATTTTCTCCTGCAATATGGCGAGAATAAACACCAACTTTCTTGGCTACCTTATCTACACTCCATTCAGGAAACTCTTTAATCAGTTCTTCGTTTGTTACAACCTTTTCCGGTAAATAATATGATATTCCTTTTATATAAGCCATAATAACTATTCTTATTAAAGTTTAATTACCCCCCCCAGTTATTTTAATACTAGACCCTGTCATCCATGCAGCAGCATTAGACAACAGATATATAGATAAATTGGCAATATCTTCAGGTTTGCCATATCTCTTGAGAGGGTATTTCTTTTCGTCTTCTTTTAACTCTTCTTCTGTTATGCCTCCTTTTAAGATTAAGTCTGTCCATATCATAGCAGGCAAAATACAATTAACTCTAATCTGCCTTGGTGCCAATTCTAAAGCCAAGCAATTTGCATAAGATATGATTGCTCCCTTAGAAGCACTATAAACAGCATTACCTATAGACGGAGAATCAGATGCAATTGAAGCAATAAATACAATGGAAGCACCTTTATTTATTTTCTTTTGCTTCAAGATTTCTGTTTGAAGCATAACTGGAGCTTTGAAATTCACATCCATCATTGTATCAAGATCAGCCTCTTGCAACTGCTTACAAAGAACACGCTGCCCGATACCAGCGCAATGAACAATACCATCAAGTTTAGGTAGTCTACTTACCATTTCGGTCAAAGAATTGCTATCATTCAGATCTGCTGCCAAAGATATATTCTCTTCACCTTGCATTTCTGTCATGGTCTCAGCAAGTCTTTGTTCATTTCTACCATTGATAATTACAGTAGCACCCATTTTGGAACAGGCAATGGCTATGCCACGACCTATTCCAGAAGATGCTCCAGTCACCAAGATAGTTTTACCTTCTAAGGTGAAAGGGTTGAATGTAGTCATTGATTACTTTGATTCTACAAGATTAAACAAATCTTCTACAGTAACACACTCTCGAATTTCCTTACCTGTAATTGTCTTACCATATACAGTCTTTACCATAGCAATAACACCCATACCAGTAAGGCTACCCCACTCGTCAATCTCGTGAAACTCGGTATCGGCCTGGATTTCAGAAGCATCAGTTTCATCAAACTGGTCAGCAAAATTTGCAATAAATTCATTTAATTCCATAATTCATTTTTTTTAAATGTTAATATTAATATTTCCACAATATATCTTCGTCAACTACTTGAGCAGGATGACCAGAAACCATTGTATGGGCAGGCACTTTACTGATAACAAATGCCTTTGCTCCAACAATAGCTCCGTCACCAACCTTGACACCATTCATAATTGTACAGGATTCACACAACCAAGCTTTATCACCAATGATTACAGGTTTTGAATTTTTATATCCCTGTCTATTTATAAAATGGGAACCATTATTATCTCTAACTGTCACATGTCTGCCCATCATTACACCTTCACCGAATTCAATATGGTTTCCACAAACAACTGTTAACCCGATATTAGAAGCTCCATGCCCCTTAAATGTAAGGGTTGCATTAGAGAACACTTCTATATCTGCTCCATAAGCGATATTGGTATCTGGTCCTAAATTCAATATACCATTTGGTTGAACCAGCAGGCGAGTTTCCAAACGAGACTTAGGGAAATGCATTTTATTTCCAAGAATAGTTTTTCCATTCTTGTTGATGGTTGCATTCTTTGCTATTCTCATCACGCAATGAGGTGTTGGTATAAGTACATTTCCATCGAGAATTTCTCGAAATGAATTATACTTAAAGAATTGCCAGACAGCCTTAGGATTCAATTGAGTTGTTCTAACTACCTCTAAGCCATATCGCAAAATAGACTTAATTTGAGACTTTTTACTCTTCTTGCCTTTCAATATATACTTATCGGCAATTTGAAGAAATGACATTTTATCTAAGTCATCAAAAAACTCTTTTCTATTAACCTTTGCAGGAGCCAATGGTTTATTTAATGAAGGATTACCTTTCTCTATGCTTTCAAATGGGACATGAATACAATGTATACGGCTTTTTACCTTTTCAAAATATGCTTCGCCTTTCTTAGAATTTATCATCACTAAAGATGTACCTAAATTCTTTTCTAGCGATTTATCGACATTTTCTATTCCCCAGAAATCAGCAAGGGTAATATCACTCATACGTGGATATCCCTTGAACTTACATTCATAGCATGAAGGACGACAATAAACTCCAGTCTGAAGGTAACCCTTAGTGAAATTTGATTGATCCTTTGTTTCATACATATGTTTACCATTAGCAAGTATAACTTTTTGGGTAAGATTGCGCCAACCATATTCTTTGGATTTAGCTTTACAGTAAACTACAGGGGAGCCATATCTCTCCTCGTATGAATCTAAGTATTTACGCCAAACCTTAGGAGAATTTGTTCCACGACATATAAAATCTGCAATTATAAGATTTTCATAATCCTTACGTAAGAATGCACGAAGTGCTGCCATTTGACAAGGACTTCCACAAACCAAGACATTCTCGCCATTACGCAATAATTGTCGAACTTCTTTGTAAAAACCAATCAATGAACTTTGCAGATACTTTGAACTTCTTATTCGTGGCAAATCTTCCTTCTTATTGGAAATGAATTGTTTAACAGAAAAGTCATCGTTAAAGACAGCTCCACCAACATAACCTTGTTCTTTGTACATAATGTCTGCAAGAGCAGAAAACAAGCCACCTGAAGTTGAATCAAAAACAACTTCAAGATTTTTATGCTCAGCAGCATAACAAATGGATTGAGGCAAGTCGTTCTTTTTTAATTCCTTTATATTCTGAACTGGACAAACCTTCTCACATAATCCGCAGTCAACACATTTTTCCTTATCAACCTCAGGATACCAGAATCCTTCATTGTCGGTTTTGAATGTGATGGCTTCATGAGCACATGCATCGCCACAAGCGTTGCATCCGCAACAATCTTCTTTTCTTTTTATATCTATCATAAATTGTGTCTATCTATATTATTCTTGGGATACTTTTTCTACCTTAGCTAAAACGTTAATACGTTTTTGTAAATTATCTTTACACACATTATCATCTGCTGCTCCATTAGGCTGCTGATAATAATTTATCATCTTATGAAGAGCAGAAATCATACTGTCTCCTAATCCTAATTTACAAGCGATTCTATCTGCATAAAACTCTCGGTCTTGTTGATGCTCTAGATTTCTCTGATTTGAATCCATCATGTGTCCCAATTCATGAGCTATACAAGCATAGCACTCTTCTTGATCAAGACCTATTTCATTAACCTTGTATTCATTATACCATATACTGCCTTTATTTATAGCTTTATTAAAAGCGAATGGCTCAGAATCACAAAATACTCCTGCAAGCATATCTCCAGGAACCACTACTGCAATACGTTCCGTTCTATCTCGCAGGAATTTTGCATTTTCAAATCTATTTATAAAGTCCGTAAAAAGTTGTATTTCTGGATTTCTAACAAATGTTATCATGATTTTTACTTTGTTTATTATAGTTCATAATTCACGCTGGTCACCACACACATTGCATCAATAATTTTCTCAGGTACAGGATGTTGTCATATGCCAGAGAGCAATGCAACGACTTCACCTACCATATTATATATTCCGAAAGTAAATCACCGTTAGAACGTAACTACTGATTTTCAGCAGTTAGCACATCCAACATTTTTCAAAAAAAGCATATTATTAATGTAAGTATTCGGTATTACCTCACATTACCGATAAGCATATGAGGTTTAGCCCTCCACCAGCTAATACCAGTGGAGGCTATACCTTGATTTGACTAAATTTTAATTTCATTTTTATTGTTCTTCATCTTCCCAAAACTCAGGAAGAAGAGTATAAAGTTTGTCCTTTGGCGTTGTCTTTATGTTTGTCAATACATAACAGAGCCAACGCTCAGGATTTTTACCCAACACCTTGCAAGCTCCAAACAATGAGTACATCATTGCAGCTCTCTTGCAGGCATCCAAATCACGGCAGAACAAATAAGCCTTCTTGCCCATCACCATATCACGAATCAACCTCTCTGTATCCGTGTTGTCTATCGGCATCTCCGGGATATCCAAGTAATGGGTCAATTCGTCATAATTGCTAATCAAGTAATTCAACGCCTTGAAGATAAGACTATCCCTTGGCACTTCAAGAATCGCATTAGCCGCCCAGAGTTTGAAAGTTTCCCATAAAGGACCAGCTTGCTCTTGTCTAAACTTAGTCTTTTCTGCTCCTGTCAATCCTTTCTTCTTTATTATCTCTTCTACCAGATAGGCATCTTGGTAGAAGAGTAATGCTATCTGAGCCAACGTTGGATTTTCCTTCAAAGCCCGTTCTGCCGTTCGACGAGCATGAGCCACACATCTACATAGGATAAGACCTTCTATCTTCTTCATCCAATCATATCCTGCGTAAGCATCACACATAAAGACATTGCCAGTCCAATCCTTCAGATTGTCCATGATATCAGCCTGACCTCGACCACACTTGTTCTTGGTGTTGACGAGGAAAATTGGTATTCCTGTTATCACTGAGCGATACTGAATCATGTAATGCCCCACCGTCTTATGCTTTTCGCAATTGATAATCGGGAAAGGACTTCCGTCACCAGCCAGCAAAGAGCTAGAAAAGACCCTTTCCTTTTGTAGTTCATACAAAGGTTCCAGCATCTCACATGTTGCCTGATGCCAATCATCCACAGTGGCTGGAGCCATCGGAAGACCATCCTGTTTCATCTTCTTTATCTGTCGATTGAACGGCTGATGTAGCACAAACTTTCCTGTTTCTATCTTAGCAATCAACTCTGGAGTAGCATAACTCTTCCAAAAGAGACCTTCATAGCAATCCGCCTGTTCTGTCGGACCATCCGGATCATCCTTTCTCCTCACAACCGGACGAACGACTGGTTGGACAACATATGGTGCAGGAGCAGGCAGAACAAACTCCTGTACATCTTTGCCCACCACGTCATATTCATCCTCATGTCCTTCATAACAATCAGGCCAAATCACTTGTTCCACTAAGCGAGGCAAGCTGGCCGGAAGTTTATTTCTACCATGCCCTTTCTTCTGACCATCGCTCTTCAACAGTTTAAGGGTTTCCTGCTTTTGCCTGTAATCACGGCAATAGTCACGACATCTCTCAAACTCCTTCTTGGTTTCTGGAGTGAGATTCAAAGATTGCATTGCTCGCTCATACAAACTTTCACGTTGCTCTGGGGTAAAGACAATACGCTCACGTTTTTGAGTAAACAACATCCGCACAAGCGAGGCTACCTGATCTGTCTTAGCCTTGTTCTTGGCTTCTGCCTTTGCAAGTTTTTCCTTAATTTCTTCCTTTAGAAGCGTTTGCGTTTCCTCGGCAGCCTGCCGATACTTAGCAAGCAATTCCTGACCTTTTGCCGAATCCTTGTCCATCACAGCTATAAAAGCTTGAAGGAAGGTCTCAAACATGTCAGCCAATCTTGTCAATGCTGTTTTCTCTGTTTTTGCTCGAAGTTCAGCTATGCGCTTGTTTGCACGCTCCTCTATATTCTGTACTATGGTGTCTGCCTTCTTAACTATCTCCTTCTCACGGGAATCAAGTTCCTGCTTACGAGATTCCAAAGCTTTCTTTTGCTCTGCAAGTTCTGCTTCCACCTCTAGCCTGATACGTTCTTTTGCAGCAGCAACCTGTCGAGCCACTTCTTCGTCAATCAACTGTTGACGAGAAGCACGCTCGGCATCCAATGCGTGTTCTGCGAGATCTGCTCTTTCCACAGCAGTGGCAACCTGACCTCGCACATTGGCATATTTCTCTGCCAAAGACGCACTTTTCCCTGTATTTTGTTGCTGTTC
>ENA-OWPP01003053-OWPP01003053.1-human-gut-metagenome-genome-assembly--contig:-NODE-3053-length-10474-cov-18.903062_pt1 | contig 10474 bp, 8 predicted proteins | sample MGYA00248265_ERZ651848 | MGnify/ENA primary metagenome ERZ651848 (study PRJEB26924, sample SAMEA4378233) | human gut metagenome | biome: human gut; feature: human-associated habitat; material: faeces... | reverse complement strand
CCGGCACGGTTCGTTCGGTTCACAAAATTTTGAGAAGTGCCTTTGAGCAGGCTGTAAAGTGGGAACTTATGGAAAAGAATCCCTGTATTTATGCCACCTTGCCCAAATACACTGCAAAGAAGCGTGATATCTGGACTGCCGAGACCCTGTTCCATGCCTTAGAAGTCTGTGATGATCCACGGCTCCGGCTTTGCATCAACCTCTCCTTCTCTTGTTCCCTGCGCTTAGGGGAATTGCTCGGTCTGACATGGGATTGTGTGGATATCTCCCCCGAAAGCATTGAAGCCGGGCGAGCCTCCATTTACATAAATAAGGAATTGCAGCGTGTAGATATTGCTTCGCTGAACGCCTTGGAAAATAAAAATGTCATCACTCGTTTTCCCTCGCTGAGTTCCCGCTGCACCACGGTCCAGGTTCTGAAAAGCCCTAAAACAGACAGCAGTATCCGAACCATTTTTCTCCCCAAAACAGTTGCTGAAATGCTTGTCCACTATAAAGCCGAGCAGGACATGACAAAGGACGCACTGGGTGCAGAGTATGCAGACTATAATCTCGTGGTTGCCGGCCCGCTGGGAATGCCGACCGAACAATCCACCATTAACGGTGCATTGAAGCAGCTGATTGAGGAAAACGATCTCCCCAAAGTGGTTTTCCACAGCTTCCGACACTCCAGCATTACATACAAGCTCAAGCTGAACGGCGGCGATATCAAAGCCGTGCAGGGCGATTCCGGTCATGCACAGGCTTCGATGGTCACCGAGCAGTACGCACACATTCTGGATGATGATCGGCGTTTGAACGCACAACGATTCGACGATTTCTTCTATCAGCATCATGGTGCAGAGCCTGAAGCCCTCCCTCGCGCAGAGCAATCCACTCCCAAAGCCAGTCCAGTCGATACAGATGCGGTAGCAGCTCTTGCTAAACTGCTGGCTGACCTCTCTATGGCTACACTCATTAAAAATCTTGCAAAGAACCTATAAGCCTCTATACATAAACAGCGGCAGTTTTCCGTATATGGAAAACTGCCGCTATCTGTTTTAGGATGATCCCGTTTCTTTGTGTTTTTTCGTCTTAGCTTCCTCTATGTCCATCTTCAGCTGATGTGTAAGCTGTTTTACATAATCGAGTGAAACTTCATAGCCTTCTGCGATTTTTTCTGCCGGCATCCCATCAAGGATACGGGAGATCACAATGTTCTGAGTGGCTTGTTTTCTCGACTCTGCAATCATTTCCTCAATAGAGGGGCAATGTTTATTATGCATCCAATTCAAGTAATCCAAGCGTTCAGCTTCTATCCGCGATAGAAGCCTGACTGCATAGGAATTGTCATCTACCTCGAAGCGAACTTCCTCTCCGGGTTTGACTTCAAGTTTTTCCAGAACCGCATCTGGGAGTTTTACAGTTCCATCTTCACCGACTACAATATTAAATTTCTTTTCCATCGCACACTCCTAAAATCACGCAAAGTTCCTTGCATCCAGTGCCTTTACTCCCGTAAGAATACCATAAGCCCCTTCCTTTTACAAGACAATGCGCATTTCCATTCGCACTGTTACATAGACCAGAGTTTTCTCGCAGAAAGCTCTGGTCTTTTTCTATTGAAAACATTTGTCCATCACACCAGCTACGGCTGTATGGTCTGGTTCACGAATGCTAAACAAGCAAATATCCGTAGGGAAACGTACACTTCCCAGCTAATGAAAGGTGGGCATTTTACAATGAACCTTCCACTTTTCATTAGCTCTGCTAATTTTCTGCTAATGAAAAGCCTTTTACTCGTTTTATTTCGGGGTTTGTGTTCTTTACTCAGATTGACAGCGCAACAAAAAATCAATTGATAAAACGTTACTTGTTTTACCTACTTTTGCCTAGGATTTATGGCTTCAGCCCCTACTCCTAAGCCTGAGGCCCCCGGTTCGAATCCGGGCGGGGACGCCATTTTAAGAAAATGCGAAGGTCATTTTTCCATGTGAAAAACTATCTTCGCATTTTTCATTTTGAACCGATCGCCAAAATTAGCCAGCGAATGCCATTAGCAGAATTTTCGGTTCCAGCTAATAAAATCAGGCTTCCAGCTAATTGAGGCCAAAATCGCCGTTTTCTATGCTTTATGCAACTTCACAGCATGAGAAAATCTTTTGGACATACAAAAAAGCGCAGAAGGCTTCCTTTGAGAAACACCTTCTGCGCTTTTTGTTTTTACATTGCGATCCAGCCCAGAGCATTTGCCACAGAGCTGATCAGGATAATGGCCGCAAAGATGGGGCACAGATACTGGATCATGAAGTTGAAGATCTTTTTACGGCGGAAGGGCTTGCCGCCCAGCGTCACCTCTTCTTCGATCTTCTGCACGCCGATCACGCGGGACACCAGCAGGCAGATAGCAATGGCTGCAATGGGCATCATGACAGAGTTGGTGAGGAAATCGAAGAAATCCAGAAACTGCATTCCGAACACCGTCACGCCCGCCAGCGGGCCATAGCCCAGTGCCGAAAGGCTGCCCAGCGCCACCATGATCAGGCCGATCAGTGCCGTTGCGCGCTCGCGGCTCCAGCCCAGCTCGTCCTCAAAGGTGGAGACAGCGCTCTCGGTCAGGGCAATGGAGCTGGTCACGGCTGCAAACAGCACCAGCAAAAAGAACAGGATGCCCACCACATGGCCAAAGCCCATGCTCTCGAACACCTTGGGGATGGTAATGAACATCAGCGCCGGGCCGGCCTGCAGGGTGTCCGGGTCGCCGCCGGAGAAGGAGAACACCGCCGGAATGATCATCAGGCCCGCCATGATGGCAATGGCCGTGTCAAACACCTCCACGTTCTCGGTGGATTCCTCAATGGAGACCTCCTTCTTCATATAGGAGCCAAAGGTGACCAGAATGCCCATAGCGATGGACAGCGAATAGAACATCTGGCCCATGGCCGTGACCACCGTCATCCAGGAAAAGTTTGCCACGTTCGGCACCAGAAAATATCTGACACCGGCCAGTGCGCCCGGGCGCGTGACCGAATAGCCCGCAATGACCACCGAAAGCACCACCAGCACCGGCATCATCACCTTGGAAACACGCTCCACGCCGTTGCGCACACCTGCAAAGATGATGGCCAGCGTAAAGGCCGTGAAGATCAGAAAGCACACCTCTGCCGACAGTCCGCTGGAAATGAAATTGGAAAAATAACCGTCCTGCGAAAGCTCACTGCCATGGCCGCTGATATACTCCGACAGATAGCGGATGACCCATCCGCCAATGACCGAATAGTACGGCACGATCAGAATGGGAATGACCGCATTGATCCAGCCGCCGAACCGCAGGCCACCCTTTTTGCCAAAAGCTCCAAAGGCACCCACCGGGCTTTTGTGGGTCATGCGGCCCAGTGCCGTTTCGGCCACGATCATCGTGTAGCCAAAGGTGACGGCCAGCACGATGTACACCAGCAGAAAAATGCCGCCGCCGTATTTCGCGGCGAGGTACGGAAACCGCCAGATGTTGCCCAGACCCACCGAAGCGCCTGCGGCCGACAGCACAAAGCCGATCTTGCCGGAAAAGGCGCTGCGCTTTTGTTTTTGCGTATCCATGATTTAATTCCTCTTTTCCTATATTCCTATACACAAGTGGCCTTAGTGTACCATATCTGTCCGTCAAATACAACTGTCCCGCCTGTTTGCGTGCAAAAAACAAACAGCGCCCCGCAAGGGAGCGCTGCCTGTCTTTATAAGAGGTATACGCGTTGAGCTCAGAAGATGCTGTAGCCCAGCAGCTGCGGCAGGGCGGTAGTAAGCGGGCCCCACAGGCTGATGGAGATCAGAACGATCACGTTGCAGATCACGTAGGGCGCTGCGCCCTTGAAGATCTCGATGATGGGCATACGGTTGATCTTGTTGCAGGCGTTCAGGCACATGCCGACCGGCGGGGTGACCAGACCGATGGCCAGACCGGTGATCATCATGGCACCGAACTGCAGCGGCGAGAAGCCGTACTGCACCATGACCGGCAGCAGGATGGGGGTGAGCAGCAGGATGGCCGGGCTGACATCGATGAAGGTGCCGATCATCAGGATCAGCACATCAAAGATCAGTGCAATGGCCCATGCGGGCATGTTCAGGGACATGAAGAAGGCACCCACCGTCTGCGGCACCTTCTGCATGGTCAGCACCCATGTAAAGATGGTGGTAAAGCCGATGATGAGCATGATGGAGGAAGAAGAGATCAGGGTCTTTTTCAAAGCCTCCCAGACACCCTTCCATGTCAGCTCCTTGTAGACGAAGAAGCCCACCAGCATGGAATACAGCACGGCCACACCGGCACTTTCGGATGCAGTGCACACGCCGAAGGAAACGCAGATGATGATGAACAGCGGCATGATGAGGGCAGGAATGCCAGAAAGCAGGCTCTTGGCGGCGCGCTTGCCGTCAAACTTGATCTTTTCCGGATGCCAGCCCTTCTTGGCGCTGATGATGTACACCAGCACCAGCTGGGTCAGACCGATCAGGATACCGGGCACGGCACCTGCCACGAACAGCGCACCCACCGATGCACCGGAGATCATGGAGTAAACGATCATGGGGGTGGAAGGCGGGATGATCATGCCCATGGTAGAGGATGCCACCGTGATACCGGCGGAAGCTTCCGGCGGGTAGCCTTCCTTCTCCATGGCGGGGATCAGGATGGAACCCAGAGCCGAGGTATCGGCCACAGAGGAGCCGGAAATACCGCCAAAGATCATGGAAGCCACGATGTTCACTTCGCCCAGACCGCCGCGGATGGGCCGCAGCAGCTCCATGCAGAAGTTGATGATGCGCTGGGTGATGCCGCCGGTGTTCATCAGTTCGCCAGCCAGCATGAACAGCGGCATGGCGATCATCAGCTCACTGTAGGCACCGTTCCACACGCGCTGCGGCAGCATGGTAATAAAGGTAGGTGCATAGATCAGGATGTAAGTCACACAGGAAGCGCCGATGGCGAAAGCCAGCGGGATGCCCAGCGCGGCAAAGAAGATCAGCAGCACCAGAAGGATGAGCATTGCCATAGTTGTGTATTCTCCCCTTTCCGCTTATGCGTCGTCACGGCTCAGCGCCTGATTCTTGGGCGCAAAGTAGGAAATATCGGCCTTGTACAGGGTGATGATCTTGATCACGACGCAGATGGCACAGATGATGCCGCACACCGGCATGATGCCGTACATATACATCATGGGGATCTCCATGCCCTGACTGATCTGCTTACCGGCAACGCCCACATACTTGAAGCCCTGATAGGTGAACACCAGCACCACAGCCAGCACGATGAGGTAGTTGATGATAGCCAGCCAGCGCTTGCGGGCAGGCTTGACACCGTCGTAAAGGATGTCGATCATGACGTGCTCGTCCTTGATCACGTTGATGCCCATGCCCCAGAAGGTGGTAAAGGCAAACAGGGTGGTGTTGAACTCTGCCAGCTGCTTCCAGCTCAGGGAGAAGCAGTAGCGCGCAATAACGGTAAAGATCACAAGAGCTGCCAGCAGTGCCATGGCGATCACGCCGATGGTAAAGTATATGTCAAACAGCTTCTTGCCGATTTTTTTCAGCTTTTCGATGGTGCTCAGCCCCTTTCGGTTATTTTACAACTTTTTCCATCGGCCTGTTACAGCAGAGGGCAGCCCGCAGGCTGCCCTCTCGCCTTTACCGTAACATGGCCGTTTTTGCCTTTGGTCGTTTCTGCTTATGCCTTTGCGACGATATCCTGCATTTCCTTGATCTCGTCGGCGGTGCAGATGCCCTCGGTGACACACTGGTCGTACACGGACTGCACAGCGGTCTGGAAGGCCTTCAGCTCATCGGCAGAGGGCTCGTAGACTTCGCAGCCGGAATCCACGATGGTCTGCTTTGCGGCGCTGGAGTTCTTGTCGATCAGCTCGTCGTTGTACTCGCCCATCTTGGTGGCGCACTCGGTAATGATATCGCGGTACTCCTCGGGCAGGCCGTTCCACCATGCTGCGTTCACATAGAAGGGGTCCGGATGGAACTGGTAGTTGACCTCGGTGAAGTACTTCTGCACTTCATAGAACTTCATGCCCTCCACGTTGGAGCCGGGGTTGTCGTTACCGTAACCTTCCAGCAGGTTGATGGCACCCCAAACGCCGAGACCGGCACCCAATGCCACAACCAGAGTCTTCAGAACGTCCACTGCGCTGTTAAAGAATTCCATAGAAAAATCTCGTTTGTTTTGAAAAAGTGACCCTGCACACACCTGAAATCCGTTTGCAAAAAGCCGAAAACCACGGCGAAGGCTGATTTTCCGGTGTACCTGTTGGGTCAATGGGTAAAAAATAACCGCTCGTCTTATCAGGCGGGCGGGAGTGAATCGGTATCCACCATGATGAAGGTATCATCCGGGTGGATTTTTTCTTTTCGGTTCAAGAACTTCTCGATATCGAGGGCGTTCTTGGGGTCATAATCAGAGGTGTACTTGTAGTTCGGGTGCTGGGTCAGGTCGTACTTGTCGCTCAAAAACGGGCGCACACCTCGCAGTTGCAGGATGCACTTGCCGCCATCCAGCACCGCCAGTTCATCCCGGCTCATAAGTTCGTGGCCGAGTTTTTGATAGTTGGTGCCATAGCTTGGGCTATTGCCACGGGTATCGGAATTGTTGTAGCTGTCGATGGTTTCCTTGCCGAGTGCTTCGGCAAGATCTTTCAAGGTGGTAGGTTCACTGCCACCCAGAAATATCTGACTGTCCATATTGCCCACGATGGTATCTGCGTTATCCTTGTAGATGGCTTTCAACTGGCTGCGGGTCTGCAAGACCAGACACGCCGAGATCTCACGGCTGCGGATGGTAGCCACCAGCTTTTCCAGCTGCGGAATCTGACCGATGTTAGCACACTCATCGATCAGGCACCGCACATGGACTGGCAGTTTGCCGCCGTATTGGTCATCTGCCTTATCACAGAGCAGATTGAAAAGCTGTGTGTAGATCATGGAGATCAGGAAGTTAAATGTACTGTCCGTATCGCTCATGATAAGGAACAGCGCCGTTTTCCGGTCACCCAGCTTGTCCAGTTCCAGCTCATCGTACATGGTGGCATCCCGGACTTCCTGAATATCGAAGGGTGCGAGCCGGGCACCGCAGGAAATAAGAATCGACTTGGCCGTTTTGCCAGAAACTAAATGTCAACAGTAATTTAATACTTTCTACGAATCAGGCAGAAAGTTCGGCGTTTTGCACATCAGAACGAAGCATCCTTTTTACCTTATCCTGTGCCTTTTCACGGCATCCGGCACGGAAGTGAATCAGAACGGTAAATTCCTGACCATTGATGGTGCGCTTGATGAAAGGGGCGTTCTTGTTTTCGGGCACTTTCACATTTTCCATTCAATTCCTCCTTAAATCGTCATTTTCTGAATTTGGTTGGCAGACTGGCAACTGTGGGTGTACCATGAAGTTCTTGCCAGCCAAAATTTTCTGCCAGCCAAATGGCTTATTCCATCCAAAAGACCTTCTTGCGGCCTTCCACGATCTTGCTTTTCAGGGCATCGCCCAGTTCCCGTTTTGCATCCCGGACGGTTCGACCGGGGATGTCCCTTTCCAGAGCCGCCTTGTCGATGTCCTCGCTGAGCACCTGCTTTCCTCCGGCAAGCAGGGTGCAAATCAGGTCTTTAGCCTGCTGCGTTTTGGTTTCCCGCTGCGGCTCGATGCCGGACAGCATTTCGTCTGCGGTAATGTCGTACTCGCCGACCCAGCGGAAGCCACCCTCGTCCCCCAGAGAGAACGCCAACGACACGCCCGGCGGGGCAAGGGAACTTTTTTCGTGGGTCAGGATGCGCATGGTGGGGTCGTGCTTCAGCTTGCCGATGAACATGACGCTACGCACGGCGGCGGCAATGTCGATGGAGCCGAGGCCCCGCTGCAGGCTCTGCATTCCGGCGGCTTTGTTCAGGTGCCCAATCAGCAAAATAGCGCAGCCTGTTCGCTGCGCTACCTGTCCCAGCCGCATGAAGATGGGGCGCACTTCGTTTGCCCGGTTCATGTCCACATCGGCACCGAGATACGCCTGGATCGGGTCGATGATGACCAGTCGGGCGTTGTTCTCGATAATGGCTTTTTCAATTCGTTCATCGGAGAGCGTTAGTTGAACATCGCTGTCGTCAATGACCAGCACCCGGTCAAGGTCTGCACCGGCTTCAATCAGGCGGGGCTTGACCGTATCGCCCAGACCGTCCTCTGCGGTCTGGTAGATTACGTTGAAGGGTTCCATGCGTTCCATGTTGGGCAGCAGCTTTCCGTTGGTGCAGGCGGCGGCAAGGTGCATGGCAAAATAGGTCTTGCCCTCGCCCGGATTTCCTTGCAGCACGCTGAGTTTTCCAAAGGGAAGATACGGTTTCCAGAGCCAGTCCACCGGGGTTAGCTCCACATCGCTCATGCGGATGATCTTCACCGTTTCCGGTTTTGACGGCTCTTTCAGCACGATGCTCTTGAAATAATTGCAGTTTGGAATCTCTGCCCGGTGCACCAGAACATCGTTCCAGTCCTTCATGCAGGGCTGGATGCGGGTCACGCTCACGGTGTCCGGCAGCAGAGCAGCCAGACGCTTGCAGGCATCCTCTCCGGCTTTGTCAGCATCCAGACAGAGGAACACCCGCTCCACGTCCGGGCGTTCAGAAAGAAATTGCCGCAGTGCCTTGCCCGACACCCCGCCCAGCGACAGATAATTGTGCTGTTGCCAGTTTTTCGGGAACAGTTCGATGAATGACAGCAGGTCGATGGGCGCTTCAAAGACCAGCAACTGCTTGTCGGTGCCGCGATGGGCAAAGCCAAATGCCTTTTCTGCACCGGCTGCATCCTGCCGAAACTTTTCCCGAATCCCACGGCTGCTTGCGTAGCGGGGATGCCCGTCTGCATCCCGCCCCACAAAGACCACGTTGTGGTGGGAGGAATCCTCGTAAATATCTCCGGCGGCGATGAAGAAGTTCACCAGCGAGGGGCTGAGTTTCCGCTCCTGTGTCAGATAGTTCAGGATGTTGGCGTTGGTGACGTTCCGCAGCGGCAAGCGAAACGCCGGAGAGGGGACGGGGTCAGCCTCCGGCTGGGCTTCGCCCGGCTCTCCGGTCAGCATCTGCACCGCTTCGGGGAAGGACTTGCCGTAAAATTCCATCACGAAATCCACCGGAAAGCCGCCCCTGCTCTGGCTGTGCCGGAACCATTTGTTTCCGCAGACGGTCAGGCTGTCGTGGGTTTTCCAGCGATACTCCTTTCCGCTGCGCACCAGCGTTTCGCCCTGCGCCCGGAGAAAATCTTCCAGATTGGCGGCGTTTGCACGGTCGATCTGGGCTTGGGTGTAGGTCATGCTGCTTCCTCCTTAAAGCTCCTGTGTGTGATTTTTCTGCTCGGCCTTCTTCCGGGATTGCGCCGCCTTGGCTTCTTCCAGTTTTTTCAGCACCGACTCCTTCTCCGGGGTCTTACCGCCCGGTGCGGAAAGCTGCTGCTTATTCAGCACCATGTCGATATACTTGCGGATATTTTTCAGTGCGGAGATATCCGGCTGCAAGGTTTCCAGTTGGGTGCGCAGCTCTGCGCTGCCGGATTGCAGCGCAGAAAATTCGGCATCCAATGCCGAAAAATCCACCGCTGTGCTGCCGTTCAGCTTCATCAGGGTGCGGACAGCTTTATTGAAGGTGTCCAGCTCGTCCTTGTGCTGGGCGGCGTAAGCGTCCTTGGTCAACTTGAAGTTCTTCTTGATAAAGGTATCATGGATGGGCTTCAGCTTGGCATGGACGGCGGCAGCGTCTTTGATCTGGGCGATTGCCCGCATCCCATCGCCGAGGCCTTCCAGGATTTGGGCTACAACGCCTATGTGCTCCAGCGACGGGTGGCCCCCTACAGCCAGGAAGATACCTGGCTGGATATGCAGCGGGCTGTCCGGTATCTGCGATATAATGCCGACAGCCTGGGACTGGGCGGTATGGACTGTATCGCCGCCAGCGGCTTCTCGGGCGGTTCGGGCACCATCCTGGGAGAAGTGGCCAACCTGTATGGCAATGTTCAGCCCACCCTGTATGATGCAGATTATGCCTCCGACGCAGTGGATCAGATGAGCGCTGATCTGGACGTGGTCTGCCCCCTGTACGGCCCCCAGTATGACGGAGAGCATACCAGCGACTACGCGGGCCTGATCACCGAAAATCCCAATTTGCCCGCCATGTTCCTGGCTGTGGGTGAAAACGACGCCACCGGCGCCATGCCCGACATTTGGACTCTGGCCAATTCGGCCCGGGGCAAGACAGTGGTGGAAGTTCACACCTTTGCCGAGGTAGGCCACGGCTTTGGCGCCGGCCTGCAAGGCACTACTTCCACCTATTGGATTCCCATGGCAGACACCTTCATTGACCTGGTGATGGGTCGCGGTGAGGCCGGCGTCGGCGAGGCGGCAGAAATCCCCGAGGGCTGAAATCGCTGAAACATGGCGGACGGCTTCAACTTGACGAGGACATTCCTTAC
>ENA-OWPP01003052-OWPP01003052.1-human-gut-metagenome-genome-assembly--contig:-NODE-3052-length-10482-cov-2.891819_pt1 | contig 10482 bp, 7 predicted proteins | sample MGYA00248265_ERZ651848 | MGnify/ENA primary metagenome ERZ651848 (study PRJEB26924, sample SAMEA4378233) | human gut metagenome | biome: human gut; feature: human-associated habitat; material: faeces... | reverse complement strand
TCACTTGAAACAACCGGGCTCGCCTCAAGCGATGTTCACATTTTTGCCGTACCTTTAGATAGGCCATCACCAAATCCACCTGTTCCCATTGTTTACTTTTCGAAATGATAAACTCCGAAGTCAGAACCTGACGATACAGTAGTTCATTCTCCGGAAATTCCTGTCGCCACTTTCCAAGCGTTTCCTCCTCCTTTTCGGTCAACTGCCCCTGGACAGCTTTCGACAATAAAAAAGCAACTTCCTTATAATTTTTAAACTCTGCCATAGAAGCTTTATTTATTCATTACACTAATACGACACTTCAAAAACAAAAAGGAGGTAAAAGAAAATTGTTAAAAGTGAAAATAAATGATCTTACCGCTGGATAGATAAAAGTAAATAGCGGAAAACAAACGAATTAAGAAAACAAGACAACAGGAAGGAAAAGAAATAATTTTCCAAATTTTTCCTTTAAAATTTTCCTGGCTATCTGCTTTTGCTTTTTTACAGTCTCTACTGCAATATCTAATTTTTCTGCAATTTCTTTAGCACTATAACCTTCTAATGTTAAAGAAAACACTGTCCGGCAAGCAGGAGGCAGGTCCTCCATTGAATTCATTACCAAACGGAAAGTTTCTTCTGCTATATAATTATTGATTTCAGTAATATCTATCTCTTCTGTAAAAGAACGCGTTGCTTCATTTCTTATTTTCTCAGCCCGTAAATAATTAAAACACTTAAAACGGACCATCTGATAGACATAAGCAGAAAAATCATCGACAGCACTCCAACGTTCCCGGGTTTCCCAAAGCTTCACAAATACTTCCTGTACCAGATCCTCAGCTATAGTTTTGTCTCCCACATAATATAAAGCAAAAGAAATCAGAGAAGGATAGTAATCTATAAACAAATTACGGAAAATTTCATCTTCTTCTATTCCTTTGATTCTAAAATATTTAGACATAAAGCAAAAACGATTCTAATAAAAGAATTCATACAGCGGCACAGATCTATAACCCGCTCATGGCCAAACAAAATTAAAGATTAAAACAGTAGCTGCCAAATTTTTATCATCTATTATGAACCTTCATCTACGGCAGAGCTAACCGGTAAAGAAAAAATAAGCGGAAATTTGCAGCAATAGGAAACCGGACTATCTGGATTATTTCCAGGAAGAATGCTATTTCTCAAATCAAGACTAGTCCGCAATTCAGTGAAATCCCGGAAGTATAATTTCCCAATAACCGACGGGCATTGTCCCGATCACGAATCATATTCAAAGCCCTGTTATATACTGCTTTGTAGAGCCAGCCAGCCAAAGATTTGACATTCGGAAATTGCAAGGAAGAATCCCATAACCCGATCATACACTCCTGAACAATATCCTCCACTCCGACATTTTCATGGGTCAGCTTGGCCACATAAGTACACAATGCCGGATAAAACTCCTCGTACAATTGCTGCCAGGCAGTTTCTCTTTTTTTGTTCAGGTCTACTATAAATCGTTCATTATCACGCATACTTCTCCTCCGGTTGCGTGACAAATATAAAGAAAAAAATAAAAAATAACTCTCCTCTAAACTAAAATCAGTCCAGACACCATTACCTAATGACAACAGTAATAATGGATAAAAAGGATGCTCACCGACGAGAACATAGAAAAGGAAAACGAAACATTACCCCCGTCCCTTTGTTTCGTTCTATTTTTCTTTTTACTTTTGTAATGGGTTTCATGATAACTTATGTTATAACCCTCAGGACCAGAAAATGTTGGAGCAGGATCTGGTCCTTTTTATCTCAGGCGCCTGAGCGAAAAGAATGCAAATAACAGAGAAGCGGGAAACTCTTTTCTAAGAATTTTGAGTCCCAACGAAATATGAGTTTTGACAGTATTCACGGAAACACCCAGTATTTCAGCGATTTCTTTATATTTTTTACATTCGATAAAACATAGCCGCATAACTTCTCCACAACGATCCGGAAGCTGATTGATCCGGTTCATAATTTGCCGGATCAATTCTTCATGTTCGGAATAATCGGTCTCGGCATAGAGCAGATTTTTATACGATTCATTCTCTTCGTGCCGGGCCCTTACTTTCAAATGATCCAGGTAGTTCAGTGAACGGTTACGGGTAAGACTCAAATAGTAAGGCAACATCGGTTGAGTAAAATCTATTTTCTCACGTTGCGTCCATGTTGTCAGAAAAACATCATGTACAATATCTTTGGCAATATCCGCATCCTTCACAAAGCTCATCGCATGAAAACACAATGGCTTGAAGAATCGCTTAAACGAATCTTCAAACTGTAACTTAAACTCACATTCACTTACATATCCTAACATATTATCTTTGCCGGAATATTGATTTACGTGCAAATATAATTTTTTTAAGGATATTAACAAAGTATTTATTCCGGAAGGTTCCCTGATATAAAAGATCACTGAATCGGTAACATACGGCAATCCCGGAACCGGGATTGCCGTATGTTACCGATTTACCACCAGGGATTAGAATCGTATCCTTTAGCCACGACACATTTTCCCATCACATTCCGGTGGACGGTCACCTCCTTGCTCATCAGATCCACAATCGCAAAAGAACCCTTGTATTCTTTCGGACTACCGGCATCATAAGTAGCAATGATCAACTGAGTTTCTTTTGCCGAAACTGCAACTGCTACGGGTTTACCGATATCGTCCGGCAATGTCACGAAATCGGCAAGCGTGGGTTTTAATACCGGAGTCGTATAGACCTTATTGCCTACCACAAAATACCAGTCGTTTTCAGCGACCAATACGCCCTTGGTATCGGCATCGGCACCAGCCAAAGGAAGAGTTTCCATTTCCAACAAATGTCCGTCTTCATTCACTGCAGGTTCTTCTTCCGTCGCTTTTTTGAAATCGATGTACTCAAAAGAGATCAGATTGATTTTTCCTGTTTGTGCTGTTGCCATCGACATGACATGAGCTCTGGAAACATACTTGTGAATAATGGTCTGCCCTTCATAAGAGGGTTGATTTTTTATTTCCACAACTCTATCCAAAGCATACGGATCGCTCACTAATCCCAGGGCCGGATCATCGATCTGGTTTTTCAAAATATAAAATTTCTTACTCAATTCATCGAAAACATATACATAAGTATAGGCAGAAGCCGGATTGCTCCAGTAATATTCTTTATCATGCTTAGCTGCCCGATATAATAAACCACTATTATAAGAATAAATTTTACCATTAGAAACATAATAAACGGCATCCGTCAACATGTAAACGGCATCTGTCGGATTGAATGTATCTCCCTCATAGATAAAACTCTGGTCGTTAATCAATCCACTCGGCATAAATGCGCCGTTATTCGTCATAATTACCGGGTTATCCCCTTGGCTGGTAATAATATTGAATGAATAGAAATAATCATTTAAAGAAGAAATATTTCCAAAATGATCGATTATCGCTTTCGGTTGTTTCCCCAATGCATAGTCTCCGATTTTAGTAGCATGCAAACACTCGGTAGTCCCTTCTTTCGATGAGAAATATGACAATACGGCGGACTGGTCGGGTTCTTCACACAAGAAATAATATCCCCAGGAAAAATTCGAAACCACATTCACATTAAAATCCACAAAATACTTCATACCGTTTTTTGTGTCTGTAACGACATAACGGCAGTCGTATTTTCCAACATTCAATGTTTCGGGAACAAAATAAGCCAAATCACGGTTCGTTCCGATCTCTTTCCCTGCCAGACTCCAACTATATTCCAATCCCTCCTCCGAAGCCTGCAATGAACGGCCGATCACCGGATGTATATTCAACACCTCTCCTCTCATCACCGAAGTATCTTCTGTGACACCCGTTACAATCACTTCATTCACTGCTTTATAGTCATAATTTCCTTTGTCTTCTGCACAACTATAAAATAGCGTAATCAGAACAATGATATATAATCCAATACTCTTTTCAAAAACTTGACATCTATTTTTCATAGCAAACAATTTTTAAATATTAAGGAAGCGTAATTCTAGGTTTCGAGGTATCTCCATCCGGATAAACTTCATGATCTATAAAATACTGCTTCAGCTTACCGATAAACATAAAGGTAGAAGGATACCAACTGGGATAACCGGCATAATAGGGCATTTGGTCCCAATATAACAATTTACCGGTATTCGGTCCCCATTTTTCGACATTCGGGTCGGCTCCATAAAAATAAATCTCCTGCCATTTCGCATATTTTTCCCGAACGAATACACCGAAATATCTTTCCCAACTCGGCCACCAGGATGGAGCCTGCAAGATATCTGAAAAGACCAGTTTAGCTGCTAACAATTCGGAAGCTCCTACCTGGAAATTTTCATTATTTTCAATATAAAGGGTAATTGTCCGCGATTCTTTTTTCAGGATGGGGGTCCGGTTGACTTTTACTTCAAGGGTATCCCGTAAAGTACCGGATTGGATGACCGCTTTTTCTATAACCGACATATCCCAGTCGGTCCCGGTTGCAGTAGTTTTCTTTTCATTTACAACAACCTTATAATGCCGGTCTGTTTCTGTCTTCAACCCAACCGAATTCACCGGAATTTTAAAAGTATAACTGGTCACCGAAGGATCATCCATCGCAAAAGAATATACCAGGCTATCTACTCTTTCAGTTGTTTTTCTTCCATATTGATCCAATTGGAAGGGTAGATCGAAGTATATATAATTCGTCGAATTATCGAATCCGTCGATATCCTGATCACAAGCCACTTGTACCATTCCTATCAGGCACAAAGTCATATATAATATTATCTTCTTCATAGATTTGTCATTTAGCATTATTTCTCTTCTTTCGGGCTCTCATTAGGTGAAAATTCGTATTCATCGTCCGGAATCGGGAAAATATATTTATCCTTTGTCGGAGCGATAATAACTCCTTGTTTTACATAAAACTCTTTATACAACCGTTTATAAATCATAAACATCCGTCCTTCACCGATAAAATCTTTCCGCATTTCACGCATCAGAAATTCCATGATTTCATCATTTCCATAGGAACCGTTTAAACGGGCCAGATTACGGGATTCCCGCACATCGTTCAAATAACCGAGTGCCTTGACATTATCTTTACCGATCATTGTCTCGCAAGCGACATAATATACTTCGGCCAAACGTAAAATCGGAATCTCCGGATAATAGGGCAAACGTATAGTTCCGGGGTAGGAAGTTTCCTCAAGTTTACTGAAAATATAATAACTTCCACCGTTCGACGGTTTCCCAAACCAGAAACGCAAGCGATTGTCCGTACCGGACCCATCCGGAGCACGTCCATAAAGATCGTTTAAGTATATGCTATATTGATTGGTATTGATACAAAAGTTATCGGTCTGATTCCCTTTTTCAAAACCAAAGACTTCTTTGGTCACTTCCCAAAGATCGTTCTTATAGAACCCAAGGATCGTCTCTTCTCCCAGATTCTTATCATATAATTCATCTTCCCGGTTTGTCAAGACAAATAATTCATTTTGTTTACATAACTGAATCAGTTCATCGGCAATTTCGTAAGCTCCCGGTTTATTCAATAAGGCCAGCTCTAGCCGCATCAATAGTCCTTTTACTGCAAACAGATTCATCCGATCACCCCGACGTTCCAACACGGAATGATAATCGAGCATAGAAGTATTCCCATCGCCATATCGTTTATTCCCGACGATCGGATCTTCTTTCAACAAGTCCTGTGCTTTCAATAAGTCGGCTTTCGCTTTTGTCAGCACCGAGCGCATCGACTCAAATTTTTGAGCCTCGACATTAAATTGAGTACGATAAGAAATACAAGCCTGATCGAGGTCACCTTCTTTTTCAATTACAGGACCATACATAGCAGCTAATTCCATATGCATAAAAGCCCTCAAAGCATAAGCTTCCCCTTCGATCAATTCTGAATATTTTATAGAGCTTCTATTGGATTCCAAGGATTCCAGAATATAATTGGCCTGTGTGATTCCTTGATACATCGCCGACCAAATTGCATCGAAGCGGGATTTTGCACTCGCATCTTCATAATCGAATTGAGACTGTTTGTAATAGCTGTTCTTACTTTTGGAAGACAAATCCCAGTATTGTGCCAACACATCCATCATACCATAAGAAAGTTCCTTCCCGTACAAGGTGGTAGAGGTTAAATTATAATAAATGCCGTTCAAAGCCGCATTATAGCCCTTCTCATTCGTGAGCAAATCTTCGCCCTCGACCTCCCCCTGAGGGGTTACGTCCAACCAGTTGTTGCAGGATGTGAAAGCCAGAGCTGTCATTAAAACAAGTATATATTTAAATTTCATAACCTGTATGTTTAATTAAAAGCCAATATTTAAACCAAAAACAAAACTACGCTGGAAAGGATAATCCAATCCGCGTTCATTTTTCACAGTAGATGCACGAAAGACATCGTTCATATAAAAACTAAGCCGCATGGTATTCAATCCGAATTTCCGTATCCATTCGCGGTTCAGGTCATAAGAAAGAGAAAGAGAAGTCAACTGTAATGTATTTTCTTTCTGAACAAAACGGCTGGAAATATAAGTTGTCGTATATTCCTTGATATTTTTATACAACGCATGCTGCCCCGGTTCTTTCCAGCGGTTGTTCAACACCCGTCGGTCGGCATTATAACGTGGATTCGCTCCTTCGACACGCTCGGCTAAAGTTGAATTATAGTAGTCCGCACCCAAATCGTATTTAAACACCATATTTAAGTTCCAACCTTTCCAATATAGGTTAGTACCGACATTCCCAAACACTTTGGGTTCGGAGTCCCCGCAAATCACTTTATCGGTAGCATCCCAGGTGTATGTAATCGTCCCGTCCTTTTTCATAAAAAGTTCTTGTCCGGTTGTCGGATCGATTCCCAATGAAGGCACTGCTTTAATGGCGCTCATGGATTCACCTTCTTCATACACAGCTGCCGGAGTCGTTTTATCCTGATTATTTTTCTCGTTGATATTCTTTAAAGCAGTCGAAATCTCCATGATTTTATTTTTATTATGAGCTGCTTGCAACATAACCGACCATTCGAAATCTTTACCCTGATCCCGGATAAGCACGGCATTTAAATTAACTTCGACCCCTTTGTTTTGAATTTTCCCTAAATTAGAAGTAAAAGTATTCGAAGGTAATCCTAAAGAAGGTGCGACAGACACAGAAGTCAACATCCCTTCGGTCTTTTTCTGATAATAGTTGAATTGCAAACGAATACGGTCTTTTGCATACCCGAAATCGAATCCATAATTCGATTGATATTGGTTCTGCCATTCCAAATCGGGATTACCGTACCCCATCAAAGCAGCAGAGATTCCGGAATTGTACAGACGATCGGTATTAAACTGAAACATCGTTTTTGCCTGATAGGCTGAGAACTCCTGATTACCGGTGACACCATAAGAATAACGTAATTTCAACATACTGATCTTCGTATGCTTAAAAAATTTTTCATTATGAACATTCCATCCTGCTCCGGCAGACCAGAAAGGAGCATATTTCTTATCGGCTCCGAACTTAGAAGAACCGTCGATACGTACAGAAACATCTGCAAAATAACGATCGTCATAGCTATAGTTACCATTAGCAAAGAAACCGATAGCACGCGACTTACTTTCCGAACTGGAAGGTTTTGTTTCTTTTTTATATTGGATAGCAAAAGCCGGATCGGAATAACGGTCATCCGGAAAACCGGTCATAATAAATCCATGTGAATTATTATCATTCTGGGTCACTTCCAAACCGACACCAGCATAAATAATGTGTTTTTCATTCACCAAAGTGTTATAATTCAAGGTCACATTACCATCATAACTAAAACTCGCCCCATCTGTCATAGACAAATAACCTCGTTCAGCAATAGGCAGATATTCCTGTACCCGGCTTTCACTGTTGTAGGTCGTTTTCAAAAACTCGGCACTGAAGGGTGACTTATAAATTTCACCACTGGTTTCTCCTTTTACGATAGCCATCTGGCCTTTCAAACGTAATCCGTCGCGGATAAACCAGTCGACACTCAATTGTTCACGAAACTCCTGATCTTTGGTGAAATTCCGGTTCGGCAACAAGGCATCGTACAAGGGGTTAGTATCTCCATCACTCAATTTCGGAATCAGTTCTCCGTTATCATTATATATTCTTTCGTAAGGATTTAGTTTGGCATATTGCGAGAAACTCCCATAAGGAGAATTATACGCATGGGTATGGGCATAAGAAATATAATTTTTAATGGTGATTTTATCTTTAATCCGATAGATCAATGAGAAGCCCAGTCCGAAACGGTCACGACCGGATTCTTTCATAACCCCCTTATTCTGGTTATAAGAAGCGTCGATTCCATAACGTACATTATCTGCCCCTCCCTCGACAAACAACGAATGTGCATGAGAAAAAGCATTTTTTACCGGTTGGGAAAGCCAATAGGTATTTACTCCCCGGAGCACTTCTTTGTGGCGTGACTCATATAACCGATCCAATTTCCTTTGCTGTCCGATATTACCGTCTTTATCTTTATACACTCCGGCCAAACGTTCGAATTCAAGTTTTTCGGCGGCATTCAACAAGTCATAATCGGTCAGATCCGGGATTTCAACCGTAGCATTAAAATTATAACTGGCGGTGAGGCGTCCTTTTTCCGGCATTTTCGTTTCGATTACAATCACCCCGTTGGCAGCCCGTGAACCATAAATAGCGGTGGCCGAAGCATCTTTCAGGATTGTGATCTGTTTGATTCGCTCGATATCGAAGTCGAATACTTTTTGCATATCCACTTCATAACCGTCCATAATGAAAAGAGGATTATTGGATTTCCCTTCGAAACTCGATTTCCCGCGAATAAGGATTTCCGGCAATTTATTCGGGTCGGAACCGTATTCATTATTCTCGACGATCTGCAACGAGGGCTCATAAGCCTGTAAAGCCTTGAACAAATTCGTCGGACTGATCCGCTTCAATTCTTCTGCCTGTACGGTTACTGCCGAACCGGTATAAGAACTTTTGGTCTTGGTAAAATAACCGGTCACAACCACTTCGTCCATTTTCTGAGCTTCCTCCTCCAGCACAATATACAGAACCCTCTGTTCTCCAGGTTTTACGGTCTGTGTTTTATAACCGATAAAAGAAACCTGCAGCATCAGATCTTTTATTTCGCCTACTTCCAGTTTAAACTTACCATCCTGATCGGAGACAACCCCCATTTGAGTATCTTTGATACGTACCGTCGCTCCCGGCAGCGGGTTACCGTCTTTATCCTTGATCTGACCGGTAATCGTCACTGTTTTCAGTGCTTGTGGCAATGGTTTTCCCTTAGGGGAAATGACGATCACACTATCCAGAATAGAATAGCTCAGAGGCAGACCGGCAAATATTTTATCCAACATCTCATACAGCGTCGCATTTTTAAGCGACACATTCACCTGAATACCTTGCAGTTCGTTATCATTATATAAAAACTGCATATCGGTCTTTTGGCTGATCTCGGTCAAGACCTCTATCACGCTGGCATTTTGTTTCATCAGCGATAACCTGGTATTCTGCGAATAACCGTTTGCCGCCACCGATAAAAATGAAGCGAACAGAAAAAAGACACATAATTTCATCATTAACACCATTTTTCTCAGGCCAGGGAGTTTTCCCGACCTACCGTTTCGTTTTTTTTTCATAACTTTGTTTGATTTTAATCGTTTGTATTAGATCGACTTTTTATGCAGAAGGTGTTACGACCACCTTCTGTATTTTTTATTGTATCATTTCGACTACGACTGTTTTATCTGTCTTTTTGAACCGGATATTCGTCGTCAGTTCCAACATTTTCAATACCTTCGATAAATCCGAATATTTAGGAATACTCCCGGAGAATCGTTTTATTTTCAGGCTTTCCCCAGCAAAAAAGAAACTGACATCATACCAGCGTTCCAGTTTCCGGGTCACCGCTTCCAATTCTTCACTGACAAACACAAAACGGTCTTGTATCCAGGAACAATAAAGGGCGGCATTCACTTCTTTCACCTCGATTCCCTTTTCGGTGTATATCGCCTGTTGTCCGGGCTTCAATAATTGTTTACCCTTTTCACCGCTAACTTCGACACTTCCCTGCAACAAGGTCGTGTATATCCCCGGTTCTCCCTCATAAGCAGTGACGTCGAAAGAAGTTCCTAACACCTCGACTCGTTGTTTTCCCGATTGTACGATAAAAGGCCGGGCTTCATTCCGGGCAACCTCAAAATAAGCCTCTCCTTCCAGGGTCACTTGCCGGTTTTTACCTGTAAAACGAACAGGATACCGCAATTCCGATGCACTATTCAACCATACCCGGCTCCCATCCTCCAATACCAATGTATATTCGCCTCCTCTCGGGATTCGCAGGATATGCCATTCTTCGGGAGTTTCCTGCTGTAAAGAATCCTGGTGATAAGCCAAACGCCCCTGATCGTTGATCCATAAGCGTTCCCCTTGCCCGAGCGACAAACAAGTGTCTTTTATACCGTTCA
>ENA-OWPP01003051-OWPP01003051.1-human-gut-metagenome-genome-assembly--contig:-NODE-3051-length-10484-cov-3.739381_pt1 | contig 10484 bp, 7 predicted proteins | sample MGYA00248265_ERZ651848 | MGnify/ENA primary metagenome ERZ651848 (study PRJEB26924, sample SAMEA4378233) | human gut metagenome | biome: human gut; feature: human-associated habitat; material: faeces... | reverse complement strand
GGTTTTCATTTCCATGGCCATTCAAACCGGCTTCGCCGCCGCTGTTTTTTCCGTGGCTCTGGTGATCAGCAAGTTCCGCCGGCAGCGGACCGAGGGCTTTGCCTCCGTTAAAACGGAGATGGCGTAACGAGGCTTTCCCGCAGAAGAGGGAACATCGCCAGCGGCGACGGCGCGGGATTGTGCAAGGCAGAAAAATTTGTGTTTCCTTGGCCTTTAGGGCTATCCTGGAAAAAGACCGCAAAAGGGCACCGGCGCTCAAGCGCCGGTGCCCTTTCAGCTTCCGCCTTTAAAGGATGGCCGCCGGTTACCGATCGGAGGCGTAGCGGATTCCCCACTCCCTGCGAAGCTGGTCGATCACGCCGCAGATTTTCAGGCTTTCCTCCCAGGTGAAATCGGGACATTCCAGCAGTCCCTGCGCCAGGCATTCCTGCACCCGGAGAACCTCAAACTGCATCCCGGTGGCCGGATAAGGAAGCTCGACGCTTTCCGGTTCGCCCTGGTTGGGGATAAACTGAAGCTGGCTGGGACAGCACAGATTCGGCCCCAGGGTGATACGCCCCTTTTCCCCAAAGATCGTAGTGGTGGCGTTGCCCTCCATATCAAAGCCGGCACTCAAAAAGGCGGCCTTGCCATCGCCGTATTGCAGCAGCATATCCGCGTGGATGTCCACCTCTCCGTTGGTGCGGCAGCAGGACATGATTTTTTCCGGCCCCTGGGGAAACGCCAGAAAGGCCATGCCCAGCGCATAAACGCCTACGTCCCGCACCGCGCCTCCGGTGTGGGCCAGAGAGGCCTTCCAAAGCTGCCAGTCCTTTGGGTCGGCCAAAAAGGAGTGAAAGGAGTGAACGGTGAGCACCTGCCCGATTTTTCCCTCCTGAAGCCACTGGCGGGCCTGCCGTACCGCAGGAAAGCACCGGGTCCACATGGCTTCCATCAAAAAGGTGTGGTTTTTCTCAGCCAGCCGGATCATTTCTTCCGTTTGGGCGGCGTTATCCGCCATAGGCTTTTCACACAGCACCGCAACCCCGGCGTTCAGGGCCGCGGACACATAATCCATATGGGTGTCGTTCGGCGTGGCGATATACACCACGTCAGGCTTGGACTCCCGGAGCATTTTTTCAAAATCGGTATAAGAAGAAGCAAACCCGTATTTTTCCGCATAGGCTCTGCCGTTTTCCTCGCTGCGGGAAACCACTGCGGTTCGTTCGGCGCCGGGAGCCTCAAGCATTCCCTGAGCAAACCGCCCGGCGATAAATCCAGGGCCGACCACGGCCCATTTGGTTGTTTTCATAAGCTGACCCTCCTGTTGCCATACATATTTTAACCGGGAATCAAACTGCCCGCTGTTACGCTCATTATACAAGACGCCCGCTGGAAAAGCAACGAGCCGCGGCGGGGATAACGAGAATTTCTGCGGCAAAATACGGCAGAAATCCCTACCTCTGGGACGGGAACTGTGGTATAATAGCCTCGCTTAGGTTTCCGCGGCAAAGCTGCCGTCAATAAAAATAAACATAAAACCGTAAGCTGCAACGATGGAAGGGGCGAGCGTTATGCGGCTTTTTCTGGCAATTTTATTCGAGGAGCCTGTGAAGGACAGGCTCTGCGAGGCGATGGAGCTGATCCGGCGGAGCACCCGGACAAGCCGGCTCACCCGACGGGAGAATCTTCATTTGACGCTGGTGTTTCTGGGAGAACTCCGAGAGGCGGGAAAGGTGCGGGAGGCTATGGAGGAAATCCGGACCGGCCCCTTTCCTCTGGAAATCCGGGGCCTGGGCAGATTTTAACGAGACGGCGGAGATCTTTACTGGGCCGGAATAGAGCCCTCCTTACCGCTGCAAAACCTGTACCTGGAGCTGAAAAACGCTCTGGCAGGCAAGGGGATTGCGGTTGAGGATCGGCCGTACCGTCCGCACCTGACGTTAGCCCGGCAGGCGGTAGAAAAGCCGGAAACCCCTTTTTACACGCTGAAAAACCGGTTGGAGCCGGTAAAAACCAAAGCCGCCGCCGTCAGTCTGATGAAGTCGGAGCGAATCGAGGGAAGGCTGGTTTACACAGAGCTGTACCGCAAGGAGCTGCGAAAAAATAAAGGAAAGATTAACTATTAGAAGTCAACCCCCAAAAAGGATGGTGATAGCGAAAAAAGATGATTCAAAAAAGGTATAGCAAAGCAGGGGTTGGAGACGGCCTCGTAATAACTATTAAGAAAGATTAAGCTGCCAAACGGTATGTCGTCCTGGATTTCTCCATAGCAAATATGAGACGTACTAACTTCTTGGCAGCGTGAGAAAGAGCGACGTTGTAGTGTTTGCCCTCTGCACGTTTCTTAGCGAGGTAATCGGAAAAAGTTGGGTCCCATTGGCAAACATATTTGGTCGCATTGTAAAGGGCATAGCGCAGATATCGAGAGCCACGCTTTTCCATGTGGGGATAGCAATTCTTAAGCTGCCCGGACTGGTAAATAGAGGGAGACATCCCGGCATAGGCCAATAACTTGTCCGGGGATTCAAAACGGGTGAAGTCACCAACTTCAGCAAGAATCATGGCGGCCATGCGGAAACCCAACCCCGGAATCGTGGTAATGGGAGAATGGAGTTCAGCCATAATGGACTGGATCTGTTCTTCGATTTCAGTGATTTCAGAATTCAATTCACGGATGAGGCGGATGGTATGCTGCAATTCAAGGGATTTGGCAGGCATCCGGGAGCCGATAGAGTTTCTGGCAGCGTTACGGATTTCCAACGCCATATCTCTTTTGTAGCGGCCGTTGGACACAGTTTCAAGAAGTGTTTTCAGTCTGGTTAAGTGTGCGCCCGCAACCTGTTTGGCGCCGGGGAACTCCTCCAGCAGAGCGTAGACAGAAGCAAGATGCAGAGAAGGAACCAACTTTTCCAGTTCCGGGAACAGGATGCAGACCAGTCTGGAGATAGAGTTTTTCAGTTTGGAACGCGCCTTTACCTTATCAAAACGGTATCTGGTAAGTGACTTTAATTCCTCATAGTGGTATGCTGTATCTGTGTAGGGTTTGAGGCCCGCATCGGATAACAGCATAGAAGCAATCGTTCGTGCATCCACCCGGTCGGTTTTGGTCTTTCTCAGGCTGAGGCTTTTTCGGTAAAGGTTTGTGCGTAAAGGATTCAGGACATAGGTGGACAGACCATTGTCAAGAAGGAACCCAAGCAGGTTGTAGCTGTAATGTCCAGTCGCCTCAAGCCCTACTTTTATTTTGTCCTGCGTGTTGGTGCAATCCTGGATTCGTTGCAACAGATAGTGAAACCCATCCATGTTGTTGGGGATGATGAACACATCCGCCAGGACTTCACCCTCAGAGTTGACGATAAAACAATCGTGCTTATCCTTCGAGACATCGATGCCAACAGAAACCACCATAACAAATACCTCCGATGAAAAAATATGATGCTGTATCCACAGTGCGCCTTACTTTTGTAGCCTTGTTCCACATCAACCGTCTGGCGGTATTTAACTAATCAACAAAATTGTAAGGGGCTGTGGTTGGAACCTTTCCTGAACCATCTTGTGGTAGAGAGATGCAACCAATCCACAGCATCCCTTACAGTGTAGCATACAGCCCTTGGAGAGGGGCTTTAATAACTACTACTTTATAATACAAGGAGAAATGCCTATTATTAAAACCCTATCAAGAGCACTCAAACAGGAAAAAGAACGGTTTACCATTCCCCGGTCCGTTCAGGACGCGATTCCCATCCGCCGTGTTTGGCCGGATGGGATTTTTCAGTCTGGAAGTTTATACTCGAAATCCTTTTCCTTTACCGATATCAACTACAGCGTCGCCGGAAAAGAGGATAAAACGGCCATGTTTCTGGATTACTCGGAACTTTTGAACGCCTTGGATTCCGGTGCTTTCGCTAAAGTTACCATCAATAACAGAAGGATCGACAAGGCGGAATTTGAAAAAGACCTGCTGCTTTCAGAAAAGGGAGACGGGCTGGATCATTTCCGAAAAGAGTACAATGAAATGCTGCTCTCCAAGGTGACGGGTGTGAGCAGCAGCGTGGTGCAGGATCGGTACATTACCGTCAGCGTGGTGAAAAAGAACATTAACGAGGCCCGCGCCTATTTTTCCCGCGTAGGCACCAGCATCATCACCCACCTGGCACAGCTTTCCTCAGTAGGCCGGGAACTGGAACCTCAAGATCGGCTGCGGATTTTCCGGGACTTTTTCAAAGGCGGGGAGCCGGCGGCTTTTGACTTTAATCTCAAGGAAAACATGAGGCTGGGACACAGCTTCAAAGATTGGCTGTGCCCGGACAGTATGGAATTCCACAAGGATTGTTTCCGGTTAAACGGCCGCTGGGGCCGGGCGCTCTACCTGCAGGGCTACGCCAGCTACCTGAAGGACGCCATGGTGTCCGAGCTCTGCGATCTGGACCGGAGTCTCATGCTTTCCATTGACATTCTCCCGGTACCTACCGACGAGGCGGTCAGAGAGGTGCAGAATAAGCTGCTGGGGGTGGAAACTAACGCGGCCAATTGGCAGCGGAAGCAGAATGCCGCCAACAACTTCTCCGCTGTCCTGCCCTATGACATGGAGCAGCAGAGAAAAGAAACCAAGGAAATGATGGACGATCTGACGAACCGGGACCAGCGGATGATGTTCGGCCTGGTTACCATGGTCCATCTGGCGGATTCCAAAGAACAGCTGGACAGCGATACGGAAACGCTGCTCTCGACAGCCCGGAAGAACCTGTGCCAGATGAGCGTTCTGCGCTGGCAGCAGAAGGATGGCCTGGATACGGCTCTCCCCTATGGCCTGCGGAGAATCCAGGCCCTGCGGACTCTGACCACCGAGAGCACCGCTGTGCTGATTCCTTTCAGGGCCCAGGAAATCCTCCAAAACGGCGGGATTTACTACGGACAAAATGCGGTCAGCAAAAACATGATTGTGGCTGACCGCCGAAAACTTCTCAACGGGAACAGTTTTCGCCTTGGAGTCAGCGGCTCGGGAAAATCCTTTTCCGCCAAGGAAGAAATCGTCAGTATCGTCCTGACTACCAATGACGATGTTCTGATTCTGGACCCGGAATCTGAATTTGGATATTTAGTGGAAGCGCTGGGCGGCGAAGTGATCCGGGTATCGGCTTCCTCCGGCACCCACCTGAACGCCATGGATATGGACCGGGCCTATGGAGATGAACGGAATCCCCTGATTGTAAAGTCGGAATTTATCTTGTCCCTGTTTGAGCAGCTTGTAGGGGCGGGGAACGTATCCGTCAGGGAAAAATCCATTCTGGACCGCTGCACCGAAGAAGTGTACCGGGAATACACAGCCAACAGGTACACCGGGCAGCCGCCTACCCTGAAAGATTTATACCATTCTCTGTTAAATCAGCCGGAACCAGAGGCCAAGGGCCTTGCCTTATCGTCTGAACTTTTTATCACCGGGTCTTTAAACACCTTTGCCCATCAAACCAATGTAAATACCAAGGCCCGGATCATTTCCTATGATATCCGGGAATTAGGGGAACAGCTTATGCCCATCGGAATGCTGGTGACCCTGGACGCCATTTTCAACCGGGTGATCCAGAACTGGAGAAAGGGCAAGACCACATGGGTATTCGCCGATGAATTTTATCTGCTTTTCCGCTATCAGTACAGCGCTGATTTTTTCTACAAGCTGTGGAAGCGGATTCGAAAATATAACGGCCTGGTAACAGGATTAACTCAGAACGTGGATGAGCTGCTCCGCTCTGATACTGCCCGCCTTATGCTGGCAAACTCGGAATTTTTGATTCTGCTGAATCAGTCCGCCACGGACCGGGAGGAACTGGCCAGGCTTTTGAATATTTCCGAAACCCAGCTGGGGTACATCACCAATGTGGCGGCGGGCTGCGGCCTGATCCGCTGCGCCGGAAACATCGTCCCCTTTGAAAACAGCTTCCCTCAGAATACGAAGCTGTACAAACTCATGACTACCAAACCGGATGAGGCTCTAAGAGGGCTGTAACCATAGATGAAACAATATTACAGCAGAGGGGATGCCTTCGGCTCTCAATCTTAAAAAATTCCCCTTTGCACGAACAGTGCAAAGGGGAATGCCCTATCTTTGAATACGTTTTTGCAGATCTTCTACAGAAGGAAGCTGCTGCTCCAGTTCTTCCGGCAAAGTGCTGGTTACCTTATATTCGCTGACGCCGATAGGCTTACTCATGTCTTTTAACGAATATTCTGCCACCAAGTCGTTTTTACTTTTACAAAGCAGCAGACCGATAGAAGGATTGTCTGCTTCTTTTTTCAGAATACCATCCACCGCCGAGAGATAAAAATTCAACTGCCCGGCATACTCCGGTTTGAATTCTCCAGTTTTCAATTCTATCACCACATAGCAGCGAAGATTCAAATTGTAGAAAAGCAAATCAATGTAGAAATCGTCGCCGCCCACATTCAAGTGGTACTGATTCCCCAAAAAGGCAAAACCGGTGCCAAGCTCCAACAGAAGCTTGGTCACATCCTGTACCAGAGCCCGTTCTATATCCCGTTCCACCATATCCTCTTTAAAAGGGATAAAATCAAAAATATAGGGATCTTTCATGGTTTGTACTGCCAGTTCACTCTGTGGTGACGGAAGCCTGTTTTCGAAATTGGAAATTTTACCTGCCAGCGCCTGGCGCTGATACAGGCCGCTTTCAATTTGGTGAACTAGCACATTACGGGACCACCCGTTTTTTGCAGTTTGAACCGCATACCAGAGATAAGCGTCGGTGTCTTTTACTTTATCCATTAAGGCAATATTGTGATACCAAGTGATTTGTGCAAGCGTCGCTTGCACAAATTCCATATCTGGAAACAATCGCGCAAACTTCGCCATATATTTCAGGTTTCGGACGGAATAACCCGTAGTCTGGGGAAATTCCAGCTTAATGTCCTGCGCCAGATTTTCAATAAATTTATTGCCCCAGCTTTTATGCGCGTTGATCACACATCCAATGCTGTGATACAGCATAATCAGTTCCGTATTTACATGAACAACAGCCCTATATTGGGCCGCTTTAATCTCCCGTTTCACCTGTTCAACAGTGGCAAGATATTCATTTGAATTTGTCAGCATAGCAGCTTGCTCCTTTATGGTTCCATGAGTTACATCAATAGTATAGCACAGGAGGTGCGTTTTTGAAAGAAATTAAGCTGAAGCCAGAAACCAGCAGACCCAAGGTGCTGGAAAGCGCGGCCAGAGTTCCCAAAACCGCTATGAGGGAAGCGTGGCTGAAGTCTAAAGAAAAAACGGTCTCAGAATTAAAAGAAACTCCCTTTGCCGGACAAAATGAGGAATCCTCCAATACTCCGGCCAACAGCGCCGCGAATCAGACAGTCTCCGGTATGAAAACCGCAGCTCAAAAAGGCGCGGACCTTACCTATCGGGGCGGAAAGAAGCTGGCCCAGACCGCCTCCAGGAAGGTTCGGGAAAAATGTGAGGCTTCCCGTGTAATCAAGGAAGCGAAAGACGCTGCAGGCCAGACTGGAAAAGCAGTCAAAGATACGGTTTCTAAAACACGAATAAAGAAAACAGCAGCCAAAACTATCAAAGGGAAACCCCAAAAGACAGTGAAAACCGCCGGACGTTCCATTAAGGGAGTAAAGCAAGGAGCAAAAAGCGTTAAGACCGCTCAACGGTCGGCAAAAGCGGCCCAGAAAACAGCCCAGGCTGCGGCAAGGACGGCTCAGAAAGCGGCGCAAGCAGCCAGGGCAGCAGCAAGAGCCGCAGCGGAAGGAGCGAAAGCCCTGGCCAAAGCAGCGGTAGCTGTTGTGAAAGCTACCATAGCGATAGTGAAAAGCCTGATTGCGGCTATAGCCGCGGGAGGCTGGGTCGCGGTGGTTGTCATTCTGGCAATTTGCCTGATTGCGGCGATCATTTACTCCTGCTATGGAATTTTTTTCTCCGGGGAAGATACCGGCACAGGAATCACCATGCAGGCGGCTGTTGCGGAAATCAATGAAGAATACTCGGAAAGGCTGGATCATCTGAAGGAAGAAAACGAGCATGAAGTATTCCGGCTTTCCGGTTCCAGAGCGCCCTGGAAGGATGTGCTTGCAGTTTACGCGGTCAAGGTAAATACCGATTCGGAGAATCCCCAGGTGGTGGCCAATTTAACGGAAGAAAAGAAAGAGCTTCTGCGGGGCGTTTTTTGGGATATGAATACAATCTCCCATCAGATCGGCAGAGAAACGATAACGGAGATCGTCGTCCAGACCGACGAAAAGGGAAACGTGGTGGAGAAAGAGCAGACAGTGGAGAAAACAGTGCTGACGGTCAGCGTAACCCATAAGCCGGCGGAGGAAATGGCGGCGCGGTACTTTTTTAATCCCAGTCAAAAGGCCGCCCTTACCGAACTTCTGGCCCCGGAATTCGATGCCCTGTGGACTGGAGTCCTTTCCGGCATGATTTCCGATGGCGGCGGTCTCGTAGCGGTGGCCCGTTCCCAGGTAGGAAACATCGGTGGAAAACTCTATTGGAGCTGGTATGGGTTTGAATCCCATGTGGAATGGTGCGCCTGTTTCGTTTCCTGGTGCGCCGATCAGTGCGGCTATATTGACGCCGGCCTGTTCCCTAAGTTTGCGGCCTGCACCTCCCAGGGGGTTCCCTGGTTTCAGGAACGGGGACAATGGCAGGACAATACCTACACGCCGAATCCCGGTGACCTTATCTTTTTTAATTGGGATCAGGACGAATGGATCGACCATGTGGGAATCGTGGAAAAGGTGGAAAACGGCAGGGTTTATACCATCGAGGGCAACTCCGGTAACGCCTGCGAACAAAACAGCTATCCTTTGGGAGATCCCCAAATTTATGGATACGGTCTTTGGAAATTTTAGTAACTAGAAGAAAAATTTATACTTATTGTATTGTCGACTGCAGTGAAGGACATAACATAAAGTATAGTTAACTCATCTTTGGTAAAAGTCTTACAAAAACCATCCTAAAAACAACTAAATATTTTTAGGATGGTTTTACACCAATATGGGATAAGACAAATAATTGTCTTATCCCATGGTTTACTTTATGACATTACTTAGAATTTACATACGCTTCGATTTCCTGGAGTTCTTCTTCAGTGTTCAACCAAGTATAGGAATCATATTTGTCTAACGTGAATGTGGAATTTTTTGTAAGTTTTGGAGTTAAACTAAAATCTGTTACTTCGATATAATCGGTCCTAATTCCTTCGTCGTTATAACCATCGTATTTTAATAGAATACCTGTTTCGCTATCAACATACATTGTAAATGTGGCAACATCGAATCTATCTCCATATGATGGATCAGCAGTACCTTCAATAATTACACAATTTCTTCCTTCATATGTTACTTGTCCCGTGATATCCCATAGATTTTTATTACTAAGGTATCCAAAAGTTAACTCTTGAGGGAACAAACAAAGTGAAGAAGCTACATAGCTATTGGTCGGGTCAGCGCGATAATAATAAGTATTATATTCCCCAGATTGAACTACTCTGGTTGAATCTTGATCAAGATTAACATCAGCTGTTGCATTTTGTGCGGATAACTCTATTTCTGTTCTTGCGAGTTCAACTTTACTGTCTTGAGCAATACTTACTTGTTTAGTTTTTTCTACATTATCAAAACGATAAGTTTTACCATCAAAGGTATAAAACTCTAAATCGGTATTATATTCTTTACCTACAGATTTTACATATGATTTAGCTGAAGACATATCCACATCAAAACTCACTTCAGAAACAATGGATTCGGCATTGATTATTCCGCGAGCAGTATTAAAAAAGTCAACGGTATTTAGCATTTTATGATAAATATTATCTTTTGTTATAGCGCTATATTCTGCAACTAATTGAGGATCAATTTGTATTGCTTCTTGGACTAATTCTTCTTCACTTACTATAACAGAACTATTGTTGAATTCTGAAGAATTATCCGTTTCAGAAGCAGGTATACTGATATTTTCTTTAGCTTTTATAGTGTATATTACACCTGTTGATATAGCTAATAATGAACAAATCAAAACAGCACTAATAATATTTTTTTTCATAAAGTATATCACTCTCCACTTCAGTTTCATGAAAATTTAATGATAACTCCATCCGCCCCAGTATTATATCCGCGCTCGGATGGTGATTGTAGACTGAGGTAATCCGTTTCATGCTGATTACTCGTAAATACTTTTGTTGGAAAAACAGACCATCCACCAGGAGCAGTTCTTTGATTTAAAAAACCTATTTGGTGAAATCCATCATGGCAATGTACCGCATAAGAAGCTTGTGGGTCAGTGAAATCATTATGATTAAGATAGACACTTACTTGCACATTCATCTTACCAGCTTTTGTGTATGTAGGATATACCCAACGATAGTATGTTAACTCATGACCAGTTTCCTGACGTCTTGCATCTCCCAAATATAAATATGAATACTGCATATAGGTATCATATCCATATCTAGTATTTGAATATCCTTGGGCATCGTCGTTATCTA
>ENA-OWPP01003047-OWPP01003047.1-human-gut-metagenome-genome-assembly--contig:-NODE-3047-length-10505-cov-2.858278_pt1 | contig 10505 bp, 6 predicted proteins | sample MGYA00248265_ERZ651848 | MGnify/ENA primary metagenome ERZ651848 (study PRJEB26924, sample SAMEA4378233) | human gut metagenome | biome: human gut; feature: human-associated habitat; material: faeces... | reverse complement strand
GTAACCGCTCGGCACCGAGATGAAGACATATCCGTTCTTTTTGTCCGATGCGAGGTAATAGATCCCTTCGGCATCCGTTCTTGTCACCTCCGAACCGTCCGATACGACCACTCCGGTCACCGGTTCGCCGTTGCAGGTGACGATGCCTTTGATATTCATGCCCGATTTGTCCGGAATGTCCGAAAGCAGATTGAAGGTCGTGCGTCCGAGCAGCAGGTTCTGGCCGTTGCGCGACACATAGACTTTGTATTCGCCGCTGGTCAGATCGTCGGGAACGACGAAAACGATCTCCGTCGAGGTGACGAGCACGGCCGGAGCGGTATATTCCGCCGAACCTGTGAGGACGGGGCGCAGTACCACGACGTCGCCGGATTCGAATCCTCTGCCGGAGATGGAGACTTCGCTGCCGATCGATGTGTAGATCTGATCGAGCAGCACGACATCCGAGATATCGAGGATGCCGTGCTCTTCGGGATCCTCCTTCGAGCAGCCGGTGCTCTGGGCCATTAGCAGGATCAATGCCGCCGATACAGCGAACAAACGATGGATTATCGAGGTGAAAGAGTTGTTTTTCATTGGTTTTGTAGGTTGGTTTTTCCCGATGCCGCAGTCGGTCGTACGGGTATGATAGGTAATATGTCGAATCGGAGGAAAAGACGATCCGCGATCGCCCCCCCCCGACGCATCACGTCTTCGGCCGCAGGCCGTCGAGTCGTGCGAGAAGTCCGTAGAAAGCCGCATGTCCGATGTGTGCCGCCGGAGCAATGCTCCGCAGGCACGCCGTTCCATACAAGCCTTTGCGCAAGCCAGGTTCGAGATAAGCGTACGAACGGGAAATTTGACCGCCCAGCAACAGACACTCGATCCGTTCTTTGCGGATCAGTTCGCGGAGAGCCTCGCCCAGCATACGGCCTATGGTCGCAAAGGTCTCCCTGGCGGCCGGATTCCCCTCTCCGGCCATGCGGCCCAAGTCGGCCACCGTAAGCGACGGCCCGGTATCCTGTCCCGTTATCTCGCCGTAGAGTCGTAGGAATCCGCGTTTGGCGACATAATCTTCGAGGATTCCGTCGCGGAACGGTTTCTTGTAGACGGTGATCCGAGGGGAACCGGTCGGAGCGTATTGCACCTTGCCGTCGAGACAGCAGGCGAACCCGAGTCCCGTTCCGAGGGCGATGAGCGCTGCGTTGGCGAAGCCCCGGGCGTTTCCGCAGCGCATTTCGCCCAGCATCGCGGCGTTCACGTCGTGCATGAACAGAACGGGCATCGTCGGTCCCACATCCGTACGTGTGCGGAGCAGGTCGAGCAGCGATATGCCGTATATGTTCCGGAATTTGTGCGTCATCAGCGGAATGCCGAGTCCGAAGTCGAACGGGCCGGGGAAGGCGATTCCCGTGCATCCGATCCGCAGGCCTCGGTCCGCCGCGGAGCGCATGCTTCGCTCCACGGCGGCGATCAGGGCTTGTTCGATCTCTTCGCGCGGACCGTCCGACGGCATCGGTACGGAGTATTCCGTGTCCGGAACGAACCGTCCGTTTCCGTCGGCGATGACGGCTTTGAGAAACGTCCCTCCGACATCGAAAAGCAATTTCCCGTTATTCGGCGTCGAATCCATCTTTGAGCATGGTTTTGTGCACGCAGATCGGCTCCGTGCGGAGATTCTCGATGACGTAGCACCCCATGTCCGCGGGGACGACCACCATGTCCATGAATTCGGCGTCGAAATAGCGTTCGGGATGTTCGATCGAGCGGATTCGGATGCGTTCGCCGTCGACGAGCGTCAACACGTGGAACCAGCCGTTCGTGTTGTCCTCGACGCTTGTCTCGAATTCGAGGCGTCGCAGCGAGAAGTAGAGCATGTCGCTCTCTCCGACGATATATTCCGCCCATGTTTCGCCTTGGCGGACGATGCGAGGCTGTTGTACGATATGGTCATGTACCCACGACGCCTTGCGTTCGAATGCAAGGTTGCGTTCGCCGTGCCAGGTGTGGATCGGCCGGGGCTTGCCGTCGAGGTCGGCGCGCAAGTAATCGTAGAGTTTGTAGGTGTAGGAACCGATCGTCAGGCTGCCGATTTCCAGCACCACCTGGTTGCGGCCGGAAGAGTGGATGGTTCCGGCCGGAAGCATGACCTGCAATCCGGGTTTCGAAACCTCGTAGTTGACGTATTTCAGATAATCGACGGGCTTGTACTCCGTGTCGGCGCGTTTGATGTCCCGGATGAACTGCTCGGTGTCGGCGTCGTCGCGGAATCCGACGAACGTGCGGGCGTTGTGTCCGGCCACGACCACGTAATAGCTTTCGTCCTGACGTCCCAGCTCGTCGTAATTTTCTTGGTTGTAACGGGTTCCCGAATGTACCTGGATCGACATGTTGCCGTTGCTGTGGTAGGAGTCGTCGTAGTTGAAGCGGATCGGAAAATAACCGTGGAATTTCTTTACGCAGGCATCGCCCATGATGGCCTCGCCTTCGCGCTGTACGAAAGTAAAGAACGGGAACTCGACCCGCTCGGCACCGGCCTCGACGACGATGCTGACCTCCATCGGGATCAGGTCGAAGACCCACGCGCAGTTGCGCATGGCGTCGGGCAGGTTGCGGAGTTTCTTGACATAGGTGCCGCCCCAGACCCCTTCCAAATAGACGGGCTTGCAGCGGAACGGATAGGCGGCCAGGGCGCCGAGCATCTGTTCCATGGCATTCCGCGGCAGCAGATGTATCCGGTCGTGATGGTCGGAAGCGACATAGTAGTCGAGTACGCTCTGCTGCAAGAGTTCGCCGCGCAGGTGTACGGCCATTTCGAAATCCACGTAGTAACAACGCCGGATAACGAGGTTGGCAGGCCGGGCCGTACGGTCGCCCAGGTTGGCGTATTCGCCGCGGCGGATACGCAGGATCGATTCTTTGGGAGTGACATCGAAGTAACATTTTCTGTCGTAGAGCGGCCGCAGCCTTTCGACGAGACATCCGTATCCGTAGACGGCGATCACCTTGCCGTGGTCCGCGGATGCCTGTAATTCGGACAGCCGTCGTGCGAACCCTTCGATTTTCGCAGGGTCGAACATCGCTTCGTATCCGCCTCGGAAGATCCGGCCGTAGAGTAGCGTCGGGTCTTTCGTGCGATCCCATTCCAGATAGGGGTCGACCATTTCGTGGATCTGTTCCTCGGTTTTGTAGACCCGTGCGAAATCCATCGCTTCGAATCCGATGCCGAGGAGTCCGAGTTGCTGCGAGAGCAGGTTGATCGTTCGGGTCCAGTCGGCCGTGGTGTATCCGTCGAATGCGACGATCAGGTTGCGTTGGGGCGTCGCTTTCAATGTCTCTGCGAATTCCCGGGCGAGTCTGGCTGCCGCCTGCGGAGTTCCGGCTGTGACGGATTCGATGGTCTGGGGGGCGAGTACCGGCTTATTGATCGCACGCGGATCGTCGTAAGGGTACGGATTGTACATGAAACTCATGGTATGTAAATTTTATGGGATGAATGTTTTTATTCGATAGGGCAGTAGTCGAAGTCCATCAGGGCGGCGACCTCCTTCAACTCTCGGCGGTAGTCTCCGTCGACGACCCCGAAGTGCTGTGTGCTGCCCACGCGAAGAATCTGTTCGAAGAAGCGTCCGACGGGAACGTCGGGCCGGAAAATGCTGTGCGAATAGGTAGTCAGAATATGGTCGCCCGGAAGCGACTCGGCCATTCCGCAAATGAGTTTGTAGCGTCCGTTCTCTTCGACGAGCTGGGCGAGTGTTTTCCGCCCCGGAGAGATACGATACCATGCGAACGGAGCTCCGGCGTAGCGGTAGTCGGTTTTGGCGAAGCGCACGTCGCGTGCGATGACCACATTCCCCTGCCATGAGGAGTCGTTGTGGTCGTTGGGGCCGGCGTGACCACCGGCGAAGGTTCCGAATTCGGATTCGATGTGGAAAGGTTCGAGAAAGTTTACGTGACGTCCCGAGAGCAGTTTCAGGATATAGCAGATCAGTCCGGCTCCTGTGTCGGCTTCGGGGACGAGTACCGAGATGTTCTCGTTGAACCAAGGGTGATAAAAACCGGCGCGCAGTCCCACCAGCCGGAACATCGCCTGGTCGATGTCATTGAAGACCAAAATGTCGGAATCGGACATGCGAGCCATCTCCGCCAGTCCGATCGAGGCGCGAACCGAAGCCCGGAATTTTTCGGGATCGACGTCGTCCATCATCCGGTATCGGGCCGTCAACTCGTCGCAATATGCGTTCAGTACGGTGTCGTTCACGCCGTCGATGACCTCGCCGTAGGTCGAATAGGGGAGGAAATGGATCTCCGGACCGATTTTCGTGAAGAGCGCGTAGGGATCGAAATAGGTGGACCACATCGCCTCGTTGTAATTGGCCAGCAGTCCGAGATTCGATTGCCGCAGCAGGCTGCGTACGCGGGCGGCTGCGGCGAATGTCCGGATGCGTCCGGTCACCTCCTCCCGCGATCCCATGACGATGCGGACGTGTTTTCTGCCGACACGAGGAAGCGATCCCGACCCTTCGAGCGATCCGACAAGCGTTCCGGAGCAGAGGTACTCGATGAAGTCGTCCTCGTCGAGCGTGTCGCGGAAGGCCATTCGCTCCTTGGCTACGTTGACGAAGATCATCGGCACCTCGGGCATGTCGCGCAGGAAACGTATCCATGCGAAATCTTCCGACCAGGAGAGGAACTCGGCGATGATGAAGTCCGCCTTTTCCAGATAGAATCGTTCCATGGCACGGACTGCATCCTCCCGTTCGTAGACGATCCCCGGGAAGATGACGTCGAGAAAGTCGAGTGTCCCGAGAATTTCCTCGACCTGCATGGCTTTGCGTTCTCCGTAGGTGCCGTGCGGCAGCCCTTCCCCCAGATTCTTGAATCGGGGCGATGCGATCAGGAACAGCCCTGCTTTCGCCTTTCTGTTTTTCTGTTTGCTATACATTGTTTATGCGATTATAGTTTTTCATGTAGAACCGTTTGCTGCCCGCAAGCATCAGCACGCCGCATACGAGCCATACGCCGGCCAGCATCGTAATGCCGGAAGAGAGTCCGGCCGCCTCTTTCACGGCACCCAGTATGACGGGTGCCAGCGCTCCTATGGCGAATCCGGTCATGATCATTACGCCGGACGCCGAGGAGTGGTAGCGTTCGGGAACGACGTCGTAAAGAACCGTGTAGGTGTTGGCGTCGAAGAATGCCCGGGCGAAGCCGAATCCTGCGAAGCCGAGATAGATGATCCACAGCGTCGAAGAGTGTCCCATCATCACGATGAACGGCACGGCGGCCAGCAGGCCGATGCCCTGCATGGCCATTCGGCTCGCAGGGTGTTTCGCGGCGATCCGGTCGGAGATGCGTCCGGCGATCAGGATTCCGACGAAGGCGAACAGATGCGTGTAGAACATCGAGTGGAAACCGGCGGCGGCCAGATCCATGTCGAAACGTTCGTAGAGATAGGTGGGCATCCAGGTCAGATACCCCGTCAGCACGAAGATCAGTCCGGAGAAACTGAGCGTCAGAATGAGTGCCGTCGGAGTGAAAACGATGCGGAATCCTTCGGCGAAACGGGGTTTCTGCTCGTTCCCCCCCCCTCTTTCTGTCGGCTCGGTCGCAGGATGTTTGCGGTCGCGCAAGTGTCCGGCCATGATTATGCCGTGGAGAACCCCGATGGCGCCGAAGATGTAGAAGGCGTTGCGCCAGCCCCAGAGTTCGCCGACGACGCCGGCGGCATACCCGCTGAGGATGATCCCGACATAATAAGCCGTCTGGTGGATCGACATGGCGAAGGCTCGCGTCCGGTCGTGGTAATCGGCGATGAGCGAGTAGTTCGCAGGCCCGAAGAAGGCTTCGCCGCCGCCCGTTGCGATGCTGCGCATCACGACCAGCATCAGGAATCCGTTGCAGAGTCCCGTGAACATGGTGGCGATGCTCCAGAAGAGGACGCTCGCCGTCACGATCCACTTGCGGCTGAAACGGTCGCCGATAAATCCTCCGATCGGGACCAGCACGGCATAGAACAGGTTGAAAACCGTGGCGATCGTACCGACGGCCACATCGCTCAGCCCCAAGTCCTCGCGGATGAGCGGAAGCACCACGTTGAATATCTGTCTGTCTGCCTGATTGAGCAGGTAGGCGACCCACAGCAGGGCCAGCACCTCCCATTTGTATCCTTTACGGACTTTGTCGTATCCTGTCATAAACTTGAAACGCTTTTGTCTCGGTTCGGGAAATAGTCGTCAGAAATGCATGTCCCGGGTCGATCCGGAAATCTGGCGTTCGCGTGTTTGCGTCCCTTCGGGCAGGGCGCTCCGTTCGAGAATCACTACGGGAGAATCCCATACGGGAAGTCCCGTGAATTTCATGCGCCCGTCGCCGGAATGCCCGTGATATTTCGGCAGAGCGTAGATCCGGCCCGTGATCATCTCGATTAGTACGGGATCTTTCAGCGAGAGTCCTTCGATCCAAAGTTCGATCGGCTCGAAAGCCAGGTTGTCCGAAGGAATACGGTCGTTCTGCCAGACGACGGCGCCGACGAGCGTTCCGTCCTTCTGGCGTTCGATGCCTGCGACCGTGAGTCGTCGCGGCGTGTTGCTCTCGTGGTTCAGGCGTCCGGCGGAACGGAGTTCGGGGCGGAAGAGATTGACCATATGCTGCACGGCATGGAACGACGGCCGTTTGTAAACCACCTCCTTGAAAAGATTTGTCCGCAACAGCCCGAACGACTGCTGCATGTTGGGATATTGCAGGTCGACGAAGGTGAAGATCGACGAGCGGATGCCCATCATCCAGTCGTTGGCCATGCGGCGTGCGACCCATTTGGCCTGGCTGTATTCGTTCCATTCGTAGTAACGCAGGGCATGTGCCCATTCGAGCGTCGCGGGACATCCCGATTCTCCCTGGAAGAGCCGGATGTCGGGATCGTAGGATTTCACCAAACGGGCCAATGCTTCGATGCCGGGAGTAGCGTCGTCGGGATTTTCGTGGTAAGGATGGAAACTCACATAATCGATCATGCCGAGCTGCCCTCGCTCGCGAAGCAGGTCAAGCACGTGTTCGGTATAGCCTAACGGCATACGGGAAAGCCCCATGCCGATGATGACGGCGTCGGGCTGCACTCGGCGGATCGTTTCAACGGTATGCGACAACAGCGAGGCATAGGCATCGTAGTTCGTGCGGTTCTCGCCGAGATTGGGCTCGTTCCAGATTTCCCATTCGTGTACCTTGTCCCGGTAACGGGCGACGATCGTCTCGACGAATTTCAGCCAGGCTTTCATGGTCGGTTCGTCGGTAAAAATTTTCGACCCGAGACCTTTTTCAGCGCCGTACAGGGGATTGCCGTATCCGAGGTTGATCCAGGGCTGCACCCCCTCTTCCAGCATTCCGTCGACGATATGGTCGATCCACGCGAAGTCGTAGCGCCCTTTCTGCTTTTCGCAGCGGGCCCAGCCGCTCTGAATACGTGCCGAAGTTACTCCCAATTCGCTCAGATAAGGTTTGTAGCTGTCGAAATCGGCGTAGTCCCGGTCGAGCGTCTCGCAACCGACCGACCAGTCGGAAGCCCCCAATTCGTGCGTCGTGCGTGTCGGCAATGTACCGATCAGTTCCAGTTCGGGGCCGGTCGTCTGCATTTTTTTCCACGTGAGGGACCAATGCGGAGTGTCGTTTCCGGCAGATGCGGTGATCGCCAGACAGGTCATTGCTGCGGTCATGCTGATAAGTTTGCTCATTTGTCGTAGTTTTTGAGTTACAATTCAGGTTATTTTTATTACTTTTGTACCAAAGTATAGCACACTCAACCCAACATAGGCGTCATCAGTTTTGATTTATGTGTGTTGTAGTGTGGTGCAAATATACTCCATTTGTCGTGAAAAACAAAAAAAACAGTTATTTTTTATAATCCGGATATGGCATATACCATAAAAATAGACCTGAAATCGCAGACACCCGTCTACAAACAGCTCATCAACAGTGTCGAAACGGCTATCCACAACGGCGAGTACAGATACGGAGACCTGCTGCCGTCGATGAACGAACTTTCGCTTCAACTGGGGATATCGAAGGAAACGGTCAAGAAAGCCTATTCGCTCATGCGCGACAGGGGAGTTATCAGTGCCACGCAGGGAAAGGGCTTTTACGTTTCATCCGAAAACAGCGGGCAAAATCCCAAGATACTGGTGTTGTTCGACAAATTGAGCACCTACAAGCAGGTGCTGTTCAGCTCGTTCTCCTCGACGATCGGAACACAGGGGGAGATCACTATCCGTTTGCACAACCAGCAGATCGACCTGCTCGAATACTATATCGACGAAAACCTCGACCAGTTCGATTATTATGTCGTCACCCCGCACTTTCCGCTCGACGAATCCACGCAGCGGCGTGCGGTCAAGGCGCTGATGCGGATTCCGAACCGCAAACTCATCCTGCTCGACCGGTGCCTCGATTCGCTTCCCGGCAACTACGGTGTCGTATATCAGGACTTTACCAATGACGTCTACGAAGGGCTGATGCAGGCGCTGAAAAAACTCCGGAAACAGAACAGGCTCAATATCATCACCGAAGCGTCGAGTCTCTATTATACGTTCATTCGAGGGGGCGGAACGGTTTTGCTCCGATCACGGCATTCCGTGCGAGTTCTATCAGGCCGTAACCCCCGATATCGTCCGTCCCCAGGAAGTCTACCTCATCCTCAACGGACAGCTCGATACGGAGCTCATTGATCTGGCGCGTGCCGCGAAGGAGAAGAAACTCAAAGCCGGACGCGATATCGGTTTCATCTCCTACAACGAATCGCCGATCAACGAGATCGTATTGAACGGACTGACTACCATTTCCACCGATTTCCGGCAAATGGGAAGTGTGGCGGCGCGAATGATTCTCGACAAACAACTTCGCAAGGTGAAATGCGATTTTAGAATGACGCGGCGCAGCACGTTCTGATAGACTGCAACAGCCCGCGATAGAACGATACGGTTGCAGAATAGATATTGCGCAGATCGTCCCGTATCCGGTTCAGTAGCCGGAGTCCGTCTGACGGACTCCGGCTTTTTTTACCGATTTCAGTATCGGAAAACTTGCTTTTTGAAAAATATCCGATTATATTTGCACCACACAACACTAAACTATTGTTATTTATGAATTCTGTCTTTACGTGTCTGGCTGGTCCGATGTCGTTCGTATTGCTTTTGTTTGCGGAGCATGCGATGGCCAAGGAACCGGTATGCGGACGTGTCCTCTGCGGCGGGCGCGGCGTCCCGGGCGTGGTCGTCACCGACGGGGAAAGGTTCACGCAAACCGATTCGCACGGAGCCTATCGACTCGTATGCGGAGAGAATGCCATGCATGTATATATCTCCGTTCCGGCAGGCTACACGGTTCCGGTCGCGGAGAGCGTTCCGATGTTTTGGATTCGGGTGGACACGCTTGCCGTGCGTGAGGGGATCGATTTTACGCTGCTCCGCGAGCCGGATAAAGGGCGCCGGCACCGTTTCGTCGCGATGGGAGACCCGCAGGTGCGCAACCGTCGGGAACTGTCGCAGCTCGATTCGCTGCTCGCCGCGTTGAAACGGACCGTGGCGCAACTTCCGGCGTCATCCGAAATTCCGGTGCTTGTCGCCGGCGATATCGTTTTCAACCGTCCGAAGATGCACCTGCCGAGCAAGAAGAGTTTTGCGGTACTCGGCCGGCCGGTCTTCTACGCCATCGGCAACCATGACCACGGCCCGATCCGCGACAGCGAAACCCCTGCCAACGAGGAGCCCGCCACACGTCGATTCCGGGAGCATTACGGGCCGACGTATTATTCGTTCAACCGAGGGCGCGTACATTACATCGTACTGGATAACATCCGTTTTCGGGGCGGAAAACGCGATGCTTACGACATCGGTTTCGGTGAGGAGCAGCTCGCATGGGTCGAGCGCGACCTCTCCTACGTCCCGAAAAAACGCGCCGTTGTCGTTCTGGTACACGCTCCCCTGCAAAGCCGGCAATTCCCCGATCCGGAGCATTACGGCGACAGTTCCGCCCTGCTGGCGCTGTTGGACGGATATGCCCGCGTGCAGATCATCTCCGGACATACGCACTGCAACAGCGTGGCGACTCCTTCGCGTCGAGTGACCGAGCACACCGTAGGAGCCGCCTGCGGCGGTTTCTGGGAGGGGCCGGTCTGTCTGGACGGCACTCCGCTCGGATACAAACTCTTCGAGGTGCGGGGACGCCGGTTCCGCTGGCGCTATGTCGCCGCAGCCGCACCCGAACGTCTTTTCAGCGTTTATCCGCCCGATACGTCGCGTTGCGGGGCTTCGCGCCCCGCATCGGAGCTGCTCGTCAATGTTTGGGACTGGGACCCGCAGTGGCGCGTAGAGTATTCCGAGGACGGGGGCCGCACGTTCCGCCCGATGAAACGCTGCGGGTACGACGATCCCCGTGCGCTCGATCCCGTAGCATGCGAATATTTCGGTACGGCAGGGAGTCCGCGGATTGCCGCCCGTCCCTGGATCAAGGCCAGAGTGACGGATCATCTGTTCCGC
>ENA-OWPP01003045-OWPP01003045.1-human-gut-metagenome-genome-assembly--contig:-NODE-3045-length-10512-cov-5.806445_pt1 | contig 10512 bp, 9 predicted proteins | sample MGYA00248265_ERZ651848 | MGnify/ENA primary metagenome ERZ651848 (study PRJEB26924, sample SAMEA4378233) | human gut metagenome | biome: human gut; feature: human-associated habitat; material: faeces... | reverse complement strand
CCCCCGAACGCGCTTCGCGCATCACGGGGATTCCGGTCGAGACGATCGTCGAACTCGCGCGTGAAATCGGTACGACGAAGCCCCTCTTCGTCGCGCAGGGCTTGGGCCCGCAACGTCAGGCGAACGGCGAGCAGACTGCCCGCGCGATCGCGATGTTGCCGATTCTCACGGGGAACGTCGGCCTTCCGGGGACCTCCACCGGCATGGAAGAAGACGGCACCAATTGGGAACCCGTCTACCTTCCGACGGGCGACAACAAGGTGAAGACCGCCATTCCGTGCTTCCTCTGGACGGAAGCGATTTTGCGCGGGAAGACGATGGACGCGGTGCACGACGGCCTGCGCGGCAAGGACGTGCTCGGTCACGACATCAAGATGATCGTCAACTCGGGCGGCAACGTCCTCATCAACCAACACGCCGACAGCAACGGCACGGACGAAATCCTGCGCGACACGACGAAGTGCGAATTCATCGTCGTGTGCGACAACATGATGACTCCGTCGGCCCGCTACGCCGATATTCTGCTTCCCGACACGCTCGGCCCCGAAACGTACGACATCGTCGGGAACGGCGACTCCATGGGGGACCTTGCCTGCATGTACCCGATGCATAAGGCCGTCGACCCGCAGTGGGAGCAACGCCCCTCGTGGGAAATCTGCCGCGGGATCGCGCGCGAGCTCGGCCTTGAGGACGCCTATACCGAAGGGCGCGACCAGATGGGGTGGATCCGTTGGTGCTACGAAGAAACGCGCCGCGAGAATCCCGAACTGCCGCCCTTCGACGACTTCTGGACGCAGGGGCCGAAGCAGCTCTTCGACGTGAAGTGGGAGCCCGTCATGTTCTCCGACTTCCGCAAGGACCCCGCGAAGCATCCGCTTGAGACCCCGTCCGGCAAGATCGAAATCTATTCGGAGCGCTTGGCCGACATCGCCAAGACCTGGGTTTTTCCCGAAGGCGACGTGATTTCGGCGTTGCCGAAGTTCGTTCGTACGTGGGAGATGCCGGGCGACCCGCTTGCAACCAAGTATCCGCTCCAATGTGTCGGCATTCACATGCACGGGCGCACGCACTCGACCTTCCACAACCTCCCGTGGCTTCGTGAAGCGCATCCCGACCGCGTCACCTTGAACGAACTCGACGCCAAGGCCCGCGGCATCGCCGAAGGCGACTTGGTCGAGGTCGCGAACGATCGCGGCGTCGTCGAAATCCGCGCGCACGTCACGAAGCGCATCATGCCGGGCGTCTGCACGATCGCTCAGGGTGCGTGGTATCGACCCGTCGAAAAGAACGGTCGCCGCGTCGACGTGGGCGGCAACATCAATACGCTCACGAGCCGTCGTCCGAGCCCTCTCGCCAAGGGTAACGCGCAGCACACCGTCCTCGTTGAGGTGCGCAAAATCGATTCGACCGAGAACGCCTGAAGGAGTGGGAAATGAGTCAGCTTGGTTTTTACATCGATATTACGAAGTGCACGGGTTGCAAAACGTGCGTCGTCGCCTGCAAGGATAAGAACGACCTCGAACCCGGGCGCAATTTCCGCACGGTGCACGCCTACGAAGAAGGCACCTGGCGTCAGGACCGCGCGACGGGCGCCTGGCACCAGAACGTGCTTGCCTATCACGTGCCCGTTTCCTGCAACCACTGTTCCGACCCCGCCTGCGTGAAGGTCTGTCCGACGAAAGCGCACCACAAGCGCGAGGAAGACGGTCTCGTTCTGATCGACCGCGAAAAGTGCGTCGGTTGCGGCATGTGTGCAAAAGCCTGTCCCTACGGCGCGCCGGTCCTTGACGCGAAGGCGCGCAAGATGACGAAGTGCGACGCGTGCTTCGACCGTCTGCAAAAGGGGCTTCTTCCCATTTGCGTCGAATCGTGCCCGCAACGCGCGATCGAGTTCGGTGAGATCGATGCGCTTCGCGAGAAGTACGGCGATCGCGCAACGATAGCGCCTTTGCCCGACGCCGCGAAGACCCGCCCGAACCTCGTCGTTCGGGCGCCGAAAGGCCTTCGCTGACGGGGCCGCGGGGCGGTGTCGCAAGGCCCCGTCCCTGCGGGTATTGAAAGGATCCTCGACTTCTCGGTCTTACGACCACGCCATAGGGTCATGAAAAAAACGCGCCGCCGGCTTCCCGCCGGGGCGCGTTTTTTTGGTAGGGCGACGACTCGCTCAGTCCCAGAGCGAGACGCCCCGGCGCATCGCTTCCGGAATGCGCGTCTTCGAGAAGGCGGGCTCTTCGGTTTGCGCGCGTTGAGTGCGGTAGTCGGCAAGGAGGGTCGTCACGACGCACGAGAGTTTGAGAAGCGCCGTGACGTTCACGAGAACCATGAGCCCCATGAAGAAGTCCGCGAGATTCCAGACGAGCCCGAGACTCATCTGCGCGCCGAGAAAGACCATCCCGACCACGGCCGAACGGAACACAAAGAGGAGCAACCGGCTTTTCGTCACGACCCGAAGGCTCATCTCCGAGTAAAAGAAGTTCCCGATCACGGACGTGAGCGCAAAGGCCAGTGCGAGAAGAAAGACGGCCCAGCCGCCCGCGGGACCGAAGGCGTCCGCCAGAATGCGGGTGACGAGCTCGATCCCGGTAAGCTCGGATGCGGTCGCCTCTTCGGGGAGCAACACGATCATGGCCGTGGCGGTGCAAACGAGGAGCGTATCCACGTAAACGCCTGCTGCCTGCACGAGTCCCTGTTCGACAGGGTGCGCGCATTCGGCGGCCGCGGCGGCATTCGGAACCGTCCCCTGACCCGCTTCGTGCGAATAGAGCCCGCGTCGCACGCCCGTCATGATGACGAACCAGAGGCCCGCACCCGTCGCCGCTTCGGGCGTGAAGGCGGATTCGAAGATGACCCGAATCACGTCGGGGACGCGCTCGGCGTAAAGCACCGTCATGCCGGCCGCGAGCGTCAGGTACGCGATCACCATGAAAGGGACGATTCGGGAGGCAAAGCCCGCGAGGCGCTTCGCGCCCGCGCGAACGACCCAGAGGGCGTAAAGGGCCAAGAGAATCCCGCCCAGCCAACGGGGCGCCCCCGTCGTCGTTTCGAGCGCGATCGCCATGGTGTTGGAAAGCACGGAGTTGAAAATGAGGCCGTCCGAAAGCGCCAACAGCACCGCAAAAGCGCCCGCCCAAAAGACGGACCCCACGCCTTTGGTGATGTAGGCGGCCGGCCCTCCGGCGTAGCCCGAGCCGTCGGCGGCGCGCTCTTTGTAGAGTTGCGCGAGCGTGCTTTCGGCAAAGCCCGAGGCGGCGCCGATCAGTGCCGTCACCCACATCCAGAAAACGGCGCCCGGGCCGCCCGTCGTTACGGCCAGGGCGATCCCCGCAATGTTGCCCACGCCCACGCGCGCACCCGTCGAGACGCAGAAGGCTTCGAAGGGCGTGAGGCCGTCCGCGGCCGCACGCGTGCGGCGCCCGAGAATGCGCACGAGGTCGCCGAGAAGCGACACCTGCACGAAGCGCGTCCGGAGCGTGAACCAGAGACCCGCGCCGATCAGCAGAAACGCAAGGCCGAAATTCCAGAAGAATGCGTTGAATTCGGTGAGAAGTTCGGTGAGGTGTTCGTCCATGGGGAGCGCCAAAGAAAGAAAAAGCGTCGAATACGTCGAAAAAGATTCGAAACGATCCGAAAAAGCGACATGCCGCGCGTCGGGGTGTTGTTCGGTATCGTTTCCCGAAGTTTACGAGGCGCTTGAGGTTCCGGAGGTCTCCGAAGTCTCCGACATCCCGGAACGCGCCCAGCCGCGGATCAATCGCCGCACCCATACGTGCAGGGGGTCGCGGTGGTGCATCTCGGTCCAGACGAGGCACCCGTGTTGACGTACGGGCGCTTGAAGTTCAAGGGGAAGCGGCATCCACGCGAGTCCGTAGTAGGGGGCGATCGCCTCGGCGCCGCGTTTCGGCGTAATCATGAGGAAGTCCGAAACGGAGAGGGTCGCGGCGAGGTCGATCGAGGAACTGCTCGTCGCTGCTACGGGTTCGAGGAGCGCCGGGTTCTCGCCTGCAAGCTGCCGGTCCCACGAGGCGAAGCGAAAGTCGGAGCTTACCGACATCGCGAGGCGCCGATAACTCAAAAAGTCGGCGAGCTCAGGCGCGCGACCGCCCGTTTTCACACGAAGCGGGTGATCGCTTCGCAGGAGGATCCCGAGTTCGATGTCAAAGAGCGGCGCCGTACGAAAGGCGGGCGGAATCGAGCGGTCCGTCACGACCGCAAGGTCGATACGACCCGATTCAAGGTCCTCCCAGACGGAGCCCGTGCGGTGGTGATGCTCGATCACGAGGTGCGGAGCCTCCTCGGCCGTACGTGCGAGGAGGTAGGCCAAGAGGGACGACGTGATGAGACCGCGCGAAGCGATGCGGAACCGCCCGCGGGCCGACTTCGGGTCGAATTTCGGAGGCGCAAAGAGACGGTCCGCCTGCTCGAGCGTGCGACGGAGCTCGGGGAGAATGCGCCGGAGCGCGTCCGTCGGCTTCAAGCCCCGGGCGTGCGGTGTGAATAGGGGGTCGTCGAAGGCCGCACGCAGCTTTTCGAGCGTGCGCGAAGCGGCCGAGAGGCTGAGACCGAGCACGTCCGCGGTGCGCGAGAGCTTCTGTGTTTCCGAAAGATGCAGAAGAAACCGCAACTGGCCGCGGGTTACCGAATCGGCCGGATGATTTTCGGGGGTGGTCATGCGAGCGTAGGAAGCGGAAGAGTTCGTTTTGCGCATGATACGCGGGTTTCCGCACGTTGCTTTTGAAAAAGGAGGCGCCGCCCAGTCGGGCGACGCCTCCTTTCTCAGCATTGGAAGTTAAGACTTACTTCCCGTACGGATTGAAGGCCTTTTCAACGAAGAACGGCCAGGCCTGGTAGCCCATCGTGTCGTTGAAGCGCATGAGAACGGCCGGGTCCGTTTCGCCCCACTTGTATTCGGCAAGGTAGGGATGGGGTTTGACCGGGCCCTTCATGCCGCCCGAGGGCCCCGTCAGGCCCGAGGTCGAGTAGTAGACGACGAAGGAATCCTTGTCGGGCATGTACTCGGCAAGCCCCGTCACGGGCGAGTAGAAGGGGTTGCCTTCCTTCTTGCCCACTTCGTAGACCTGTTCGACCGTCATCTTCTTCTGGTCGATCTTGTAGACCACGCCGCGGGTGTACTTTTCTTCGGCCAGGGCGGGCTGTTCCATACCGCGCGCGTCGCCGTTGTCGAAGGCCGAAACGTAGATGATGTCGCCCTTGCTCTTCGAGTCGACGCGCCAGGCGGTGTGCTGCGTCCAGGTCCAGTCGAAGTCGCCTTCGCACTTCGAGTCTTCGCACTTGATGGGATTGCCCTTTGCGTCGACGGGTTTCAGGACTTTTTCCGCCCAGCCCTTCTTCCAGCCTTCGGGCGAACCCAGAATCCACTTCACCTTCTTGTCGCGACCGATCTTGACGATGGCGGACTGATGGCGCGAGGAGATGATGATCGAGTCGTCACTCGGGTCGTAGTCGACGGAATTGACGTGTGCCCAGTTGCGGCCCGGCCCCGTACCGGTGATGTCGCCGAAGGCGTCCGACGCGTCCATCTTCGCGAGCTCTTCGGCCGACATCGTTTGACCGGCCTTCGAAGCGTCGATGTTGAGGCACACGGCGCCCTGGTCGAGCGCCTTCACGACGTTGTCGCGATAGGGGTCGAGAATGTCGAAGAGACGGAATTCGTCCACGACCGAACCGCTTTCATCGACTTCGATGATCACGTCGCGCACCGTATGGACGCGCTTGCCGTCGGTACGACGCAGGTCCGAAGAGGCCACGCGCAGGAACGTGTGACCGTTCTGCGCCGCGTCGAGCGCGTGCGAATAGTCGGCGTAGCCCATCGGCAGGCGACGGTTGAAGATTTCGCGGCCGAGCATGTCGTACTTGGCGTAGCGCTGGCCGTAACCGAAGACGAGGTTGCCGTCGGCCGCCTGCTGGAAGCCCATCATGATGCCCGACTTGTAGGGCTGCTCGGGGTCGTACATTTCGACGTCGGGCATGAGGTACCAACGCACGGTGCCCGTCGTGTCGACGATCGCGTTTTCGGGACCGAACGCCCATTCGAGCGCGCCGCCCATGGGGTTGTTCCACACGAAGCGCGAAGCGTCGGCGGGTCCCGGAATGAGGTTGTTGATGAAGTAGAGACGATCCTTGAAGGCGGGATCCATCTTTTCGACCTTCACGTCGAACGTCGTATGGGACTGGCCGGGCGTGCCGTTCGAACGGAGGTAAACGGGGGCCGTGTAGAGCTGATAGCTGTCCTTGAAGTGTTCGACTTTGCCGTTGTCGATCCGGTCGAATTCGACTTCGACCGTGTTGAGGTGGTCGGGATAGAGGCCGAAGACCGGAACGCCGCCGTGGTTGCGGACGTTCGCATCCGACACCTTGTACGTGAGTTCCTGACCGCCCGCCTTCGGCACGATGCGCACGGTGACGTTCCGAACGACGTAGCCGCCGTTGCGAATGACGGCCGTAAGCGGCGCGATGCGGTACGGGTTCACGATGATTTCGCCCAGATGGCCTTGAGCGAGGTAGGCGACGTGCGGGCCCGAGGAGCCGCCCGAGGCGAGGGCGCTTCCCGCGCCCGCAACGAGTCCGAGACCGCAAAGTGCGGCGAGCGTCGCCGCAACGTGCTTCTTGCAAATCATGAGAGGGTTCCTTTGGTTTGTGGTGGCGGGCTGGGGCTTCCGTGGCTGAGGGAGTCTTGTCGCCCGTATCGGTCGAAAGGGTCGAATGTCGGAAGGAAAAAACCGAAAAAGTGTTCTTCCTTTTCGATGCGTGAAATTCTAGAAACTCCGGAATGGGTTTCCGCGTCGTTTTCCGACAATACGCTTTCCGTAAATCGGAAAGCTTTCGTGAGCCGAAAAAAGTTCGATGTTTCGTGGTCGGATCGGTATGGTTTCACCCGGAACACTTTTGGGTGACCAACGATCTTCTCATGATTTACAGTTATTTGTAGAGGATCACAAGCGGGAGGAGAGCAAATTTCAAAAAACGAAAATTCATTTTTACAAAGTGTCTCATCGGACGGGGAATATCCCTCAAAATCGACTTTTTCGACATTTTTGCTCTTTCCGAACGATTTTTTCGTACCTATACTTTGGCCTCAGTCGGGGGAGGAACGGTTCCTCCCCGTAAGACCGGCTCCGCGTGCGTGAGGACCCATGACGCTCGGACGGTCGGTCGCACCACTTTGAAAAGGAATCCGCAATCATGCTTCGTCGCACGCTCCTGAAGGCCTCCGCCGTCGTTGCCGCCTCCGCTCTCGTTCCCGCCGCCTTTGCCGGCACGCTCGGCACCGACTACGTCAAGCTCGACACCCCGCTCGTCGGCGGTGAAGGCAAGATCATCAAGGTCTGGTCCTACGACTGCCCCTTCTGCTTCAAGTACGACGTCGGCGTCGACCCGAAGGTGATGCCCGAAGCCGAAAAGGCCTCCGGTCTCAAGTTCGACATGTACCACCTCGAAACGAAGGGCAAGTACGGCCGCGCCGCGAGCGAATTCCTCGCTTACTGCAAGCTCGAAGACAAGAAGGCCGGCGTTGAAAGCGTCGAAGACCCGAAGAGCCTCTACAAGAAGGCCAAGGACGCCTGGTACCAGGCCTACCACAAGAAGGGCGAACGTTGGGCTGCCGGCGAAGAAGCCTTCCTGAAGACCGCCTTCGACGCCACCGGCATCGCTCCCGACGCCTTTGCCGCCGCCCGCAAGTCCGAAGACGTGCAGAAGCTCGCCGACTACTGGAAGCCCTGCTACGACGTCGCCAAGATCCAGGGTGTTCCGGCCTACGTCGTCAACGGCAAGTACCTCATCATGACGAAGTCGATTCGCAACGTGAAGGGCATGGTCGACCTCATCACCGAGCTCTCCAAGCTCTGATTCACCGTTCGATAGGAATCTCCGCCCATGTCTTCGACGACTCCCAAGCGCGACTGGCTTTCGACCGTCGCGCACCTCGAGCAGACGCGTTGGCCCTGGATCGTGATCGCGTTCCTGAGTTGCGCGCTCGTCCTGGTGGCGCACAACGTCTTCCAGGTCTGGCTCTACATGAAGCCTTGCGAGCAGTGCGTCTACATCCGCTACGCCTTCCTCGTGATGGCGCTCGGGTGCCTCTTCCCGATCATCTGTCCGAAGTCCCTCGTCACGCGCCTCATCGCGTACGTGATGGGCATCTACGGTGCGATCTACGGGATCATGTGCTCGGTGAAGCTCTCCAACATTCATCAGGCCATTCACGGCGACGACCCCGACGCGCTCTTCGGCATGCAGGGTTGCTCGACCGAACCGCACTACCCCTTCGGTCTTCCGCTCGAAAAGTGGGCTCCGGACTGGTTCCTGCCCACGGGTGACTGCGGTTACGACAATTCCGACGTTCCGCTCGGCACGGTGCTCTCGCCCCTGCAGGAGTCGATCATCAACATGTACAACGACGCGGGCGGTTGGTACCTCATTCCCCCGATGAAGTTCATGTCGATGGCCCAGTGCTGCCTGCTCGCCTTCGGCGTGGCGCTCCTTCTCTACGTCGTTCTCGGCGGCTCGATGATCCGCGAACGCATGAAGAAGTAAGGAAGTCGATCCTCGAAAGGAGAAGGGCGCTCGTCGCCCCTCTCCCTCGCAACACCGGGAGAATTTTTTGCTGTTCTCTCCTTTCCGCCCGGGAATTCCGATCATTCCCGGGCCTTTTTCTTTGTTTCTTTCTCGTCGAGGCCGAGGGTTCCGACTCGACGGATCCTCCGCGGGCGTCGCTCCGACGTGCGCCTTCAATGCCGGACAGGAACGGCGCGCTGCCGGCGCACAAAGAGAAAGCCGCCCCGGAGCGGTGCAAGCTCGGAGCGGCGTACGAACGGCCGAAAGGGGCGCGAACGGACGGCTTGCATCCGTTCGCGGGACGCGTCAGGGAGTAAGCAACCGCTCCACCATCCGTTTGTAAATCTCGAACGAAGCGAGCACTTCTTCGGGGTAGCCGCATTCATTGTCCCCGTGGAGGTTTTCACCCGAGGGCCCGAACGTGACGACGGGGATCCCGAGCGTGACGGCGACGATGTTGGAGTCGCAGACCGACGGGTCGTAGGCGAGTTCGAGGTCTTTCCCCGTCACGTCGGCGTAGCAGTCGACAAGCGTCGTCACGAGCTTGCAACTCGCCATGGAAGGGCGTGCGCCGGTGAGGCATGTTTATGCGCCTACCAGTGAGCGGGTCGGGATCGATCCGGGTCCGCGCAAAATCACGGTCTACTCGCACGCGGGCGTCTTCACGACGCCAGTTGCGACGGTTGAAGATCATCAAGTCGTTATTCGCCGCATTCAACGTGGAATGGACCGCTCCAAGCGGGCAACGAACCCCGACAATTACAACGAGGACGGAACCTACAAGACGGGTCACTTGCAGTGGACGTTCTCCAAGAACTACGCGCGGCTTTGGCGGAGATTTATCGCCGCCTCGCGCAGACTCGCAAGCGCGACCACGGAACGCTCGTCAACCTGGTTTTGTCGCTCGGCGGTAGGGTCGCCGTGGAGAAGAACAGCTACAAGTCATACCAACGAAATTTCGGGAAGAGCACGAACCAATACGGTGTGGGCTCGCTCGTCACACGTCTTGCGAACAAGGCTGCAAGTGCCGGTTCGAAGTTTGTCGAGCTGAACGCATACCGCTTGTGTCTTTCCCGGTACGAGCACGTCAACGGGACGTACTGCAAAAAGCCGCTCGGGCAGCGCTGGACCCGAGTCGGGGACTGCGTTGTTCAACGCGATGCCTATTCGGCTTTTTTGGCAGCTTTCGCCGATGACAAAGGACACGACCGTTCCCTCCTCCGTAAGGAGTGGACAAGGGCGGAACCGCTCTTGAGAGCTGCCGGTCTGTGTCGAGATTTCAATCCTGCGACGGACGGAGACTTGTCGAAGTCCACGAGGGAGCCGGTGTTTGCCGTGCACTTTCGGCAGAGCGGGATGCAGCTTGAAGCCTTTCGTAAAAGCGGTAACGGCCGGTCGTCCACCCGATGCCGAAAGCATCGGAGCAACCGGAGAAGCCGCTTGGGGTCGAAAGGAATCCCCTCACTTCAGTAAGGGGAGGTTCAAGAGATCAAACCAGCGTTGAATGAGCGGATCCATAGTGCGTTCCGTGGGTATGTCGATGGTGTTGTGTTTCGCGGCGTCTCGCGGGCGTTCTCAGGCGGGTTGTGCTTCGGTGCGTCCGTTCGTACGCCCTTCGCGGACTTCTTCGAGTTTTGCCGTGCAAAGGCCCGTCACCGCGTAAAAGACCGAGAAGAGGATGGAGAGCCAGAGCATCGGGGCGAAAGGCGTAAAAGCCAGGTTCGCAACCCCGAGCGTGCCCGCCGTGTAGGAGCCCGTCGTCGACCAGGGCACCATCGGGGCGAGCCCCGTGCCGGTGTCGATCATCATGCGCATCAGGTTCTTGCGCGAAAGGCCGTACTCGGGAAAGAGGTCCTTCGTCATGGCACCGACAACCGGGTAGCTGACTTGACATCCTCTCCGCCCTAAAGGGGACGGAGATTCCCTACCGAGCCGTCAGAC
>ENA-OWPP01003044-OWPP01003044.1-human-gut-metagenome-genome-assembly--contig:-NODE-3044-length-10520-cov-2.854467_pt1 | contig 10520 bp, 10 predicted proteins | sample MGYA00248265_ERZ651848 | MGnify/ENA primary metagenome ERZ651848 (study PRJEB26924, sample SAMEA4378233) | human gut metagenome | biome: human gut; feature: human-associated habitat; material: faeces... | reverse complement strand
AGACCGCAAGCTTTACTAACAAATCAAAAGGAGTTTTTATAACATATGCAAAGCTATAAGCTTTTCGGAACCTCCCGCCTAGCGGGAGGTTTTCTTTTTATACAAAAAAGACGCGCGGAAAAACCGCGCGCCGCATATTCATCCCAACTACCAACTAGTGTACCGAAGCCGCCATGCTCGAAAAACAATTGAGTGTCCGAGAAATGGCAAACGGAGTATCCGCGATAAACTCAAGGCATGTTGGAGACAGTCGTTTTGCACCGGGAAGCATACAGAAAAGATCTGCATGGTAGGTCCGGACTGTGGAAACCTGTACGGAAAACGGCCCTGCAAGTTTCAACGGCTTACATGAGACATTCCGCAGGGCCTTTTGGGCGGCCACGTGTAAGGCCTTATGGACCACCCCAATCGGCTGATGGACGGCCGCCCTCGTACTCAACGCCCGTTTCACAGTCACGATCTCCGCATTGGTGTAAACGGAAACAGCTTCTTCAGCGAGCCGGTCGTCACCGCTGATCAGACGGACGGGAACATCGTACTCCCCAGCCAGCAATCCATTCAGATAATACTCACCCACAGGAGCACCGTTGATGCGGACCTCGGCGAACGCCGATCCGTTGATGGTGTGGGCCAGCACGCCATGAGCTCCGGCACGCGCGTGATATCCGATCAGAAACAATCCATCCCACGGACCGCAATCAAGGCCGCCCATCATACCAAACAGGCGCGGCTTTCCAGAGACCAGGCACGCACCCGGATGCAGCTCTTCCAACAGGATATTGTTGTATTGCCCATGCCCGTCAGCCACCCATATCTCGGTAGCTCCGCCTTCCAATGCACCTTCGACGGCGGCATTGACTTCTCGTGTCATGAGCAGCCGCGCCCGTTCGTACTCGCCAGATCCGGGGCTCGTCTGCTCCGGGCTCATAACCCCGCTGATACCTTCAATATCCGCAGAAATTAAAATGCGCATCGTTTTCTCCGTATTCCGAACCAGAGCTGTTGCGGTTTTTAGCTCCGTACGATATCACGCCATTCCGGCAAAACTTCCTGAATGGAGGGCCGTCTATGGCCATCGCGCCCGACAAACGGTTCCGCAAAAAACAGGGCTTTGAAAATAGCTTGTTCGGTCGCCTCGGCGGCAGCCTGAAACAGTCGGTCCATCCAGCCGTCCGGTGCATGAAGAAGCGGCACGGCGGATTCCGCCAACTGCGGGAGATGCTGGCTGGAAGAAAAGGCAATGGCTACGTCTCCACTGCCATGTCCAAAAAGAGAGCCCGTCCGTGCAAGGCCATTTCCAGCCCGCCGGGCCAGCCGTCCGAGCTGCAATACATCCAGCGGCGCATCGGTCGCCAGCAGCATGATGATGCTGCCCTTTTCCGGTGCAGCGGCGAGCGCGGCGGCTTCCGCACCGATACGGTCCAGCCGTTCCTGCAAAAGATGGCCCACAGGACGGCCAGCCAACAGGCAGTGTTCCGCTTTGCCGAAATTGGAGAGCACCAACGCGCCTACCGTAAAGGCCTGCCCACCGCACTCCGCTATTCGGGAGGCCGAACCAATGCCCCCCTTGAGATGGAAACAGGACATGCCCCGCCCGGCTCCAACACTTCCCTGCATGAATTCGCGTGAAGCCGAGGCGCAAGCTTCGGTATAATGTTTTTCAGTTACGGCAAGAGCCTGGATATCGTTCAAATACCCATCGTTGCATTCAAGAACCAGCGGGTTGACCGTCGACCACTCCCGGCCTACTTCCGGATGCGCGGACAACGCCGCACGGATCTGCGCCGTGGCGATTGCCCCCACGGAAAATGTGTTGGTCAACGCCAGCGGCGTTTCAAGACAACCGAGCTCCGCCATCTGCATCAGGCCGACACTTTTGCCGAAACCGTTGAATATACAACTGGCGGCAAGCGGCTTTTGCATGAGCGGATCGTCGTTGGGGAGCACCACAGTCACACCGGTATGAACATTTCCTTCATCCAGCGTGCAATGTCCGACGCGGATATCGCCCACGTCCGTGATCGCATCCAACTGACCGCTCGGCAAAACCCCGACGCGGGGGAAATCCAATCCGTCCATGGCTATTCCTGATCGATCTTGGGATCAAGCGCGTCGCGCAGGCCATCACCGAAAAGGTTAAACATGAGCACCGTCAAAAAAATGGCGAGGCTCGGAAAAATCGCCACATGCGGGGCCACCACCATATCGGCGCGGGCCTCATTCAACATCGCTCCCCACTCAGGTGTGGGCGGCTGCGCGCCAAGACCGAGGAAGGACAAGCTGGCGGCGGTGATGATGGACGTGCCGATACGCATGGAAAAGTACACGACGATGGACGAGATCGTACCGGGAAAAATATGGCGCAGCATAATCGTCATCGGACCGGCGCCGAGACTGCGGGCCGCCTCGACAAATGTCTGGCGCTTGAGTGACAGCGTGTTGCCGCGCACCAAACGGGCGAATGCGGGAATGCTGAAGATCGCCACGGCGAGAATGACGTTCGCCATACCGCTTCCGAGAACCGCAACCACGCTGATGGCGAGGAGGATGCCGGGGAAAGCGAACAGCACGTCACAGACGCGCATGACCACACGGTCCCACCAGCCTTCAAAATACCCGGAGGTCAGGCCAAGCAGCGTCCCGACAACCGCGCCAACCAGCACGGAGGAAAAACCGGCAGTAAGCGAAATGCGCGCGCCCGCAAGGATGCGGCTGAAGATGTCGCGCCCGAGGGAGTCCACGCCGAACCAATGCTGGAGCGAGGGTCCAGCATTCAACATATCGTAGTCAAAGTAATTTTCAGGATCATAAGGCACAAGCCACGGCCAAAAGATGGCGATCAGAACCAACAGGCCAATGAAGCTGCCCGCAAACAGCGTCATGCGCTGCCGCTTGAACTTGCGCCAGAATTCGCTCCACGGAGTACGGACTTTTGTGGGGCCGGATGCGACTGATACGTTGTTTTGCATACTCATATCACTTGAAGCAGATTCGTGGGTTGATGACGGCATAGAGGATATCCACCAGCAGGTTGATCAGGATGAATTCGAGCGAAAACAGGAGCACTTCGGCCTGAAGAACCGGATAGTCCCGCATTTCCACGGCATCCACGAGCAGACGGCCAAGGCCGGGCCAGTTGAATACCTTCTCAACCACGATGGAACCGCCGAGCAGAAAACCGAACTGGAGGCCCATCATGGTCACGACAGGGATGAGCGCATTGCGCAGGCCGTGCTTGACGATGACCGCCCACTCGCTCAGGCCTTTGGCGCGGGCCGTACGGATGTAGTCGTCCTGCAGGATCTCCACAAAAGACGCACGAGTGAACCGGGCCATGACAGCGGCGACGCCTGCCCCCAGCGTGATGGACGGCAAAATATAGTGTTTCCACGAGTCCGCTCCGACAGTGGGCAGCCAGCCCAGCGAAACGGAAAAAATTTCCATGAGCAACAGCCCGAGCGCAAAGGTCGGGAAGGAAATCCCGGAAACGGCAAGCGCCATCCCCGCGTGATCCTGCCATTTGTTGCGCTTTGTGGCTGAAATCATGCCGATGATCAGCCCAAAGAAGACCGACCAGACCATGCTCCAGACGGTGAGCCAGAAGGTCGCCGAGAAACGCTCCCCGATTTCCACACTGACGGGGCGCTTGGTCCGCAGGGAGGTGCCGAAGTCGCCTTTGGTAATGATGTTGCCGAAATAGGTGATGAACTGTTCAGGAAGGGGCTTGTCCAGCCCAAGATCCTTGCGCACCAGTTCCACGGTGACCTGATCCGCTTCCGGCCCGGCGGCAAGGCGCGCGGGATCGCCGGGAAGCATGTGCACAAACAGGAACACGATCACCGCGACCAGAAACAGTGTGGGCAGCAACCCGAGGAGGCGTTTGAGAAAATAGTGGAGCATCCGTTGAAACCTCGCCGAAGGGCGGAATGACGGGCCGGGCATGACGCCCGGCCCTGACACTGGAATTATTGCAGATCGATTTCTTCAAAGAAGTAGTTGGCGTCAGGCATGACGTACATGCCGGTTAGCTTCTTGCTGGTCGCGTAGAGCAGCTTTTCGGTCACGAGGAAGGCCCAGGGCGCATCCTTCCAGATTTCTTCCTGCACTTCGGTGTACAGCTTGGTCTTTTCGGCGCGGTCGGTGGTGCCGAGCGCCTTCATGATGTCCGCGTCCACAGTGGGGTTCTTGTAGTAGGAAATGTTGTACATGGAAGGCGGAGTCTTGTCTCCGGCGAACAGCGGGCGCAGGCCCCAGTCGGCTTCGCCGGTGGAGGAGGACCAGCCGGTGTAGTACAGGCGGACGGGCGCAGTGGCGGCATCCTGATGGCTTTCCACCTTTTCCACGCGCTGGCCTGCTTCCAGAGCCTGAACCTGAGCCTTGATGCCCACCTGAGCGAGCTGCTGCTGGATGAACTGGATCACCTTCTGGCCGGTGGTGTGGTTGTAAGCGGACCACAGCGTCGTCTCGAAACCATTGGGATATCCGGCTTCGGCAAGCAATTCCTTAGCCTTCTTGGGGTTGTACGGCCAAGGACCAAGCTTGACGGCATAGTCGACGCCCTGCGGCAGCGGGCCTTCCGAGGGGAAGGCGTAACCGCTGAAAGCCACCTTGGCGAGGGCTTCCTTATTGATGGCGTAGTTGATGGCCTGGCGCACACGGAGGTCGTCGAACGGCTTCTGGAGCATATTCATGTTCAGGTAGCGCGTCACGATGGAAGGCGCGGCGACCAGCTTGAGGTGCTCGTCCTTTTCCAGAACGGCGGCCTGTTCATACGGCACGGGGAAGGTGAAGTGGGCTTCGCCGGTACGCATCATCGCGGAACGGGCGTTGTTGTCCACAACGGGCACCCAGGTGATGGTATCGATCTTGGGCAAGCCGGGGCGCCAGTAGTTCTCGTTCTTCGCACCCTTAAGATAATCGGTCTGCTTCCATTCCACGAACTTGTACGGGCCGGTGCCCACGGGGTGGAACATGATGTCCTTGCCGTACTTCTTGAGCGCGGTGGGGGAAATCATGACCGCGGAGGGGTGCGCGAGCTGGTTGATGAAAGGCGAGAAGGGCGTCTTCAAGGTCACCTTGGCGGTGAGGTCGTCGACCACTTCGGTCTTGGCGATGTTGGAATACAGGCTGTAGCGCTTCAGCTTGTTTTCCGGGTTGGTAACGCGGTCGAAGTTGACCTTGACGGCTTCGGCGTTGAAATCGGTACCATCGTGGAATTTCACACCCTTGCGCAGATGGAAGGTGTACACGAGCCCGTCGGGGGACACGTCGTAACTTTCGGCGAGCACGGGACGCAGCTCAAGCTTCTCGTTGAAGCCGAACAGCCCTTCATAGAAGGTTTTCGCGCAAGCGTGGGACAGCGTATCGTTGGCATCCCACGGGTCGGTGGTGGTCAGGGTCGAGGCGATGGCAAGCACCACGTCCTTGGACGCATGGGCCTGCGGAGCGCACAACGCTACAACCATCGTCGCGGCAATAAGCACTTTTTTCCATGTCTTACAAAAAAACATACATACTCCTCACTGATGCGCCTGAACGGCGGGTTGATGACGACGCCCTGCGCCATCGCGGAACGTCGGACAATCCTGAACGTGTTGAACGAACTCAGCGCTTCCGCTCCAACAGGCTCGAAAGGCACCCTTTATGCAGCCAAGCTCGCCATGAAAACGGAGTCCCGCCGAAAAACGTCTCCCTCGGCGAAGCACTCTTGAAGCGCGAAACGTTAGACGATCCTAAAACCAGTTCGCCACCTGCTCTTCAGATACGAAATGGCCAGGGCTCACTTCTTTCAGGGGGGCCACCACGGGCTCATAATCCGCTGAACGGACAGGGCTTGGGATTTCGCCAGTCAACAAGGTATGCGACATGGTGCGCCGCGAGGGATCCGGAATAGGCACGGCGGACATGAGTCGTTTGGTATAGGGATGCAACGGGTTTTCAAAGACGTCACGCCGGGAGCCAAGTTCCACGATCTGCCCGAGGTACATAACGGCCACCCGATGGCAGACGCGTTCTATGACGGCCATATCATGGGAAATAAAGAGGAAAGCAATGCGGAATTCTTTTTGGAGGGCCAGAAGGAGGTTGATGATCTGGGCACGTACGGATACGTCGAGGGCGGAAACGGATTCGTCGGCAATGATGATTTCCGGATTCATCGCTAATGCGCGGGCGATACAGACGCGCTGGCGCTGCCCGCCGGAGAATTCATGCGGATAGCGGACGGCCATCGCGGGATCCAGATCGACGCGCTCCAACAGTTCCCCAACCCGGCGTTCAGCCTCCTGCCGGGAACAGACCTTATGAATCAGCAAGGGCTCCATGATGGAAAAGCCGACCGTAAGGCGAGGGTCCAGAGCCGCATAGGGATCTTGGAATACATACTGGATATTACGCCGCAGCTTTTGCAACTGAGAGCCGGATACCTGCGTAAGTTCTTGCCCGTTAAACACAATACTGCCCGAACGCGGGGTTTCAAGCCCAATCAGCGAACGGCCGATAGTGGACTTTCCGCAACCGGACTCACCCACCAGGCCGAGGGTTTCACCGGGATACAGATTGAAACTCACCTGCTCCACGGCATGGACGCGGCGTTTCACCTTGCCCCAGAAACCGGTTTCCACATCAAAGCGGGTGATCAGATTATCCACACTGAGCACGGGTCCATCCGACACGGATGGCACGGAAGCGACAGGTTCTGGCATGTCGACGGGCGTTTCATCCATGTCGGCGGTGCCCAGCTGTTCGGCTTCGGGATCAGTAATACGCAGCAGCGGGAAGGGAGCGGGTTCGTCAGTCCCCCGCATGGACCCGAGGCGCGGGACAGCCGCCAGCAGGGATTGCGTGTAGGGGTGGCGCGGGTTGTGGAAAATCTGCTCACAGGTGCCCTCTTCCACCGCTTCCCCGTGGTACATGACGAGTACCCGGTCAGCGACCTCCGCCACCACGCCCATGTCGTGGGTGATGAAGATGACCGCCATGCCCATCTCTTCCTGCAGCTGCCGGATGAGCTGGAGGATCTGCGCCTGAATGGTCACGTCGAGCGCTGTCGTCGGTTCGTCGGCGATAAGCAGGGAAGGCTTGCAGGACAAGGCCATCGCGATCATGACGCGCTGGCGCATCCCCCCGGAAAGCTGGTGCGGATACCGCTTGAGGATCTGCTTGGCTTCAGGGATACGGACAAGCTCAAGCATCCTGAGAGCTTCAGCCTCGGCCTCCGCGTGGCTGAGCCCCTGATGGAGCATGACCGCCTCCGCTACCTGTGTCCCCACGGAAAATACGGGGTTCAGGGAGGTCATGGGCTCCTGAAAAATCATTGAAATTTCGCCGCCCCGGATAGTGCGCATGACACTGTCGGCGGCCTTGGCCAGATCGAGTTTTCCACCGTTCCTGCGGGTGAAGGAGATCTTCCCCGAGGCAATGGTTCCCCCGCCATGCTCAATGAGGCGCATCACGGACAATGACGTAACGGATTTCCCGGAACCCGATTCACCCACGATGGCCAGAACTTCCCCGGCCCGCACGTGAAACCCCAGATCCTTTACGGCAACAACGCTTCGTTCGGACGTATCGAAGCGGACGGTCAATCCCTGGACTTCCAGGACGTTTCTGTCACTCGGCCCCATTCCCTTCTCCAATTCCCAACCTAACGGTACTCCGCCCCTTCCGGAACGGTTTCCAGAGACGGACGCGGACAAGCCAACAACTTTAGCGGAACAAATTCGAGGCTGGGGATTTCACAGGGCCTTGCTGAACCGGCAAAACCACGTTGGGAAAATCCCGCAGCCTTCGTTTTCGTTCGAGAATATCCATTAGAAGCCTAAACAACCCTGTTCTGTCAATAGAAAAAAGCACTCCCCCTCTACAAAAAAGGGCTGAATGCCTTTTTTCTCTTTATCGTGAAAAACAGAACAAAATCACCGACCTCGCTCATCTTCACGAATAAATGCAAACAACAGGCGGAAACGACATACAGAATGAACTCACCACCTGTTTTTTCTACGCTCAACAGCCTTCTTCCTGTCCATAAATGGCCACGAGCGGAGCCTCCGCCCCCCTGACACATCCCCGGTACATGCCTTCGGAGATGAACGGCAGCGTCACATGCCCCATTTTATCCACGGCAATGAGCCCGCCCGTGCCTCCAAGCTCACCCACCCGGGCCAGCACGGCGCGTACGGCGTCCTCAAGGCTCGCCCCCTGATAGCGCACGCGGGCCGCTACGTCGTGCCCCACCACCAGCCGGATGAAATATTCGCCGGAACCGGTGCAGGAACCCGTACAGGAGCCGGTGCAGCAGCCTGCCCCCCAGCCGGAGGCCCCGCGTGAGCTGACCTATGCCCAGCGTCAGGCCATGGCCTACCGCGCTGCAGCCGAACGCAAGTACGGCAACACCGTGCAGTTCCCCACGCGGGAGATCCAGCCCCGCCGCCCCAGCCGGCCCGCGCAGCCGTCCCAGCAGCGCACCATCCACCGTGATGGTGCCGCCCAGACCGGCCGCCCGCGTGCGCAGGTGCAGCAGCTGGATGTGAACAAGGTGCAGGGCAGCCGCCCCGCCTTTAATTATGACGAGGCAGCCCCCGCCGCCGGAGGCATCCAGATGGAAGAAACGCCCCGCACCCACAAGGCCCACCATAAGGACGAAGCCGCCCCCCGCACCCATCGCGCCAACGGCGGCGGCCGCAAGCCCCCGCGTGACGGTTACCCCGCCGACCCCAAGCCTCACGGCAAAAAAAGCGGCAAGGGCAACGGCGGCAAAAAGAAGAAAAAGAAAGGCACCTGGTGGAAGATCCTGCTCATCACCCTGCTGGTGATCGTGCTGATCTTCGGCGGCGCGTATGCGCTCATCATGGGCGCTATCGCCCCCAAGGGCGGCAGCATCAAGCTGAACCAGCTGGTCAACACCCCCAAGGAATTCCAGGATAAAGAGCTGAATGTCCTTGTCACCGGCGTGGATCCTCCACGGGCGACCTGTCCGCCGGTGCCGCCAACGACTCCAACGTCAACGACGGCATGACCGATATGATCCTGTACGTCCATTTCAACAACGAAACGGGCGAATTGAAGATGCTGCAGATCCCCCGTGACACGATGGTCACCACCGACGCCAGCGTCTCCGGCAACTACCGCATCAACGGCGTGGCCAAGACCCAGGGCAGCGATAACAACAACAATATGGCCGCCCTGTGTGAGCTGGTCGCCGACCAGTACAAGATCCACATCGATGGTTATATCACCATCCGCCTGGAAATGCTGACTGAACTCGTCGACCTGTTCGGCGGTGTCGAGATCAACGTCCCTGTGGACGTGGATTACTCGGCCATCGGCCAGGGCGCCAGCGTTATCCACGCCGGTTACCAGACGTTGGACGGCGCGGCTATGGAGTTCCTGCTGCGTGCCCGTAAGGTCTACCCGGACGGCGACATCGGCCGTCTGAACATGCAGCGCCAGTTCTACGCCGCTCTGTTCCGCAAGCTCAAGAGCATCGGCAACATCTGGGACGTTGCCAGGCTGACCCCCGCCGTGCTGAACTATATGGAGACCGACCTCAGCGCCTCGCAGCTTGTCAGCTTTGCGGTCAGCATGCTGAAAATTGATTCCAGCAAGATCATGATCTGTCAGATGCCGGTCAAGATGGCCGAGAAGTACAAAGGAGAGTCCGTTGTCTACCCGGCCCGTCAGGAGGACGCCGACCTGCTGAACCAGTATTTCCGCGAGAACACCGGTGCGGTGGACGCCAGGGCCCTGCAGCTCTGCGATGATGCGTCTGTGCTGGGCTTTGATCTGAGCAACTACACCGCCACCGACCCGAACATCCAGCAGATGGGCGGCCTGATGTCGGAGGCCGATCAGGCGCAGAAGGACGAGAATCTGGACGGCTCGAATCAGGTCACGGATGTCATGGCGTCCGAGTCCGCCGCCGAAAGCGAGAGCACCGAGGCCGAAAGCCAGCCCGCAGCGTAATTTACACTAGGAGAGTTACTATATGGAAAGCAAAGAACTTGCCATTCGTCTGGCCCGTGCGCTGGACGCCAAGAAGGCCGTCAACGTCCACATTCTGGCGGTTGAGGACCTGACCACCGTTACGGAATATTTTGTCATTGCCACAGGTATGTCCACCACCCATGTCGGCGCACTGGCCGATGAGGCCGAGTTCCAGCTGGACCGCGAGGGCGTCAAGGTGCTGCGCACCGAGGGCCACGACGGCAAGCGCTGGGTGCTGCTGGACTACGGCAGCGTCATCGTCCATGTCTTTACGCAGGAGGCCCACGACTACTACGATCTGGAGCATCTCTGGGCCGACGCCAAGCCCGTGCCCGCCAGTGAGTGGATGCCTGACGAAAGTGCGGACGAGCAGTAAAAATGCGGAACGGCTTCCCCCTCGGGGGAAGCTGTCAGCGGCCCCGACCGCTGACTGATGAGGGGCAGCCCTGCGGCAGCTGACCCGGAAATGGGCAACTGCGGCAAACCCACCCCTCATCCGGCCCTGCGGGGCCACCTTCAGTCTACGCGCTAAGAGC
>ENA-OWPP01003033-OWPP01003033.1-human-gut-metagenome-genome-assembly--contig:-NODE-3033-length-10550-cov-10.476322_pt1 | contig 10550 bp, 10 predicted proteins | sample MGYA00248265_ERZ651848 | MGnify/ENA primary metagenome ERZ651848 (study PRJEB26924, sample SAMEA4378233) | human gut metagenome | biome: human gut; feature: human-associated habitat; material: faeces... | reverse complement strand
CTGCCGGAGCGGTGCTTAAGCCGCAAGGCGGGAATTGTGCGGTGTTGCCCTAACACATAACCAAACGGCCCACCGGCACAAAGCAGTCACACGCTTTATGCCGGTGGGCTGACGATATCTCGTTTTCCTGTTTACTCGCTGGGATAATCTGCCTCGTCCGGCAGGGCGGCGCTGGTTTCGGCGGCCTGCTGTTCGGCTTCGGCGGCGGTTTGGGTCGCGGTAATCAGGCCGCTCACCTCGCCGGAGGGCTTTTCCAGCAGGTAGGCGCCAACTGGCTTTGCTTTATATACCAGCAGCACACAGTAGGTGTCTGTTGCGCCATCTGAGCGCGCCGGGCAGAGTACCGTCCATTTTTCCACCGTTTTTCCCTTATAGTCCGCCAGGGTCAGGCCGCTTTCCCCCACCACCTGGTTAAAGGCAGTAAAGCTGTCGTCCCACTTTTTAGGGATCTTCACTTTGTCCACCGCGGCGGTGCTCAAGTCCACCTCAAAACCGTAGCCGGTAAAGTAGGTGCCGATATCCTGGGTATTTTCAATTGTGGTTTGCACTGTAGCGCTGGCAGCCACGCTTTTGCCCGCCAGGCGCACCGCCGCCGTAACCGTGCCAGCCAGGCAGACAGCGCAAAGGGCAAGCGCCCCCGCCTGCCGCAGACCAGGTTTGGTAACTGTAAATAAAAACATAAATGCAGCCCCCTCAAAAACGTTGCAATGCTTTTACGCAACGATATGAGGGGGCTGCTGTATTTAGAACCGCGGTTCTTATTTGTACTTGACTTCCGGGTGGTACCACTGGAAGATGACGGCATCGTACTGTTTTTCCAGCGCGGCCTGGTCATGCTCCGGCAGGGCGGTCCACATAACCATCATGGCACCAAGGCGGGCGCACAGCCGCACGGCCCAGTTCTGTTTGTCCGGGCACCAGGCAATAAAGTCCGGCCGGGCCATAAAGTTGCCAAAGCAGTGGCTGATGACAAACGCATGGACGGGGTTCGCGCCTTCCTTACGGTAAGCACGGTAACTATCCACCAGCTGGCCACGCAGCACCTGCGGCGCAAATTTACGAATGCGCTTGACCACGCGGGGGTCAAAGCTTTCAATGCAATAGGGGCCGTTGTAGCCTTTCAGGCCGTCCAGCGTGGCGTGGCACAGGGCGTCCAGATATTCGCCGGTATATTCATGGCGACTCTTGATCTCGATAATCAGCGGGGTTTTGCCGTCCACTGTCTGCAAAAACTCACTGAACAGCGGGGCGTGCTCGGCGCTGCCTTTCAGCGGCATCTGGCATATCTGGTCATAGGGATAATCCCGCACCCAGCCTTTGGTGCCGGTCATGCGGGTCAGGGTATCATCATGGAACACCAGCAGCTTACGGTCGCTGCTGAACTGCACATCCATCTCCATGCCGTATCCGTTTTGCACGGCGGCGGCAAAGGCGGGCAGGCTGTTTTCCGGCGGGCGCTGATCCTTGCCAAAATAGCCGCGGTGGGCAAAATTGCGGCCCGCAAAGGGGGTGCGCAGCTCCTTGCGGCCAGCGGCGGGAGCCACAAAAAACAGCACCAGCGCGCACAGTGCCGCCACAACAATCAGCAAAATCAACCAGAACATGCGATCAACTTCCTTTTTTCATCCGGCGCACGTTGTAAAATATGTACCGGGCATTGCATCCATATTGTAGCGCATTGCCCGCGGGCTTTCAAGAGCTGGCGGAGCAAAATTGCGGTACAGTTTGCGTAATAGACCGTGGCGGATAAAAATTTGAAAAAAGCTTAAAAAGTTTTCACAAATTCTCCACGGTTCGCCGTTATTATGGTATAGTAATAGTAACTCAAGGGTGATTTGCGCCCAGATGAGGTGGATTAGAAATGGCAAGAGTATTGATCGTTGACGATGAACCGCGCATTCGGGATTTGATCCGCGAGCACCTGCAGTACGCGGGCTTTACCTGTGCCGAAGCCGGGGACGGCACACAGGCGCTGGCCGAGCTGGCAAACGGCGGCATTGACCTGGTGATCCTTGATATTATGATGCCGTTTATGGATGGCATGACCTGCCTGCGCGAGATGCGCACCCGCAAGATCATGACACCGGTGATCATGCTGACCGCCCGCAGCGAAGAATATGACAAACTGGCCGGGCTGGAGGGCGGCGCGGATGACTATGTGGTAAAGCCGTTCAGCCCGCGGGAGCTGGTTGCCCGCGTGAAGGCCGTACTGGCCCGCACCATGCCCGCCCCGGTTGCCGAGGGTAATGTGTATACCTTTGGGAATCTGGTGATCGACACCGCCAGCCACAGCGTTAAGGTGGCCGGGCAGGAAGCCCCGCTGACCCCCAAAGAGTTTGACCTGCTGGTGTTTCTGGTCAACAACAAGGGCATTGCCCTTTCCCGCGAGAAAATTTTGCAAAAAGTGTGGAACTATGACTATTATGGCGAGGACCGCACGGTAGATACCCATGTTAAAATGTTGCGCAGCCACCTTGGCAGCTGCCGCGGCTATATTGTTACCGTGTGGGGCGTGGGGTACAAGTTTGACCCCGATACCGCACAGTAACGTTAGGGGGCCGCGATTTTGCGTAAACCAAAGCAACCGGGCAGCGCACCGCACACCCATGGCTGGGCGCTGGGGGTGCAGGGCCAGCTGATGCTGTTTTTGTGCGGTATTACTGTGCTGACCCTTGGGCTGGTGTGGGGGCTGATCACCTATGGCCTGCAGCCCATGTACAACCGCAACATTCAAAAGCGGCTGGAACGCGAATCCAGCGTGATCGCCGGAATGATTGATTCCGCCGGGGGCCAGATTTCCAGCCGGGATTATGGTTCCCTGACGCTGCAGAACGAAACGTTCTGGTCCAACCTGAAAACCGCACTGGAAAACGGCGTGATCAATGTGGACAACTGCTGCATTGATATCAGCGATAACACCTGCCGCAGCGTGCAGTTTTTGGAGGGGCTTTACCCCTGCATTTTACACAACAGCATGGCCACTTTCGGCGATAACATGACGGTATATACCCCAGACACCCGAACCGCCATCCTGGCCCGCCATGCCCTGTACAATGAGGGTTCGCTGTACAAAATTATTGAATCCGGCGGCAACCGGCAGATGCTGGTGGGCTGCCTGACCAAAGACGGCAGTTACGGTGTGATCGTATCCGCCAGCCTGGCACAGATTGAAACAGCCGCCGAGGTCATGCGCAGTGTGCTGATTCCGGTTGCCATCTTTTTGATTGCGCTCAACCTGTTGGTGGCGGCGCTGTTCAGCCGGTGGTTCACCCGCCCAATGCGCCAGCTTTCGGAGGGTGCCCGCGAGATTGCCGACGGCAACTATGATGTTCAGGTGCCGGTAGTCCGCAATGATGAGCTGGGCCTGCTGGGGCGGGAGTTCAACCACATGGCGCAGGAAGTCAAACGCTCCGCCCAGCTGGAAAAAGATATCCTGGCTAATGTCAGCCATGACCTGCGCACCCCGCTGACCCTGATTAAGGGCTATGCCGAAACGGTGCGCGATATTACCGGCGATGACAAGGCCAAGCGCACCGAACAGTGCAGCATTATTGTGGACGAAACTGACCGCCTGAGCGCGCTGGTAAACAGCGTGATGGAGCTGAGCAAAGTTTCCAGCGGTGCAGAAAAGCTTAACCCCGTTGATTTTGACATGAGCCAGCTTTGCTTTGAGGTTGCGGGCCGCTATGACGCCGTGTGCGAGCAGAATGGCTGGACGTTGCAGCTGGAAGCCAACAAGGAATGCATGGTACGCGCCGACCCCGCCATGATGGAACGGGTGCTGCACAACCTGTTGGGCAACGCCACCCACCATATGGGTGCGGACGGTGTGTTTGTGCTGCGGGCCATCCCCATGCCAAACGGCGGTTGCCGGGTGGAAGTGGAGGACCACGGCCCCGGCATCCCGCCGGAGGAACTGCCGCACCTGTTCGACCGCTACTATCGCGCCCGCCAGGATGCCGGCAAGACCGGTACCGGGCTGGGGCTTTCCATCACCAAGGCCATTTTGCAGCAGCATGATTTCCCCTTTGGGGTAAACAGTACGGTCGGCAAAGGTTCCACCTTCTGGTTTGAGATGAAAGCCCCACAGTAAACAAAGCATGCCGCATGCAGCCCATACAAGAGAGGAGTTTTGCCCCATGGAAAAGCTGAACAAACAGATGGACGATGCCCTGAACACCAAAGTGGCCGCCCTGAATTCCACTGACGATGAAACCGGTGACGGCAAGGTGGACGCCCTGGACCTGAAGCACCAGCTGGACCGCGTGGAAGCGCAGCTGGAATTGCAGGATCAGCAAAACCGCGCCCTGCTGCGCAGCCAAAAGCGGCTGCTGTGGGCCGCTATTGCCATTGTGGTGGTGCTCTGCCTGATTATGGGCGGGCTGCTGCTGCGGTTCAACACGGCGTATAACCAGGTGATCACCACCTGCGCCCAGGTGAACGAGATTGCCGGCACCTTGCAGGACAGCCTTGCCAAGCTGGACACCGAACAGCTGGACAGCATGATGCAGACCCTGCCCGACATTGCCGATAAGCTGAGCCAGATCGATGTGGACGCCCTGAACGATGTGATGGCCAAGCTGCCCGCCACCATGGACGCAGTTGCCCAGCTGCAGCAGCAGTTGAACAGCGTGGCATCTTTCCTGGGCAACGTGGGCTCCATCTTTGGGTAAGCGGCTCCCCTGCTGTTTTTGAAAAACGGTTATCCATAACGCAAAAGCGCATGTGCATCTTTCCCGGTTCGGGAACAGCACATGCGCTTTTTGTTACAATTTTACGGCAGGATGTCAGCCGATAACTTCGACCTTTTCCATCACGACCGGGGTGCGTGGCTTATCGTTCCAGTCAGTGGCAGCTGCGGCGATTTCATCCACAGCGTCCATGCCGCTGACAACATGGCCAAATGCAGCATACTGGCCATCCAGATGCGGAGCATCCTGGTGCATGATGAAGAACTGGCTGCCGGCAGAGTTGGGGTCCATAGCGCGGGCCATGCTGATCACGCCGCGGGTGTGCTTGATGGGGTTGTTCACGCCGTTCTGCAGGAACTCGCCCTTGATGTGCCAGCCGGGGCCGCCGGTGCCGTTGCCGGACGGGTCGCCGCCCTGGATCATAAAGCCGGGGATGACGCGGTGGAAGGTCAGGCCGTTATAAAAGCCCTGATTGACCAGTTTCAAAAAGTTTTCGCAGGTGATTGGTGCTGCGGTAGCATCCAGTTCAATGTCAATGGTTTTGCCGTTCTGCATCGTAATACGAACCATAGGTGTTAGTTCCTTTCGTGTTGTAATAATCTATCCGCAAAGGTCGGGCGCGGGGATGTCAGGCGGTTTCGCCTGCCTGTTCCGCATCCGGCGCTTGTTGGCTTTTGCTTTGCTCGGTTTCGGTACCGGTGATGTAGCTCATGCTGCCAAGGGTCTTTTCCAGAATTTCCTCGTCCAGCTTGCCCATCCAGTGGCCAAGGGCGGCCGTCATAAACAGCTCGCAGCGGTGCTGGGCATCCTTCAGCAGGGCAAAGGCACCGCCGTGGCGCTCTTCGCCGGTGGCGGGGTCAGTCCAATCCTCCGGCAGGTTCAGCTTGAGGTGTGCCGGGGATACATGCCCGGTGATGAACCCGCGCCCGCCAAAAAACAGCTCCAGCACCCAATAGAACGCCCGCCGCACGCCGTGGCGGCTGGTGAAAAGGCGGCGCAGGCGGTAGGTGTAATAAAAGCTGTCCGCCAGGGCTTCCACGCTGATATCCTGCCCATATACCTCCAGAATACACTGGTGCAGCAATACGGCAATTTCCGCCAGGTCCTGCCCGACCGGCACCGGGCTGGAATCATCCGCCGGGACCTCCGAAACGCCGGTATCCTCGGCATGCAGGGTGGAATCCAGCGCAATTTCAAAGTAGCCGTGGCCGCCTTTCATGCCGTAAGGCTGGCCGGGGCTGCTGACGAACACAACGTAAGGGTGCATAACGGTATCCGCCGCATAGTGGCACAAAAAGCCCAGCGTATACTCGATCTGCGCCTGGGTGTGGGTGTGGTGCAGCAGGGCCAGCAGAAAGGCGCCAGTCTTATCCTCGTGCATACGGTTGCCAAGCAGCGGCAGGTTATAGGTGCGGTTTTGGCCCTTTTTCCACACTTCATAGCAGAAAAAGCTGTCCGGCCCATTGGCACCGGCGGCAAACGCTGCGGGGCATTGCAATTTATAATGGATGGCATGCGCGGCCTTTTGGGCGGTGCGCACATGGGTGTAGCCTTCCGGCATAGGGGGGTCACTTCCTTTTGAGATAGCCCTAAGGTGTCTCTGAAACGTCGAAAATATATTCTGTTTCTACAAACGCAGCGGGATTTTGCGTTAAGGCAATACCGCATAATTCTAAGTGCCGATACGGCGAGCGAGGTGCGGCAGATGCCAAGCCAAAAGCGCAGATAATACTGGATGTCTTATCGAGCATTTTGGCAACGCAGATGCCGTGCCGCAGCTGCCGGAGCGGTGCTTAAGCCGCAAGGCGGGAATTGTGCGGTGTTGCCTTAAAAACTCTTGGAATCCACAAAGGATTCCTGCGGCTCTTTGCCTTAAATCCTGTCTGTGTTTGCGAAATATCCGTCATTTTCTTTGTTTTCAGATATACCTTAAAAAGGGGTATATTCCCCAGGTGTACCTGAACAGAATATACCCCTATATTGTAATGCGAATCGAATATCTTGTCAAATTTATTGCTTGGCGTGCTCTGCTTTGGGCAAAAAGCCGAAGTACAGCACCGCGCCCACAATGATGATAATAATGATGGACAAAATGCCGTAATGGCTGGACTGGGCGTTGATAGCATTGATCTGCTCCGCCGTTGCGGTCTGAGCGGTCAGCCCCTGGGCCCCCAGCATTCCATTTGCCACCACACTGCTGACAACGCCGACCAAAGCCGGGCCCATGATGGAGCTGAACTTGCCAAAGATATCGAAGAAGCCGAAGAACTCGCCGGAGCGGTCCTTATCCGGGATCAGCTTGCCGTACATGGAGCGGGACAGCGCCTGAATGCCGCCCTGGCTGGTGGCGCACAGCACAGCCAGCACCCAGAACTGCCACAGGCTGTTCATAAAGAACGCAAAGATGCAGATGAACATATACACGCAGATGCCAAAGCCCACCATGGTGCGGGCACCGAACTTTTCGCTGCACTTGATGTAAAGCAGGCAGAACGGCAGGCCCAGAATCTGCACCAGCAGCAACGCCAGCATCATGCCTGTGGAATCCAGCCCCAGGTTGGTGCCATAGGTGGTTGCCATGCTGATGACGGTGTGCACGCCGTCAATATAGAAGAAATACGAAAGAATATAGATCAGCATCGGCTTGTTGGCAATGATCTCCTTGATGGTAGTACCAACGCCCTTAATGCTGCGGGCAACATCGCCCTTTTCATACGGCTTGCCAGAGGTCTGCTCGCAGTTTTTCAGCAGCGGCAAGCTGAACGCCAGCCACCACACAGCGGTCAGGCCAAACACAAACGCCAGGCAGGTCAGCATGGGCACGCCAACCAGGTTCATGATCAGAAAAATAAGCAGCGGAATGGTGGAGCCGCCGATGTAACCCAGGCCGTACCCCATGGTGGAAACTTTATCCATGCGGTCCTCGGTGGTAACATCGGTCAAAAAGGCATCGTAATAGATGGCGGAAGCATCAAAACCAATGACGCTGACGATGTACAGAACCAGGATCAGGCTGGCCACCTTGCCTGCTGCCACCGGGCCGGAGGTAAAATCCATCCCAGGCGTAAACGCCATGCCCGCGCAGGCTGCAACGCCCAGCAGCATGAAAAAGCTGAACAGCTTTTTGCGCATACCGCGGATATCGCCAAACACGCCCAGGAACGGAGCGGCCAGCGCCACGATCAGCATGGCGATGCTGGTTGCATAGCCCCAGGTGGACATGCTGGAAACACTGTCCGCCGTATAGCCCGCAACCGTGTCAAAAAAGATGGGGAGCAGCGTTACAATGATAACGGAATGGGCGCTGTTGGCCCAGTCGTACATCATCCAACTGATTTCCTGCTTGGTATAGCCTTTAAGCATGGGGTACCTCCTGATTTTGCATCCCGCCGCCGGGCAGGCCGCATTTACAGGGCAAAATTGCCCTTATTGGTATTGTAGCATTTCAGGCAGGCAAAAACAACAAGCCCCGCGTATGCGGGGCGTAAAAATCTAGTCAACTTTTCCGTCGTTTTTAACGAAATTGCACAAATATATTATTTTTGTTCAAATGTCAGTTTGCATTTTCAGAGGCAGCTTCCGCAGCGCCCGCTGCGGGTTCAGTGGCTTCCATCGTCACATCGTCCTGCGCTGCGGGTGTTTCCTCACTGGCTGCGGTTTCCCCAGCGTTGTCAGTGTCCGTCAGGTCCTGGCCGGCTTCGTTTTCCACGCGGTTCTGCATGTACTCTTCCAGCTCATCACCAAATTCAACGGTGCCGTATTCATTTTGGTAATCGGTCAGCGGGTTGGTGCCAAAGGCGACCATGTAGCGGTTCAACAGTTCATCGCCGTCCTTTTTGGGCACATCATCCAGGCTGGTGTAGGCATCGCCGTCCACATAGTACATGGTATCAACATGGGCCGCAATGTTTTGCAGGTTGCCGTGCATTTCCCACTCATCCAGCCATACACTCCACACTTCGCCATCGGTCAGGTTGCTCTGGTCCACATCAAAGCGATAGTATCCTACCGGGATATCCGTGGCATTTACCGCATCCATTACCTTCATGCAGTCGCGCACAAATTCTTCGGCGGTGGTCTGGGCACCGTAATTCATGGTCAGGTACACCGTTGCGTTCATCGTACCCACCGGCATATCCATGAACCAGCGCTCGCTGCTGACATCAACGGAATAATCATGCACAAAATCGTGGGCATTGGGGATGTTGTTCAGCGCTTCCTGAATGGTCTGCCTGTACTGCTCCTCCGTGGTAACACGCTTGGTCACATTTTCGGGGGTGAATGCCTGGGCTACCGCGGCCACTGCGCCGGAAGCCCCCGCCGTAAGCATGATGATAATGCAGAGGAAGATGGAAATACCATCATACTTAATCTTTACATCGGGGCGTGCGGCGTAAATCAGCACCTCAATGCCCAGAACGATCAGCACCACCGGGGCATACTTTACCACGCTGAGCACATTGACATTCGGCATAAAAATCTGGGCCAGCTGGATGGCACCGATGGCAACCAGCATCAGGCCAAGGCTGAAGGTGCCCACCCGCCGCACTTTGACCGGGGGCTTGGGGGCCGTTTCGGGCGCGGCCTGCGCGGTGGTCAGGCTGCCTGCGTTGGGAACAGCGATGGTGACGGTGCAGGTCATGAGGCTGGCGTCACCGGAGGGGTCTGCGCCCGACACCGAGCGGATGGTGCCGTTCAGCACCTCAAAGGTGGTGTCCGGCATGACCTGCGCGGCCTGACCGACAGCGAAGCTCTGGGCCTCGGCGGCGGGGAAATCCACAGCCAGCAGCATCACCGAGGTATCGCGGACGGTGGCGACGGTCTGCCCGGCCTGCACTGCATCGCCTGCGGCCACAGCAAAGGAGCTGACCTCGCCGCCGATCTTCGTGCGGACGTTCCGGGCGTCGGCGGCATCATCGTAGCTGCGCTGGGCCTGAGACACCGAAAGCTGTGCGCTCTCGAGGTCGCCCTCCACATCCGAGCTGTCGATGACATAGAGGACATCGCCCTTCTGGATGCTGTCGCCCAGCTCAAAATCGGCGGTGAGCACCGTGCCGGTGACGAGGGACTTGACGGTGTAGGAATCGGCGGCGTTGATGGTGCCGCTGCCGTCGTAGACGTTCACGATGTCGCGGCGTCCCAGCTTCTCCTGCGTGTAGGCAAGGTCTGCCGACGCACTGCGGCTCTTGCGCGGCACGATGACCGCCACCAGCACCGCTGCGGCTGCGACCACCGCGATGCAGCGCTTTTTGTGGGTCTTGATAAAGTGGAACACCTTATTTTCTCCGCCGGTATTCTCCTGCGGAGAGGCGTCCTGTGTCTTCTTGTTGAAACCTAGCATGAAAAGCCTGACCTCCTGTGTTTCATGAAAAAGAAAAGTTCTTTCTGCCTGTTTTCATCCGTTCTGCGCTTTCCCCCACAGCGTCCGCCAAAAACGACCTGTCTGCGAGATACTGCCCCGGGTTAGCGGCGCAAACCATTATAATGATACCACCTAACAAAACGAGCTGCAAGAAATTTTTCCTGCACAATCTGCAACTTTTTTGAAAATTTTTCCATCATCTCTGTGTCTGGAAACTGGAACATCAGACAGAGCTTTCGGATGAAGAGTTCATCCACTCGCTCCGGCCCTTCGTGCAGCGGCTTTTGGGATACAGTCAGAAATAACCTGACGATCCGTGAGATGACGGCTCTGATGGGTGGTGACGGCACGATGGAGCAACAAACAGAAAAAGACTTCCGCTTTGAGAATGACCCTCAGGCGGAAGTCTTTTTACTTTCTGAAAAAACAAAAGAAAAAGCACCAAGCATTTCTGCCTAGTGCTCTTTGTGGTGCACCTCCAGGGACTCGAACCCTGG
>ENA-OWPP01003032-OWPP01003032.1-human-gut-metagenome-genome-assembly--contig:-NODE-3032-length-10551-cov-3.414253_pt1 | contig 10551 bp, 10 predicted proteins | sample MGYA00248265_ERZ651848 | MGnify/ENA primary metagenome ERZ651848 (study PRJEB26924, sample SAMEA4378233) | human gut metagenome | biome: human gut; feature: human-associated habitat; material: faeces... | reverse complement strand
TCTCTTTCGTGAAAGAGAATAGCCCCCTTTGCCCGCCTCCCTGCGGGTACGCGGGGATTTTCAGTTTGTCTTGACAAACAATATCAGTCATGGTATGCTGACCACAACAAAAGGCATTGAGAAAGAAGCCTTTTCTTTTCACCCGCTCAAGAGAGGGGACGGCCGGTGCAAGTCCCTGCGGAACGGAAAAGGCGGCGCTTTTGAGCCGCGCGGCGGAAATGCCGCGCCGGTCCCTCCGTTACAAGGGAACGAAGTGCCCCGCATCCAGCGGGGAATTCAGGTGGAACCACGGACAATGATTTGTTCGCCCTGAGCCTACTTTAATAGGCTCAGGGCGTTTTTTATCTCCTGAGCCAAGTACCGAAAGGAGAAATTCACCATGAAAAACACCGAAAAGACGATGGACAAGATCGTCGCGCTGTGCAAAAACCGCGGCTTTGTCTTCCCCGGCAGCGAGATCTACGGCGGCCTTGCCAACACCTGGGACTACGGCCCCCTCGGCGCCGAGCTCAAGAAGAACATCAAGAACGCCTGGTGGAAGAAGTTCGTGCAGGAAAACCCCTACAACGTCGGCCTTGACGCCGCGATCCTGATGAACCCGCAGACCTGGGTAGCAAGCGGCCATCTCGGCGGCTTCTCCGATCCACTGATGGACTGCCGCGAGTGCCACGAGCGCTTCCGCGCCGACAAGGTCATCGAGGACTGGTGCGCCGAGACCGGCTTCGAGCTTCCCAAGCCCATCGACGCCTTCTCCCAGCAGGAGATGAAGGACTTTGTCGAAGAGCACAACATCCCCTGCCCCACCTGCGGCAAGCACAACTTCACCGATATCCGTCAGTTCAACCTCATGTTCAAGACGTTCCAGGGCGTGACCGAGGACGCAAAGAACACCGTCTACCTCCGCCCCGAGACCGCGCAGGGCATCTTCGTCAACTTCAATAACGTCCAGCGCACCACGCGCAAAAAGCTCCCGTTCGGCATCGGCCAGATCGGCAAGTCCTTCCGCAACGAGATCACGCCGGGCAACTTCATCTTCCGCGTGCGCGAGTTCGAGCAGATGGAGCTCGAGTTCTTCTGCAAGCCGGGCACCGACCTTGAGTGGTTCAACTACTGGCGCACGTTCTGCCACAACTGGCTGCTCTCCATCGGCCTGAAGGACGAGAACCTGCGCCTGCGCGACCACGATCCCGAGGAGCTGTGCTTCTACTCCAAGGCAACGACGGACTTCGAGTTCCTCTTCCCGTTCGGCTGGGGCGAGCTCTGGGGCGTTGCCGACCGCACGGACTACGACCTCACGCAGCATCAGAACACCAGCGGCGTGAAGATGGTCTATCGCGAGGGCGAGGGCAAGGACATGGTCGAATACGTCCCCTACGTCATCGAGCCGTCGCTCGGCGTGGAGCGCAGCGTGCTCGCGGTCCTGTGCGACGCCTACGATGAAGAGGTCGTCGGCCAGGACAAGAAGGGCAACGACGACGTGCGCGTCGTGCTGCACTTCCACCCCGCACTCGCCCCCTTCAAGGCCGCGATCCTGCCGCTTTCCAAGAAGGACGTGCTCGCCGGTCCCGCGATGGAGCTCTACAACGAGCTTTCCAAGGAATTCATGGTCGACTACGACGAGACCGGCTCGATCGGCAAGCGCTACCGCCGCGAGGACGAGATCGGCACGCCGTACTGCATCACGTTCGACTTCGACACCGTCGGCGACGAGGCCAACGGCATCGCGGCCGACCACTGCGTCACCATCCGCGAGCGCGACAGCATGGAGCAGGTCCGTATCCCCATCGATCAGGTCAAGGACTTCCTGCGCGAAAAGTGCGCGTTCTGAGAAAAGTTTTCCACAGAATAGCAAGAAGGACAGCTCTCTTTCGAGAGCTGTCCTTTGCTCTTTATTTTTCGATCTTCCGGCTCGCCAAAAATCCGGCTTCATCCTTTATGATCTCATATTCCTCAGCCATCGAATTTTCAGACCCGACCACGCAGTAGTCGCATCTGTCGGCGTTCCCGCAGGTGCCGCGGCGGAGCAAGGTGCCGTGAAGTTGGCTCATTCCCCAGTAGTCGGAATTGCAGAAAAGCGGCAGCACCTGCATCAGATCGTGCTTTTTCGCAAATTCCGCATTTGGGCACTGCGTAAAATGGTATCGCGCGGCACGTTTTTTCTTGTCGTACGGCTCGATACATTGCAGAAGCACACCGGATGCTGCGCGTACAGCTTGCGGTCCCTTTTCCCCACTCCTTGGAAGACCTTGTCGATCAGCCATATGTCAAAGCTGCGGTTCAAGTCAAAAATCTTTCCCAGCTTTACAAATCCCGACATAAAAAGGCTCGTGACAAGCTCCTGCAATTCCTCTGCCGGCGGATGGTCCGGCAGCAGAGGGTACAGGGAGAAGATCACGATGCTGCCGTAGATCGCGAGGGCATGGCTGGTCTTTTTTCCACCGTAGTCAGGGAGCACTTTGAGGTATTCGCCATACTGGCGGCCGGTCGCCTCCCAGAGCTTTTTCCCTCCGTTTCTCCGTATCGCGCGTTCAGCCACGCTTCTATCTCCGCGCAAAATTTTGGCATATCGCGTAACTGCATGTGCTCCGCCATCAATTTTCCTCCTGCCCGATCTATTTCATTCAACGGGACTATTCTACCACACCCCTGCCTGCCGGCAAGAACCCCACAAAGCTGAAAACTTGTCCGGTTGCGTTTTTCCTGTCGAAATGATATACTTTGTTATTATGCCTTCAGAAAGGGGACGTCCCCAACATGCGTTTTTTCTCTTCTCTGGTGCGGCCTGACGAGTCGACGGGCGCGGTGATGCGCTGGGTGCACCGCATCTGGGTCTTCTTCTGGCTCACGGTGCTGGGCGCGGGCATTGGCCTTCTCTCGCTCTACCTCACGGCACATTCCTACGCAAGCATCGACGCGACGGCACTCTTGCAGTCGTATTTCAAAATTCCGCTGCTCGTAGCGATGAACCTGCTTGCGCCGATCCTGCTCGTCTACCTCGGCTTTTTTCTCTTCGCGCGGCCGTGGGCGGCGTACCTGCTCTCGGCGCTGCCGTTTTTCACGCTCGCGCTCGCGAGCTACTACAAGGTGCAGCTGCGCGGCGACCCCGTGCTCGCTACCGACCTGCGGCTCATCCGCACGGCGGGCGGCATCATGGGCAACTACACGTTCGAAATTTCCGCGCCCGTGATCGTCGTTCTTGAGGGCTTTGTGCTGATGCTCGTGCTCTCGTGCCTGATGCTCCGAAAAGAGCGCATGAGCCCGCGCTCCCGCCTTGCGGGCATCATGCTCATGCTCTCTGTCACGCTCGCGTGCTATTTTGAGCTCTACACCAGTTCATCTATCTACAAAGAGACCGCCAACAACGACCTCATTTCCCCGTGGTCGGCGGTCGAGGTCTACATCTCCCGCGGCACGACGTATCCGTTCCTACACAGCGTGCAGGACATGTTCCCCGAGCCGCCGGAGGGCTACCGCGAGAGCGAGGCCAAGCAGATCCTTGAGCAGTATGCGGACACCGACATTCCCGACGAGCAGAAGATCACGGTCGTCGGCATCATGCTCGAGGCATTCTCCGATCTGTCCGACTTCCCCCAGTTAAATGAAATCTCCGCCGTGCGGAATCTCTACGAGCCGCTGCACGAGCTCGAGAGCCGCAGCGTCTCGGGCAACCTCCTCACGAATATCTTCGCCGGCGGCACGACGAACACCGAATGGGGCTTCCTCACGGGGTACAGCCAGCACGAGGAGTTCCGCGGCCCGATCAATTCCTACGTCCGCTACTTCAAGGATCAGGGCTACGACGCGCTCTACCGTCATCCCGGCTACTCGTGGTTCTACAACCGCAGCAACGTCAACGAATACCTCGGCTTTGACGAATGCGTCTTCAACGAATCAGGCTTCGGCGACCTCATCTCCATCGAGGACGCGCTCTTCAAGTCCGACACCGTGCTCGTCGACTACCTCTTAAACGACATCGACTCGCGCACGGAGGACGATGCCCCTCTCTTCCTCTTCTCCGTCTCATACCAGAACCACGGGCCGTACAGCTCCGAGACCTACTGGGATGAGTACGTCACGCCCGCCAAGACCGGCTGGTCGATGGAAAGCTGCTGCGTCATCAACAACTACCTGGCCGGCATCCGCAGCACGATCGAGCAGATGCGCCGCCTCACGCGCGAGCTGGATGCCCGCGACGAGCCCGTCGTGCTCGTTCTCTTCGGTGACCACAAGCCGTGGATGGGCAACGGCAGCAGCGTGTATGCCGAAATGGGCGTCAATCTTGACGTGTCCACGCAGGAGGGCTTCTACAACTACTTCTCCACCCCCTACCTCATCTATGCCAACAAGGCCGCCAAGGAATCTCTCGGTCAGGACTTCCGCGGCGACGGCGGCGACATTTCCCCGTGCTTCCTGATGGACAAGCTCTTCTTCGAGTGCGGCTGGACGGGCGACGGCTTCATGCAGCTCCAGCGCGAAACGCGCGCCGTCACGCCGCTGATGCACGAGGACGGCTACCGCATGGTCGAAGGTTCCATCACGCTCGACGTGCCCCCAGACGTCGCCGAGATCTGCCGCAGGTACCTCTGCGCGCAGCATTACCGTGAACAGCACTTTGTTTCCGAGTCGTAAAGGAGAATTCCCATGAAACAGTTGAAAATCACCGCGCTTTCGCTCGTTCTTGTCCTGCTGCTCGCCGCCTGCAGCGCGAAAAACGACACCCCCGATGAACCCGCCGTCGATCCGACGCCGGAAATGCCGACCGAGCAGCCGGTGGAAAAGACGCCCGACGAGCGCATCAACGACATCATTGCAGGTATGAGCATCGAGGAAAAGGTCGGCCAACTCTTCTTCGTCCGCTGCCCCGAAACGGGCGCGGCGGAGGACGTCGAAACCTATCACCTCGGTGGACTGCTGCTCTTCGGCAGGGACTATAAGGACGCAAACGGTGACTGGCTCACGGAGGACAACTTCACCGCGGCGCTCGCGTCCTATCAGGCCGCGGCGGCCATCCCGCTTTTCATCGGCAGCGATGAAGAGGGCGGCACGGTCACGCGCGCGAGCAAAAACCCGAACCTCTTCTCCGAACCTCTCCCCTCCCCGCAGGATCTCTATGCCGCGGGCAGCCTCGACGGGCTGCTCGAACGAACGCTCAGCTACAACCAGAAGCTCAAAGCGTTCGGCGTCAACGTGAACTTCGCCCCCGTGTGCGATGTGTCGACGAATCCCGACAACTTCATCTACGCGCGCTCGTTCGGGCAGGACGCGCAGACGACCGCGGACTATATCTCAAGCGTCGTGCCCGTCTATGCGCAGTCCGGTATCGCCTGCGTCTTAAAGCACTTCCCCGGCTACGGCAACAACGCCGACACGCACACGGGCATCGCGCTCGACGCGCGCCCGTACACCACGTTTGAAAAGTCCGACCTCGTCCCCTTTGAATCCGGCATCGCCGCGGGCGCGCCGTTCGTGCTCGTGAGCCACAACATCGTCGAGTGCATGGACGGCGCGTATCCCGCGTCCCTTTCGGCGAAGGTCCACACGCTGCTGCGCGACACGCTCGGCTTCACCGGCGTCATCGTGACGGACGATCTCGCGATGGATGCCGTCAAAGCCTACGCGCAGGACGGCAGCGCCGCCGTGCTGGCCATTCAGGCGGGCAACGACATGATCGTGACCACCGACTATCAGACGCAGATCCCGCAGGTGATCGCCGCCGTCCAGTCCGGCGAGATCGCCGAAAGCGATATTGACGCGCACGTTTTCCGCGTGCTGCACGAAAAACAGGCGCTCGGCCTGATCGACTAAAGGAGAACCCCATGGAAACAAGAAAACTCTACTATGAAGATCCCTTTCAGAAGGGCTTTGCCACCACCGTCGTCTCCTGCGACGAGGTGAAGGGCGGCTACGCCGTTGTCCTCGCGGAGACGGCCTTCTACCCCGAGGGCGGTGGCCAGCCGTATGACACCGGCGTTTTGGGCGAGGCGAACGTGCTCGAGGTCCACGAGAAAAACGGCGTCATCACGCACCTTTGCGACAAGCCCTTCGAGGTGGGAAAGAGCGTCTCCGGCAAGATCGACTGGGCGCGCCGCTTCGACCACATGCAGCAGCATTCGGGCGAGCACATCTGCTCGGGCCTCATCTGCGAGCGCTTCCACTGCGACAACGTCGGCTTCCACATGGGCGCGGACGTCGTCACGATCGACTTCAACGCCGACATTTCGTGGGATGAACTTATGGAGATTGAACAGCTCGCCAACCTGTACATCTATGAGGATCACCCCATCGACATCCAGTTCTATCGCGGCGCGGAGCTCGACAAGGTCGAGTACCGCAGCAAAAAGCCGCTCGATGGCGACGTGCGCATCGTCTCCTTCCCCGGCGCGGACTGCTGCGCCTGCTGCGGCACGCACGTCGTACGTTCCGGTCAGGTGGGACTCGTCAAGTTCCTCTCCGTGCAGAAGTTCCGCGACGGCGTTCGCATTGAGCTTCTTTCCGGCAAGCGCGCGCACCGCTACCTTTCGGAGTGCTGGGCGCAGGACGTGCGTATCGCACAGGCGCTCTCCGTCAAGCCGAACGCGAGCTTTGCGGGCGTCGAGCGCGTGCTCGCTGAGCTTTCCGCGCTCAAGCAGCGCTGCGCAAAGCTCGAAGAGTCCGTCTTCGCCCAGACCGCCGCGCAGTACGAAGGCAAGGGCGACGTGCTGCTCTTCGAGGACGAAATGTCCGGCGACAGCCTGCGCAAGCTCTGCGACGCGGTCACGAACCACTGCGGCGGCCGCTGCGCGGTCTTTGCCGGCGCGGACGGCGCGTACAAGTACGCCATCGGGCACATCGGCGGAGACCTTCGTAAGCTCACGAAAAAGATGAATGCCGAGCTGAATGGCCGCGGCGGCGGCAAGCCGAATTTTGTGCAAGGCAGCGTGGCCGCTGCACGCGGGGAAATTGAAACATTTTTCGCAGAATAATTTGCAATGATTCCCGCATCAATGCGGGAGGAGTTTCCCTGCGCGTCGCAGGGGAACGGCAAAGGGGGCCATTCTCTTTCACAAAAGAGAATGGCCCCCTTTAGATCCCCCAAGAGAAAGGGATTAGATTGGCAGTCTCGGACTTGAATGACTCCTATGACTCCGGAACGGGAATGCCTGCGCGCGGCGGAGCCGCGTTTAGCGTTGCTATACGATTTGCCTCTGCTCCTACTATCCGCTGCCGCTCTGCCCATCTTGTAGAAGTACAGACTAATTTCCTTCTACCGCCAGTCTTCACAATGCGGCGAGCGCAGCAATGCCGCATTCGGCAAGCAGTCTGCCGCCAAGCAATCGTCACTCGCGCCTCACGATAGTAAGGCGCGGTTGCTGAATGTTTCGAATCGCCGTGATTCATGGCGAAGCCATGTACACCGCACCTGATTCCGCAGGCCGAGCAGCTCTTCAAGCCCCAGACCTGCAATGTCGGGGTCGAGGGGGACTCCCCTCGCCTTTCTCTGGGGGATTTAAAGGGGTATTCTCTTCGGAAAGAGAATACCCCCTTTAACTGCGCACTCCCATGCCAATGGGAGACCACCACGCGCCCTTTGGGCGCGATATCTGAGGAGGTACCATGTACCTGCACATCGGCAACAATGTTATGTTACCCGAAAAGCACATCATCGGCGTCTTTGATCTCGAGATCACGTCGCAATCGAAAAGAACGTCAGAATTTCTCCGCCGGGCGGAGGACGAAAGTCTGGTCATCGACGCCTGCGAGGACATTCCCAAGTCGTTTTTAGTGTGCGACCACCCGTATCACCCGCAGCTGGTTTATCTATCCGAGCTTTCGAGCCAAACACTGCAAAAGAGAATGGAGGAGCAGACATGAAACTCCCTGTTGCTTTGACAATGCTGACAAGTCCCTTTTCCCTTCCCCACAATGAGCGCTGGATACTGCCCATCGCGCTCGGCTTTTTCACGCTGCTGACGGTGTATTTCACGTGGCGGCTCAAAACGGACGAGGGCGACAAGTGGCTCTTTCGGAAGAAAATGAAGGTGTCGGCGCTCTTCTGGCTTGCATGCGAAGTGCTCTGGCAGTTCCACGGTGCGGATTCGACGTTTCCCATCGGGCCAATCACGGGCATTTTGTTCCTGTACCTAATGAGTCAGGCGCTGGTGTACGGTATTTACTGCGTGATTCAAAAGAAGAAAACAACAGCCGCGATGTAAGCGGCTTTCCCATCAAAATAGTGCTCGAGGCAGGGAGAAACGGGCCGGAAAGGGCTCCGACCCGGTTCTTCCTGCCTGATGACGAAAGGAGAACCCAAATGGCAGAAAATGAGATCCTGCAATCCACGGCGGTGGATGAAAACAACGACTATAACGCCTCAGAGATCCAGGTGCTCGAAGGACTGGAGGCGGTGCGCAAGCGCCCGGGCATGTACATCGGCTCGACGTCGGTGAGCGGCCTGCATCACCTCGTCTACGAAATTGTGGATAACTCCATCGACGAAGCGCTTGCGGGCTACTGCACGGAAATTCAAGTGACGATCAACGAGGGCAACACCATCACCGTTGTGGATAACGGCCGCGGCATTCCGGTCGACATTCAGGCGCAGACGGGCCGTCCCGCGCTCGAGGTCGTCTACACCGTGCTGCACGCGGGCGGCAAGTTCGGCGGCGGAGGCTACAAGGTTTCCGGCGGTCTGCACGGCGTCGGCGCGAGCGTCGTCAACGCGCTGTCTGAATGGCTGACGGTGCAGGTGCACAAAAACGGCAATATCTACGAGATGAAATTCTCCCGCGGCAAGATCATGCAGGAGATGACGATCATCGGCTCGACCGACCACACGGGCACGACCGTCACCTTCAAGCCCGACCCCGAGATGTTCGAAGAGCTGGAATACTCCTACGAAACGCTGCACACCCGCATGCGCGAGGAGGCATTTTTGAACGCGGGCCTTCGCATCACAATCGAGGATAAGCGCCTTGAGAGTGAAGAAAAGCCAGAGAGCGAGCGCCGCGACTCGATGTGCTACGAGGGCGGTATCCGAGAATTCGTCACGTGGCTCAACAAGAAGAAAGAGCCGCTGCACAATAACGTCATCTACATGAGCGGCATGAAGGGCGATTCGTTCGCAGAATTGGCGCTCCAGTATGACGACGGCTATCAGGAAAATATCCTGTCGTTCGCCAACAACGTCCACACGCCCGAAGGCGGCATGCACGAGACCGGCTTCAAGGCCGCGCTCACGCGCGTTTTGAACGCCTACGGCATTAAAAACGGCATCATCAAGGAGGGCGATAAGGTCAGCGGCGAGGACTGCCGCGAGGGCCTGACCTGCGTCATTTCCGTCAAGCTCACGAACGCGCAGTTCGAAGGTCAGACGAAGGCAAAGCTAGGAAATTCCGAGATCCGCACACTGGTCGACGGCATCGTCTCCGACCGGCTGATGCAGTTCCTTGAGGAGAACCCCGTCGTGGCACGCACGATTTTGGATAAGGCGATGACGGCCAACCGCGCGCGAGAGGCCGCGCGCAAGGCGCGCGAATCCATCCGCCGCAAGAGCGCCCTCGGCGGCGCGGCGATGCCCGACAAGCTGCGCGACTGCAACGAAAATAACCCCGAGCTCACCGAACTCTACATCGTAGAGGGCGACTCGGCAGGCGGCTCTGCCACCCAGGGACGCGACTCGCGCTTTCAGGCGATCCTGCCGCTGTGGGGCAAGATGCTGAACGTCGAAAAGGTGCGCGCCGACAAAATCTACGGCAACGACAAGCTCCAGCCCGTCATCATCGCGCTCGGCGCCGGCCTTGGCGAGGATTTCGATATCAATAAGCTCCGCTATCACAAGGTCATCATCATGGCGGATGCCGATGTCGATGGCTCGCACATCCGGACGCTGCTGTTGACGTTCTTCTTCCGCTATATGCGCCCGCTTATCGAAAACGGCTATGTCTATGCCGCGGTGCCGCCGCTTTTCAAGCTGACGCGCGGCAAGACGACGCGCCTTGCCTTCACGCCGGAGGAGCGCGATCAATACTCCGCCGAGCTGCGCGGCGATAATCCGAACGCAAAGGTCGATATTTCGCGCTTCAAAGGTCTTGGTGAAATGAACCCGCACGAGCTGTGGGAGACGACCATGGATCCCGAAAAGCGCACGCTCAAGCGCATCACGCTCGAGGACGCGGTGCTTGCCGACGAAACGTTCACGGTGCTGATGGGCGAGAAGGTCGAGCCGCGCAAGGAATTCATCGAACAGAACGCGAAATACGCGGTCAATCTGGACTTTTAAGAGAGGAGGACGAAGAAAATGGCACACAAAAACGTGGATTACAAACCCGAAGACATTCAATTCCCCAACCAAAAGATCGTGCAGAGTGAGCTCGTGCACGAGATGCAGTCCTCCTACATCGAATACGCGATGTCGGTCATCGTCGGGCGCGCGCTGCCCGATGTGCGCGACGGCTTGAAGCCTGTCCACCGCCGCATCCTGTACGCCATGTACGAAGACGGCCTGACGAGCGGCAAGGCGTTCAAAAAGTCCGCGACCTGCGTCGGCGACGTGCTGGGCCGCTATCATCCGCA
>ENA-OWPP01003030-OWPP01003030.1-human-gut-metagenome-genome-assembly--contig:-NODE-3030-length-10552-cov-18.978089_pt1 | contig 10552 bp, 13 predicted proteins | sample MGYA00248265_ERZ651848 | MGnify/ENA primary metagenome ERZ651848 (study PRJEB26924, sample SAMEA4378233) | human gut metagenome | biome: human gut; feature: human-associated habitat; material: faeces... | reverse complement strand
ATGGAGCGCCGTATTCACAGCGGCATATATTGGCGAGCGGTACCGGAACCGGAAGTTGAGAAACGCTTTAAAGAAGAAAAGGAGCCGGTACATAAGAGAGGTGAGTTATGGAAATGAAACAATCCATCTGTGACAAAGACTGCTTTCACTGCCGTTTTTCAGATTGTGTTAACCACTACGGCCCATATACTGAGGCGAAAGACATTAAAAAGGCTTTGAATGGGCAAAAGAAAAGCCGCCCTCGCGACTGGCATCACGAAGAGCGGCAAAATAAAATATCCTAATCACATATTAAACCAAAACAGGAGGTTTGTCAAATGGTTAAAATAAACAGTCTGGAAATTGAAAACGTAAAAAGGATAAAAGCAGTAAAAATTAAACCTGAAAAGAGCGGATTGACCGTAATAGGCGGCAAAAACAATCAAGGGAAAACCTCGGTACTGGACAGTATAGCCTGGGCATTGGGAGGAAACAACTTCAAACCGTCTCAGGCTGCCCGGCAAGGCTCTGTTATTCCTCCCCGGCTTCATTTAGTTATGTCCAATGGTCTGGTTGTTGAACGGAACGGCAAAAACAGCGATCTGAAGGTGATTGACCCCACCGGACAGAAAGGTGGACAGCAGCTTTTAAATGAATTTGTAGAACAGCTGGCGTTAAATCTTCCTAAATTTATGGAAGCGTCTTCTAAAGAAAAGGCCCGCGTACTTTTACATATTATCGGCGTAGAAGAAAAGCTGGCACATCTGGAGCTTCAGGAACAGGAATTATATAACCGCCGGCATGCTATCGGACAAATCGCAGACCAGAAATCTAAGTTCGCGAAAGAAATGCCATACTTCACCGACGCGCCTAAAGAGCTGATATCTGTAATGGAATTAATTCAACAGCAGCAGGAAATTCTGGCAAGAAACGGAGAGAACCAGCGCAAAAGAGAAAATCTGAAACGTCTGGAGTTCCAGGCGGAAAATCTGAAAAAGCAAATAGAAGAATTAACGGAAAAAAAGGCCGCGGTAGAATCTGATCTGGAAACCGCCCGGAAATCCGCCGAGAACCTTCACGATGAATCCACTGAGGAATTAGAGCGGAATATTAGAGATATTGAAACCATTAACCGGAAAGTGCGCTCTAATTTAGACAAGGAAAAAGCGGAAGAAGACGCTGTAAATTATCAGGAGCAATATAAAACGCTGACCGCACAGCTCGATAAAACCCGGCAGGAAAAAACAGAGCTCCTGCATAACGCAGGGCTTCCTCTTCCAGGGCTTTCCGTGGAGGACGGAGAACTCACTTATCAAGGCCAAAAATGGGATAATATGAGCGGAAGCGACCAGTTGCGCGTTGCGACGGCTATTGTACGAAGGCTGAACCCCCAATGCGGCTTTGTTCTTTTGGATAAGCTGGAACAAATGGACCTGGACACTTTAAATGAATTCGGCGAATGGCTGGAACAGGAAGGGCTTCAGGCAATCGCCACACGCGTCAGCACCGGAGGAGAATGCAGCATAATTATCGAGGACGGATATGTAAAAGGTGAAGAAACGCAAGAGGCAGACAAACCCAAATTATGGAAGGAAGGCACATTTTAATGAATATCATTCGAGGAAAAATACCGTCGGCGCAAAAGGTTGTAATTTATGGTCCTGAAGGGATCGGGAAAACTTCATTCGCAGCCTGTTTTCCTGATCCTCTGTTTATCGATACCGAAGGAGGCACAAAGCATATAGACGTCGCCCGGCTTCCCGCGCCTACAAGCTGGACAATGCTGCTGGAACAGGTGCAGGAGGTCAAAAAGGAAAACACCTCTGTTTGTAAAACTCTGGTTCTTGATACCGCGGACTGGGCGGAGCAACTTTGCATAAAGCACATTTGCAATAAATATAAAAAATCCGGGATTGAGGATTTTGGATATGGAAAGGGCTACATTTATTTAAAAGAAGAATTCGGCCGCCTGTTAAATCTTTTGGGAGACGTAATAGAGCGAGGGGTAAACGTAGTGGTGACTGCCCACGCAAAAATGCGGAAATTTGAACAGCCTGACGAGATGGGTGCATATGACCGGTGGGAAATGAAGTTAGATAAAAATGTAGCGCCACTGGTAAAGGAATGGGCGGATATGCTTCTTTTTGCCAATTACAAGGTGTTTACCGTAAAAAACGAGCAAACCGAGAAGAACAAGGCGCAGGGCGGAAAACGGGTTTTATACACAGCTCACCACCCGTGCTGGGACGCGAAAAACCGCCATGGACTTCCTGATGAAATTCCGTTGGATTACAATCATATCGCGCCGTTCCTTAATGAATTTGGCTCCGCTGAGGCGCTTCCCAACGCAAACACAGCCGCTGGTCAAGAGTATGAAAGCGTTTCCGTACCGGCACAAGAAAAACCAATTACCGCGGAAGATGATCTATCCTTTGACGATATCATTGACAACGCGCGTGAGGATATTCCGGAGGGAATCCCAAGAGCGTTGTATGATCTTATGCGGAATAAGGAAGTAGCTCCCATTGAGATCCAGCAGGTAGTATCGCAAAAGGGACACTTTCCAAGAGATATGCCGATCCGGGATTATCCAGAAGAATATATCCAGGGAGTTTTAATCGCGGCGTGGCCGCAGGTATGGAGCGCAATCGAAAAAAACAGAAAAGAAAATCTGCCGTTTTAAGGAGGTACTTTATTCATGAGTGAGACAAATACAGAAGGACGCGCAATCGGCTGGGATGACGAAATTGAGAACGACGGATCTCAATGGATCCTTTTGCCGGAAGGTGATTACCGTTTCCAGGTAGAATCATTTGAACGAGCGCATCACCCGGGATCCGGGAAATTGCCGTCATGCCCCAAAGCAGTTTTACATATCCGAATCGACGCGCCGGAGGGTAACTGTACCATTACGCACAACCTATTTTTGTTTACCACCATGGAGTGGAAGCTTAGCGAGTTTTTCCGTTCTATCGGCCAAAAGCAGCATGGAGAAAAACTGAGAATGAACTGGAGCGCAGTTCCAGGGGCCACCGGCCAATGTAAAATAGGAATTCATAAATTCACAAAAAAGGACGGAACAGAGGGAGAATCTAATGAGATCGTAAAATTTTACGATCCGGGCGAGGCCGACGCAACAGTTAGAAATCCACAGAAGATCAATAATTCTTCTCAAACCACCTGGGAGCCGGGGGCGTTTTAAATGGAATTAAGACCATATCAGCAGGAAGCTCGGCAAGCCGTAACGGAAAAATGGAATAATGGGGACAAGCGCACGCTTTTGGTCCTGCCCACCGGCTGCGGAAAAACTATTGTATTCGCCAAAATATCAGAGGACTGCGTTCGCAACGGAGACAGAGTGCTGATTCTGGCTCATAGGGGAGAACTGCTTGACCAAGCTGCGGAAAAAATAAAAAAATCCACAGGACTTGGCTGTTCTGTGGAAAAGGCGGAAGAAAGCTGCTTGGGGAGCTGGTTCCGGATTACTGTCGGATCTGTGCAAACCTTAATGAGGCAGTCAAGGTTAGAGCGGTTCAGCCCTGATTATTTCAATACCATTATCATTGACGAAGCACATCATTCCATTTCTGAAAGCTATCAGCGAATTCTCCAGTACTTTTCAGAAGCAAAGGTTTTAGGCGTTACCGCAACGCCAGATCGCGGGGATATGAAAAACCTGGGAAGTGTTTTTGAATCCCTGGCCTATGAATACAGCCTGCCTCAAGCGATCCGTGATGGATATCTTTCACCGATTAAGGCCTTGACAGTTCCGCTGCAAATGGATTTAACCGGCGTAGGAATCCAGTCAGGAGATTTTAAGGCGGGTGATTTAGGGACCGCGCTGGATCCCTATTTGGAGCAGATCGCCGTTGAAATGGAAAAAGTCTGCAAAGACCGTAAAACCGTTGTTTTCCTGCCGCTTGTAAAAACATCGCAAAAGTTCCGGGATATTTTAAACGCCCATGGATTTCGGGCCGCTGAGGTCAATGGGGAAAGCCGGGATCGCAATGAAATTCTGAAACAGTTTGACGCTGGAAAGTATAACGTACTGTGCAATTCCATGCTGCTGACAGAAGGCTGGGATTGTCCAAGCGTTGACTGTATTGTAGTGCTGAGACCCACAAAGGTCCGCAGTCTGTACAGCCAGATGGTAGGACGCGGAACACGCCTGTCCCCAGGGAAAGACCATCTGCTGCTCCTGGATTTTTTATGGCATACCGAACGGCATGAGCTTTGCCACCCCGCCAATCTGATTTGCGAAAATCCGGAAGTGGCTCAAAAAATGACGGAAAATTTGGAAGCTGCAGCCTGTCCCATAGATATTGAGGAAGCGGAAAAGCAGGCGAGTGAAGATGTAGTTTCTCAGAGAGAAGAGGCTTTGGCAAAGCAGCTTTCGGAAATGAAACACCGTAAGCGCAAACTGGTGGATCCTCTTCAATTTGAAATGAGTATCCAGGCTGAAGATTTGTCCGGATATGTTCCTTCCTTCGGCTGGGAAATGGCGCCTCCAACCGATAAGCAAAAAATCACTTTAGAAAAGCTCGGAATTTTTCCTGATGAAATTGACAATGCCGGCAAGGCTGCCAAGCTGTTAGACCGGCTTACAAAGCGCAGAGAAGCCGGTTTGACAACGCCGAAGCAGATTCGTTTCCTGGAATCACGTGGCTTTCAGCATGTAGGCACCTGGCAGTTTGACGCGGCAAAAAGACTGATTGACAGAATTGCCGCGAACGGTTGGAGAGTTCCATATGATATTATACCGCAGGAATATAAAGGGGCGTAATCATGAAAAATCAATATCATACCGACCTTCTAAAAATTTTAGACGTGATCGATCCCGCGGCTTTATCCTATCAGGAATGGATCAATGTAGGCATGGGCCTAAAGGAATCCGGATTCACTTTTCAGGATTGGGACAATTGGTCTCAGAAAGATCCCGCACGGTATCACCGCGGGGAATGTGAAAAAAAGTGGAACACCTTTGCCGGAAGCGGAACCCCCATAACGGGAGGCACTATTGTTCAGATGGCTATGGAAAGCGGCTGGACGCCGGCAGGCACAGGACATGAATTAAACTGGGATGATGAAATTGAAAACGACGGTCTGACGATTATTGATAAGGACTGGGTAGAGGGACGGGAGGTATTGGAGCCGGAAGGCTGGGATCCCGCCAAACAGCTGATCACTTATCTGGAAACGCTGTTTGAAAGCACGGAAAACGTTGGATATGTTACGGAAAGCTGGGAGAACGACGAAGGAAAGCGCGTGCCCGCTAAGGGATGCTGGGACCGCACCGCCGGAGAACTGATTCAGGCCCTGGGAAAATGCCGGGGAGATATCGGCGCGGTACTGGGAGACTATCATCCGGAGGCTGGAGCCTGGATCCGGTTCAATCCGTTGGACGGCCAGGGAATCCGCAACGCAAACGTTACAGATTTCCGTTACGCGCTGGTGGAATCTGATTCCATGGAAATTGAAAAGCAGAACGCTATTATCCGTGAACTGGAGCTGCCTGTGGCATGTCTGGTCCACAGCGGAAAAAAGAGCCTTCACGCAATTGTGAAAATTGAGGCCGGGAGCTATGACGAATACCGCAGACGAGTGGACTATTTATATAATGTATGCCGAAAAAACGGCTTGGACGTTGACCAGCAAAACCGCAACCCTTCCCGGCTTTCCCGAATGCCGGGCGCTGTCAGAAATGGGCATAAACAATTTTTGATAGATACCAATCTTGGCAAGAGCAGCTGGGCAGAATGGCAGGAATGGATAGAAAGCGTTAATGACGATCTTCCAAATCCGGAAAGCATGCGGGAGGTTTGGGACGACCTCCCGGAGCTTGCTCCTCCGCTGATCAGCGGGGTTTTGCGACAGGGACACAAAATGCTGCTCGCGGGTCCGTCTAAGGCCGGAAAATCCTATGCTTTGATTGAGCTCTGCTGCGCGATTGCGGAAGGAAGACCATGGCTCGGCTTTCCCTGCGCCCAGGGCCGTGTATTATACGTCAATTTGGAGCTTGACCGGGCTTCCTGCTTACATCGCTTCAAGGACGTATATACAACGTTGAATTGGGCGCCCAACGGCCTAAAGAATATTGACGTTTGGAATTTGCGGGGACGTTCTATCCCTATGGATAAGCTGGCGCCAAAGCTGATTCGCCGGGCGTCTAAAAAGAAATATATCGCCGTCGTTATCGATCCTATTTACAAAGTAATCACCGGAGATGAAAACAGCGCGGATCAAATGGCCCACTTTTGTAACCAATTTGACAAGGTTTGTACGGAATTAGGCTGTTCTGTTATTTACTGCCATCATCACAGTAAGGGAAGCCAGGGAAGCAAGCGCAGCATGGACAGAGCCAGCGGCTCCGGCGTATTTGCCAGGGATCCTGACGCACTTTTGGACCTGATTGAACTAGAGATTACCCAGCCGCTGCTGCAGCAGGAGAAAAACAACGCCGCGTGCGAATTGTGCAGATCGGAAATCTCGCGGCTGAGAATGCTGAGCGAAGTTTCTCCGGACGATTTATGCACTGAAAAAAAGGCCGTAGAGGCGTGTAAAGGCTTGCTGCGGGCCGATGAATATGAAGCGCTTAATCTACGGATTTCTAAAGCGAAAAAGGCCGTGGAAGCCCGTACAGCCTGGCGCGTAGAAGGGACGCTGAGAGAGTTTCCGAAGTTCCCTCCAATTAACCTATGGTTTGATTATCCGATCCACCGGAATGATGAAACAGGCGTTTTGAGTGACATTCAGCCGGAATCGGAAACGCCTCCATGGAAAAAGAATTTTTCAAAAAAACGGCCTCAGCAGGACAGAAAAAAAGATCGTGATCACTCGTTGGAAACCGCTTTCTCAGCATGCGGGATTAATGATAAAGTCACTGTGCAGGACATGGCGGAATACTTGGGGGTAACTGAAAAAACAGTGCGGAATCGCCTAAAAGAGCACGGCGGATTTTGGGTAGATGGCGGTCAGGTAGGTAAAAAATGAGGGAAAATATCGGAGGGAAAATTTTCCCTTTTCTCTTTCCTATATGGAAAATATCGAAGGGAAAAATTTCCTTTCCCTCTTTCCTATATGGAAAATATCGAAGATTTTCCCTTTCCCAAAAGAGGGAAAAAGTCGATAATTTTCCTTCCGGGGGAAAAGACGGAAAAAATCGATAATCACCGAGTTTTTCCCGAGGGAAGAAAAAGTATATATACTACGTATATATAAATTTTCCTTTCCCTTACGGTCAAGGGGGAAAGGAAGGCGGCTGAAAGCTGAGCCGCCGTCCTTCCTTCCCCTTTCCTTGACAAAGGAAATTTTTTCAAAAAGTTCTTAATTTTACACTTTAAAGTGGTAAATTGATATGAAGCTTGAATTTTTTCTTTCCATGCGAAGGCCTCCGACAGTAACACATCAGGAAAAACGAATTCACGTGGTACATGGAAAACCAGTTTATTATGAACCGCCTGAATTAAAACAAGCTAGGGCGGATTTGACAGACCGCTTGTTTAAATTTAAACCGGAACACCCGTTTACCGCGGGAGTTCGCCTGGTTACCCGGTGGCTTTTTCCGCCCGGACGTCATGTTCCAGGCTCCTACCGCACTACAAAGCCGGATACTGATAATCTGCAAAAGCTTTTGAAGGATTGTATGACGGCTGCGGGCTTTTGGAAGGACGACGCTTTAGTAGCGTCTGAATTATGCGAAAAATTTTGGGCGGAAGATAACCGGCATACAGGAATCTATATTCGAGTGGAGCAATTAGTATGAAACGCAGAAAAGAACAAATTCCAAAGGATCCGCCCGAAGACAGCCCATGTGCGCGGGCAAAAGTATTAAACGCAATCGCGCAAAATATTCCTCTTAAAATATCGTCTTTACCCCAAAATGAGCGCAGATATGTACAAGGCGTTCATAAAGTATTAATTCGATATTGGCATTTTCAAATTTCAAAAGAACAGGCCCAGGCGGAACAGCGTTTATGGCAAATATCCTGCTTGCAAGAGACTCATTGAGATTTTGGACGGGAGGAATTTAAGTGAAGGCCAGGATTCCTAATTCAGCCAAGCTTACAAAAAAAACAATTACAAGCCGCTGAAAGTTATTCCCGGCAGGTAGTAAAAGCGGATCAGGAAAGGCTTCTGCGCCAGTACTTTAAATTGATGTGCTATGTGCTGAACCGTAACTTCGGCTTTGGTTCGAAGCGATGCCTAGCGGTAATCAATGGAATCAGCAGGCTTTCCGCCGAACACGATCAAGACGAAATCTTTTGGGAACATTTAGACCGGGTGATCGTTGATGAAATGAAGCTCGATTTTGAAAGAGATTAACCCCGCCGCAAACAGGCGGGAGAAAGGAATTTTGAAAATGTATATTACTTACGAATTATTGAAAGAAAAAGGCGCGTGTTCTGATGGTTTGAATTGGTTTAAACAAAATTTCCCGGAAGGTTGTGAACTTAACGAAGAAACCATTGCAAGGGTGAAAAAATGCGATACCAGTTTTGTGTGGTGGTTTTATAACAATATCCAGCAGGATAAAAGATTATATAAGCTTTGCGGCGTGAACGGGTCTAACGGCGTGAGCTGGTCTGACGGCGTGAGCTGGTCTAACGGCGTGAACGGGTCTAACGGCGTGAACGGGTCTAACGGCGTGAGCTGGTCTGACGGCGTGAGCTGGTCTGACGGCGTGAGCTGGTCTAACGGCGTGAACTGGTCTGACGGCGTGAACAGGTCTTTCGGCGTGAGCTGGTCTGACGGCGTGAACAGGTCTTTCGGCGTGAACAGGTCTTTCGGAATATTAAATTCATATGGGGTAGACCGCGCTTTATTTTTAGCAAACAAAAAAAGAGTATATCTGATATTTGGAAAAGAGGTTTCAGAGGGCAGATTCCTTGAGGTAGAAAATAATTTATATGAAAAGCTGGGGAGCTGGAGGCCGACATTCAACAACATAAAAGCCCTATATCTTAAAAACGGTTCAGATTGGAAGCTTACGCCTATCAAAAACGCAAAAGAAATTGCACGGCAAGAGGCGTGGAAGGATATGCCAATAGAAGCAGTCGAATATGTCGCTTCTCTGTCTGAATTTGATGCGGATATGTTTTTTGAAATCACATGTATTGACTTGAGATAACCCCGCCGCAAACAGGCGGGAACGGAGGACAAAAGAAATGATCATAAAAACTTACGACCAGCTTTTCGATGCAGAGGATAAGGAGGCAAACCATGACTGATTATATAGAAAGGGATTCAGCATTAAGGATAATAATACAAAAACAGAAAGAATTATGCCCGCTTGGAACATATGGCAAAAAATATGTAGATGGCTATGACCGTGAAAAATTTGACGACTGGCAAGAGATTATCGATGGAATAGAATCGGTTCCCGCCGCCGACGTTGAAGAGGTGAAGCATGGGAAGTGGGTAAAGTCTTCTGTAATTAAGTGTTCAGTATGTGGTTCATGCACGGATATCCAATCAGATGAAGCATATGAAAAATTTATAGAATCTTATTGCTACTGCCCTGTATGTGGATCAAAACTTGACTTGGAGGACTAAGCTATGACAAGGGAAAAAGCGATTGAAGTTCTTGAAAATGGTGCATGGTGGGATTTGCTTATCCCTATAACAACCATTGAAGGCAGGAAGTCAGATATCGAATTGCATGAAGCTCTTGATATTGCTATTGCCGCTCTATACCCCGTTAGTCGGGAACAGGTTGAGAAAGTGTGGAAAGGCTGTTCTTGGTGCAACAACGAAGGAAAAAAGCCAGAAAATTGGGAGTGCTCTCTTTTAGACGACTGTGGTTTTTCGGTTGTTGTTGGAGACGAAGTAGTTTGGACAAATGCTGAGTTTTGCCCAGTGTGCGGAAAACCGTTAACGGATAATGCTGCGGATACACTTATAAAGAGATTGGAGGCGCTGAAAGATGAAGAGACTGATTGATTTAGACGAACTCTTGCAATATCCACTCAGACGCGGGAGCGAACATTACGATGAGAAAAATGCTGACCCTCATTTCCTATTCGGTGTGGAATCCGTTCTGGAGTATGCACAGACATTGCCCACCCTAACCAAGCCAAATGAGCCGCTAACAATGAAAGAGCTCCGAGAAATGAATGGTCAGCCGGTATGGCTGGCTGAGGAAAAAGTTTGGGCACTTTTGCAGGTGTGGGACAATGACAACATCGATGCAGTTTTTTCAATGCCGATAGGGTGCTTTCACGCGAAGTCTATAATCGGCACAAAAATTTACCGCCACCCGCTTCCAGAACCGCCTGAGGAGGAATGAGATATGGCACAATTTTATAAAATGACTTTATACGTTTGTGATTTAGAAGATGATTTGTCTTTAAAAGAAATTAAAACGTTAATTGACGAACGTGCGTTATCCGGCGTGTCGGTTAATGCTATTTGTCGGTTTTCAAATGAACAGACGGGAAAACAAATTGCATGGCATGATGATGTTGATATTAATAAACTGGATTGCCCTATATCCGCTTGGGAAAAGTATTTCGATTCAGAAACCACCTGAGGAGGATTAGTTATGTATAAGGAATTAGTTGAGAGACTGCAAAAA
>ENA-OWPP01003028-OWPP01003028.1-human-gut-metagenome-genome-assembly--contig:-NODE-3028-length-10556-cov-4.258166_pt1 | contig 10556 bp, 8 predicted proteins | sample MGYA00248265_ERZ651848 | MGnify/ENA primary metagenome ERZ651848 (study PRJEB26924, sample SAMEA4378233) | human gut metagenome | biome: human gut; feature: human-associated habitat; material: faeces... | reverse complement strand
AACTGGGTAAAGCGGTCCATCCGCTTGGCCTCTTTTTTATCCAGAGCCACGGTGGGATCGAAGTTCTTTACCTCAGCGGCCAGAGAGACCTTCTGATTGCTGTGATCGTACAGAGTGATAGGGGCAATGCCGCACACGCCGTCCTTGACGGCCTGCCAGCTCTCAGGAGCGGTGTTGCCCAGAGGGGTGACCGCCCCGATGCCGGTGATAACAACGCGTCTTTTTTCCATAGTTAGCATCCTTTCTGCGGTCAAACCGCCATGCCGCCGTCTACACACAGCACCTGGCCGGTGATGTAGGCGGCCTCGTCGGAGGCGAAGAAGGCCACCGCGTGGGCCACGTCCTCGGGCTGGCCCAGCTTGGCCATGGGGATGGTGGCGAGCATGGCCTCTTTGGCCTGCTCAGACAGTACGGCGGTCATATCGGTGTCGATAAAGCCGGGGGCCACGGCGTTAACGGTGATGTTCCGTCCCGCCAGCTCTTTTGCGAGGGATTTCGTCATGCCGATGACGCCCGCCTTGCTGGCGGCGTAGTTCACCTGACCGGCGTTGCCCCGCAGTCCTACCACGCTGGAGAGATTGACAATGCGGCCATAGCGCTGCCTTACCATCTGGCGGGCCACAGCCTTCATGCAGAGGAACGCGCCCTTGAGATTGGCGGCGATGACGGCGTCGAAATCCTCCGGCTTCATCATCATGAGCAGGCCGTCCCTTGTGATGCCTGCGTTGTTCACCAGAATGTCGATGCGGCCAAAGGTTTTGAGGGCGGCGTCCATCAGGGCCTTCACCTCGTCCTCTTTCGACACGTCGCACCGGATGGCCACGGCCTTGGCTCCAAGGGACTCGCAGGCGGCAACGGTCTCATTGGCCGCCGCTTCGTTGCCCGCGTAGCAGAGCACCACATTGGCTCCGCCCCGGGCCAGTTCCAGACAGATCGCACGGCCCAGCCCCCGGCTGCCGCCGGTGACCACGGCGGTCTTTCCAGCAAAATTCATCATGCCTTCTCCTTTATCAGTTGTTCCAGCGTGTCGGGCAGGTTCTCCACATCCGCTGCGGTCTCCACCGCGCAGACCGGTATGCCGGGAACGGTCTTTTTCACAAAACCGCTGAGGGCTTTGCCCGGGCCGATCTCCACGATGGCGTCCACGCCCATGTCGGCCATCTTCCGGATGGAGTCCTCCATGAACACGCTGCTCTGCACCTGCTTCACCAACAGCTCCTGGATGGGGGTGCTGTCATCCTTCACATCCCCCAGGCAGTTGAAGATCACGGGGATCTGGGGATCCGCAAACGCCACGCCCTGGAAGTATTCCCGCAGGGCATTCCCGGCAGGGGCCATCAGGGGGGTGTGGAAGGGGCCGCTGACCTTCAGGGGCAGGCACCGGCGGGCGCCCTTCTCCTTGGCAATGGCGGCGGCCTTCTCCACAGCGGCCTTCTCACCGCCGATGACCAGCTGGCCGGGACAGTTGTAGTTGGCGATTACCACGCACCCCAGGTCAGAGGCCGCGTCGCAGGCATCCTGCAGGGGGCTGCGGTCCAGATTCAGGACGGCCATCATGGCGCTCTCCCGGCCGGCAGCCGCCTCCTCCATGGCCTTGCCCCGGAAAGCCACCAGACGGATAGCTGTGGCGGCGTCGAACACACCGGCGGCGTGAAGGGCGGAGTACTCACCCAGGGAGAGGCCCGCCGCCACAGCGGGGGTGATGCCCTTCTCCCGCAGCACCGCCGTCATACCGGCGGCAAAGGCCACCATGCAGGGCTGGGTGTAGCGGGTCTGGTTGATGATGCCGTCCGGGTCCTCAAAGGTGACCTTCTTCAGGTCAAAATCCACTTCCGCATGGTCGTAAACAGCCCGGAAAGCGGAAAACGCCTCGTACAGATCGGCGCCCATGCCGGCATGCTGGCTGCCCTGACCGGCGTACAAAAAGCCCAGTTTCATTCTGCGTCGCTCCATTCTGCGGCGGTGGCCTTCGCCCGTGCGATACCGCTCTCATACAGATCACGGAAAATCTCGGCCACGGGCCGGATCTCGTGGAGCATACCAGCCACCTGGCCGCTCATGACGCTACCCATTTCCACATCGCCCTCCAGCACGGCCCGGCGCAGGCCGCCCAGGGTGACCTTCTCCAGCTCCTCCAGAGAGGCGCCGCGCTTCTCCAGGGCCAGATACTCCCGGGCCATCTTGTTCTTCAGGATTCGGACCGGGCCGCCGATGGAGCGGCCGGTGACCACCGTATCACTGTCCTTGGCCTTCAGCACAGCCTGCTTGTAATTGGGGTGGATGGGGCACTCCTCGCTGGCAAGCAAACAGGTGCCCACCTGGATGCCGCAGGCACCCAGGGCAAAGGCCGCAGCCGCCTGACGGCCGTCCGCGATGCCGCCGGCCGCCACCACGGGAACGCTTACCGCATCGATGACCTGGGGCACCAGGGCCATGGTGGTCATCTCGCCCACGTGGCCGCCGGACTCCGTGCCCTCGGCGATGATGGCGTCCACGCCATAGCGATCCAGCCGCTTGGCCAGAACCGCCGCCGCCACTACGGGCATCACCTTGATGCCCTTTTCCTTCCAGGCGGGAATGTACTTGCCGGGATTGCCGGCGCCGGTGGTGACCACTTTCACGCCCTCTTCCAGAATGATCTGGGCGATGTCGTCGGCATAGGGGCTCATCAGCATCAGATTGACGCCGAAGGGCTTGTCCGTCAGCTCCTTGGCCCGGCGGATCTCCTGGCGGAGACGGTCGCCGTCCCAGCCGCCGGTGGCGATCATGCCCAGGGCCCCGGCGTTGGAGCAGGCGGCGGCGAACTCGCCGGTGGCGATGTTGGCCATACCGCCCTGGATAAAGGGGTACTTGGTTCCCAGGATTTCATTGAGCTTTTTCATAAAAATCTCCCATTCGCCGCTGTGCGCGGCCTAAATAAAGCTGAAGTTTTCGCCGGTAACAGGCTTGCGTCCAGAGCGCCTGCTTGACGTGCAGGGAGTCAGGCGAACTCCACCAGGGCGCCGCCCCAGGTGAGGCCGCCGCCGAAGCCCACCACCAGGACCCGGGAGCCGGGCCCCACCTTTCCCAGGTCATGGAGCTCACTGATGACCAGGGGGATGCTGGCGGCGGAGGTGTTGCCGTATTTCTGGATGTTCTTGTAGTACTTCTCCGGGGGGATGTGGTACTTTTTGGCTGCCAGGTCGATGATCCGGGCGTTGGCCTGGTGGAAGACGAAGAAGTCCACGTCCTCAATGGCCATGACGGCCTTTTCCAGCACCTGGTCGATGCAGTAGGGCACTGCCTTAACGGCGAACTTGAAGGTGGGCTGGCCGTGCATGAAGATGCGGGCCGGCGCCGGCTTCTCCGCGCCGGTGACGCCCAGCATGTCCGGGTCGCCGTGGCAGCCCAGAACGGCGTGGATGGAGGGATAGTCCTCCCGCCACTCCACCACCACAGCGCCGGCGCCGTCTCCGAAGAGGACGCAGGTGCCCCGGTCCTCCCAGTTGATGAACCGGGAGAGCATCTCTGCGCCGATCACCAGGCCGTACTTCCGGGGGGCCTGGGCCAGCAGGCACTCCATGGTGTGGATGGCGAACAGGAAGCCGCTGCATGCGGCATTCAGGTCAAAGCACACCGCGTCGTGGGGCAGCCCCAGCCCCCGCTGCACCATGCAGGCGGCAGAGGGGGACAGGTAGTCGGAGGAGAAAGTGGCCACCACGCAGGCGCCGATGTCCTCCGGGGAAATCCCGGCGTTTTCCAGCGCCTGCCGGGCGGCGCCCACGCACATATCCGTGTGGGTCTCCGTGGTGCAGTGGTGGCGGGTCTGGATGCCGGTGCGGGTGGTGATCCACTCGTCGCTGGTATCCACGATTTTTGCCAGGTCGTCGTTGGTGACGATTTTCGCAGGGGCGAACCGGCCGGTGCCTCTGATTTTGATTCCGCTCATGCTTCCTCCTTCTGGGGTGCTGCGCCCATGCGTCTGAATTTTTGATACCGGCCTGCGGCCAGAGCGGCTCCGCTCTCTTTGGAGAGCTCCGCCAGGCAGCGGCTCAGAGCCCGATCCACCTGCCGCATGTGGGCGGCAGGTTCATTCAGATGGAGGACGAGATTTCCTCATTGTGCGCCGTGTGCGCGGCGTCGGTGGCTGGGGACAAGGCCATGACCGCGACCAGCGGCCCCGGTTTTTCGCTCATGCAGGAGGCCCTTGGTTACGCGATCATGGGGGAAATCCCCTGCGTGGTGACCAGCGTGCAGCGCGGCGGGCCGTCCACGGGCCTGCCCACGAAGGTGGCGCAGGGCGACGTGAATCAGGCCCGGTGGGGGGTGCACGGCGACCATGCGATCATCGTGCTGACCGCCTCTTCGGTGCAGGACGTCTTTGCCATGACGGTGGAAGGCTTCAATATGGCGGAAACCTACCGCACCCCGGTGATCCTGCTGTTCGACGAGGTGGTGGGCCACATGCGCGAGCGTCTTGATATGCCGGAACCCGGCGAACTGCCCGTGGTGGAGCGGCTCCGTACCTCGGTGAAGGCCGGGGTCAACTATTACCCCTACCTGCCCCGTGAGGACGGCCGGCTCCCCATGTCCGACTTCGGCGGGGTGCACCGCTACAATGTGACCGGCCTCTACCATGACATCTGGGGTTTTCCCACGGAACAGCCCGAGACCGTCAACAAGCTCCTTTATCACCTTGTGGACAAGATCGAGGCCAAGGCCGCCGAAATCGCCCGCTGGAAGGAATACTTCCTCGACGATGCGCAGCAGGTGTTCGTTTCTTACGGTAGCGCGGCCCGCAGTGCCCTGCACCTTGTGCATACGCTGCGCGGGAAGGGCATCCGGGCGGGCCTGCTGGAATTGCAGACCCTCTGGCCGTTCCCGGCGGAACTCGTGCGCGACCGCACCGAGGGGGCGCGCAACGTCTACGTGGTGGAAATGAACATGGGGCACATCATGGCTCAGGTCAGGCAGGCGGCCTGGAAGCCGGATAGGGTGTTCCTCGTCAACCGGGTGGACGGGCAGCTCATCACGCCCACCGACATCGGCAAGGTCATGCGCGTGATCGAAGGAAGGGGGTTCTGATATGGCCATCCGCTCGTTGATCCGGGAACGTTTCTTTCCGCACCTGTGGTGCCCCGGCTGCGGCCACGGGCACGTGCTCAACGCCATGCTGCACAGCGTGGACGATCTGGGCTATGATCCCTCGTCCCTCGTCATGGTGTCCGGCATCGGCTGTTCGGCCCGCATAGCGGGGTACGTGGACTTCCACACCATGCACACGCTGCACGGAAGGGCCCTGGCCTTCGCCACGGGCATCAAGATGTCGCGGCCCGACCTGCACGTCATCGTACCGATGGGCGACGGCGACGCGCTGGCCATCGGGGGCAACCATTTCATCCACGCGGCGCGGCGCAATATCAAGCTCACCGCGATCGTCATGAACAACCGCATCTACGGCATGACCGGAGGGCAGTACTCGCCGCTCTCCGGGATCGGGGTGTCCGCGACGACGGCGCCCTACGGCAACATCGACCGCGAGTTCGACACCGTGCGGCTCGCCCTCGGCGCGGGGGCGACCTTCGTGGCGCGGACGACCACCTACCACATGCGCGAGATGATCTCGATCTTCAAGAAGGCGCTCCAGCATGAGGGTTTCGCTGTCGTGGAGGTGCTGAGCCAGTGCCCCACGTACTTCGGGCGCAAGAACAAGCTCGGCGACGCCGTACGGATGATGGAGCGGTACCGCGACCATACGGCTCCGGTGGGCTCCCCGAAGCTGGCGGAAAACCCCACGCTGGTACCGCGCGGCATTTTTACGGATGAGGATCAGCCCGAATACTGCGCCCGCTACGCCTCGATCATCGCCAGCCAGCATCAGGAGTGAGTCATGGAAAACGCGTATGCAGTCTCCCGTTTCCTGTTGTCCGGTTCCGGCGGCCAGGGCGTGATCACCATGGCGATCCTGCTGGCCGAAGCCGCTGTGAAATATGAAGGCCTCGTTGCCGTGCAATCACAATCCTACGGGCCTGAAGCGCGCGGCGGGGCCACGCGTTCGGACGTGATCCTGTCGCACAAGGCTATCTATTACCCCAAGGTGGAGCAGCCGAACATCCTCGTAGCGCTCACCGATGCGGCCTGCGTCAAGTACCTGCCGCTGATCCGCCCCGGCGGGCTGTGCATCTATGATACCGAGCTCGTGCATCCGGGCCGCAAGGTGGAGGCGCAGTTCAAGGGCCTGCCGCTCTGGGGCGCGGTCAGGGAACGCCTCGGTTCGGCGGTTTCGTACAACGTGGCCGTGCTCGGAGCTCTCGTGACGCTGACCGGAGCGGTACGCATCGGCTCGATCGAGATGGTGCTGGCGGAACGTTTCCCGGCGGCACACCACGAGGGCAATTTGCGGGCCCTGCATCTTGGCGTCGAGCTTGCGGAACCGTTGCTCGACTGACGCCGGGCCAGCACGGAGGCGTTCCCCCCTGGCGCCTCCCGCCCCTTCCGCACGGGCCCGGCGGGCGGAAGGGGCACCTCCCCGCCCAGCGCGGCGGAGGCATCCGCCGGTTCTCCGCAGGGCGGGGCCGCGGAGGGCAAGGCAGCCCATACGTACAGGGAAAGGCGATGGCGAAACAAGGCTCTCCATACCATAACAGGGGGCATTTCCATGCATATCCACGAATATCAGGCGAAAAGGCTCTTAAGCGCATACGGGGTACCCACGCCGGAGGGACGGCTTGCCGCCACGCCCGGAGAAGCTGAGCAGGCCGCACGGGATCTGCCCGGCCCGGTGTGGGTGGTCAAAGCGCAGATCCATGCCGGGGGCAGGGGCAAGGCTGGCGGCGTGAAGGTGTGCCGCAGCCCGGAAGAGGCACGTGAGGCCGCCGCGTCCCTGCTCGGCGCACGGCTGGTGACGCCCCAGACCGGGCCGGACGGCGAGCGCGTCAATGCCGTGTGGATCGAGCAGGGCACGGCGAGCGCGCGGGAGTGCTATCTGGCGGTAGCTCTTGACAGGGCATCCCAGTGCCTGACCGTCATGGCTTCGCCGGGCGGCGGCATGGACATCGAGGCTGTGGCGGCCTCCTCGCCGGAGCGGGTCTTTACGGCCCGGCTGGACGGAGGCCACTACCTGTGGCCTTTTCAGGCCCGGAACCTGCTGGAGGGCTGGGGGCTGGAGTCCGGCCCGGCGCGGGAACTGGCCTCTCTGGTGCGGAGGCTGGCGGCCCTTGCCGCCGAAAAGGATATGACCCAGCTTGAGATCAACCCGCTGGCCCTGAGCGAAGGGGGCGGATTTGTGGCGTTGGACGCCAAGATGAACTTTGACGACAGCGCGCTGAAACGGCATCCCGATATCGCGGCCCTCAGGGATACGGAGGAGGGCGATCCGCTGGAGCGCGCCGCCGCCGAAAAGGGGCTCACCTATGTTCGGCTGGGCGGTTCCATCGGTACGCTGGTGAACGGGGCCGGGCTTGCGATGGCCACGATGGACGCCATCAAGCAGGCTGGGGCCGAGCCTGCCAACTTCCTTGACGCCGGGGGCGGGGCCAGCGAGGAGACCGTCGCCGCCGGGTTTTCGATCATGCTTTCCGACCCGCATGTCCGGGGCATCCTTATCAATATTTTCGGGGGTATCCTGCGTTGCGACATCGTGGCGCACGGCATCGTGAACGCGGCCCGCAAACTGGACATCGCCGTGCCGCTGGTGGTGCGGCTCGAAGGGACCAACGTGGCGGAAGGGCGGCGCATCCTCCGGGAAAGCGGACTCCGGTTCCACACCGCTTCCTCCATGTCCGAGGCGGCCCGCCTGATCGTCGGGCTCGCGGCGGAATCCCCTCAGGAGGCAGGTGTATGAGTATCCTGATAGACGACGGGAGCCGGGTGCTGGTGCAGGGCATCACCGGCCGGGAAGGGCAGTTCCATACGGAACGGATGATCCGCTACGGGACTCGCGTGGTCGGCGGCGTGACCCCCGGGCGGGGCGGGCAGTCCACGCTCGGCGTGCCGGTGTTCGATTCGGTGAGACAGGCCGTCCGCGAGACCGGGGCCGACGTCAGTGTGGCGTTCGTGCCCGCGGCGCTGGCGGCGGACGCGGCCTGCGAAGCGTCGGAGGCGGGCATCCGGCTCGTGGTGGTCATCGCCGAGCATGTCCCGGTTCTGGATATGGTGCGGGTGAAAGCCTTCTTCAGGGAACGCGGCACGCTGCTCGTGGGCCCCAACTGCCCGGGCATTATCAGCCCCGGCAAGTGCAAGGTCGGGATCATGCCCGGCTACATCCATCGCCCCGGCGGCGTCGGGCTGGTGAGCCGCTCCGGGACGCTGACCTATGAGGCCGTGCACCAGCTCACGGCGGCGGGGCTCGGGCAAAGCTCTTGTGTCGGCATTGGCGGCGACCCCATCCACGGGCTGAGCTTTGTGGACCTGCTCAAGCTGTACGGAGACGACCCGGAAACCGAGGCCGTGTGCCTCATCGGGGAAATCGGCGGCGACGCCGAGGAGCGCGCGGCCGAATATATCCGCTCAAGCCGCTATCCGAAACCGGTATTCGGGTTCATTGCGGGCCTGACCGCCCCACCCGGAAAGCGCATGGGCCATGCCGGGGCCATCATCAGCGGCACGTCGGGCCGGGGCGAGGACAAGATCGCGGCCTTTGAGGAGGCTGGCGTAACCGTTATCCGTGAACTCGGCTCCTTCGGAAGCGTCGTTGCGCAAAAGCTGCTTTGAGCGGAGAGCCTTGTCGCCGTCAGCAAGGCTCGGCTTCTTTCCCATTACGCATGGGGGCAAGACTTCCCGAGCCGCTGGGCCTCCCCGCTCCGTGAAGGGATGGCACTATCCGGGCTTTCATTGTTCCGCTTCTTGCCAACCTTTTCACGGTCGGCACCGGATACGGCTCCCCGTCTGCTGCTTGCCGTTCTTTCCCTGAAATGGAGGAAAGTGTCCATAAACGGCATAGTGTTTTCCAACTGCCTTGGTTTTATGCAAAGAATAAAGTTGTTCATGGATTTGAAGTATGGGTTCTTGAACACATTCATTCAAGACTAAAGATACCTGCCAAAAATATAAAAAGAACCGCAGAAAATATCCATATGATAAGTATCCGGTATGAAAATTTCGGAAAAAGATTTTATTAGTATTCTTTGGCGCGCATTCTTTATGTGATTTTTTTATTCAGATTGATCAAGTGAGCGTTTTACATTAACAATCATTATAAGGAATAATGTCTCTCCAATAATCATTGCAGGAGAGGCAGCGCCTTTCTTTATACCTTTTTATAACGCCCTTTATGCGGCTTTGAGCGGCATTGCGGGACGTTTTCCTTACGGTGCAGGTATCCTGCCCCATTCTGGCCGCAGGGAGGTGAGCTTCCGAGGGTGCCAGCCTCGACAGTTTTTTGTGATCCGACGACATACTTCCCGTTTCAATGCGAAAGGAGTTCTTCATGGATCAGCAGATTGAACAGAAAATCGTAGAGCGTGGGCAAGAATTCTTCAACAGCATCAGCGGAGAGGCCCCTTCCATCTTCAACAAGGGCTGGTGGACTGGAAAAGTCATGGACTGGTCCATGAAAAACGAGGACTTCAAGGTGCAGTTGTTCCGCTTCGTGGACGTGTTGCCCTACTTGAACACCTCGGAATCCCTGCTGCGGCATATCCGCGAGTATTTCGCCTCCAGCGGCTCCGAAGTGCCCTCAGTCCTGCGCTGGGGCGCGGGGAAAGCCGGGCTCGGCGGCGCGCTGACCGCCAAAATCATGGGCGGGGCCATCCGTTCCAACATCGAGAGCATGGGCCGCCAGTTCATCATCGGCCAGAACGTCAAGGAGGCGATGGGAGGGCTGGCCAAACTGCGCAAGGACGGCTTCGCCTTTACCGTCGACCTGCTCGGCGAAGCCTCGGTCAACGAGGAGGAAAGCGACGCCTATGCCGCCGGTTACCATGAGGTACTGGACGCGCTGGCGGAGGAGCAGAAGAAATGGCCCGCCCTGTCTGGGAACGGGCCTGACAACGGGATGGATTGGGGATCCATGCCCAAGGTGAACATCTCCATCAAGCCTTCGGCCCTCTATTCACGGGCGAACCCCGTAGCGTTGGAGGATTCCGTGGAAGGCATCTACCGGCGGCTGGCACCCCTCTACCAGAAAACCATCGATATGGGCGGGTTCATGTGCATCGACATGGAACAGCTCAAATACCGCGAAATCACCGTAGAGCTGTTCAAGCGTCTGCGTTCCGCCCCGGAATTCCGCCATTATCCGCATCTTTGTCTTGTCCAGCAGGCCTATCTGAAGGATACGGAACAGGCTGTCCGTGATCTCATCGCTTGGGCTAGGAAAGAAAAGCTGCCCATCGCCTTGCGGCTGGTCAAGGGGGCGTATTGGGACGCGGAAACCGTGTTCGCGAAGCAGTGCGACTGGCCCGTCCCGGTGTGGACGCACAAACCCGAAAGCGACTTGGCCCATGAGAAAATTTCCCGCCTCATCCTCGAGAACCACGACATCGTCTATTTCGCGTGCGCATCGCACAACGTGCGCAGCATCGCGGCGGTCATGGAGTATGCGCGGCAGTTGGACGTCCCCGAAGAACGTTATGAAT
>ENA-OWPP01003010-OWPP01003010.1-human-gut-metagenome-genome-assembly--contig:-NODE-3010-length-10604-cov-19.542231_pt1 | contig 10604 bp, 6 predicted proteins | sample MGYA00248265_ERZ651848 | MGnify/ENA primary metagenome ERZ651848 (study PRJEB26924, sample SAMEA4378233) | human gut metagenome | biome: human gut; feature: human-associated habitat; material: faeces... | reverse complement strand
TTCCTCGCGCTTCGCGCTCAGGGCGCCACGTCGCTTCGCTCCTCGCAATGACAAATCGGAGGCGATCACCATTTTAACGGCGGCCGGTACGGACTGGAAGTGCGCAGCCGGGAGCGGCATGCCGCTCCCCTGCGGCGGCCTTGTAAAACTTTCCGCTTTCCGGTTTCAAGTTTCCACTTGCCGCTCCCCTGCGTTTTACTTTTTATGCTTTGCAAACAGGAACGCACCGATGAGGGCGGACAGGGGCACGGCGAGGATAACGCCGACGGAGCTGGCGATGGCCTGCACCATCTCCACGGAGAAGAACGTGCCGCTCATGAGCTGGGAGAACGACGGCTCGAGCGAAGAGAGATAGATCATCAGCACGAGCGAGCTGCCGACGAGGGCAAGGATGAGCGTATTGGTCATCGTGCCGACCATATCGCGGCCGATGTTCATGCCGGAGCGCAGGAGCTGGCGGCGCGTGAGCGCCGGGTTGACGGCCACAAGCTCATTCATGGCGGAGCTGATGCTCATGGCTACGTCATTCACCGCGCCGAGGGCCGCGATGACAATGCCGCCGACGAGCAGATCGCCGAGCTGGAGCGAGTGCATGGGATCCTGCCCCTGCTTGATCTGCAGCAGGGCCTCGATGGTCGGCTCGGCGGAATACATCTTATAGCCGTTCACGCGCAGCAGGGCGCAGGCCAGCTCGCCGAACAGGGCCGCGAAGACAACGCCGGAGATCGTGCCGAGGATGGCGCAGAGCGTCTTACGGTTCACACCGCCGAGGATAACGAACTCCACGACCGTCACATAGGCGCACATGCCGAGAATGGTCGGCAGCGTCGGCCAGCCGCCGAGGAGCAGCGGGATGAGGATGGAGAAAATGCACACGACCGTCAGGCCGAGGCCGAGCAGCGACTTTGCGCCGACCCTCCGGCCGACGAGCACCGTGACAACAAGGAAGGCCAGCACCACGAGGGCCAGCGGCACGGTGCGGTCGTAGTCCTGCAGCGTCATGCTGCTGATCTCCCCGTCCTCCTCCGTAACGGCGACGGTCACGGCGTCGCCCGCCTTCAGGATCGTGCCGTAGAGATAGCTCAGCTGGTTCGGCAGCTCATAGACCTGCCCGCGGTATTTGCCGGAGCGCAGCTCCACGCGGACGGTCTGCTTGCCGACCGGGATGTCCTCATAGTCCTGCTGGCCCTGCCAGGCGTTGTCCGTGACCTCGACGACGCGGCCGCGGACATAGTGCGTGGCCTGCTGCACCGTCGACATCGGTACCGAGGGGGTCTGCTGCGCAAGGCCATAGAACACGAGGAACACGGCGGCCGCCGCCAGCAGCACCCACAGGCTGCGCCGCAGGCCTGGCGCGCAGGAGCGCAGGGCCAGCACGGTCAGCGCCGCGCCGCCGCAGGCCGTGAGCACAAGGGCGGCGGCGTCCGTCAGCCCGGCCTCGCCGCGGACGAGCCGGACGGCGAGCACGATACAGGCAGCAAGGAAAAACAGTGCGCCCAGAACGGCAGAGGCCAGACGCGGCAGGGTGAGCTTCTTCATGGGGCAACCTCCGAAAATGTTTATTAACGATTCTATTATACCGTCCGGCCGATGGGCTGTCAACCCTGCGGGCTGTATGAGGCGCGGGATCAAAAAGCGGAATAAGACGTCATATCTTTGGCAATTCTGCCGAAAAAAGTAAAATCTCCGTATGAGCATCCTGTTTTCTATGGCAATCGCAGAGAAAGTATGGTATCATAAACTCATCATACTGCCCTCTGCATATACAGGGGGGACAGAAAAGGAGGATAATCTAATGAGGAAACACCTCAGTCGGGTCATGGCGGCGCTCCTTGTGCTGGCAATGGCCCTGACGATGCTGCCCGCCGTATCGGCTGCGAAGGAGCGCTTCACGGCCACGCCCATCGACGGCATCCCGGAGAGCGGGCAGACGTTCGTCATCTACAGCGCGCCCGCAGGCGGCGTGTTCTCGCCGGAGGCCTCCGGCGGCGCAGTCGGCGTTTCGGCCGCTTCCGGCTCCGAGGAGTCTGCAAACCTGACCGTGCAGACGGGCGCAGGCGCCTATCAGGCCGTGAAGAACGCGGACGGCACCTACTACCTGACGTGCGGCGGTCAGTATCTGACCGTGGACAGCGCCGAAAAGCTCTCGTTCGAGGCCGAGCCGCAGTCCGGCTCCTCCAAGAGCTCGAAGTGGAAGATCGCCGACGCAGGCAAGGACTACGACGGCTTCTCCATCGCCAGCGCCGAGGTCAAGTACAACAACTACGAGATCTTCCTGGAGTTCTATACCTCCTTCAAGGCCTGGACGTACAACCCGAACAAGAACGACTGGAGCATTTACGTCTTCCGCTTCTTCTCCGTGGACGGCACGGCTGACCCGGACAACGACGGCTACATCGGCACGCGCCCCGAGGCCGGCGAGCTGCCGAAGGACGGCCAGACCGTCGTGATCTACAACGACAACGCGGGCGCCGTCATGGGCCCGCAGACGGATGACACCACCGCCCCCTCACTGACGGGCGTCGAAGCCACGCCGAAGGGCAGCGGCATCGAGGTCGGCAACGGCGGCCTCATCTTCACCGTTCACACCGACGGCACCTACTACACGTTCGAAAATCAGGGCAAGTTCCTGCGCACGTCCGAGAACCAGTCCGACGGCTCGAACGCAGAGTGCCTGTACTTCGACACCGTCGAGAGCGACTACACCAAGTGGACGCTCGAGAAGAAGTCGGAGGGCTACATCATCTATAACAAGACGGCAAAGTACAATAACAACAAGGTGTGCATCGAGTACTTCAGCAACGGCTTCAGCGGCTGGACCTACAACGGCAGCCTCGAGCTGTTTGCCATGAAGTTCTACCCCGTGCAGGACGAGCTGAACATCGGCTATGTCCTGAATCCGAAGGTCTCCTTCAAGGCGGCCGACGCCTATCAGGGCCTGGACTACACGTTCTCCGTCACACTGGACGACCTGTCCGACATCACGGAGATGACCGTGCAGTATCAGACGACCGGCGCAGCCGTCACCCTGACGGCCGCCTCCGTCGAGGGCAAGGTCTACACCTACACCGTCCCGATGGCCGCCCTGTCCGGCCAGACGAGCCTGAAGCTCACGGCCAGCGCGAAGAACAGCTTCGGCATGACCTATTCCGGCGAGACGACCGTGCAGGTCCTCGATGAGCCGGTGCTGACGAATGTCATGCCCGCAGCCAACGAGGCCACCGGCGCGAACAAGCGCCCGGAGATCGGCGCAGTCGCCGCCAACCTCGGCGAAAGCCCGACGTTCTCCATGAAGCTCAACGGCGAGAGCGTCACGCCCGTTCTGAAGGACGGCAGACTCACCTACACCCCGGCGAAGGATCTGGCAGACGGCAAGTACGTCGTCGAGCTGAGCGTGACCCGCAAGGACGGCAAGAAGGCCGAAAAGATCTGGTCGTTCTTTGTCGGCGAATCCGGCCTCAGCCTGTATTTCGGCCAGATGCACTCCCACACCGCAGAGTATTCCGACGGTGCTGGCACGCTCGAGGATGCCTATGAGCATGCCATGCAGGCCAAGGACGTCGATTTCCTGATCGTCACGGACCACTCGAACTACTTCGATACGAAGAGCTCCGCCACGAAGACGAGCTACTACGACCTGTCCTCGCTCGAAAAGACCGCGGACGGCACCATGACGAAGTGGGAAGAGGCCAAGAAGACGGCCGAGAAGTACAACGCCCTGTCCACGGATTTCATCGCCGCCTACGGCTACGAGATGACGTGGTCCGGCGGCCCCGGCCACACGAACACCTTCAACACCTACGGCATCGTTTCCCGCAACAACGGCGAGCTCAATGAGAAGAGCAACAGCTATGCGGGCATGCACCTGTATAACGACCTGATGGTCAACGCGAACAAGGGCCTCGATGTCAACGGCGAAGCCGTCGCGGCTGGCGTGAAGACGAAGTGGCTCGAAAATGCTCCGGTCGTCTCCCAGTTCAACCATCCGGGCACGACGTTCGGCACGTTCGATGACTTCGCGGGCTATACCCCGTCGCGCGACATCGTTCTGAACCTCGTCGAGGTCGGCAACGGCGAAGGCGCAGTCGGCGGCAGCTCCTATTGGCCGAGCTACTCCGAGTATGACAAGGCTCTGTCCAAGGGCTGGCATGTCGCGCCGACGAACAATCAGGATAACCACAAGGGCAAGTGGGGTGACTCCAACACCTGCCGCGACGTCATCGTGACCGACGACTTCACGGAGGCCGGCCTCTATGCCGCCATGGCCGAGCGCCGCGTCTACTCCACCGAGGACCAGAACCTCGCGATCTACTACTATCTGAACGACACCCTCATGGGCGGCATCATCCCGCTCGAGGACGGTCAGAAGCTCGACACCGTCCGCGTCAAGGCGAGCATCGCCGACCCCGACGGCGAGGAGCTGGGCAAGGTCGAGGTCATCGGCGCGAACGGCATCACCGTCAAGACGTTCGAGATCTCCGGCTCGACCTATGAGCTCGACGCCGAGCTGCCGAACACCGAGCCTTACTACTACCTGAAGGTCACGCAGGCCGACGGCGACATCGCCGTGACCGCTCCTGTGTGGGTCGGCGAGGCCACGCCCATCACGGCGGATCTGAAGAACAGCACCGCCCTGAGCACGGTCGGCACCTCTGAGACCATCACCTCCACCATCACGAACGCGGCCACCGCGAACTACCAGATCAGCAAGGTCGAGCTGACCGTCACGGTGGGCGGCACGACGACGACCGTCGAGACCCAGACCCCGGCCAAGACGCTGGCTCCGGACCAGAAGGAGACGTTCTCCTTCACGTTCAAGCCCACCGCCGCCGGTGCGCAGACCCTGCGCGTGCTCTACACCGGCACCTATGAGGGCGAGGAGTTCCAGTGCGCCGCAACGCTGGAGCTCAAGGTCTATGACGCGGCCGACCTCATCAACGTCGGCGTCGACCACGGCCACGACAACTACTACCTCTCCGGCGACTATGCCGGAAGCGCCGGCAACTTCATCAGCTTCTGCGCAGACAACGGCGTGAAGTGCAGCTACATCGAGGCCGGTCAGTTCACCTATGACAATCTGAAGAACTATACCCTCCTCGTTCTGACGGTCCCGTACCGCCGCAACACGGCCAAGGCCACGATGTACACCGAGGCCGAGATCGCCGCGCTGAAGCAGTACACGGACAACGGCGGCAAGGTCATCCTCTGCTCCAAGTCCGACCGCGACAACAAGTATGACAACTGCGCCGAGAACTCCAACGCCCTGCTCACCGCCATCGGTGCACACTCCCGCATTGTCAACGGCATCATCGTCGACAATGACCTGAAGGCGAACGAGGCCTACCGTCTCTACCTCTCCTCCAAGGAGAACTTCAACACCGGGCATCCGTTCACCGCGGGCGCCTACACGTCCTCGAACGCCTTCGGCACCACTCCCGCGACGGACAACCAGACCGGCTTCCAGCTCTACAACGGCGGCCCGGTCGAGGTCCTCGACGAGAGCAAGGTACAGGTCCTCGTGCGCGGCTACCAGAGCACCTGGGGCACGCACTACGACGGCTACTTTGACGGCAGCTCCTTCGTGCCGGAGTGCGACGAGTCCGTCGACGGCCGCGTGACCGTCAAGAAGGGCGACGTCAATGTCATGACCTATGAAGACCTGCCCGGCGGCGGCTGGGTCATCACCTCCGGCGTGACGTTCTTCAGCAACTACGACATCAAGAGCGATCAGGATTATGCCAACCGCTTCATCCTGCGCAACATCCTCAACTCCCTGAAGCCCGCCGAGACCGTCACGAAGATCGCGGATGTTCACAAGGCTGCGGAGAAGGAAGAATTCACGGTCGAGGGCACCGTCACGGCCAATGCCTCCGGCTATGACAAGAACACCGCGTTCTTCGACTGCATCTATGTGCAGGACGACACGCGCGGCATCAACGTCTTCCCGGTCGCGGGCAACTATGCCGAGGGCATGAAGGTCCGCGTTCACGGCGGCGTGACCTACTACTGCGGCGAGATCGAGCTGAACCTCAGCAGCGATTACAACGGCAGCATCGAGATCATCTCCGACGATATCACCCCGCTCGAGCCGCAGCTCGTCACGGCGAAGGCCGCGATGGCGGACGAGAACATCGGCAACCTGATGCGCGTCGAGGGCAAGATCACCGAGATCCACAAGACGGCAGGCGTCGTTGACAAGATCTATGTGCAGGATGAGACCGGCACGGCTCTCCTGTTCATCAACGGCTACATCACGAGCACGGACACGAGCCTCGACAAGCTCACGGTCGGCATGACCGTCAGCGGCATCGGCATCGGCTCCCGCGACGTCGATGAAGAGAGCGCCGACAGCGCCATCCTCGCCCGCCTGCGTGTGCGCGACCGCGCGGACATCCACGAGATCTCCGCACCGCACACCCACACCTGGGGCCCGTGGGAGACCACAGAGCCGGCCGGCTGCTTCCACGAGGGCAAGCAGACGCGCACCTGCTCCGGCTGCGGCGCGACTGAGACCCGCACGATCCCGGCCAACTCCGACAACTGCCCGTCCAGAGCCTTCACGGACCGCCCGGACAAGGGCTGGTACCATGAGAGCGTGGACTATGTTCTCGAGGCCGGCCTCATGAACGGCATGGGCAAGGGGAAGTTTGAGCCGGATACCACCCTCAACCGCGCCATGGTCGCCACGGTCCTCTATCGCCTCTCCGGCGACAAGGTCAGCGCGACGAACGCCTTCCCGGACGTCCCGGCGAACGAGTGGTACGGCGAGGCCGTGGCCTGGGCCCAGCAGAAGGGGATCGTCACGGGCTTCGAGGACGGCACGTTCCGCCCGATGGAGGAGATCAGCCGTCAGGACATGGCGCTCATGCTGCAGCGCTATGCGAAAACCGTAAAGGGAACGGACACGACCCCGACGGGTGACCTCAGCCGCTGGCCGGATGCAGGTCTGGTCGGCTCGTGGGCTGTTGACGCGCTGCGCTGGTGCGTCGGTGCGGGCATCATCAACGGCAAGGACGGCGGCCTCCAGCCGACCGGCAACGCCACCCGCGCAGAGTTCGCGACCATCCTCATGCGCTACGCGAAGCTGTAACAGAACAAAGCACAAGGGCAGGCCAAGTCCGCATTCACGTAAGGACGAAAGGTGCTCAAAAGAATACGGCATAGCTTACGATCATGTAGGCTATGCCGTTTCTTTTTGCTCTTGTTGTGAGATATCGACTACGCCGATAAAGTTCCACCATATGACCAAGGTCTGCTTTTTTGACCGTCAATCCTTTCGCTTATTATACCACTCAGATATAATACCTATGTTAAGCAAGAGGCTTTTGGGACGATTGGAACACCGAAAGGCTGGCTTTTACGACCCGGCTGACAAAATGGATCATTTCCTCTTTGCTGTACTTGTCATAGCCCTCCACAACGACATGCATCAAACCGTTTGACAGATGGGTATACATCATTTCAAGCTCTGTTTCGCTGGCATTGGCCAGTTCTTTCCGCCAGTAAGCAATGCTGTCCTCCTTGGCCAAGGCGATCATCCGCATCAGGACGGTCGAGCTTGTGTTGCCCAGGATCAGCACCCGGCAGGCCTCCTGATTCTGATCGACCATATCATAGATGGCCTCGATCAGCGCCGTCACATCAAAGGAATTGACATAGCGAAGGGATTTCTCGAATGCATCGATGAGTTCATTCTCAATGCTCTCCATCAGGGCAAAGCAATCGCTGTAATGGGCATAGAAGGTGGCACGGTTAAGCTGCGCCAGCGCGCAGACCTCCTTCACCGTAATCCTACTGACCGGCTTTTCCTTCAGCAGCTCCAAAAAGGACTGCTTGAGCACCATTTGCGTATAACGTTTTCTTGCATCCAGCTTCTCCATTTTGCGCTCCTCACAAAAAGTTTACAAAATTCTGCAACACTCCGGCACGCCGTGTTGCTTTTCTTTCAATTGCAGGGCAAATGCCGATTGTTTCTGATCTGCCTCTCCAGTATACTATACTTGTGAAAGATAATCAACACCTGTATGATTATCTTGAGAGGAGGTCTTTTGAATGTATGATAAATATCTTGTTACAGGTGCTACCGGCTTCCTCGGCAGAGCTGTTGTAGAAGCACTGGCACGCCGCGGCACACGAGTGCATGCGCTTGTGCTGCAGAATGACCCCTATATCAATTTGCTCCCCAAAGAAGTCCATACCGTCATCGGTGATGTGTGCGCAAAAAACTCGCTGGCAGACTTCTTTGCGGATGCCGACAGCCGTACCTGTGTGATTCACTGCGCCGGTATCGTCTCCGTCGCATCCAGACCCGGTCCGAGGCTCTATCAGGTCAATGTAGGTGGGACAAGGCAGCTCCTGCAGCAATGCATGGCGCATAAAGTGGGCAAGCTGGTCTATGTCAGCTCCGTTCATGCCATCCCGGAGCAGCCAAAGGGCTGCCCCATTACAGAAAACTGTGAATTCTCGCCGGGGCTTGTGGACGGTGATTACGCCAAGAGCAAGGCCGCTGCCACCGAGCTGGTCTACGACGCAGCGGCGTGCGGGTTGAACGCCAGCATTGTATTCCCCTCCGGCATCATCGGGCCGGACGATTTACAGGGAGGGAGCTTCACCTCAATGGCAAGATCCTTTCTTGCCGGGAAGCTGCCTTTCGCCGTTCGCGGCGGATATGACTTTGTGGATGTGCGGGATGTGGCAAATGGCATTCTCGCCTGTTCCGAAAGCGGAGAGCCCGGTAAAGGCTACATTTTGTCCGGCCACTATGTCACGATCCGCAGGATGCTGCAGATCATCGGGGCGGCGGCAAAACGGCGGTATCGGCCCATCTGCTTGCCTCTGGGTCTTGCAAGGCTGGCCGCTCCGTACTACGAGCGCCGGAGCTTGAAGGATCGAAAGCCATTGTTTTTCACCCCATATTCCATTTCCGTTCTTGCCTCAAACGGCTGCTTCAGCCATGCGGCTGCATCGAAGTGCTTTGCATATCAGCCGCGCCCGCTGGAGCAGACCCTGCGGGATATGGCCGCATGGCTCATTGCACAGAAGGAAGCGGGCAAGGCGCTGCCTCATCTCATCCGGCGCCCCACGATCAGCGGCGCCCGCTGCTGAGCTGCTCTGTGCGTCGGCCTTCTGCAGCACATCCGGGTTATTTCTCCGGGTGTGCTGCTTTTTATCGCTCCGCTTGCCCTCTTGCTTTTCTTCCGAGATTCGTATATACTGAAATTGTGTTGTATTTTTTTATCGGTATGGAGGGGACGGCGCGGCACGGCTGTGCAAGCGTCTGACAGGCTGCCCTGCATCCTGAACGGCTGCAAAGGAAAGGGAACGTTATGACCTGTGACGAGGTTTTTTACCGCCAATATCTAAGTGGCGACGACGCGGGGCTGGAGGCCCTGATGAAAAAATACGGCGACCCCCTGACCCTGTATATTGACGGCTATCTGCACGACGTTCACGAGGCGGAGGAGCTGATGCTCGATGTTTTCGCCTATCTGTTCACCAAAAAGCCGAAGATACGGGACGGCGGCTTCAAGGCGTATCTCTATAAGGCCGCGCGCCACACGGCGCTGCGCCACAAGAGCAGGCGGAAGCCCTTGTTCAGCCTCGACGCGCTGACCAACGAGCCGGACGGGCGGCTGCTGGCGGAGGAGGTTATCCGGACGGAGGAGCGAAACCGCGTCCTGCATTTCTGCATGGGTGAAATGAACCCGGACTACCGGGAGGTTTTATATCTCACCTATTTTGAAGATATGAGCTACGCGCAGGCGGCGGAGGTCACGGGGAAAACGGTAAAGCAGATCACCAACATGGTGTATCGCGGAAAAGAGAGCCTGCGAAGGCTCTTAGAACGGGAGGGAATCACAAATGCGGAGTCATGAGGAGCGCGTCGCGGAGACAAAGCGGCGCATCGCCAAAATTGAGCGGGGGAAACGGCTGCGGCGCAATAAGATTACCATGGCTTCCGCTGTGGCGGCGTGTCTTGTGCTGCTCATTGGCGCGTCCCTCGCCATGCCCGGCATTGCCGCAAGCATCCGGACCGGCGACTACTCCGGCTTTGAAACGGCGGCCAGCATGTATGGCGGCGGCGCTCTCGGATATATCGTCATCGGGCTTTTGGCGTTTCTTCTCGGCGTGTGCGTGACCGTTCTGTGCTTCCGGCTGCGTCAGATGAAGCGGGAGGACGATCAGAACAACGAAAGCGAGGGAATTCATGGAGCTGATTGAGAACCTGCTGCAGCTGCTGGTCACGTTCGTCGGCGCACTGCTTTCGGGTCTATCCTACCGCAGAAGCCGCAGGCAGGCGTATTTTCTGCTGCTTTGCTTCTACGGCTGCTTTGCCCTCGGCGCGCTCTACTGGACGCTGTACCTGCTGCTGTTCGACACCACACCCCGGGTCTTTTATGTGTCGGAGTTCGGCTGGGTGGCAAGCCTTATCTTCCTGCGGATCTTGCAGGCCACGCTGGCAGGAACAGAGGAACGCTGCTTCCGCTGCCGCAGAGCATGGCTTGCGCCTGCGTTCGGCGTGCCGCTGCTGGTGTTCTACTGCACCTTCGGGGACATTCTCTCCAACCTGATCTGGTGCGGCATGATGATATGGCTCTCCTTCT
>ENA-OWPP01003007-OWPP01003007.1-human-gut-metagenome-genome-assembly--contig:-NODE-3007-length-10609-cov-2.937085_pt1 | contig 10609 bp, 15 predicted proteins | sample MGYA00248265_ERZ651848 | MGnify/ENA primary metagenome ERZ651848 (study PRJEB26924, sample SAMEA4378233) | human gut metagenome | biome: human gut; feature: human-associated habitat; material: faeces... | reverse complement strand
GAAAGGGAGCGGCCAGTAAGCCGCTCCCTTTGGGTGATGATTTTATTTGGATGCGTGAGTGAAAAAGCTTCTTTCAAATGTGATCCTGTATCCACTTCAACAGATCGTCTTCCGTCTTTTCTCCGGCTGCAATGCCAATAAACATATCCGAAAGCTCTCCCTGTTCCAAAAATAGCGGATAACCGTTCCATTTAAGGAGCAGCTGGACGGTCATAGCCCCTATCCGCTTATTGCCATCCAAGAAAGCATGGTTTGAAGCTAGCCCATATCCAATCCGTGCAATCTTTTCAATGTCAGTGGGATAAAGATCCTTTCCGCCAAATGATTGAAGAGGCGCCGCAATTGCCGCTTCAAGACCAGGTCGATCCCGCAAGCCGTCAATTCCCCCGGACTTTTCAATGATCCGGCTATGGATCAGGATCACGTCCTCGGCTGTTATCCAGATCATTCTGCCATCCTCTTATAGTCTGTTGCGAAATCAGCCAGCAACTGATCCGTGTCCTCCAGAATTTTCTCACGAGGGATCGTCCGCATTGGCTCCTGGATCGTTACCGCGAAAGGCATTCCCTGCGCTCTGACAAAAGCCTTTGCAAAGATATTGAACGCCGTTGAAGTCGACATTCCCAGCTTATCGCATATAGCAGCCATTTGAGCCTTTACTTCCGAATCCATGCGAAATGTCATATTCGTGTCCATTTCCGCACCTCCTTGCACAACAATATTATTACATATTATGTGCATTGTCAACCTGTTCTTACATTACGCTATATCTCCCAGCTGGAAATAGAAAAAGGATACTTTATTAGATGTCCCACTCCACCACAAAGAGCACGCTGGCCACGCCGGTATTGGTGACAGCATTGGAGACAGGGGTCACGATGGCGTCGTAGTCGATGGCCACGCGGTTGCCCACCTGATCGCCGCTGCCGGTCATATAGCAGCCCTCAACAGCGGAGGTCAGCAGATCCTGGGAGGCGGTGGAACCGGCCACGGTGGCCAGCTGCTGGCCGCCGCCGATGGTCATGGCGAAGCCCACCTGATTGCTGTCCACCTTGGCGCCGGCCAGCGTGGAGGGATCGCCGAAGGCGGTGAGCTTCCAATCCTGTGCGGCCTGAATGCTCACGGAGCTCACCTTAACAGCGCCGTAGCTGTTGTTAACGATCTCCGCGTCAGTGGCGGTGGCCACCTTACCGTCGGTACCTACAGCGATGGGGAGAACAGTGGGGACGGTGACGGACATGGCGGTGGCGGCGGGGTCGCCATCCAGGGAACCGTCCGCAGTGGAGCTGAGGGTCACCTGGGAGGTAGCGGAGCCGCCGGAGGCGGTGGCCTCATTGGAGGCGGAGGCGACGGTCATCATGGCAAAGGCCAGGCACAGGGCCATGGCAAGGGCAAACAGTCGGTTCATTTTCTTCATACAGTACATTCTCCTTTTCATTATCAGAATTAATTGTGTTACGCCTGGACCGTCAGGGTGACAACGGCGCCGGCAGTTCCCAGCACCGCACCTGTATCAGGGTCCAGGGAATGGAACATGGCGGTGCATTCGTATACGCCCGCCTCCAGATCCACGTCCAGAGCTGCCTCAGCGATCTTGCTGCCCACAGGGATAGCGTCTGAGGTATAGATCAGTTCCTCCGTATCGTTGCGGTAGAGCTCCACACGCTGGGGATAGGTGTTGACCAGCTCGTTGACGATCATGAGGTTTCCCTTGGCCTGCCCGTCGGCAAACACAGGGGCAGTATTCATGGAGATGTTGATCATCCCCTCCGCCACCTTGTTGTTGAGAGCCTCGGTGATCTCCTCCTCGCTGAGAGACTCCCAGCCGCCGGTCACCGCGTCCAGGTCATAGATGATCCCACCGGGCACATCTTCCGCCGGTTCCTCCGCCGGGAAAAGAAAAAAGCCTGCGATGACGCAGGCTGCCAGAAAGATCGCGCCCAGGGCGATGTACAGGAGAAGGCGCTTGTGCTTCCCCTGGTTGTCTTTTTCGTAGTTGGTATAGGTATCCATGGTGTGCTGTCCTTTCTTTTATGAATGAAAAAGTTCTGCTGTGCCGGGGATACGTCCGCGGGAGGCGCCCGGGCCCAGCCCGTGTCCCTCATGGACACATCCCTCTCCACGTCACTGTGGGGTCAGGCATCGTCCCCATAGAGTACGGTTTCCTCCATGAGGTAGTCGTTGAGCTGATCCAGACACAGCCCTGCATTCTTCAGCCAGATCAAAGAGCGCTGGGGTACATCCGACAGATCGTGCCGGTACTCGGAGGGCATCACGTGGACTGCTCCACAGGTGGGATCCCCCACGCAGCACAGCTTCTGCTGAGGGGAGATGCCCGCTTCCTCCAGAGCCGAGGGCTCCACCCGTACCAGAGGTCCGCCGTTATAGGCCGCCATGGGACATTCATCCTGGCATTCCTCGCAGGGGCCGCAGGCGTCCTCCAGTATCTCCAGCAGGGTACGGCTCACTTCCCACAAACCCTCCGCCGCCCGCAGCAGCTCCAGCGCCGTCATACGGCCCGGCAGCACCACCGCGGACAGCGGCTGGATATAGACCTCCAGCTTTTCATACCCCAGCAGCTCCCCCTGAGCCAGTGCAGCCTTGGGGATCACCGCGGGATCTGTTTCCCGTCGCTCCAACAAGTCAATTTTCATAGTTTTCTGTTCCTCCTTTTCTTTGATGCTCTGCTTTCCATTTACAGCATCCGCATTTCTTCACCGTTGCTGACGGTGTTTTCCTGCCGCTCTGTGCCGGCAAGCTGCTCCAGACGCTCCCTGGCCCACTTCGGCAGAAACTCCTCCTTTAACACACCAACAAAATCCACGCGATTCCAGCGCGTGGTCTCTCCGTCCCCCAGGCAGGTACAGCGGACAGACCGCCCGATGGCGTGGGGCCGGCAGCCGAATCCGTCGTGGGCGTACCAGAGCTGGTTCTCCTGGGACCAGCACACCTCCTTCAGGGTATCCGGACTCAGTACCAGCACCTTTCCATCATAGTCCAGCTCTGAGCGGGAGTTGGGCTGGCAGTGCTGGGGACCAAAGAGGTTAAGCGCCTCATAGGCCTGCCGTACCTGGTCCACAAAACCATTCTATACCGCCGGATGGGATCCCACCACGAATTCCAGGTTGTGACCGGGGTCATCCGGGATCGGGATGCGGCGGCTCCAGTCCTTATTCTCCCTACTGAACCGTCCGTCCCAGCTTTTCTCCCGTATGGTATTGGCCAACACCCAATTTACCCGTTTGAATCCAAACGTCCGCAGTACTTCCCGGGCACTGTCTTCTGGCAGATGCATCCCGTCGAACTCCTGTCGGATACATGTCTCGATGGCTTTTTTGCAGGCAATATTTGCCTGATGGCTAGCCCGCCAGAGTGCAGCCTCATTGCTGGCACGGGCATTGGCAAAAGAACCCCGGTAGAGATAGGTAGTGCTCATGTTATTTCTCCTTCCTCATCTGTAAACGCCTGCTTCTCATGGCCCTGTCCACAGCCGCAGCGGTTTTTCCGGCTGGTGTACCAGTTCCAGCGCCCCCTCCTCCTGACGGCTGTCCCAGCGGTTGAACATAGACATCTGCCGGATGTTGTAGTCCACCACCGGCCGGGGATCAAAGTTTGTGATAATGGCCTCCGTATAGACCGCACCCTTTGTTCTGGCCAGAGAATTCTTGCGGTCAAAGCGGAGGATGTAAAAGTCCCGGTACAGATCCGTGATAACGGGATCGAAGTTGTAGGAGACCACCGCGTAGCCTCCGCATCGGCGCAGCGCCTCATGCAGCCGCAGATGGTCCTCCCAGGTGAAGTCCACCCGGTACTTGTCCTCCGCCTGATAATAGGGCGGATCGCAGTAGTGGAGGGTGTGGGGACCGTCATTGAGCTTGATGGAATGGCAGCAATCCCGATTGGTGATGGGCACCCCCTCCAGCCGCTGGGAGGCGGCCTCCATCAGCTCCAGTGCACCACTGAGATTCACCTTGTGGACGCCAAAGCTGTTGCCGGTGCCGCTGTAGCTGTAGCGGATCACCTTGAAATAGGCGGCGGCTCTGCGGACATTCCAGGACCGAGTCCTCCCCATGAGGATCTCCCGCACCTCCTGGTACTGCTCCGGCGAAAGGATGCTTTGGGCTGCCCGCAGTTCATCCTTGGTGAAGTCCGGGATGGGCTGGCGCCGTTTCAGCATATCCCGCAGCATGGCATACTCCGCTTCCGACTGGATGGGGAAGATCTTCAGCTCCTCCGTCAGTGCCAGCAGGCGGTCCCGCACACAGAGGAAAAGATTGGTTAGCTCCGCGTCAAAATCGTTGTACATATCCAGCCGGTCTGCTTTGGGGGGCAAGCCCAGCAGCATGGCTCCGCTGCCGCCAAAGTGGTCCGCAAAGCGAGTCACGTCCGGAGGAAACACCTGGTAGATGATCTCCTTCAGTTTTCCCTTTCCTCCCACCCATGGCATAAAGGGGCGGGCGGTGGGTGACTCCTCAGTCAGAGGATATGGCTCCCTTTTCCCCAAAACGATCCAATGCAGACTCCAGGCCGTTGATCGCTGCCTGCAGGCCAAGAGCGATGTCTGTCAGCTGACCGATGGTGGCGTATACCTCGCTGGCGGTGATCGCGTAGAAGTATCCGTCCCGGCTGCTGCCGATGGGAACGGTATCCCGGCGCAGGCGATTGATCCGGCGCCGCAGCTCATTGCCGCTGATGTTCAGCTCTGCCTCCAGCTCGGCGCTCCGACGGCTGTTTTTCCGGCCGGGGCAGGTCGTGCGCAGGTGGTCCTCCAGTTCCTTGTTGGTCATTTCATGCTCCTTTCCGGACCGCCTGACACGCAAAAAGGGCCGTCTGCCCTTTTCAGAGTAGACGGCCCTTGATTCTTCATAATGTCAGCGCGAATGGTTTTTTCCTGTGGTCGTATTCATAGACAAGCGCCGGTCCGCTTCGTGCGATACAGCCATTTCCCACCTCATGGAAGTTGAACCTATCCATATGGTCCTGTATGTACGCCTGAGAATCAAAGCAGCGCCTGAGAAGATCGTCCTTGCCTAGGACGCCGTTGCGGATGGCCAGTTCCAGGCCCAATGCTCTACGATCCGTCCCCCGGGGTATAAATTCATAGTTGTGAAGGTTCTGGGCCAGATCCAGCGCCAGGCCCAGCCGGTGGCAGTCCTCCAGCTCCATAGCTGCCTGCCACTTTTCCAGCCAGCGGGGTTCACCCTGCCCCCTCTCCGCCCAGACATAGCCGAAGTCGATGGCATGGCGCACCAGATCGCCGGCAGAATCGTATTGAGAGAGGATATCGGTGATCTGAGGCAGACAGCAGTCCACATCCACCGCTATGCACTGCTCGACGGTCTCCGCATGCAGCGCATCCAGCGTCAGGAGCAGCTCGACCGGCAGTTCGGCATCCGTGTACTCGCCGTCGTCGGGAAATCCGACCCAGACGCCGTCTCGATCATTGCGACTGACCAGCTTGATCCGGATGGCGTAGTCGCCTGCCGCCGGAAGGTCCGCTGTGGGTACACACTCAGGAAGCGGCCTGTCGGGGGCCATGCGTTCCACATAATGGCCCCCGATAAAGCAGCCTGCGCCGCCGGCCCGATAGGCCGCCCCCACGGTTTCCGGGGACAGATAGTCCCGGGCTTCCGGCCTGGGGATATGGATATGCTCCATGACAAAGGCCCCTAACTTTGCGTCGCCGTCCGTCCCATAGTAGAGCTGATAGCGGTCCAGTCCCTGCAGGATACGGAAGGCTTCCTCTATCGTCTTTGGATGCTCCAGAAGCATGGCGCCGCGGAACAGCAGTTCTTCCTTTGCGGTCATATTGTCAAATCGCCGCTCCAGCCACTCGTGCTCTGTCTTGTTCATTTCCATACCATTCAGGAGAGAAAAGAGGCTGTGCTTCATTGCGCCGCCTCCATCTGTGGACCACGCAGACTCCGGGAATAGCTGACATCCAGGTCGCTGTGCTGCACCACATACCCGCCGGAGGTAAATACGCCGCTCTCTTCCATTCTGGCTTTGCGACCAATGGCCCCATAATCCAGAAGCGGGTACACTTCTTCCGGCAAGTTTGGTGGTATGACAGGAAAATCATTGTCCACATAGAAGCGGCCAAGCTGCTCGTCGTTTCGGACCGCCGGGGCTACATGGCAGCAATCTGCGCTGTTGGCAAGGTCGATGAGCCGGCAAAGGGGCAGCTCCACTATTCCCTTGTCCAGATCCATACGAACAAGGCCCTCGAAGGCGATCTCCTGACAGGGAGAAAACTCCGCCAATTTCCGGGCCAGCAGGTTCAACTCCGAAAGTTCCATATCCTCCGGCAGATGGCCCGCCAGATAGTTCCGCCCACAGCAGTCTGACACCTCTACATACAGGGGAAGTCGGTCCCCAGCTCATAGAGAAGCGTTTCCAGGGCGTCCTGATCCAGGGGAAGGTCAATCAGCCGCCCTTTGGTACTGTCCATCTCTAGGGGACTCACATATATGGTAAATACTTTGCTCAAATGTTTCCCTCCAGTCATTTTTATTAGTTCCGTCAGTTGAAAAGCTATGCTATAATTGCGATATATGTCGTATAAAGGAGGGGTTCTAATTTTATGGTTGATCTGAATCATCTCAACTATCGGGAAAACGCCCGTCTGTTGCTCAAAGGTCTTTGGTATGCAGAGCTTCCCGATCTTCTTGATATTGACGAACTGGCTGACAGTCTTGACAGCATTTTTGATGAAATCAATCTTCATCATGTTCGGGAGTTTCAGCAGGACACAGATGATTTCATTACAGACTGGCGCTATATCACCTCTCCCCCCTATATCCGGCTTCCCGGCGTAGAAGCCCTAAGTTATTTTGATTTCAAGAAAAATAAGAGCCTCCGGGAAATGCAGATTCCAAACTTGCTGCACTATCTGGCTTTTATGTACAATACACTCTCCTTGTTTTCTCCGCTGTTTGAGGAGCTGTACGTTGATCCCGCCAACCATCACTTCGTGGCAAACTCCAACTCCTATCTGGTCTTTGAAGACGCCTTTCTCCTCTATTCCTATGAGGGCGATGAGGACTGGGCCGTAGCAGGGACTTTCACCACCAAAAACAACAAGATCAATAGTTCCGCCGTTTTATCGGAGAACAAGCGGAGGATGCTGGCCGCAGAGGCAGATTACCTCTATTCTCTTAAAATGGATATTGAATCCTTCTTCCCCAACCTATATACCCATAACTTTGAAAAAATGGCGGCAAAGCCCCCCTTCTCCTCCCTGGGAGCCGATCCACGTTACTTCCGCTTCCTGGACCACTTCCATCAGCGCATCAACAATAATCAGACCAAGGGAATTCCTGCAGGGACATTTTCCTCCCATATCGCTGCGGAGCTCTGCATGCTGGCAGTCGATGAGGAGATCCGTCAGATGTTGGCCTCCCTCCCCCACCCTGTCGGGTATGTCCGATATGTGGACGATCTCACCTTTTTCAGCGACGCAGAGAGTGACCTTGCCGCCCTTTTCCCCGCTGTCCAGGGTATTCTGAACCAGTACCGGCTTAGGATAAATGGCAACAAAACGGAATCCCTGCACAGCGTACACACCTCGCAGCCGGCCTATCTCAGCGAGCTCTACCAGGAATTTCCTAAGCTGCAGTTCTCGGGCACTGCTCAAAGTCTGGACTTGGCCGACTTTTTTGCTCTCAAAAAGTATATGTCCTGTTGCATTCGGGATGGGCGCATTTCTCAGCTCAGAGCGTTGTTGAGCCTTCTCGTCAGACAAATCAGTGAAAATCATCTACTCGTATCAGATATTGCCGACTTTCTTTTTTTCCTCCTTCTTAAAATGGTTTTTGAGGATGTTACATTGTCTAGCCATACTTATAGGTTGCTGGATGTGCTGCTGGAGAAGGCCACGGACCGGGGACCTTATCTAGACGCTCTGCGCCGCAAGCAAGGAAAAGTTGATACCGAATATCCGGATACCATCCTGCAGGTCTGGCATTATTACGTGCTTTTCAAGTATTCCTCCAGCGCGAATAGGGCGTCGATGGTATCCGCTCTCGCCCAAGGACACTGCCATCCGCTGGTAGCGGCGGCTATGGTAATACCCGGAAAAGGAAAGAATAAAGAGCTATTTCGCCTTATCCGCGACCATTACATTCAGGAATCCAGCTCCTCTCAGTGGAAATCTGAGATTATGTTTTCCAAATGGTGGCTGCCGCTATTTAAAATAGCGCGATATGACTCTCATAATTACGACCAGTTTATGAAATCCAATAATTTCCCCGATATTTTGCGGCAATTTTCACCCCACGATGGCAGCGTATGAATTCTTTCGGTTTCCATTCCTGTACTGCCAGAATATACTTGCAGGGCCCTTCTATATCGGAATCATCAAGGAATAAGTTCGTTTTTTATCGTCTGCATCTCTCTCGGCTCCTGGTGATTTTCATGGTCTGCATACCACTTTGGGTCCGCTCCCGGAACATCCCAGCCGCACATGCTGCCGGTGAGCATGGCCTGCTCCTGAGCAGGCGTAATGCCACGCCTCTGGTTTATGCTGTCGGCCAGTCTGCGGTTCATATCAGGATCGCGGGTGTTCCAGTCACTGAGAAAATACCCGCTCTCCCCTCGCTTGATGCATATCAGTGATCCGTCACTGGGCAGGATGGACCAGCAGAGGTCCGGCAGACGGGTGAGAGAATCCGGCGAGAATTTTTCTTCTTCCGTCTGGATGCTCCAGCTACTGGAGTTCCAAAGACTCACATACAGTTCGCCTTCATCCAGCTTGATAGCCCGCTGCTCGAATCCCTCGCCCCAGCCATCCGAAGCCTGGCCGGAGATGTACTCAGCCAATGCTTCTTTTTCCTCAGGCAGAAGTTCTCCGAATACCCTGCATTCGGCTACGCCCCAAAGCTGCCCATCCCTGCTCTCCACATCAAACACCACGGATTGGACTTTCGTGTTTACTCCGTCCTGCTTGTCGTACCAACGCATTAGGCCGCGGCCTTTTTCCTCCGGAAGCTGATTTTCCAGCAGAGCTTCGTGGATACATGACTGATAATCCCTCAGGTTACGCCCATCCAGGTCGTTGCCGTACTCCTCTAGATCCCCCCAGCCATCGTAGCAATAGAGCTGGGCAGTGAGGGGCATATAAAACTTGAGCGTCTGTGGCTCCGGGGGCATAATCTGAAATCGGTCTTCGCCAATGATCAACGCCAGGGCACTGCCGTTGTCCCACTTCATATGGAACTGGCCCGCATCGTCAATATACTTCAGTGTGCCGGTGCTTCCCGGCTCCAGCGGAGCATAGGGATCCTTCATTTCATTGAGCTTGATTCTTGAACCTTCAGGAAACTGCTCCCTGAGAAAATCCAACCACTCTTTGGGCACCGCCTGCATACTATATCCCTCCCATCATTATGTCTTGTCCGACGCCAGACTGTTGTAGCTGATGCTGCAGAAGGGCTGCCGCCTTTGTAACTACCGGGTCATTTATGAAACTGTCCAGTCTGAGGTGATCCTCAAAGAACTGCTGCTCTCCGTCAGCCATATGGACGATGTCTACCGTTGCGATTCCATCCTTCATTACCCCGATGCGCTTCTCAGGACAGTCACTGTTTTGATAGAGCTGTACAGCCTCCTCCAACGTCAGGTCCCGGTGGATCATCTCCTGCGGGGTATTGCAGTCTGTTATCACAAACCAGGCATAGGTGTGGGGCAGGCTGGGATCAGCCGCGTCCTACAGGGCCTGTTTCCCAGCCTCAGTCAGACCATAGCTGCACTCCCGCCTGGGATTTCCTTCACCGGAGAAGTCCAACAGGATATCGTCTACCGCTTTTCGAACAGACGGATCGTCTGTCAGTGTTTCATGGCGAAAGCCTGTTGTGTCCCGATAGGACAACTCCTCCCGGATGGTGTCCAGGTATGTCTGCGAATCTGTAAAAATCTGCTCCTCGCCGCCGGCATAGGTCACCCGGCCTACCGGCCTGGTCCGTCTGCCTACTTCCAATTCTGAATAAAACAGGCCCGCCTCCTTATCATCGGAAGTGGGTCTGGGTTGTGTATTTTTCAATTGTTTTATGGACTTTCGACTCATAAACGAGGCTCCTTTCAGTTAATGAGTAACTATCTGATTGTTCTCATTCCTCCAAATTTTTTTGGTATCTTTGTCGCCACTATTACAGCCCAATCTCCCAGGGCCTTGGAAACACCGCTGCTCCATACTGGAGGATCATAGCACTATCCAGGATTAGTCGAAACGTCGTATTGCTTACCAGTTCAGGATCCATCAGATCCGCAGTGTTCAAGCTCCTTTTCCCGCTTTGCAAACTCCTAGCCGCCTGATAGATGGCATAACTCTGGATATCCAGGGGACCGGGCGGACTTTTGTTCGATCTGTTCCCAAAGTATGAGGTACCCCAGCTCCATAGAACCGACTTCGATGCCAGCAGAAAAACCACCGCCAGCCAGCAGGAGGAGCGCACCAGGATTCCGCGCTGAATGGTGGCAGTCAGCTGCTCTGACACCCGCCGCTGATGTTGCTCATCCAGAAACACACAGCCCGCCTCATTGATAGACAGCGTTCGGACGCGAGTCACTAAACAGCCGCTTCCTTGGACTTGGAGAAATTGAAAGACCAGCT
>ENA-OWPP01003001-OWPP01003001.1-human-gut-metagenome-genome-assembly--contig:-NODE-3001-length-10630-cov-19.389693_pt1 | contig 10630 bp, 8 predicted proteins | sample MGYA00248265_ERZ651848 | MGnify/ENA primary metagenome ERZ651848 (study PRJEB26924, sample SAMEA4378233) | human gut metagenome | biome: human gut; feature: human-associated habitat; material: faeces... | reverse complement strand
TAAAACCGCCATCATTACCGGCGCAGGGCGCGCTGTCCTGAAGGATGGGGGCTGCGGCTCCATCGGCTACGGCATCGCCACCGCATACGCCAAGGAGGGCGCGAACCTCGTCATCACAGGCCGCAATGTCAAGAAGCTGGAAGCAGCCAAGCAGGAGCTGGAAAGCCTCTACGGCATCAAGGTGCTGACCGTGCAGGCCGATGTCTGCGCGGGCGGCGACAACGAGGCCACCGTGGCAAATGTGGTCAAGCAGGCTGTCGATACCTTCGGCGGCATTCAGGTGCTCATCAACAATGCACAGGCTTCGGCCTCCGGCGTGCCGCTGGCCGAGCACACCACCGAGCAGTTCGATTTGGCCATCTACTCCGGCCTCTACGCCGCTTTCTACTACATGAAAGCCTGCTACCCCTATCTGGCTGAGTCTCACGGCAGCGTCATCAACTTCGCTTCCGGCGCTGGCCTCTTCGGCAACTTCGGCCAGTCGGCCTATGCTGCCGCCAAGGAGGGCATCCGCGGTATGTCCCGCGTCGCCGCCACCGAGTGGGGCAAAGACGGCATCAACGTCAACGTGGTCTGCCCGCTGGCATGGACGGCCAAGCTCGAGCAGTTCAGGGACGCCTACCCCGACGCTTTCAAGGCCAACGTCAAGATGCCCCCCATGGGCCACTACGGCAACGCTGAGACGGAGATTGGCCGTGTCTGCGTCCAGCTGGCCATGCCGGATTTCAAGTATATGTCCGGCGAGACCCTGACGCTGGAAGGCGGCATGGGCCAGAGACCGTAAAACGACATCATCTGCTTCCTTGTATAACGAACCTCCGCCTGCTGGATGGTGCAGGCGGGGGGGATTTTTGCTCTGATTCCCGTACGGGTCAAACGAAGCGGCAGTAACCACGGTAGACATTCCTGAAGATTGGGACCCGAGGGCTAAGCAACAGTCCACTGGGCTGATTGCTTACGGCGCTGCGCGCCGCCGCCCTGCCGGGTTGTGGCTCCCAGCATCCGCTTCGTGCCTCGGGCGGCGCTCGCGTCTCGCTGGCCACGGCCCCAACAATGACTCCCTGTTTCTGCCGCAGGCAGCGGTCGTCATTGTTGCAGCTCGTCTTACCGGCACCTAGGCGCGCCGGGCAAGGCGATTTTTTCTTTGGATCTTTCGCACCCCCGGTTTTGCCCAAGGGCAGGAAGGGGGGATGCACCATGACGTTTGAACAGGTCGTGCTTCTGCTCACGCTTCTTGGCGGAGCGATCTACGTTACGTTTGAAATTACATGGACTGTTTCTCACAGTGATGATAAAAAGAAAAAATGACCGCCTCTTGTTCCCCAACACGACCGGTCATTTTTCTTTTTGACTAGTATGGTAAGGAGCTAGCCGTTTGTGGGCCAGCGCCTTTGTATTTTCAGTATAGCTTATTTTCCAAAATTGTCAAGCCCATGCACTTTATCTGCGGCGCTTTCTCCTTTTAAGGTTCAGCGAGTTGCCGCCCGCGGCAAGAGTGACCGCCGTTAATGCAGCGAGGATGAACAGCAGTGCACACAGCAGAAGCACCGTGGCCTTCATGTCGGTGCGGAAATCGGAGACATACTCCTTGTGGGTCACAAGGTCTACCGTGCCCACCTCGTAGCCATCCAGATAAACAGTGGCCGAGCCGATCACACTGCCGCTTTTGACGGTAGCTGAAACACTTTCCGGCAGATCGAAGGAGTAGGTGACGATATCGTCTGCGTGGCCGTAGCCGCTGACCGGCGCAGCGGCATACAGCTCCACTGCCGGTTCAGTGCGGCACTTGGTCAGGTCTACGATGGTCAACACGGTCTGGGTGTCCACCAGCGGGCGGTCGGAAAAGCTGGCAAAGGCCCAGTCGAACAAATCATCGCACTCGGCAAAGAGGTGGTCCGGCGTATCGCAGCCAAGGATCACCAGCCCGTAGGTGTGGCCGTCCTTTTCCGCAAAGGCCACGATGCAGCGGCCTGCCAGCGTGGTAAAGCCGCCCTTGACCCACCGGACATATTCCCGGTAGTTGGCGCTCTCGCTGTTCATCAGGCTGTTGGAGCTGCTGATGGTGTGCTCAGCCTTGCGGAGGTTCGTGGCCGGCAGGACATAGCTGGCGGTGCCCGCCACCTGTGCAAAGGTCTGGTTTGCCGCACAGGCGGCGGCGATCTTTGCCAGATCCTGCGCAGTGGACACGTTGCCGTAGTCAAACAGGCCGTGGGCACAGGTAAAGTTCGTGCCGGTGCAGCCCAGCTCCTGGGCACGAGCGTTCATCTGCTTGACGAAATCCAGCACGCTGCCGCCCACATCGTAGGCAATGACGCTGGCGGCGTCGTTGGCGCTGACGATGAGCATGGCGTTCAGCAGGTCGATGCGGCGCACCGTCTCGCCGATGCGCAGGCCCATAGTGGTGCCGTTGGCGTTCTGGATATCCCGGAACTCCTGGGTCAGCGCGGTGGGCACGGTCACTTCACCGTTCAGATCCTTGCCGCTTTCCAGCAGCAGCAGGGCCGTCATGAGCTTGGTCAGGCTGGCAACATACTGCTGCTGGTCAGCATTCTGGTTCAGGATGGTCTTGCCGGTGTCGGCGTTGAACAGGTACACCGCCTCGGTCTCGCTGGCGGTCTGGATGGGCATGGGATATACCGCAAGGCCCGGCAGTGCAGCAGCAGCGGCCAGTGCCAGCGTGAGCACCAGCGCCGTCATGCGGCGGAAGATGGTGTTTTTGAACATGAGCGTGCCCCCTTGTATCTGCTTGCCGACGCACGGCAAAAATTTTTGTTTTGAAACAGCTCCTACTTGCCGGAAAGGCTCTGGCTTGCTATACTACTTTAAAGAATACCATAAACCAGCCAAAAGAGAAAGAGAGAAAGGCGGTTTTTAACAATGTTTCTGTCCTTTTGTGGAAAAGTTCCCCGCAACGAGGGAGCTGCGTTCGTTGCGCCCAACGCCACCGTGCAGGGCGATGTGATCCTCAAAGCCGGTTCCACGGTGTGGTACGGGGCCGTGCTGCGCGGCGACGACGGCCAGCTTATCATCGGCGAGAACTCCAACGTGCAGGATAACGCCGTGCTGCACTGTGATGTGGGCGGGGCCGTGACGCTGGGCAGGAATGTCACCGTAGGCCACAGCGCGCTGGTGCACGGGTGCACGGTAGGGGATGGCAGCCTCATCGGAATGCACGCCACCCTGCTCAACCACTGCGTCGTGGGCAAAAACTGCATCATCGGCGCGGGTGCGCTGGTGCCGGAGGGCATGGTGATCCCGGATAACTCGGTGGCTGTGGGCGTGCCCGCAAGGGTCATCAAGCAGGTAAGCCCCGCACAGGTCGAGGCCAACCTGCACAACGCCGCCCACTACGTGGAGCACGGCAAGCTTCACGCCGCCGAGCTTGCCAAGGGCTGACCCTGTGCCGATTTTACAGTTTTTTACCACATTTTTTCGTCTTTCCGCCAAAAAGCCGACATTTTAATTGACACCTGCGGTCTTGTCTGCTATAGTGAAATTGGCAGTTTATGTCATTCTGGAATACCAGAATTTTTGTACACCGCGCTGTTTGGTTTTTTTCATTGGGGGAATTTTGTAAAAAGTTCATTGCGGGATGTTTTTTCACAGAAATGTAATGACTTTTCACTTAAAATCGGGTATACTATATCCTGCGGGGAGACGGGGCCGCAACCGTCTTTCCGCACATGATTCCTCCTCACACCAAAGCAATACCCCAAACAGAAACTCCCTCCGGTGTACCGCAAGCGCCGGAGGGAGTTTCTGTTTGCATCAGCTTTTGTATTTTATGATTTCCTGCAATCAAAGGAGAGATTTTTATGTCTGAACTGATCACCCGCCGTACTTTTTTAAAGGCCACTGGTGCCGCCGCACTGGTCGCTGCCGCAAGCGGTATGCTGGCAGGCTGCGGCGATGGAGCGTATGCTTCCACTCCCGAAAATCTGGTTGCCCCTCCCATCGATAATAGCGATTTCGCTAATTTTGGCTCTTTTACCGCAGATATCGGCCCCTTGAGCGGGCAGTGGACTTCCAGCTCCATCTATGAATCTGATACCCGCCACAACTATTTCTACACCGGCTTCAAACTGGATAATAGCAGCGGCACCAGTGCTGTCACTGTCAACATCAGCAACTTTGCTTTCAAGCATTCCGCTGGCGGCACTGGTAAGGTATGTGGTCTTGGATACAAAGGTCTGAACAGCAGCAAAACCGCCTATGTATTCAACCAGTCCATTACTGTTCCTGCAGGCCAGCCCAGAAACGTTATTCTTTTCATCGACATCGGCCCCGTCACTACCTCTTCTTTCGATAAATTCTATAGAGGAGCCATAACCATCACGCTGAGTAAACTTAATAATCAAACGGCCACCTTTACTTTTAACGGCCTGATCAGCGACCCTTCCTCTACCGTTTCCTGACAGCAAAACTCCCCTGAAATGCCGTAAAAAGCTTTTCAGGGGAGTTGTTGTTTACAGCGCGCGGAACTTTGCCGCAAACACGCTGAGCACGATCTTGGGGTTCACCTGCGCGCCAAGGCGCTGGATGGCGGCTTCGGCCAGCCGCAGGGCACGCTGGGCGGCAATGCTCTGCACCGGTGCGTGGGGGCTTTGCCGCAGGCCCGCTGCCGCCACCGCACGGAAGTCCGTCAGCAGGGCGGCGGCACCGGCCTTGTCCTTTTCGTAGGCGGCCAGCAGGCAGGCTGCGGCATAGCTGTCACGGTCGGCAGCGGCCTTTGCCAGCTGCAGGGCCTTTTCCACCTGCGCGGTGCGGGCTTCGTCCTGTGCGGCGGCAAGCACCGTGCCGATGTGCCCGTCGAACAGTTCGCTGTACAGCGCGGCCGTCTTTTTGTCCACCCCCTGTGCGGCGCAGTAGCGGGCGCACTGCTCCGGCGAGACAGGAGCCACTGCAAAGCTGACGCAGCGGCTTCGGATGGTGGGCAGCACGCTTGCCAGCGAATCCGCCGTAAGCAGGAACAGCACCCCCTCCGGCGGCTCTTCCATCACCTTCAGCAGGGCATTGGCGGATTCCTCGTTCATCTTTTCCACATGGTAGAGCAGCACGGCACGGCCCTCGGCCGAAAGGCTGGTGTTGAAGATCTCGCTGCGCATAGCCTTGACCTGACTGACCAGATATTTTCCGCCTGCGCCCATACCAGCAACGCTGATCGCTTCACGCACGATGCCGGTCTCCACATGGCCGCTGTCGCGGTCGCCAGGCTTACCCACAGCACGGCAGCATTCGCCCCGCAGAAGGGCCTCAGCGGGCGCTCCGCCTGCAGGGTAAAGATAATCTGCCGCAATGCAGCGGGCCGCAAAACCGGCTCCAAGGCCCTCTTCTCCCACCAGCAGCACGCTGTGGGTCAGGCGGCGGGCTGCCAGCATCAGCTGCACGCTGCTTTTCAGTTCTGCATTGCCCTCCATGCGGTCCAGCATCATGGTGTTTCTCCTTACCTTCTGTTTCTCCGCTTCCACTGCTCACGGCGTACCCATGCGCGGACGGAACGATAAGCCATTGGGCCAAAGAACAGCCAGACGTTCGCCATGCTGAGCAGCAGGCTCAGCTTTTGCGGCAGCGGCGCGCCCAGAAAGCTGAGCACCCACAGTGCTGCCGCAAAAAAGCCAAAGTATTTCACCCGGATGGGGATGACAAAGAACAGCAGCACCTGTACTTCCGGGTACAGCATGGCAAAGGCCAGCAGCAGCGAAAGGGACAGGCAGTAGGTGCTGCCGGTCACGCCGGTGAGCAGGCAGGCCAGCACGGTGCCCAGTATCCCGGAGAGCAGATACACCGTATAGCGGAAATCGCCCCACTCCTGTTCCAGCGCTGTGCCGATGAACCATGTGAAATAGATGCCCAGCACCGCGCTGAGGATGCTGCCGCCGTAAGAGGGGATGAACGCAAAGGTGATGATGCGCCAGATCTGGCCGCGCAGCAGAAAATAGCGGCTGAGTGCCAGCCAGACACTGATGGTCTGGTTGACAAACAGCTCGATGGCCAGCACAAGGATCTGCCCGCCCACCAGAATGTTGGTCAGATTCGGGATGCCGAAGCGGCCGTATTTGCGCTCCAGCTGGTTGAGCCAATTGTTCATATAGGGTGCCTCCAACGCATTGTATTCCGATATCGGTGAGTTTTGCCGCATTTTTCTGCTGTTATTGTACCATGATTGGCCGGGGCATTCAAGGCAATGCCCCAGTGTGGAAAACTGCCGCATCTTCCGCCCAAAAATACAGCTGTCAAGCGGATTTTGCGGCACAAAAGCACAACCGGAAAGTGTATGGAGTTTCCTGTCTGGAATGAACTTTTCACTTTTTCCACCGGGTTTTCCACCGTTTTTGTGAAGAAAAGGGCAAGTTTTCCATGAGGTTTTCCACTTTTTCCACCGGGTTTTCCACAGCAAAAGGGCATCAGCCCTATACACACCGTAATTCAGGCCGCAGCTTTCTGGTAAGTTTTGGGCAAAAATGCGGGCATTCTGCCTTTTATAAAAAAGAAAGTCGAAGGATTTTCTTTGCATTCTACAAACCGTTCCTGAGCGGCGATTTATTTTTCTCCAATCTGGAATGAACCGGCCACAAGTTTTCAACACCGGGCCGCTGCCGTTTTTCCGTGTGGAAAAGGCGGGGAAACATGCAGTTTTCCACACCGGAAAAAGCAATGCCGGGCAGTCCGCAGACTGTCCGGCATTGCTTTATTATTTACATCATATTGTGGAACACCAGCTGTGCGATCTGGAAATACAGGATCAGGCTGCAGGCATCCACGATGGTGGTGATGAAGGGGGTAGCCATGATGGCCGGGTCGGCACCCAGCTTCTTGGCTGCCAGTGGCAGCATACCGCCCACCAGCTTTGCCAGAATGACGCTGAAGAACAGCGAAACGCTGACCACGATGGCATAGCCCATCACGTTGGCGTACTGGCCGGGGAAGAGGAAGGTGTACATCAGGTAGATGCGCAGGCCGTTCACGATGCCCAGCACCGCGCCCACGATGGCAGACACCCGCAGCTCCTTGCCCAGCACCTGCAAAAAGTCGCTGGGTTCCACCTCGCCCAGAGCCAGACCACGCACCATCAGGGTGCTGATCTGGTTGCCGCAGTTGCCGGCGGTATCCATCAGCATGGGCATGAAGGAGACCAGCAGCGGCAGGCTGACAAAGGCCTCTTCATAGTGGGTGGTGACCATGCCGGTAAAGGTGGCGGAAAGCATCAGGATCAACAGCCATGGAATGCGCTGCTTTGCGTGGGTCCAGACGCTGGTGCCAAAGTAGGTGGTGGCATCGTCATCCGGCAGAATGGCGGCCATCTTCTGCATATCCTCGGTGCTCTCGTCGGTCAGAACGTCGATTGCATCGTCGATGGTGATGATACCCACGAACATGCCCTCGTTGTCCAGAACAGGCATGGCGGTAAAGTCGTAGCGCTGCATCTCACGGGCCACGTACTCCTGATCGTCGGTCACTTTCACAGTGACCACGTTATCATCCATGATCTCGTTGATGGGAGTATGCGGCTCTGACAGCAGCAGGCTGCGGGCAGAAACAACACCCTTCAGGCGGTTGCGCTCCACCACGTAGCAGGTGTACACGGTCTCTGCGTTTTCGCCCTGCTTGCGGATGGCTTCAAAGGCCTGCGCCACGGTCATATCCTCGCGCAGACGGACATATTCGGGGGTCATCAGGCTGCCGGCAGAGCTTTCGGGGTAGTTCAGCAGCTTGTTCAGGCTCTCACGGGTCTGCTTGGAGGATTTTTCCAGCACCCGCTTCACCACGCCTGCCGGCATATCCTCCAGCAGGTCGGCGGCATCGTCCAGACTCATCTCTTCAATGGCGCCCACCAGCTCCACATCTGAGAAGGCGTTCACCAGATCGTCGCGGGCCTCGTCGGACATATAGGCAAAGGCCTCGGTGGCCACTTCCTTTTTGAGCAGGCGGAACACCACAAGGCGGTTGTTTTCGTCCAGCTCTTCCAGCAGCTCGGCAAGGTCGGCGGGCTGCTCTTCCTCGGTGACTTCGCGCAGCTTGACGTACTGCTTCTTGATGAGCAGCTTGAGCAGGCGGCTCTTGGTGAGCATCTCAGGGTTGGCCTTGACCTCTTCGTCGTTGGCTTCCTCTTTTTCGGCCTCGCGCATGTCCTGCTTGAGGTCTTCAGTAGCTTCCTCGTTCAGATCTTCAGCCAGCTTCTGGCGGACCTCGGCGGGGATATCAGCAGGCAGCTCCTGCACCGGCAGCGCCTGTTCCGCAGCATCAGCCGTCAGCTTCTTTTCTTCCATATCCATTGGGCGTACCTCCTCAGTTTTTACGGAACAGGAGCAGCTCCTGTATCCGGAGGACGCAGCAGATCGGGAAACAAAAAACGCGCCGCCTTGCCTGCCGGAATGCCGCAAACGCCGCATTCTGCGCACACAAAGCTGCGCCTTCCTCTGCTCTGTTTTGCGGAAAGATGCACCGTTGAAGCGGTGCTTTTCCGCAGGACTCAGCGAAGGAGGCGAACGGTTGGGGAAAACGCAGTTGTTTTTGTTTTCTGATCCACCGCGCCGGTGGTTCTACTTCGACTATGATCCGGGTCCATTTTCCTGCGTTCACCTCCAAGTTTTCATATTCATTTTTATTATAGCGCCGCAAAAAAACGGGGTCAACCCTAAACCACCGATTTACCGGAATTTTGCAAAACAAAACACCCTCTTCCGTGTTGCGGCGCACGAAAAAGGGTGTTTTGTTTGGATATTGCCTTGGTGTGAGGAGGAATCATGTTACTTGGGTAAGCGGTTGCGGCCCCGCTTCCCATGGCAAAAGTATAACAGCTTTCACAATTGAATTCGTTAAGAAGCTATGAAGAAACTGTAAAAAGGGAATGGTATCTTTTGGAAGATTTTGTGATAGAAAATCTTCTTGACAATATTTGTTTTATCCTATATTATAATCATAGGATACCACCAAACGGGAAGGATGCCGAAAATGTCTGCTTTTGAAGTGAATTTTTATTATAAGGCAGACGGCAGCTGCCCGGTTCGTGATTTTCTGGATACGCTGGACGACAAAATGCTGGCAAAGCTTTTGGGCACGATCTCCCTATTGGAAGCCAATGGCACACAACTGCGGGAACCTTATTCCAAATCATTGGGTGACGGCATTTTTGAATTGCGTGCCAAGCAAAGCAGCAATATTACGCGCATTTTATATTTTTTCGTAGTTGGACATCAGATCATCCTGACAAACGGTTTTGTTAAAAAGACGCAGAAAACACCGCCGGAAGAAATTGCACTGGCGCAAAAATACCGCGCGGACTATTTTCATCGGAAGGAGAGTTCCTCATGAGTGATTTTCGGAATTATTTGAATGAACAATTACAGCGGCCTTCCTTTAAGGCAGAATGGGATGCTCTTCAGCCGGAGCTTACCATTGCACAGGCCATGATCGATGCCCGGAAGGAAAGTGGTCTGACCCAGAAGCAGCTTTCAGAGCGCACCGGCATTGCGCAGGCAGATATCAGCAAACTGGAACGCGGTAATGCAAACCCATCTCTGCGCACCCTGCAGCGTCTTGCCGCAGGGATGGGGATGAACGTCAAAATTGAATTTGTGACAAATAAATAATTTATATGTCGTCAAAGATACAAGCCCGGAACGTCCGCAAACGTTCCGGGCTTGTATTTTCACAAAAAGAGTTTGCACAAAAATACGCCCCGGTCACCTTGCGGTGAACGGGGCGCTAAAACGAAGCTCGTTTTTTACTGCGGCAAGATCCCTGCAAAGCAGGTCTTATGCAGCAGGCGGAGCAAGGTATCTGCAAGCAGACCTTATGCTCCTGACACACGCGGGGTGTGCTTTCAAGGACCCTCGCGGGCGCTTTGGTATCTCATATCCCGCTGCGGTGCTTCGCACGGAACAAAGCACCGCCCGGGAAGTGAAATCAGATAGAACTCGTATGGCGAATGCTGTACTTCAGCACATCACCTGCATGGATGGATGCGTTTCTCCGCTTCGTACCGCTGCATTGCGCAGTAACCGCCGGTACGGGGCAGCCGCCCTCTTGCATTGTGGGGCTAAGGTGCCGCAAATATCTGCATCCAAAGCGCAGAAGAATGCTTACTTGTACAGGTCGACCAGACGGGTCAGGTGCTCGTAGCGGTCGTTTGCAACTTCCTGGTTGCGTGCGAACAGCTCCTTAGCACGGTCGGGGAATGCACGAGTCAGGCGGCTGTAACGGGTCTCGTTAGCCAGCAGTGCCTGATACTTCTCGTTATCCACAGCCTTGGAGGTCAGGGTGAACGGATTCTTGCCCTGAGCCTTGTTTGCCGGGTTGAAGGTGAACAGGTTCCAGTAACCGGCCTCAACTGCCTTCTTCATCTCGTTCTGGCAGTTGGTCATGCCGCCCTTGACACCGTGCAGCTCGCAGGGAGCGTAGCCGATGATCAGAGACGGGCCGGGGTAAGCCTCAGCCTCAGCGATGGCCTTGACAGCCTGAGCCGGGTTAGCACCCAGTGCGATCTGAGCAACATAGATGTAACCGTAGGTCATAGCGATCTCGGACAGGCTCTTCTTGCTGATTTCCTTACCAGCAGCAGCGAACTGGCAGACTTCACCAATGTTGGAAGCCTTGGATGCCTGTCCACCGGTGTTGGAGTACATCTCAG
>ENA-OWPP01003000-OWPP01003000.1-human-gut-metagenome-genome-assembly--contig:-NODE-3000-length-10643-cov-7.023328_pt1 | contig 10643 bp, 9 predicted proteins | sample MGYA00248265_ERZ651848 | MGnify/ENA primary metagenome ERZ651848 (study PRJEB26924, sample SAMEA4378233) | human gut metagenome | biome: human gut; feature: human-associated habitat; material: faeces... | reverse complement strand
GTTTTTGCGCCCTCGCAAAAACACTTGATGCACCTTGAGTGCATCAAGCGGGCGTGCTACGTCCGACCAGACGCAGCACACGTCCGTCGCAGAATTAAGCATAGTGCGTGCATTTAGCGGCTGCGGGGTGTTCAGACTATGGGTGCGGGGAGCGCAGTTGCATGTCAATAATTCATGAATATTCGTATTATATTGACAAAATTCATGTTCAATCATAAAATATTGTCATCTTGAACTCAGGGGGCGCGCGGATGAAAAGGGTGGCTCGCATTGCGATGAACACGGCTGTGATACTGCTGGGCACGGCGCTCAGTGCGTTTTCGATGGGGGTATTTGTGCTGCCGTACAACATGCTGGTTCCGGGTGTGACCGGGCTGGGGCGGCTGGCGGAGATATATTTTTCTTGGGACGTGACCGTGGTCGTGGGCGTGTGCAACGCGGCCTTGCTCCTGCTCGGGCTGGCGATGCTCGGCTGGCGGTTTGCGGCCACGATAGTGCTCGGCTCGGTGTTTTTCCCGACGTTTCTGGCTGTGTTCCAGTCTGTCGGCGCGTTTCAGGCGCTGGTTGAGGAGCCGCTCTACGCCGCTATCTGCGCGGGAGTGCTGGAGGGCGTCGGTTTGGGGCTTATCATCCGCGCGGGCGGCTCCAGCGGCGGGAGCGATGTGATACCCATTATCCTCAACCGCAGGTTCCGCGTGCCCATAGCTCCGGTGCTGTACAGCATCGACCTCTTTATCATCGCGCTGCAGCTCCCGCATGCGAACCTCGAGGCCGTGGTGCTCAGCGCGCTGTACGCGGCGCTGTACACGGTCGTCATGAACCGCGTAGTCCTCCTCGGCGCGGGCAACGTGCAGCTGACGATAGTTTCCGAGCAGTCGGAGACCATCAACCGCAGCATACTCAAACTCGACCACGGCGTCACGCTGCTGTGCGGCCGCACGGGGTTTTTGAAGCGCGAGTGCGAGGTCATCATCTGCGTCGTGCCGCTGCGCTGCATGAACGAGGTCAAGCGCGCGGCGCTCGCAGCGGACCCGAACGCGTTTATCACGGTCTGCTCCGTGCGCGACGTCTCCGGGCGCGGCTTTACGCTCACGGACGTCAGGCTGCCGCTGGACACGCTGTAGTCCCCCCTTGATTTACCGCCCCGGCTCTGTTATCCTTGGGGTATAAAATCTATCGGGAGGTCAGGCCATGAAGATACTTGTCAGCAACGTAGGCAGCACCTCGCTGAAGTTCAAGCTCTACGACATGCCGTCGGAGCGCGTGCTGTGCGAGGCGAAGGTCGAGCGCGTCGGCTCCGACCACGACGCGATATACACGTACAAAGACGAAGCGCGCAGCGAAAAGCGCGAGGGCTGCAGCGTGCCCGGCTACACCGAGGGCATACGCCTGTTCCTGGCCGACATGGCCGGCGTGGCGGAGGCCGGGGACATATCCGCCGTGGGCTTCAAGACCGTGCTGGCCAAGGGCTATTACGGCGTGCACGAGCTGACGGACGAGGTGCTGGCGGCCATGCGCGAGTGGCTGTTCGTCGCGCCCGCGCACAACGGGCCGTATCTAGAGGCCATCGGCTGCTTCCGCGAGGTCATGCCGTGGGCGAAGCTCGTGGGCGTGTTCGAGACGGCCTTCCACACCACAATCCCGCCCGAGCGGACGCTGTTTGCCGTGCCCTACGAGTGGTACGAGAAGTACGGCGTCAAGCGCATGGGCTATCACGGCGCGTCCCATTCCTACGTCGCGGACACGCTGACGGCGCGCTTCGGCGGCACGGGCAGGACGGTGTCCTGCCACCTGGGCGGGAGCTGCTCGCTCTGCGCCATAGAGGACGGCAGGAGCGTGGACACCAGCTTCGGCTTCTCGCTGCAGACCGGCGTCATGCACGCCAACCGCACCGGCGACCTCGACCCCTACGTCCTGCCCTTCCTGCTGAACCAGGGCATGAGCATGGACGAGGCGCTCGATGGCCTGGCCAAGCGCGGCGGTCTGCTGGGCGTCTCCGGCGTGTCCAACGACCTGCGCAAGGTGGAAGCCGCCGCGGCTCAGGGCAACCGGCGCGCCGCGCTGGCCATAGACATGTTCGTCAACCAGATAGTCAAGTACGCCGGCGCCTTCACGGCGGAGCTGGGCGGGCTGGACAACCTGGTCTTCACCGGCGGCATAGGCGAAAACAGCGTTGCCGTCCGCCAACGCGTCTCCGCCGTTCTCACCTACCTGGGTCTGGAGCTGGACGAGGCCGCCAACGCCGCGCCCGGCAGCGACGTGCGCGTGATCTCCACGGCGCAAAGCCGCGTAAGGGTGCTGGTCATCCCCGCCAACGAGGAGCTGGGCATAGCCCGCAGAACGTTCGCGCTGATATAAGTGTATAAGCAAAAGCCCCGTACACGGTTGTGTACGGGGCTTTGCTGTGTGCGGTCAGGTCTCCGGCCAGGGGAAGAACTCGCTGTCTTTTACCAGGTAGGCGCGCTGCGCAAGTTTGGCCATCGGGGTGTCGGACAGGGAGTCGGAGTAGAACTCGCCCACTTCCGTGTTGGGGTACTCGCGCATGAAGCGCGCGACCTTTTCCACGTCGTGGTTGTTCTCGCCCAGCGTCCAGCCGCTGTGCCTGTCCACGCGCGAGGCGATGAGGCGCACGCCGAGCCGGTTGGTCACGGGGCGCAGAAGGAAGTCCGGCGAGGCCGAGGAGATGATGTCGCTGGGCTGCATTTTCTCGAAGTACCAGGGGTTTATGTCGCCGTAGTGCGTGCTCCAGAAGTCCTCGACCGCGGCGTCTATGTCCGGCACCCGGGTCAGGAAGCGGTAGAACACCTCTTTGACGCGGGTCTTGGTCGTCCAGTTGAGCTTCATTCCGGGGAGCAGCGGCACGGCGCACAGCGCCGGACCTATCACGCGCGGCCAGCGGCGGACGCAGTAGGCGAAGAAGTGCTCGGTGCTGTCATAGGGCAGGATGGTCTTGTCAAAGTCGTAGACGTTTACTATCTCCATCATATCTCTCCAGTGAGCCGGTAATACGTGACGGCAAAGCCCTCGCGTATAAAGTAGTTGAGCATGAGCGTAGGCCAGCTGGTGCGCGCGGCCACGCCGTAGCACTCCACGCCCTGCTTGGCGGCCAGCGCCTTGGCGCGGTAGAGGTGGTACTCGCTGGTGACCACCGCGCAGTTGCCGTCCGGGTCGCCGCCGCTATCGCGTATCAGGGCGAAGGAGTTCGCCAGGTTCTCCTGCGTGCTGGTGGCCTTGTCCTCGACGATGATACGCTCCGGCTCTATGCCCTTGGCCTCCAGCCATATCTGCATGGCCTCGCCCTCCGTCATGGTCTCGCCGGGACCCTGGCCGCCGGAGACGACCGCCACGCAGTCCGGGTGCGCGGCCAGCCAGTCATAGGCCGCGTTCAGCCTGTCCGTCAGAGACAGGCTCGGCACGTCGCCGTGCAGTCCGGCGCCGAGCACGACTATATAGTCCACGTCGTCGGGCGCGTCCGTGCGCGCGTCGGAGACTATCGGCGCCTCTATGACGCAGAACGCCGCGACGCCCAGCACGAGCACTATGACGGCGGCTATGCGCCAGCCCCTGCGCCTGACGAAGTGGAAGTAGACGATAATGAGCGCTATGAAGGCGCAAAGCGCCGCCACAAAGGTGTGCCCGGTCATCGCCACGGCGAACACCAGCGCGGCTATCAGCAGCACTATGACGGCTATCAGCCAGAGCTTAGCTTTCATCCAGCTCCTCCCATTCAATATACAGCGCGTCGAGGCTCTTGTTCAGCTCCTCGCGCTCGGCGTCCAGCTCCATGAGCCTGACGTAGTCGGAGGCGTTTGCCTCGCACTCGGCCTCCAGCTCCGCCAGGCGCGCCTCGGCCTTGTTTATCTCGCGCTCTACGCGGCGCAGCTGCTTCTCCCGCTCGGGCGTGCCGCTGCGCTTGGGCTTCTTTTCCGGCTTGGGCGCGGCGGACTTGGCGGCCTGGGCTATGGCCTGCTGCCGCTCGCGGTACGCGCGGAACTCGCCGAAGGTGCCGCGGAAGTCGGTTATCTTGCCGTTTTCAAAGCACCAGATGCGGTTTGCGAACTTCTCGATAAAATAGCGGTCGTGGCTGACGAACAGCAGCGCCTCGCCGTAGCCGGAGATCGCGTCCTCCATCCACTCGCGCGAGGGGATGTCCAGGTGGTTCGTCGGCTCGTCGAGTATCAGCAGGTTCACGTCGGCGCGCATGAGTATGCACAGCCGCAGCCGGCTCTGCTCGCCGCCGGAGAGCGTGCCCACGGCCTTGAGCGCGTCCTCGCCCGTAAAGCCGAAGGCGCCCAGGCTGTCGCGCGCCTCCTGCATGGTGCAGCGGCACTCGTCTATCACCGTGTCCGCGGCGGAGAGGTTCGGGTCGCGGAACTTGACTATCTGAGGCAGATACGCCATGCGCACGGCGGGACCGCGGCGCACGTAGCCCGTGTCGGGCTGCTCCTCGCCCACTATGAGCTTGACCAGCGTGCTCTTGCCGGTGCCGTTGTCGCCTATGACGGCGATGCGCTCGCCGCCCGTGACCTTGAACTCCACGCCGGAGAACAGCGTCCGGCCGGAAAAGCCCTTGCCGAGGTTGTCGGCGACGAGCACTTCGTCGGCGCGAAACTCGCTCTCTTTAAAACCGGCGGAGAGCCTTTTGGCCTCCTTGGGCTTCTCCGTCTGGCTCAGCCGCTCTATGCGCTTTTCCATGGAAAACGCCCGCTTGTGCAGCTTGTCGTTGCCCATGAACGCCCAGAGGTGCATCTGCGCGGCGGCCTTTTGCAGCTGCTCTATCTTGGCCTGATCCTTTTCGTACTTCTTCAGCTGCTCGTCGAAGCGGCGCTGCCGCTCCACGGCGTAGAAGCTGTAGTTGCCGGAGTAGAACTCCGCGCGGCCGTCGACTATCTCGATGCAGCGCTGAGCTATGGTGTCCAGGAAATAGCGGTCGTGGCTTATCGCCAGCACCGTGCCGCGGAAGTGGGTGATGTAGTCCTCCAGCCACTCGGTGGCGCGCAGATCCAGGTGGTTCGTCGGCTCGTCCAGCAAAAGGATGTCCGTGTCCTCGAGTATGAGCCTCGCGAGGTTGACGCGCGTCTTTTCGCCGCCGGAGAGCTTGTCGAACTCCCGCGCGCGCATCTCGGCCGGGATGTCCAGGCCGTTGGCCACGCGGTTGCGCTCCCTGTCCATGTCGTAGCCGCCGAGGCGGCGGAAGTCGTCGCTCAGGCGGTCATACTCGTCCAGCAGCGCGCGGGACGAGTCCGTGGCCATGAGCGTCTCCAGCTCACGCAGGCGGTCGGACATGGCGCGCAGCCTGGCGTGCGCCTCGCGCAGCACGTCCTCGGTCGTCCACCCGGCGGGGTAGACGGGTATCTGCGAGATAAGCCCTATCCTGCGCCCCTTGTGTATGGCGATGGAGCCCTCGTCGGGCGCGTACTCGCCGGTCAGCAGCCTGAACAGCGTGGTCTTGCCGCAGCCGTTGGCGCCCAGTATGCCGACGTGCTCGCCCGCGTTGACCTCAAAGCTGAGGTCGGAGAGCACGTCGTGGCCGACCTCGAAGGATTTTTTCAGATTCTTGACGTCTATATCTATCATTTTGCTACCCTGTTATCTTACTATGGCCTTGTATCAAATTTGTATCACGCGCGCTCCGCCCTGCGCTCTGCTATGTAGTGGTTTATGTACCCACCCAGCAGCAGGAAGTAGAAGCAGTAGTACAGCCATATCATGGCCACGATGACCGTGCCTATGACGCCGTAAGCGCCGAAGCGGTTGCTGACGGAGACGTAGAACGAGAAGATCACCGAGAACACCGACCAGCTCACGGCGCAGAAGATAGCGCCCGGCCACTGTGCCTTGTACCTAAGCCTGCGCGCCGGCATGCGCCAGTAGGTGAACGAGAACACCAGCGCCAGGACGGCTATCACGACCACGTATCGCAGATAGCGCACTGTGCCGAACAGCTTATCCAGCGTGCCGCCGTGCGGGAGGGTGTCATAGAGCAGCTGCAATATCTCGCCGCCGTAGACCATGACGAAAAAGCTCAAAAGCAGCACGAGCACGAGCACCACCATGTAGAAGCAGGCGCGGAGGCTGAACACAAAGAAATCCTCGTGCCTCTCGGCGTCGTACATGCTGTCCATGCCCCGCATGAGCGCCTTCATGCTCGCCGCAGCCGACCAGATGGTCAGCAGTATGGAGACGGTCAGCGCCACGCGGCCGCCGGAGTAGATGCTGGATATTATGCTGCTTATAATCTCGTAGAGCGAGTCGGGGACGTAGTCGCTGATGGCCTCGAGGATCATCTCCTGGGTCAGCGGCGTGTACTGGATAATGCTCACGAGCAGCATTATCATGGGTATGAGCGACATGAAAAGGTAGTAGGCGCACGCCGCCGAGTAGGTCGTGATGCGCCTGCGTCCCATTCCCTTGGAGAAATCGTCCACAGCGTCGTATATGTCCCGGAGCGTACCCTTCAAGCCTCTCACCTCCAATACCCGGAAGATTATTTTCTCACATATACAGCGAAAAATCAAGCGACATGCGCGCATATCTGAGGGATATGCGACGCTGCCGCCTGTTTTCCGCCCTTGCGTTACGCCGCGGCCGCCGGCTGCGGACGGTGGGCTCTAAAGCAGCTTCTCGGACAGCTCCGCCATCCGTTCGATCGGGAACGGCGGCCTGCCCAGCGGACGCACGGCTATGCTCATCAGCACGACGGGGTTGTCGTCCGCCGCGACGCGGTTGGAGTCCAGCTTGCCGCAGCGGCGGCAGCGGTGGATTATAGCCCACTCGCCGTTTTTGCGCACCCAGACCGCCACCGGCTCCATGAGCGAGCCGCAGTCGCTCTCGCGGTCTCCCGGCTCGACGTCCAGGTGCAGGCTGCAAAGGCAGTTCGGGCAGTGGTTGCGGTGCGCGCTGCCCGCGCCGTCGGACACCACCAGCCAGCCGCAGTTGCGGCAGGTGAAGCTGTCGGTGCAGGGATGGGTCTTGTAATAGCCCTTTTCGTATCTCATCTTCTTATTTTCACGGTTCATATTGAGGCCGTCCTCCTGTATAGATTCTTGTAAATCCAGCACAGGGCAAAGAAAAACGACCCTCGCGAAAGGGCCGTTCACCGCGAAAATATGTCTTTGCGTGCGCGAAAAACCTCTCCGGCACCGCCGGAGAAGCGCGCATATGGGTATGAAGTTTGCCCAGACCGCAAAAACAAAGCACGGCGAAAAGACCCGTCCGCGGACGAATCTCGCTTGCCCTGTCATATGCGGTAGTGCGACATCAACTTCACCTCTTGCTTTCCGCGTAAATATAACACGTCCCGCGCGGGCTGTAAAGCCCGGCGGGGCGTTTGTAATACAACTGAAATCAATCGTACTCGCACACGAAGCCTATGTTGCCGGAGTAAATGGCGGGATAGAGCGCCGCGGGGTTGTTGCGCGAGTCGTTGTAGACCCAGCCCGCGTCCGTGTGCCAGAGCAGCACGAAGTTCTCGGCCGTGCCGTCGGTGTCGCGCACCGAGGGCTCGCCCTCCGCCCAGCGGAAGTAGCCCTGCGCGCTCGGGTCGACCCACTGGAGGTTGCCGTTGACGCGGAACAGGCCTATCCAGACGAAGTCCAGCCCCTGCTGCTCAGCCTGGGCGGTTATCGCGTCCAGCTCCGCCTCGCTGTCCACTATGGCCAGGTGCCCGCCCATCTCGCGGGCGCGCTGCTCGGCGTCCGTCCAGCTGATGTCGCCGCGCACGACCTCGTATGTGGAGGTTATCTCCGGCGTCGGGCTGGGCGTAGGCTCGGCGGTCGGCGTCGGGGTCGGGGCGAGCGTCGGCTCCGGCGTAGCGGTGGGCTGCGCGGAGGGCGCCGCCGTCGCGGTGGGCGTGGGTATTGTCACAGGCTCGGCCGGGTGCAGCCACGGCAATATGAAGTTCAGCGCCACGGCGGCCGCCATCACGGCCGCGCAGATGCCCAGCACCAGCCACAGCACGGTCTTGGGTTTCGGCTCCTCGCCGTCTCCGCCGTCATCGCCGTCATCTCCGCCGTACGGCGGTTCATGCTCCGGCGGTTCCGGCGGCGCGGGGGGCGCCGGTTCCGACGCGGGAGCGGGAGGCGGTACGGGTTCCGGCGCGGGAGCCGGTTCGGGTTCGGGCTGCGGCTCGGGTTCCGGCTCCGGCTGCGGCTCCGGTTCCGGCTCGGGTTCCGGCTGCGGCTCCGGCTGCGGTTCAGGCTCGCTCGCCGGCGGAGCAGGCTCCGGGTCGGGGACGGCGGCGATCTCCTCGGCGCTGTAGCTTGCGAGGATGCCGGCCATGGTGCGCTCCACCTCGCTCAGCTCGCTCTCGCTCTTGCCGAACATCGCCATCGCGGCCGCGTCGCCCTCGCCGACGCAGGGTTCGAGCGCCATGGACAGCTCTATCGTGTCCGAGTACCGCTCCTCCGGCGCGAAGGCCAGGCACTTTTTCAGCACCTCGCCCAGCTTCTCCCCGGCGATGGTTGGGATGGGCACGGTCTCGCCGTTCATGCGCCGCCGCAGCGCGGCCGCGCGCTTTTCGTTGGTCATCTCGTTCGCCGCGCAGGCGAAGAAGGGCAGGCGTCCGCGCGTCACCCCGGCGTAGAGCATCAGCCCTATGGAGTAGACGTCCGCGCGGGCGCTGAGCGCGCCGCTCCAGAAAAGCTCGGGCGCCATGTATTCAAGCTCGTCCGTCGTCCACTCGCCGGGGGCGTGGTCTGCGCGGCCGCCCAGCCAGGGCGAGCCATCGGCGGACACAAATATGTTCTCCGGGTGTATGTTCCCGTGGCCGCCGGAGAACGAGGCGGCCTGGCCGCAGACCGCGCGGGCAAGCGTTATCAGCTCCTCGCGGCCCAGCAGGCCTATATCCGCACCCAGCATACGGCGCTGGGACGGGACGTTGTTTCCAGACATTTGCGTAAACTCCCTTTGCGGCCTCTCAGCCGTTCATGTCTCTTATGAGCGCCTCTATGCGCTCCGTCCACTTGCGCAGCTCTCTGTTCGGGCGTCCGTCGGCGGACTTTGCCGCAGCGAGCAGGCGCTCCGCCGCTTTGACGAGAGCGTCGAAGAATTTGTTCCGTTTCGGCGCGGCGGCGCGGCGCTCGATGGGCACGCCCTCGGTCACGCGCACGAACTCCCCGGTCAACAGGTCGTACACCGTGCCGCTGAACGGAGCCATGGCCTCGAAGCCCAGCTCGGTCTTGAGCGTCTCCACGAAGGCCGTGCACTGGTCGTCGTCGCCGTGGTTGACAAACACCTGCTTCGGCGGCTCGGCCTCGAAGCCGCGCATCCAGCGCAGCAGTCCGTCCCTGTCCGCGTGGCCGCTCACGCCGGGCAGCCAGGTCACCTCGGCCTTGACGGCTATCGTCTCGCCAAAGAGCTTGACCTCCTTCGCCCCGTCATAGAGCAGCCTGCCGAGCGTGCCCTCTGCCTGATAGCCGACAAAGAGGACGAGCGACTCCTTCCTCCACAGGTTGTGCTTAAGGTGGTGGCGTATGCGTCCGGCGTCGCACATGCCGCTGGCGGAGATTATCACCTTGGGCTGCGCGTCCTCGTTTATGGCCTTGGACTCCGCCGCGCTGACGGACACCTCCAGCCCGTCGAAGGACAGCGGGTTGACGCCGCGCGCGAGGATGGCGCGCGTCTCCTCGTCGAGGAAGGACGCGTCGCACTGCAGAAAGACGCTGGTCGCCTCCACGGCCAGGGGGCTGTCCACGTAGACCTTGAAGCCGTCGTGGCCGTGGACAAGGCCGCGCTCTTTTATCTCGCGTATGAAGTACAGCATCTCCTGCGTCCTGCCGACGGCGAAGGACGGTATCACGACGTTGCCGCCGCGGTCCAAGGTGCGCTGTATGACCTTCGTCAGCTCGCCTATGTAGTCGGGCTGGCCGCCGGTGTGCAGCCTGGCGCCGTAGGTGCTCTCGACCACGACGTAGTCCGCGCCGGACACCAGCTGCGGGTCGCGCAGTATGGGCTGGTGCAGGTTGCCGACGTCGCCGGAGAAGACGATCTTCCGCCGCTCGCCGCCCTCGCTGAGCCAGACCTCTATGCAGGCGCTGCCCAGCAGGTGACCCACGTCCGTAAAGCGCACGGCCACGCCCTCGGCCACCTGTATCACCTCGCCGTAGGAGCAGGGGCGCAGGTTCTTCGTCAGCGCCGCGACGTCCTCCGTGTCGTAGAGCGGCTCGACCGCCGCGCCGCCCGCGCGCTGAGCCTTGCGGGTCTTGTACTCGGCCTCGCTCATCTGTATGTGCGCGCTGTCACGGAGCATGATGTCCGCCAGCGAGCAGGTCGCGGCGGTGGCGTACACGCTGCCGGTAAAGCCGTTTTTCGCCAGCAGCGGCAGAAGTCCCGAGTGGTCGATGTGCGCGTGCGTCAGCAGCGCGAAGTCCACCTGGGACGGCGAAATGGGCAGGCTCTGGTTTTCAAACATGTCCCTGCCCTGCTCCATGCCGCAGTCAACGATGAAGCGGGTCTTGCCGCACTCCACATACGTGCAGCTGCCCGTGACCTCGTGCGCGGCGCCGAGGAATGTGATGCGCATGGTTGCCTCCTTTTTTCTTTACAACCCCCACGTATCAAGGGGAGTGGGTGCCCACCCACGTGGGTATCTCCTGAGGGGTTTCTTTTTGTGGCGACAAAAAGAAATCCCTCAGACTCCAAAG
>ENA-OWPP01002997-OWPP01002997.1-human-gut-metagenome-genome-assembly--contig:-NODE-2997-length-10655-cov-3.551604_pt1 | contig 10655 bp, 10 predicted proteins | sample MGYA00248265_ERZ651848 | MGnify/ENA primary metagenome ERZ651848 (study PRJEB26924, sample SAMEA4378233) | human gut metagenome | biome: human gut; feature: human-associated habitat; material: faeces... | reverse complement strand
TTCACGATGATCAGCCGCACCAGATGAGCCTTTTGCGTGATGAAAAGCGACTTATTCAGAACGAACAGCTTGACAAAACACTTGACAGATTAAAAAAGCGATTCGGAAATTATGCTGTTCGCCCTGCCGTTTTGCTTGATGATAAGGAGCTTTCGGATTTTAACCCAAAGGAGGATCATACAATTCATCCTGTCGGATATTTATGATAACGATGCATCTTAGGCAAAAAATTAAAGATGTTTCTCTGATTTTAATGGAGGTAACAAGCTATGAAAAAGTATGTTAAAGTTACTGCCACATTTGATTGTGACGGAGATCTTATCCCCGAATATATTGTGTGGGATGACGGAAGAAGATACCGCATTGACAAAATTTCCGATGTGCGGTATGCGGCATCTCTCAAAGCAGGCGGTGCGGGAATACGCTACACCTGCCATATCCTCGGCAAAGAACGATATCTGTTTTTGGAGGAAAACAGGTGGTTTGTCGATGCCAAACAATAAGCGGAGGATTATATGCATAAGGTCAAAGCAAAGGGAATTTTATCTGCCGCAAACGGCATGAACATTTACAGAGGATGTCAACACGGATGCATTTATTGTGACGCACGCAGTAAATGCTATCAGATGAATCACCGATTTGAAGATATTGAGGTGAAAGAAAATGCACCGGAATTGCTTGAAAACGCTTTAAAAAGGAAACGCAGAAAATGTATGATTGGTACGGGTGCGATGAGCGATCCGTACATTCCTCTTGAAAAAGAACTGAAACTGACACGAAGATGTCTTGAAATAATCGACCGCTACGGATTCGGTGTAACCGTACACACAAAGTCGGCATCTGTTATGAGAGATATTGACCTGTTTACGAAAATAAACGATAAAAGCAAGGCTGTGTTACAGATGACGCTTACAACGGCAGACGAAAGCCTTTGCAGAATAATTGAACCGAATGTTTCCGCCACTAAAGAAAGGTTTGAAACGCTCAAGGCATTTCATGAAAACGGTATTCCGAGTGTTGTGTGGTTTTCTCCGTTTTTACCGTTTATAAATGATACAAAAGAAAATATCGACGGACTTTTAAAGTATTGCATTGACGCAAGGGTTCGTGGAATAATATGCTTTGGCATAGGTCTTACTCTGCGTGACGGTAACAGAGAATATTTTTACAGCCGGCTTGACAAACACTTTCCGAATATGAAAGAACGATACATTTATACATACGGAAATTCATATCAGCTTACAAGCGGTAACAATAACCTTTTGATGAACAGGATTTCAGAAGTTTGCAGAAATCACAGAATTATGTTCGGAGTTGAAAATGTGTTTTCGTATTTGCATAAGTTTGAAAGCAAAACCGAACAGCTAAGTCTGTTTGACGGAATATAGAAAAAAAAGATATACGGCAGAAAATTTTACCGTATATCTTTTTTGTTTTAAGTATTCACTGTTTTACAAATGTGATTTCATAGTCGTTATATTTAAGCACAACAGCCGAAACTTTACCGTTCTTTTGTGTGAGTGCGGCGGAAGTATTTGTTCCGTCATCAAATGACAAATTGACTTTGTCCGAAGATGACACGGTATATTTTCCGCTGTGAGTTCCGTCATCGGGACTTCCCGGCGAAAGCCACAAAGTAAATGTGCCGTCATCGGAAAATGACACAGAGCCCTGATAAGCACTGTAATTTGTGTTGTAAACCTCACTCATTTCAACCTCATCACCGCTCGCATTCTTTGCACCTTCGGGAACCCATGCAGACGAGGTAAGCTCGGCGGTTACGGACGGTGAAAGCACATTGACGGCAACGATTGCCGCAATGATAAATATACAGGCGGCAATAACCGATGAAATAATTGCTGTTGTTTTCTTTTTCTTATTCTTCTTTTTTACAGCCCTGTTAGCCTCAAATTTTGCATAGTCAGGCTTTTTAACAGATTTTTTACTCATTTAATCACCGATATTTTACTTAAAGGATACAATAATTCCGCCGTAGTTTACGGTAATTTCAGCAGGAACATCACCGTTCCATTTGGTTACGGCAGCAATAACATTTTTATCGTTGGAATATGTTATCACAACGGAGTCGCCCTCAACGATGTATGCACCCGAATTTGCCGAGGCACTTGTGATTCCGTCAATGAATGTTCCGTCCTCGTTAAAAGTAAATCCGCCGCCTGAATAAGCAGAACCGAAAAGATCTCTCAAAGAATATTCTTCAGAAGAATTTTCATCTTTTGCATAGTACGGAATAAGAGTTGCACTGAATTTTGGCTTTTGCTCCTCTCCGCTGATTGTCGGAACAACAATTTCACTGTCATTTGAAGAAGTTTCGGCTGTGTATCCCTGTTCCGTCGGCTCTTGTGAAGCTTCACCCGATTTGGTTGCAGGCTGTGTGGTTTCGGATACAGAGTCGGAAACGCTCTGGGTTGAGTTTGTATTATCGGCGGTTGTTGAAGCAGCCACAGTCGGTACTGTTGTTGCCGAATTATTATTTTTACCCGAAAGATTCATAAACAGGATAACCGCACCTGCAATTACTGCAACAAGTACAACAACACAAATAATTATTATCAATGATTTTTTTGAACTTTTAACTGCGTGTTTACCGCTCATTTTGCGTTCTTCCTTTCTTCAGCCTCTTTTTTAAGCTTTAAAAGATAACTTCTTTTCATCATTTTTCCGTTATAGAAAATAAATTCATCACCGTCAGCCGATTCATCAATTTCAAGATCCGAATAATCTTCTGCAACAGGCTCTTCATCATCACGGAACTGACCTTTGCGTCTGTTCTCCATTTTCTTATCAATTGTCTTGCTCTTTGAATCCTTGTCAACAATCATTGAATACATATTCTTATAAACTGCAGAATTGATTATAAAAGATAAAATTGACGGAACAATGAACAATGCAAGAACAATTGTGAAAATGATGAGCAGTACCGGAGTAAAGCTGCACATAAGCACTGTTGCACAAACGAGAAATAAAATAAGAATTCCGAAAACTGCAAACAGATTGTGTTTAAGCTCGCCGAATGTCATAAGTGCGCTGTTTTTGTAAATATCCTTCATCTTGATATCAAAAGTAACCGTCATAGGCGGAACATAGAAGAACATAAACAGAAAGAAAATTGCAATTAAAATACAAATAACAAGCGGAGCATAAAACATTCCGTTCTTTGAACCGAGTCCGAGATAAAGCACAATTGAGTAGTAGCTGATAAAAACAGCTGCATACATCACAACGCCGTGTATGAGGAATCTGAGCAGATTTTCTTTTATTCCGCAGATGAAATTTGAGAAAACATCAACATTTTCCTCTCCCCTTACCATATGGGAAGTAACCTGAGTTACGCCGGCATAAAACGGAAAAAGCGGAATTATCGTAAGAAAATATATAAACATTGAATTAAGACCCGTAAGGGTATTAATCAAAAAGAAAATTCCGAATATTACGGCAAACGGCAATGCAAAAAGCACATTCGTTAGCAAAAGTCGTGGTAAATTGTGAAACAATGACGAGAAAAATCCTGTCAATGCTACAGCGTTCTTTTCCGATGCCATAGCGCCCTCCAAAATTAAAAATTGAATGCTCCCGAAAACAAGCACCACAAAGCCGTATCCAGCAAGGTTGAACAAAAGGTCATTATTAGTGCCGAAACAGATCGGGAACAAAAATCAATCACCTCATTTTTCAAAGAATTTGTTTGACGAGAATGACCGATTAAGCTGAAAAACATCTGTTTTGAAATTTCAAAAGCATATGCCGACAGCTTTACGAGTGCCAGACAGAACAAAAATGTTCCCGGCAACACAACAAGCAGATAAAAACCTGCTCCTTTAAGTGAATATGTAATAATAAGATATGCCGCAGTAAGTCCTGTTCCAAAGCCTTTAAATGCTGAAATAAACGGCAAAAACGGTATTCCCCACGGTGCAAGTCCCAAGAGGAATACAACCGTGAGAAATATAAAATCAGATGCAAAGCAGGCACAAAATGTACTGACGGCATTCTGACCGAGCCTTGCATCAAGATTTGTAGTAAACAGAAAATCAAGGGAATCAAGCATTTGCTTATCGGCTTTTGATGCATAAATTGAACCGAAAACAAGTCCGGTAAGAAAAGCCGAAACAAAGATAAGTACCACAGAATATCGCCTTATAAAAAATCTGACATCAGACGGTGAAATTCCCTTTGATCTGCGAAAAAGATAACGCTTTTTAAAAGAAAATACAATGCTTTTCATAAAATACATTCCTCTCATTGGTTGTCCGTTAAAATATATGAGGAATGTATTCATTTTATGTTAAGGCAAAATTATTTGCCAAGCTCCTCTGCCCTCTTTGTACAAGCGTCCATGCCGTCAAGAACAGCCTCATAGAAACCGTGTTCTTTAAGCTTATCCATAGCGGCAATTGTTGTGCCTCCCTTTGAGCAAACCCTGTCTATGAGTGTTTCAACAGGCTCACCGCTGTCACGGAGCATTGCTGCCGAACCCTCAAGAGTTGCACAGACAAGATTCATGGCCTTGTCATAGTCGATTCCGCAATTCTTTGCGTAATCAGCCATAGCCTTTGCAAAAAGATAAATATAAGCAGGGCTGCTGCCGTTTACCGCAATTATTTCATTCATATGGCTTTCGTCAATATATTCGCAAACTCCGCTGCCTGCAAACATATTGTAAACGATTGTTTTGTCATCATAGCTGATATTCTCAGACGGACAAAGGGCTGTTGCACCCTTTTTGAGCAAGAGAGGCGTATTAGGCATAACCCTTACAACAGGGCAGTCACACTCAAGACCTTTTCTTACATATGCAATAGATATGCCTGCAGCAATTGATACTACGGTTTTGGCTGTTGTAATGCTGTTTTTGAGGGACTCAAGAACTTCGGGATAATTCTGCGGCTTGACTGCAAGAACAACAATTGAGCTGTTCTTTGCTATTTCATCGGCAGATGTCATTACATTTGCACCCATATTTTTCATAGCGGCACACTTTTCTTCGCTTACATCAAAAACATTGATAAAATCAGCCTTGCCGTCGTTTTGTGCCATAAGACCTTTTATAATGGCTGTTGCCATATTGCCTGCACCTATGAAACCTATTTTTTTCATTTTAAGACCTTCTTTGCAAAAATTATATCAGATACCGAAACTCGGGTTTGAGTAACATGAGAAATGGAATTTGTGATAATTGTGCTGACCGTCACGGTCATAATCGCCGTAGAGGAAGGTTTCCGCCTCGTCAACTCTTCTGTACAAAAGTCCCCAATAGCAAGAACCTGCCGCATGGTGATACTGCAAAAGTGCATCAATAAGGTTCTGCTTATTGACATTATTCAAATCTCTTGAACCGCCCGAAGCAGAAACATAGTCCTTGTGGATATATCCTGTTGTGCCGTTTGAAAGCTTAACTTTGTACCAGTTTGTGTTATAACGCTTGCCGTCAACAAAAGTGAGTTTTGTTCCGTAGTTCATACAGGTAATAACGGAGTAGTTAGTTCCTGCACCTCTTCTGAGGTTTACATCGGAAGCACTTACAGTACCCGACGCTCCTGCCTTAATTGTTCCGCTTGAACCTGTGTTCAAAAGAACCGACTGAAGCTCGGAGTCATTGTAGAACACACCGCTGCCTACATTGTATGCAAAGCACACAAGTGCGTCAAACTGTTGCTGATTGAACTTTATACCGTTATTTACAAGGTAGGAATTTGTTGTGGTAGTATATCCGCCCTTGTTCACGGTCTGGCAAAGATAAGCATATGCCTGATTTGAAGTTATGTTGTTGTAGAACTGTTCGCCTGAAACTACAACCTTGCCGTAACCGAGTGTAGGATCGGTTGTAATGCTGTCTGCTGTGACTTTCGGGAGAAATCCCTCATAGTTTGCAATAAGCTTGATTACCTCGTCACTCGCTCTGCGCTCGGCACAGGCTGTGGTGGTTTTATTGGTTGTTGAGGTTACAAACACCTCGCCCTCACCGCCGCCTGCCGTGGTGTAATACTTTGATTCGGTTTTAAATTTAGAATATGCCTTAACAGACCATTTGCCTGATTTTGAAAGCTTTTGTGTACCTGTCCAGATATAGGAGTTACCGTCTTTAACCTTACTTTTTGCGGTGACCTTATAAGAGGTTGAACCGTTTGTAACTACAAAATATACGCCTACCCTGCCTGTGTCGGTAATAGCCTTAAAGCTTACATTTGAATTAAGCGGAGCGGAGTTTGGTGACGCATAGCAGAAACGCACGCTTTCTCTCGGCATAACATGAATGAGACAGGTTGCCGCACCGTATGATGTTGAGGCTGTGATTGTTACATAGCCCTTGCCTACCGTGTCAACAACACCGTTCTTAACTGTTGCGATCTTTGTATTTGAACTTGACCATGTGACACCGCTTGTGCTTGATTTCAAAAGCATTGACTTCTGCCACGGAAGATTCACATTACTGTTGGATATATTTACCGATGAACCGGATTTTACGGTGATTTTGCAGGTTGCAGAATGCGAACCGCTTTTCGCAGTAATTGTTGCAGAGCCTGCTTTCTTGGCTGTTACAATACCACGAGAGTCAACGGTTGCAACGCCTTTATTTGAGCTTGACCATGAAACACTTCCCGACGCTGTTGCTGTGATTGCAAATCTATTGCCTGTGAAAATTGATTTGCTTGATACGGAAAGTTTAACAGATGAACCTGTTGACGGTTTTGAGGTTGTAGGCCGAGTCGTTGTAGGCTGTGTCTGACCGTTCATCTTAACATAGTCTTTCTTTACATAGCCTGTTTTTGAATTTGATGTAAGCTTAATATTATACCAATCATTGTTATAAAGCTTTGTGCTTACAAAAGTAACCTTTGTATTCAATCGCATACACTCAACAACCGAATAGCTTGTACCGGCACCGCTTCTGAGATTTACATAATCGTCTGTTATATAACCACTTACGGTTGACGCTGACGCAGTCGGCTGAGTTACAGGTTTGGTTGCCTTTGTTGCGGGTTGTGTTGCCTTCGTTGTAGGTTGGGTTGAACTGTTCATTTTTACATAGTCTTTCTTTATGTAACCTGTTTTAGCAGTTGAAGTAACCTTAACCTTATACCAGGCGGAGTTGTAGAGTGAAGTGCTTACAAAAGTAAGCTTAGTGTTCTTTCTCAGGCAACTAACAACAGAATAATTTGTGCCTGCTCCGCTTCTGAGATTCACATAATCATCAGAAACATAACCTGTTACGCTTGATGCCGTTGTCGAAGAACTTACGGCAACATATTCCTTTGTAACATAGCCTGTCTTTGAATTTGATTTAAGCTTGATTTTGTACCACTTTGAGTTATAGAGCTTTCCGTTAACAAAAGTAAATTTTGTGTTCTTTGCCATACAGGTTATAACCGAATAATTCGTGCCTGCACCGCTTCTCAGATTTACATACGACGCATTTATATAGCCTGATGCGCCTGCTGATACGCTTGCGGAAACCTCCTCGGTTGATTGAGCCGCATTAGCCGAAAATGCAGTTATTGCAACAGCACCTACCGATACTGCCATAAGAACCACAAGGACTATGCAGACTATGCGGACAAACAGTTTTTGCTTTTTCATTTGAGTCCACCTTCTAAAAACTTCTTTGAATTATAATTACTTGTGAAAATTACCGAATATTTTTCCTCTTAATCTGCGAACATACTGCATAACAAATACAGTAATTGCATAATCATAGAGCAAAAAGAAAATATTTCCGGCAATCAAAAATGCCCACGGAACATAAAAACCGAAAACGGTAAATTCATCTGTCGGAATTGACAACAGCCATGTTGCGACAAAGAACGAACCGATGGCGGCAACATTAAATACCGCAAACTTGAGTATGTATTGAACTGCCCTGTTTTTGATTTTAAATTCAAAAGCGCCCTTTAAAATGGGATAATAGCCAAAGAGTGCAATGAAATATATAACAGCCTCTTTATCGCCGGCAAGGAGCGTTGAAAGCACGGCAGTTACACAAAACACACCGATTGCCCATCCATAGCCGTATTCAACAACTATGCAGGAAACGAGAATTCCTGCAAGACAGGGCAAAGCGTATGTTCCAATCGGAACAAGAGATGTCATCATCATAAAAACGAGTGAGAGCGCCGCAATAATTCCGCAAACCGCAATACGCATTGTCCCCTTTTTAATACCGTTTTTCTTCATATTAACATCCCATTCTGCAACAATCGCACAAGCAGTTTGCACACATCATTCCTGCACAAACATCGCAGAAGGATGAGCCTGTTGCGTTAGGATTTGTTTGAGTATAACCGCCGTAGTTGTATGCTCTCTGGCTCTGCATATTGTTAAGAGCGGCTCGGTATTCCGTGTTGTTGGGGTCCATATTGCACGCAGTTGTGAAATATGAAAAAGCCTGTTCAGACCAACCTCTGCGGTATGCAATCATGCCCTTGAGATAATGCCATTCAGCGGTTCTCATTGACTGCGCTGTGTTTTCAAGAATCTGATCGGCCTGATCAAGAAGTCCTCTCTGAATGTAAATTCTTACATTGTAGAACTGTGAGCTTGAAGAATTTGCGTTATATGACGAACTGCCTGTTGAGCCTGTACCCTTACCCTTCTGACGCATCTGATTAATCATATCGTATGCCTCATTAATCTCCTTCATTTTCTGCTCCGCAACATCCGCAAGAGGACTGTCGGTGTAGTTATCGGGATGATATTTTTTAGCAAGGTTTCTGTACGCTGCTTTTACTTCTTCATCGGTAGCTGTTTCAGACACACCGAGAACCTCATATGGATTATTCATTATTGACCTCCGTATCAAGTTTGCTTGTTACTCTGTTTTGTGATGCAGGGAATCCCAAAAGCATCATATTATCTAAAATTCCCTTAAAATCGGTAAAGTTCAAAAGATTGTAGGCATCATATGCCCTTGCAAGTGACTGATTCAGCACCGCTTTTATAAAATCCGATGATTTTACCTCACCTGTTTTCTTGTTTACAAACGGATTAAATCCGTTTGATTTGATATCTTTTTCTATATCATCTGCGGCATCGACAAGATAAATCCACCTGCCGATATGATAGCCGAATTCATAGAGAACTCTTTTTTGAATTTCATCATGAGCCTCAGCCGACAATACAGCAGCGAGCATTAATGCCGTTGGATGAGCCGACATATCTACAGACGGCTTTTCCGAATGTTCTGCATCATACTGCATTTTCATCATATCAGAAACCGCTTTGTCCATATCGGGATACTTATCTGCCGCCTTTTTCCTCTGATGAGAAAAGAAAGGCTTTATGATTCTGCACAAAAGCTTTTTAAAAAATCCGCTGTCCTGAATATCATCAATGATTTTATAATAAACCGATATCATTGAAAATGCGGCAGCCTTTCTGTATGCGTCACCCGAATCTGTTGCAAACTTGCATTTTTTAAGAGGATTACAGGTGCATCTGCCGTCTTTAAAGCCTTTGCATGAACGGTTAAGCGACATTAAAAGCATTGCATAAAATGTGCAGTCATAGCTTAGCGTAAATCTTGTAAACACGGAGTAATCCTTACCCATTTGCCTGCAAAGACCGCAATACACAGCCTTATAAGCCTCGGATTCACGAACAAGCAGTTCGCTCTTTTGAATCTGCAAATAACCAAACACGGATTTTCTCCTTTATACAATAATACATAGTATATTGTACAACAAAACAGAGTTAAAAGCAACAGAATAACGGTATATTCTTTGGATAATCCGCCAAAATGAGCTTATTAACGGGAAATGTTGCAAAAATTTTCTTCTCATATTATAATCATAGTGCGGATGTTCTCTTCTGTTAAGAATTGAATATCAAAAATTGTTTGCAAAACTAAAAAGGAATTTGCATATTATGAATGTTTACGATTTTGACAAAACGATTTACTACGGGGACTCAACAGCCGACTTCTATTTATTCTGCCTTAAAAGGCATAAAAAAATACTCACTCTTGCCCCATCGCTTTTGGGAGCATTTTTAAAATTCTATGTATTCAAAAAAGGTACAAAAACTGATTTTAAAGAAAAAATGTACAGATTTCTTACCTATTGCGATACTGAAAAGGATGTAAATGATTTCTGGAAGGAATACATAGGAAATATAAAACCGTTTTATCTTGAACAAAAGAAAGATGATGATGTAATTATTTCGGCGTCACCCGAATTTTTGCTGAAACCCGTTTGCAAAAGGCTCAAAATAAAAAACCTTATGGCGTCAAAGGTAGATATGCACAGCGGAAAATATTCGGGTGTAAACTGTCACGGCAAGGAAAAGGTAAAACGATTTTATGAGGCTTTTCCTGACGGAAAAATTGACAATTTTTATTCGGACAGTTACAGCGATTCGCCGCTTGCGGAAATTGCAGAAAAAGCTTTTATGGTTGACGGCGACAAGGTTGAAGGTTGGATATTCTTTAAATAATTTTTACGGAGCAGAAATCTGTTCCGTATTTTTATTTTTTCGGGTTACCTAAACATTGAGCTGTGTTTGTCTGTGTCGGGCAAGTGTTTCAGCGGTTTTACCCGTTGAAATAGAAAAATTGCTATATGTCATACTTCCGTCCTCGCCAATACGGCTTGTTCATCGTCATACTTTCATCAACGCTCTCCCTAAAAACAGTTGTTTTC
>ENA-OWPP01002976-OWPP01002976.1-human-gut-metagenome-genome-assembly--contig:-NODE-2976-length-10719-cov-2.905945_pt1 | contig 10719 bp, 11 predicted proteins | sample MGYA00248265_ERZ651848 | MGnify/ENA primary metagenome ERZ651848 (study PRJEB26924, sample SAMEA4378233) | human gut metagenome | biome: human gut; feature: human-associated habitat; material: faeces... | reverse complement strand
GGGTAAAACGGGATATAGCGGAACTGGTTGAGGCCCAGCGTTTCAAAAAGGCGCACCGCGTCATAGGCAGAGGACTTAAAGTCATTCAGCACATACACCTCCGAGCCCTCCGGCAGGCCGAAGGCCTCGTCCAAGCGCTGCGCGGCAGACATTTGTCACAGCTGCACAGTGCTTTTTATCATCATAAATCAATTTTTTGTAAATGCCTATTGACACAGTAGGAATTAAGCGTTAAAATTCCTATCCGCAAGGTAGGCAATTATGGGCAAGGAGGCATGCCGCATGATGATCTCAACAAAAGGGCGCTACGCTTTGCGGGTCATGCTGGATATGGCCGAGCACGGAGGCAGCGAATGGCACCGCCTGAGCGACGTCGCGCAGCGCCAGCAGCTCTCTAAAAAGTACTTGGAGACCATCATGGCCGCGCTGAGCCGTGCGAACTTGGTCGAGAGCGCCGTGGGAAAATCGGGCGGCTACCGCCTGACCCGCTCCCCCGAGGATTACCCCGTAGGTGAAATTCTGCGGGCGGTGGAGGGAAATCTGTCGCCGATCGCGTGTCAGGCTGAGGACGGCTCCGGCTGCGGCGCTTCCTGCGACTGCGACGCGCACCTTTTCTGGCAGGGGCTGGAAGACCAGATCAACAGCTATGTCGACAATCATACGCTGGCGCAATTCATGCGAGTCAATGAAAAAACACCGGCCGTCCTGAACGGCACGGAAAGAAGATAAGGTGGTTCAATATGAGTAAGGCACTTTTAGAGATTCAGAACCTGCATGTGCGGGTCGAGGAAAAGGAAATTCTCCACGGTGTGGATCTGACCGTGGGACAGGACGAGACCCATGTGCTGATGGGCCCCAACGGCACCGGCAAGTCGACTCTGGGCTATGCCATCACCGGCAATCCGGCCTACAGCGTAACCGGCGGTTCGATCATTTTTAACGGCGAGGACATCACGGAGCTCCCCGTCAACGAGCGCGCGAAAAAGGGCATTTTCCTGTCCTTCCAGAACCCGCTGGAGGTCCCCGGCGTAACGCTGAGCGCGTTCATCCGCAGCGCGCTCGAGCAGAAGACCGGCGACCGCCTGCGCCTGTGGGACTTCAAGAAAAAGCTCAAGGAGACCATGGCGCTTTTGAACATGGACGAGAGCTATGCCGAACGTGATCTGAACGTGGGCTTCTCCGGCGGCGAGAAGAAGAAAGCCGAAATTTTGCAGATGCTCATGCTCGAGCCCAAGCTCGCGATTCTCGATGAGACCGACTCCGGCCTCGACGTCGACGCGGTCCGCACCGTCAGCGAGGGCGTGCGCCTGTTCCGCGAGCGGACGCACGGCTCGCTTCTCATCATCACCCACTCCACGCGCATTCTGGAAGCGCTCCATGTGGACGCGGCCCACGTGATGGAAGAGGGCGTCATCGTCCGCAGCGGCGGCGCCGAACTGGTGGATGAGATCAACGAAAAGGGATTCAGCAGCCTGAAGGAAGACTGAATCGGGAGGCTCTTGACATGGCAGATTTGAAAGAAAAAACCTACGTGGAGGATGTGGACCGCAGTGTCTACGACATTCGGGACGCGGAAAACGACGCGTACCGCATGGAATCCGGCCTGACGCCGGAGATCGTCGAAAAGCTCTCCACTGAGAAGGACGATCCCGTGTGGATGCAGCAGTTCCGGCTCGAATCCCTCCAGATCTACAATGAAATGAAGATCCCCAACTGGGGCCCGTCGATTGAGGGCCTTGATATGGATCATATCGCGACCTACGTTCGCCCGAACACCAAGATGCGCAACGACTGGAAGGACGTGCCGGAGGACATCAAGGAGACCTTCGAGCGCCTTGGCATCCCGCAGGCGGAGAGAAAATCCCTCGCCGGTGTGGGTGCGCAGTACGACTCCGAGGTCGTTTACCACAATGTAAAAGAGGAAGTTGCCGCGCAGGGTGTCATCTACACCGATATGGAGAGCGCACTGACCGGCCCCTACGCCGATATGGTCAAGGAGCATTTCATGAAGTGTGTGCCCCCTACCGACCACAAGTTTGCGGCGCTGCACGGCGCCGTGTGGAGCGGCGGCTCCTTCGTCTATGTTCCCGCAGGCGTGCATGTGGATATTCCGCTGCAGTCCTATTTCCGGCTGAATGCACCGGGCGCAGGTCAGTTTGAGCATACTTTGATTATCGTAGATGAGGGTGCATACCTTCACTTTATCGAGGGCTGTTCCGCACCGAAGTATAACGTGGCAAACCTTCACGCCGGCTGTGTAGAACTGTTCGTCGGCAAGAATGCAACCCTGCGCTATTCCACCATCGAGAACTGGTCGAAGAATATGTACAATCTGAACACCAAGCGTGCGCAGGTGGAAGAGGGCGGCAAGGTAGAATGGGTCTCCGGCTCGTTCGGCTCTCATGTGTCCTATCTGTATCCCATGAGCATCCTCAAGGGCAAGGGCGCAAAGATGGAGTTTACCGGCATCACCTTTGCCGGAAAGGGACAGAACCTGGATACCGGTGCAAAGGTAGTACACGCTGCGCCGGATACCACATCGTATATCAACACCAAGTCCATCTCCAAGGACGGCGGCATCAGCACATTCCGCAGCTCTGTTGTAGTCAACAAGAACGCAGAGGGTGCAAAGTCCTCGGTATCCTGTGAGTCGCTGATGTTGGATGCGGAGTCTCAGTCGGATACCATTCCGGCAATTGATGTCCGCACCCGCAAGGCAGACGTGGGACACGAGGCACAGATCGGCAAGATCAGCAACGAGGCGATATTCTATCTCATGTCCAGAGGGCTCAGCGAAGAGGATGCCAGAGCCTGCATCGTCAGCGGTTTCGCAGACAATGTTTCCAAGGAACTGCCGCTGGAATATGCGATCGAAATGAACAATCTGATTCGTCTGGAAATGAAAGGCAGCATTGGGTGAGGTGAGCATGATGGAAAATAATACAATTCGAGTAAATGCACTTCCGACTCTGACATGGCACAGACTGCACGTCAATGCCTGCCAGACAGAACCTTATGTTCCGGCAAAGCCCTGTGCTATCCAGGCAAAATCGGAAAAGGGCAAGGCGGTTGTTTCCGCACTGGAATCCGGCAGCGATTGCAGCGCTGTTGAGACCGGTGTCGGCAAGGTCGTGGACGATCTGTTCCAGTGGGGCATAACGGTGACTGCGGCTGAAAACACCGAGGATACCGTGCATATGGAGATCGGCAGCGAGGACGGCGGCGACTGTGCTGCATTCGTCAACGTCCAGGCAGAGTCCGGCAGTGATCTGACACTGGTGCAGATCTGGAAAGCCAATGCGTCCCATGCGGCATTGCGGACAGTCGTTCGTGCAGAGTCCGGCGCAAGAGTTCGTCTGATTCAGATTCTGGCAGATGCCAGCGAAGAGAGCATCAATGACGTGGGCTGTGTGACCGGCGAAAAGGCATCGTTTGAGGTGATCCGCCTGTATCTGAGCAAGGGCAATGTGATCTCCGGCATCCGTACCGAACTGGCAGGAAACGGCAGCAGCTTTACCCACAAGACCGGTTATCTGGTCCAGCCAGGAAAGAAACTGGATATGAATGTGATCGCTAACCACATCGGCAAAAATACCGAGAGCGATATCCGTGCCGAGGGTACGCTGTATGACAGCGCAGAAAAGGCGTTCCGTGGTACGATTGACCTCAAGCGTGGCTGTGCCGGCTCAGAGGGCAAGGAAGAAGAGAACGTACTGCTGCTGGGCGATGACGTTATCAACAAGACCATTCCGCTGATCCTCTGCACCGAAGAGGATGTCAAGGGCAGCCACGGCGCATCCATCGGCGAACTGGAACAGGGAATGCTGTTCTACTTCGAGGCACGTGGCATCAGCAGGGAAGAGGCTGAAAAAATCGTGGCAAAGGCACGGCTGGAACGGCTCTGCCAGGATACAGAAGATGCAAAAACAGCAGAATATATGCACCAGATCATTGAAGAGGTGATTTAAGATGACAGCATGGAATCCGGAAAAAGTGCGGCAGGATTTTGTCCTGCTCCGGAACACCGACCGGGTCTATTTCGATAATGCGGCAACTTCGCAGAAACCCCAGTGCGTTCTGGATGCAGTGGAGGAGTTCTATCAGAAATACAACGCCAATGTACTGCGTGGGCTGTATCCGCTGAGCGTGGAGGCGACCGAACGCTATGAGGCTGCCCGGAGAACTGTACAGCGGTTCATCCATGCTGCCTGTCCGGAAGAGATCATCTTCACCCGGAACGCAACAGAGAGTATGAACCTGGTGGCATACAGCTACGGCATGGCAAATCTGAAAGCCGGGGATGAGATCCTGGTTTCCATCATGGAACATCACAGCAACATCTTGCCGTGGCAGATGGTTTCCCGTGCCACCGGAGCAAAGCTGGTCTTTCTGGAGTGTGAGCCGGACGGCACAATCACCAAGGAAAAGATGGACGCAGCATTTTCGGAACACACCCGGATGGTGGCGGTGACCCAGGTTTCCAACGTGCTGGGATGTGTCAACGATATCCCGGAACTGGTCAAGCGTGCCAGAGCCTGCGGCGCAGCCATTCTCATGGATGCGGCACAGAGCGCACCGCATATGCCCATTGACGTGCAGAAACTGGACGTGGACTTTGTGGCGTTCTCCGGTCATAAGATGCTGGCACCTATGGGTATCGGCGTGCTGTACGGCAAGCAGGAACTGCTGGAAAAGATGCCGCCGTTTCTGACCGGCGGCGAGATGATCGAGACCGTTTCCCGTTACGATGCCGTTTATGCGGAACTGCCCCATAAGTTCGAGGCAGGCACGGTCAACGCCGGCGGTGCAGTCGGTCTGGCGGCAGCCATCGACTATCTGGAATCCTACGGCATGGACAAGCTCCATGCTGTGGAACAGGAACTGACGGCGTATCTGTTCCGGGGCATGAAGGCGATTCCGCACATCCATGTGCTGGGTTCTGACCGGGAGGATAACCATACCGGCATCGTTTCCTTTGCCGTAGACCAGGTACATCCCCACGATATCAGCGAGGTACTGAGCAGCGACGGCATGGACATCCGTGCCGGCCATCACTGCGCACAGCCGCTCCATGACCATCTGGGCGTACATTCTACCGCTCGTGCCAGTCTGATGTTCTATAACACCAAGGAAGAGATCGACCGGTTCCTGGAGAGTGTTTCCAATATTCGAAGAAGGATGGGCTTTGGCAATGAATAACTTTTACAATGAGATTCTGACGGAACACAACGTCCGTCCGGAGTTCAAATATGACCTGGAATGTCCCACCATCAAGCTGGAAGGCGTAAACCCCAGCTGCGGCGACGACATCTGGCTGAACCTGGTAATGAAAGACGGCGTCATCCAGGATGCGTCCTTCAACGGCGACGGCTGTGCCATTTCGCAGGCATCTGCGGATATTATGATCGGCATGGTACTCGGCAAGACCAAGGAAGAGGCACTGCACTTGGCAGATCTGTTCCTGAAAATGATTAAGGGAACAGCAACGGATGCCGAGGTAGACGAACTGGAAGAGGCATCGGCGCTGCAGGATATTTCCCATATGCCGGCACGTGTAAAGTGTGCCGTTCTGGGATGGCGCACCCTGCGTGAGGCAATCGAAAAGTTAGACGGCAAGGCATAATTGTGCTGCCTTGAAAACCTGTTTTCGTGGAAAGGAATACCACTGAAAGCAGGTTTTTCTGTGGGAGGATATCACGATGAAATCCATTTTAATCAAGGACACCACACGGGAGGAGCGCATCCGTATCGTGACCCAGTCGCTCCAGGTCTGCGGTCAGACCTGTGAGTTCTGCAATGGCTGTGACAATCTGGGCGGCGGTATGGTGGACAGCTATTTCCAGCCGTATATCAACGGCGAAAAGGAGATCGCAGAGTTAAACGCCGCTTATCACAGCGGTTTGGTGAGGTAAGTGCATGGTAGAAGAAATTACGATACAGGAACTGGCACAGATGGAACCGTCTGCCTGTCAGATCATTGATATGCGAGACGAAACGGCATTTGCGCTGGGACACATTGACGGTGCAGTGCTGATTCCGCAAAAGGAACTGGAAACATCCCACGGGGAACTGCCCAGGGACAAGATGCTGGTCATCTACTGCCGCAGCGGCATCCAGTTTCTGCCGTTTAACACCCTTTACCAGCTGCGCGCCCTGGTGGAGCAGCAGCCGGAGCTGGTCAGTCAGGCCGCGCATGCCCTGCTGATCCCCGACTATTTCAGCTTCCGCCTGACCGGCAATCTGAACTGGGAATATACCAACGCCACCACCACCCAGCTGGTCAATATTAACAGCGATAGCTGGGATGAGACGCTGCTGAACTGGACCGGCGCGCCGTTGGCGTGGTTCGGAAAGCCGACCCACCCCGGCAATGTGATAGGCCACTGGATCTGCCCGCAGGGCAACCGTATTCCGGTGGTCGCTGTCGCCAGCCACGACACCGCCAGCGCGGTGATCGCCTCCCCGCTGGCCGACCGCGATGCCGCCTATCTCTCCTCCGGCACCTGGTCGCTGATGGGGTTTGAAAGCCTGACTCCATACACCTGCGACGCGGCGCTGCAGGCCAATATCACCAACGAAGGCGGAGCCGAAGGCCGCTACCGGGTGCTGAAAAATATCATGGGCCTGTGGCTGCTGCAGCGGGTGCTGAAAGAACAAAACGTCAGCGACCTGCAGGGGCTGATCGCCCGCACCGCCGCGCTACCGGCGTGCCGCTTCATGATTGACTGCAACGATGACCGCTTTATCAACCCGGCCAGTATGAGCGCCGAGATCCAGGCCGCCTGTCGCGATGCCGGGCAGCCCGTTCCTGAAAGCGATGCCGAGCTGGCGCGCTGCATTTTCGACAGCCTGGCGCTGCTCTACGCCCGGGTGCTTAACGAGCTGGCGGCGCTGCGCGGCCAGCCCTTCAGCCAGCTGCATATCGTCGGCGGCGGCTGCCAGAACGCGCTGCTTAACCAGCTATGCGCCGATGCCTGCGGTATTCGGGTGATCGCCGGGCCTGTTGAAGCCTCGACGCTCGGCAATATCGGCATCCAGTTAATGACCCTCGACGAGCTGGCCAATGTCGATGAGTTTCGTCAAGTGGTGCGCGACAACGCGGCGCTCACCGCTTTTACCCCCAATCCTGATAGTGAAATTGCCCGTTTCGTGGCGCAGTTTCAGCCACAACAGACCAAGGAGCTTTGCGCATGACCACTCAACTTGAACAAGCCTGGGAAATTGCTAAGCAGCGCTACGCCGCCGTCGGCGTGGATGTCGAGGAGGCCCTGCGCCAGCTGGACCGTCTGCCCGTCTCCATGCACTGCTGGCAGGGTGACGACGTCGCCGGTTTCGAAAACCCGGCGGGAAGCCTGACCGGCGGCATCCAGGCGACCGGCAACTACCCGGGCAAAGCGCGCAATGCTGAAGAGCTACGCGCCGACCTTGAGCAGGCGCTGAGCCTGATCCCGGGACCAAAGCGTCTCAACCTGCACGCTATTTACCTGGAATCCGACGCACCGGTAGCGCGCAATGAGATTAAGCCGGAGCACTTTAAAAACTGGGTTACGTGGGCGAAAGCCAACAAACTGGGGCTGGATTTCAACCCCTCCTGCTTCTCGCATCCGCTGAGCGCCGACGGCTTTACCCTGTCGCACGCCAACGATGAGATCCGCCAGTTCTGGATCGACCACTGCAAAGCCAGCCGTCGCGTATCCGCTTATTTTGGCGAACAGCTGGGTACCCCATCGGTGATGAATATCTGGGTGCCGGACGGCATGAAAGATATTACCGTTGACCGCTTCGCGCCGCGCCAGCGGTTGCTGAATGCCCTTGATGAAGTGATCAGCGAGAAGCTCGACCCGGCGCACCATATTGACGCCGTGGAGAGCAAACTGTTCGGCATCGGCGCCGAAAGCTACACCGTCGGCTCCAACGAGTTCTATATGGGCTACGCCACCAGCCGCCAGACGGCGCTGTGCCTCGATGCCGGCCACTTCCACCCGACGGAAGTGATCTCCGACAAAATCTCTGCCGCCATGCTCTACATCCCGCGCCTGCTGCTGCACGTCAGCCGCCCGGTACGTTGGGACAGCGACCACGTGGTGCTGCTGGATGATGAAACCCAGGCCATCGCCAGTGAAATCATTCGCCACAACCTGTTTGACCGCGTGCACATCGGGCTCGACTTCTTCGATGCCTCCATCAACCGCATCGCGGCCTGGGTGATTGGTACCCGCAATATGAAAAAAGCGCTGCTGCGCGCCCTGCTGGAACCAACTGCTCAGCTTCGTCAGCTGGAGAACGACGGCGATTACACCGCCCGCCTGGCGCTGCTCGAAGAGCAAAAATCGCTGCCGTGGCAGGCTATCTGGGAGATGTACTGTCAGCGTCACGACACGCCGGCGGGCAGTCAGTGGCTGGACAACGTGCGGGCTTATGAGAATGCGGTTCTGAGCCAGCGCGGGTAATGCACGGGCTTTCCCGGGTCGCGGCTGACGCCTTACCCGGGCTACGAACCGGTAGCCCGGATAAGCCGTTTACGGCGCAATCCGGGGGCACGCACATATTTAGGGTGAGGGGGTCAACCCCGCACCGAATCAACAGGAAAGACAAGACTATGCAGACCATTATCGACGCCTGGTTCGTCCAGGGCATGATCAAAGCCACCTCCGACGCCTGGCTGAAAGGCTGGGACGAACGCAACGGCGGCAACCTGACGCTGCGTCTGGATGAAGCGGATATCGAACCTTACGCGGCGGATTTCCACGCCAAACCGCGTTATATCGCCCTCAGCCAGCCGATGCCAACCCTGGCCAACCAGCCATTTATTGTCACCGGCTCCGGCAAATTCTTCCGTAACGTCCAGCTCGACCCGGCCGCTAACCTCGGCGTGGTAAAGGTCGACAGCGATGGCGCGGGATACCATATCCTGTGGGGCCTCACCGAGGATGCCGTACCGACCTCCGAGCTGCCGGCACACTTCCTGTCGCACAGCGAGCGCATCAAACTGACCGGCGGCAAAGACCGGGTGATCATGCACTGCCATGCCACCAACCTGATCGCCCTGACCTATGTTCTGGAGAACCACAGCGATCTGTTCACCCGCAAGCTGTGGGAAGGTAGCACCGAATGTCTGGTGGTCTTCCCGGACGGCGTCGGCATTCTGCCGTGGATGGTACCGGGCACCGATGCAATCGGCCAGGCGACCGCCGAAACCATGCAAAAACACTCGCTGGTGCTGTGGCCGTTCCACGGCGTCTTCGGCAGCGGCCCCACGCTGGATGAGACCTTCGGCCTGATCGACACCGCCGAGAAGTCCGCCGAAGTGCTGGTGAAAGTCTTGTCCATGGGCGGGATGAAGCAGACCATCACCCGCGAAGAGCTTATCGCCCTTGGCAAACGCTTCAACGTGCAGCCGCTGCAGTCCGCTTTAGATCTTTATCCATAACAACATCGCGCCCCGCTCACCGAGACGGGGCGAAACATCACCTGCAAACCCTACAAAACTAACTCATGTGGAGTAAAAGCAATGAAAACAAAGACAAGCTTGATCCTCACCGTTGCCGCCCTGGCGTTGTCCGGTTCCGCCTTAGCAGAAGTTAAGATCGCCCTTGTGGCGAAATCGCTGGGAAATGGCTTCTTCGAAGCCGCCAACGTTGGCGCCCAACAGGCAGCCAAAGAGTTAGGTGATGTCAAAGTGATCTACACCGGCCCGACCACTACCACCGCCGAAGCGCAGATCGATGTGCTGAACGGGTTGATCGCCCAGGGCGTGGATGCGATCGCCATTTCCGCCAACGATCCGGACGCCGTGGTACCGGTGCTGAAAAAAGCGATGCAGCGCGGCATCAAGGTGGTCTCGTGGGACTCCGGCGTGGCGCCGGCAGGCCGCCAGATCCATCTTAACCCCTCGAATAACGCCTTAATTGGCGAAACCAACGTCAAGCTCGCCGCCGATGCGCTGAAGGCGCTGAACGTTGAGAAAGGCGAGGTGGCCGTGTTAAGCGCCACCCCAACCTCCACTAACCAGAACATCTGGATTGAGGAGATGAAAAAGGTGCTGCCGCAGTATCCGTCCGTACAGCTGGTCACCGTCGCCTACGGGGACGATCTGTCGGATAAAAGCTACCGCGAAGCGGTGGGCCTGCTGAAATCATATCCGGACCTGAAAGTCATTGTTTCGCCGTCGTCGGTGGGCATTGTTGCCGCCGCGCAGGCGGTGAAGGATCAGGGCAAAATCGGCAAAGTCTATGTCACCGGGCTGGGGCTGCCGTCGGAAATGGCCGGCGCGATCAAGTCCGGCGCCAGCAAAAGCTTCGCCATCTGGAACCCGATTGACCTGGGCTACGCCGCCACCTATCTGGCCGACGATTTAGTCAAAGGCACGGCGACCAAAACCGAAGCCAGTATGGGCAAGCTGGGAAAAGTGAAGCTGGATGCTGAGGGGAATGGCGCGATGGCCGAGCCGTTCGTCTACGATGCGAGCAACATCGATAAGTTCTCGAAAATTTTCTAACCCTTGTTCCCTCACCCCGGCCCTCTCCCGGAGGGAGAGGGGGAAAGGCTGGTCCTCTGCACGATGTGGCCAGCGGACGCCGGACCGTTCCCACGCCCCTTTGGGGAGAGGGTTAGGGTGAGGGGTGATTTTTGTGGAGAACTATCATGTCAGCATCAACGCCACTGCTGTCGCTGAAGGGGATCACCAAGATTTTTCCCGGTGTGCGCGCCCTTGAGAAC
>ENA-OWPP01002970-OWPP01002970.1-human-gut-metagenome-genome-assembly--contig:-NODE-2970-length-10747-cov-3.289562_pt1 | contig 10747 bp, 11 predicted proteins | sample MGYA00248265_ERZ651848 | MGnify/ENA primary metagenome ERZ651848 (study PRJEB26924, sample SAMEA4378233) | human gut metagenome | biome: human gut; feature: human-associated habitat; material: faeces... | reverse complement strand
AAACAAAAGAAGTGGCACCAATTGACGAAGTGAAAGCTGCTATTGCAGAATTCCCAGGTGCAGTCCTTGAAGACGATGTTACTCACCAAATCTACCCACAAGCGGTTAACGCGGTCGGTTCACGTGATACCTTTGTTGGACGGATTCGTAAAGACTTGGATGCTGAAAAAGGAATCCACATGTGGGTTGTTTCAGATAACCTCCTTAAAGGAGCTGCTTGGAACTCAGTCCAAATCGCAGAAACTCTTCACGAACGTGGACTCGTACGTCCAACAGCTGAATTGAAATTTGAGTTGAAGTAGGGAGCAAAACAGAAATCAGTAACTCGAAGAGTTTGATTTCTTCCTCAGCTTTCTAACGAATCAACTTGTTTTATGAACAGATCATGAGGCAAAGGCAAGCAGGCCCCAGCCTCTTTCTTATATAGAGAAAGGTTTTTCTATGTCTTATAATGATTTAAAAGATTGTAAAATCATCACCGCATTTATCACCCCCTTCCATGAAGATGGAACCATTAATTTTGATGCTCTTCCTGCCTTGATCGAGCACCTCTTGGCTCATCATACAGATGGGATTCTCTTAGCTGGAACGACTGCAGAAAGTCCAACTCTGACCCACGATGAGGAATTGCAACTCTTTGCGGCCGTTCAAAAGATTGTCAATGGTCGAGTTCCTTTGATCGCTGGTGTCGGAACCAATGAAACCCGCGACTCGATTGAGTTCGTTAAAGAAGTGGATGCTTTTGGTGGCTTTGCGGCAGGATTGGCTATCGTCCCTTACTACAACAAACCATCTCAAGAAGGAATGTACCAACACTTTAAAGCGATTGCGGATGCATCTAATCTTCCGATTATTATCTACAATATTCCTGGACGCGTGGTAGTAGAAATGACACCTGAAACCATGCTTCGTTTGGCAGAACACCCAAATATCATTGGGGTCAAAGAGTGTACAACTCTTGCTAATATGGCCTATTTGATTGAACATAAGCCAGAAGAATTTCTCGTCTATACAGGGGAAGATGGAGATGCTTTCCATGCGATGAACCTTGGGGCTGATGGGGTGATCTCAGTGGCCTCTCATACAAATGGAGATGAAATGCATGAGATGTTCCAAGCCATTGAGCACAACGATATTAAGAAGGCTGCGGCTATCCAACGTCAGTTTATTCCTAAAGTCAACGCTCTCTTCTCATATCCAAGTCCAGCTCCTGTCAAAGCTGTCTTGAACTATATGGGCTTTGAAGCAGGGCCAACTCGTTTGCCATTGGTGCCAGCACCAGCAGAAGAAGCGAAGCGCATCATCAAGGTTGTAGTAGATGGGGATTACCATGCTACTAAAGAGATCATTACGGGAGTTCTTCGTCCGGATTATTAATAAAATTGTCATGAGGAATGTATGTCAGAGTTAGAAAAAACAGAGTTGGAAAAAACGGATTCAGAAAAATCAGAACTAGAAAAATTTAAAGAACGTCATAGTCTTGAAAAGTTAGATGGTGTGATAATCTATGATAAACCGACCATTAAAACAGGTGAAAAAGCTGGATGTATCGGCGCACTCTTACTTTTAATTGGATTTGGTACAGGAATTATTTTGTTGCTCGTTCATTTCATATTTGATTTCGATTCCAAGCTACTCAATCTTCTTTGGGAAACAGTAGCAGCTTTAGGATTCATTTTTAGTTTAGCAGGGGCTTTTCAAATCGGTCCTCTTACAATACACCGCTACTCAAGAGAAGCTGATAAGGATAAACATTTTGAAATCGATAGAGCCTACAATCTCTATAATGATCTCTATAAACCGACTAAAACAGTCCTTCTCCAATATGATAGTGACGAAGATCAGCTGATTGCTGTCAATGCTGGTGGTGAACTATTAGTGGAACTCCTTAGAAAAGTAGAGATGGAGAAGTTATCCCTGAAGAAGATTTTGAAGACCTTCCGTTTGGACCATGTCTCTGACCATCTTTGGAGATTGACCTACAGCTATAAAAAAGAAGATGTGGTCATGGAAAAAAGTGATCGTTAGATTTTTTCATCCAATCAACTACACTAAGTCCTGAAAAGAGCTTTGATTCTTGGCAAAAAAATTATATAATAAAGTAGTAGGTCTTCATTTCTTTCTAAGGGAAATGGAGTATTCATGAAAATTTAAACATAAAGGAGACTCCGATGGAAGTCATTAAACGTAGTGGAGAAGTTGTTGAATTCAACCCAGATAAAATTTACCAAGCTATTTTGAAAGCTGCGCAAGTGGTCTATGTTTTGACAGATGATTTGCGACAAAACCTAGCTCAAGTGACCAAGAAAGTTGCTATGGATTTGGATGAAGCACAAGTAGAACGCGCAACCATCAGCATGATCCAATCAATGGTTGAGCACCGTTTACTTGGTGCTGGTTATATTACCATTGCAGAACACTACATTTCTTATCGCTTGCAACGCGATTTGGAACGGAGCGGCTATGGTGATCATATCGCCGTGCATTTGCATTTTGAGCAAATACGCTAAGCTAGATAGTGCTCGCGAGGTAACGCCATCGTGTTTGAACCACCCTTATAGGGTGGTTTTGACTGTCTAGCCAATTAGTTTATTTCGAAAGGTTTACATGTATGCAAAACCCAACCATCTATACCTATCTCAATCAGGATTTTACAGCTATTCCACTTTTTGATGGATTGAGCGTTGATGGTATTTCTCAAGAAAGTCAGGCAGATTTGCATCTGGCTGATGATTTTCAGTCCCCTTCTAAAGCTGTTTTCCATTTTCTAAACGGTCAATGGTTTCTTGAATGTTTGTCTGGGATGATCGAGGTGGATGGTGTCACCTATCCGAAAAATCAACGTGTTTTATTAAATCATCGTTCCATTATCCATCTTTGTGACGCCGACGGCCATGTTTTTCGCTCAAAATTCATCATTGTTGAAATGCAATCTCTAGAATGGAAGACCATTGCAAAAGATGCTTTTCCGATGGATCTGTCCTCGCTTGCTAGGATTGATTGTGCAGTCTTATCAATCAGTTGGTTGTCAGACTAGGAGAACAAATTATTTACCAAGATCTTCAGGCAGCAACTGCAGATCCATCTGTTTCAATTCAGGAGCGTCAGAACTTTTCTCATTCATCACTAACGATTGCTATTCAAGATGTAACAGTCGGAAATCTCTTAAATCGTAAGACCATCCTCAAGGATATTCAGGTGGAATTTAAACCCAAGGAAATGATCTTAATTCTGGGTGGCTCTGGTGCTGGAAAATCAACCTTTATGGAAGCAGTGACAGGACTTGTTCATTCAAATACCAGTGCTTATTTTAATGGCGTAGATCTGTTAAATGATGGGAAGAAACAAGGGGTCATCACCCTGGCTCCTCAATCCCCTGACGAGCATTACCGAATGGAAGACACGGTCTATAAGAATCTAGAAGATGCAGCAAAGCTCTACGGTCCATCCGAATTAGCAGACAATCCTGAACTTCGCAAAGAAGAAGTGCTATCTGTTCTGAAAAAGCTGGATTTGGAATCTGTCAAAGGATCCAAGTGTTCTTCTCTATCTGGCGGACAAAAGAAAAAACTCACGATAGCCATGGAATACATCACGCGCCCTGAAATCCTCTTTATGGATGAGCCGGATTCCGGTGTCGATGGAAGCATGGTTATGGAGGTCATGACCACATTGAGAGAGATTACGGATGAAGGAAAAATCTTATGTGTTATCACGCATACGCCCGATCGTATTCGTCATCTCTTTGACAAGGTCATGGTGGTCGGAAAGAGTTCGGAAGGCTGTGGTAGACTGTGTTACTTTGGCTCCGTAGACAATGCCCTGAAAGTTTTGCTGCTCAGAGTTTAGAAGAAATCGTCCATAAAATTTCAGGTGCTGAAAATGCAGCTCTTGTTGACCAATATGTTCAATGGTTTGAAAATGAAAGGAGAGGTGGCCATGCTGGATAAGAAGCAAGTCTCGATCTATTTTAGAAAATTCCTTCGACTCCTTCTCAACAAAAAATCTCTGTTTTTTGTATTAGAAGCGATTCTTCTTCCTTTCATCATTTCGATCGCTTTTGATGCCAATGAAGTTTTTGATAAATACCATATTACTAGAACTTCTTCCATTATGTTTATTTCTGCAGCACTCTGGATTGGTCTCTTTAATTCAGTGACCAGTATTTGTAATGAGCGTAAAGTCATCAAGTTTGAGTACCAAATTAAAGGCTTGTCCTTACCTTCTTATGTGACGGCGCGCGTTCTAACAGAATTGGTGCTTTGTTTTGCGGAAGCGATCTTAATGATTGGAACCATTGTTGTGCGCTATCCACGTATCCAAGGAAACAGTAGCCAGATATTCCTTTTTGGGATCACTTTGTTTTTGGTGATCTTTACTTCAGATATGTTGGCCTTATTGATTTCAGCTTTTGTAAAAAAATCTTCCCAAGCGATGACAGCCATGCCGCTAGTATTGATGGTTCAATTGCTGTTTTCAAATTTTCTCCAATCCTTGGATGAGAAAATTCCGTTTTTAGTGTGGATCTCACATGCGACCATTACGAGATGGGGAACAACAGCCTTCTTTCGAATTGCAAACATGAATAATATGGTCCCGTCTCAAGGTCATACTGACTGGCAAGTTTATCAAAAAGATGGGGTAGGAACCTATGCTTATGATCTACTTGCGATTCTTGGAAATTGGGGAGTCTTGCTTGCTTTTGCAGCTCTATTTATAGTCGCAACTTCCCTCGTATTGACTTCTGTCCGTAAAGACGCTCGATAAAAATAAGGAGAGATTTATGAAAAACTGTACCAATTGCCAGGCACCTATCCATGCTGGTGATGCCTTTTGTTCTAAGTGTGGAGCTAAAGTTCAAGTAGCTGCCCAAGCTGAACCAAAAGCTGTTGCTTTTCAACCAAAGACAGTGCAATTAGGGCCAAGTCCAACTCAAGCCCCAGCACCTAAAAAACCAAAAAGAAATATGAAAGGAATTTTAGCAGGGATTTTTGTCCTTCTTGCTGTCATTACTGTTGCAGGTTATTTCTTATTAAACCGTAGTAGCAGTGACACCATTAATTTAGAGGACTATGTGAAGCTAAAATTTGAAGGGACTGATGGTGATGGCTATATTGATGAGAATTCGCTTAGTTTGAATAAGAAAAATTTAGATCGGGATATCAAGAAGAAGATAGAAGCAGAAGGCTTGAATACCGAGAGTTCAAACTACAATATTGATCAACTGGTTTCAAAAGTTGAATTTAGTGTTTATAAAGGGGATGAACTGATCGATGTAAAAGATCGCAAGAATCTAAACAATCACGATAAAATCACGGTCAAATTACTTTACGATAAAAGTGATCTTGAAGACATGATACCTGGCCTTCACTTTACTGGTACATCTGTAACTCAAGAGGCGGATCTTATTCCTCTTGCAGGTATTGACCCCTTTAAGGGTTTTTATCCAAAGATCAAGGGCATTTCTCCAAATGGAAGTTTATCAAAACCATCTCAATTTGAAGGAAAAGATCTAGATATTATTGCAAAAGCAACCGCTAAATATGGCTTCCCATTTGATTATTATCTGAACGGTAAAGAAGTATCAAGTAATGATCCTATTGCAGTTGGAGATGAAATTGAGATTCGTCTCAATGAAAGTGGTAAAAATGCATTGAAAGAACAAGGTAAAACTGTTGAGAAAGGAAAAGACAGTAAGAAATACAAGGTTACTTTAGCTGATTTTGAGGAAGGGGCTTATGTGACTTCCTTGTCAAAAGTGGATGAGGATACACAAGAAGCCATCTCTAAGAATGTAGAGGATGCAGCAAAGGCCTATTCAGCTGACCGCAATTATAAAGACCTTCCAAAATTTGAAGGGATGGCTTTTGCAGCAATCAAAGATGGAGTTGATTGGGGAGGTACATTTGATTCCAAAATCCCGCAATTGGTTTATGTATACTCTATTACCGATACATCTTATGGTAAATCAAAAACAAGTTATTTTGTCATTTCAAAGATAGCGGTTATTGAACAGGTCGAAAACCATGGAAAAGCCAACGTTCATAAAAAGCCTGGAAAAACCATTCAAACCTTTGAGAAAAATGCTAAGAAGTACGATTTCCAAAGCATGTCTGATGAAAACGACTTGAAGAACTACTTTACTAGAAATATCGACACTTATACCTATACAATGGACGATCAATTGAAATCGTTGATAAATTGGACAGAATAGAAGAAAAATGAAGTTACCTAGGTAGCTTCATTTTTTTGTATTCTCGTTTAAGGCTGAGAATTCAAGAAAACATGGTATAATAGAAGAGATTGAACTGGAAAGGAATGGAGAACATGGCAACTATACAATGGTTTCCTGGACACATGTCCAAAGCTAGAAGACAAGTACAAGAAAATTTAAAATTCGTGGATTTTGTGACGGTTTTGGTAGATGCTCGTTTGCCCCTATCAAGCCAAAATCCCATGTTAACGAAAATTGTTGGTGATAAGCCTAAATTAATGATTTTGAACAAGGTAGACTTGGCAGATCCTGTCGCCACAAAAGAATGGCAGGAATATTTTGAGTCTCAAGGGATCAAAACCTTGGCTATCAACTCCAAAGAGCAATCTACAGTTAAGAAGGTCACAGATGCTGCTAAGAGCTTGATGGCTGATAAAATTGCTCGTCAAAAGGAACGGGGAATTCAGATTGAAACCCTTCGGACCATGATCATCGGGATTCCTAATGCTGGGAAATCAACTTTGATGAACCGCTTAGCAGGGAAAAAGATTGCTGTTGTTGGAAATAAACCAGGGGTGACTAAGGGGCAACAATGGTTGAAAACCAATAAAGACCTCGAAATATTGGATACTCCAGGAATTCTCTGGCCCAAGTTTGAAGATGAAGAAGTGGCCTTAAAGCTCGCTTTAACAGGAGCCATCAAGGACCAGTTGCTTCCAATGGATGAAGTGACTATTTTTGGTCTTGAGTATTTTAAATTCCACTACCCAAAAGAGTTGCAAGAACGCTATAAGCAAATGAATTTAGAGCAGGAAGCTCCAGAAATCATCATGGAAATGACTCAACGCTTAGGCTTTCGAGATGATTACGATCGCTTTTACAGCTTGTTCGTCAAGGATGTACGTGATGGGAAATTGGGACGCTATACTCTTGATCGTGTAGGTGAAATAGATGCCAACGATTAAAGAAGTTAAAGAGCGTTTAGCAATGATTGACGAGCTAAATCATCCCTTATTTGAAGAGTTGATCCTTGATGGTCGAGCAGGCGTTCAAGCGGCTATCAGCAAACGAAAACGCGAACTCCAAAAACAAGTGGATGAAGACTTGCGTTTGGAAAAAATGCTAGCCTATGAGAAAGAACTTTATGCTCAAGGGATTGATCTTATTGCAGGAGTGGATGAAGTGGGACGTGGCCCATTAGCGGGTCCGGTTGTTGCAGCTGCCGTGATCTTGCCGAAAGCTTGTAAAATTCCAGGGCTCAACGATAGTAAAAAGATTCCAAAATCCAAACACAAGGAAATCTATGAGGCTGTGCTCCAAAACGCCATTGCGATTGGAATCGGCATCAAGGACAATCACGTGATTGACCAGGTTAATATCTATGAAGCTACGAAGCTAGCCATGATGGAGGCCATTGGTCAGTTAGAGCCTCAACCCCAGCATCTTTTGATTGATGCCATGAAGTTAGATCTTCCTATTCCCCAAACTAGTATCATCAAAGGGGATGCCAATTCCTTATCCATTGCTGCAGCATCCATCGTAGCCAAGGTGACTCGGGATCAGATGATGGAAGAGTTTGATAAAGAATATCCGGGTTATGATTTTGCGCAGAACGCTGGCTATGGGACGGCTAAGCATCTGGCTGGCCTCGACAAGCTGGGAGTGACCCCTATCCATCGGCGTTCGTTTGAACCCGTCAAATCAATGTGTGAGGATTAGGCTATGCTATTTACCATCGATATCGGAGGGACCTTTATTAAGTATGGTCTGATCGATGCAGACTATCAATTGGTTCATACAGACAAGATTTCAACACCATCTACGATTGAGGAGTTTTGGCAAGGATTAGAAGAAATCATTGCTCCTGTACGGGAAGAAATCGAGGGGATCGCCATTTCATGCCCTGGTGAGATCCAAAAGAGCTTTGGCTTTGTCTTTCGAGGTGGTCTCATTCCATATTTGCGCGGCATTCCTCTAGCAAGTAGATTAGAACAAACATTTCAAGTACCTGTCACTGTTCTCAATGATGGAGAAGCTGCTGGTCTAGCGGAAGCAAGGCTTGGTAATCTAAAAAATTGTCCTTGCGGTGCGACCTTGGTCCTAGGGACAGGAGTTGGCCTTGCTCTTCTTTCTAATGGTGACCTATTGAGAGGATGGCAACTGACAGAATACATTCGGTCTATTGATAAGGCAGAAAGAACACCAGAAAATCGCCGCTTTCATCGCGAACTCTTTTTGCAAGGCATTTCCAATCTTTTGGAAAACACCGGTTCAGCTGTTCAATTTGTTGAGAAAGCTCGTCACATCTTAAACCTAGAAAAGGCAGATGGTATAGCTGTTTTCAAAGCTCTTGATCAAGGGGGCCATGAGGAGCTGACATCCTTGTTTCAGGCTTATTGCCACGATATTGCTATTCTGATTTTTAATCTTCAATCTTTGCTCTTGCTTGAGAAGGTGACGATTGGAGGGGGCATTAGTAGTCAACCACTACTAATCGATGAGATCAGTCGACAATACCATGACCTGCTCTCTCAAAAAGAGCATAAACAATTTGAGGCCTTGCCCATTCAAGCGGCTCGCTTCCATAATGAAAGCAACTTGATTGGTGCTGCATCTTACTTTTATTCTTCTACACATCAAAAAAAGTTCTAGAAATAGAGCTTTTTTCTTTTCTTTTTCGAATAAATAAGTGAGAGGAAGTAGAAGGTGACCATGGAGAAATTTGAAATCTTTAAATTAAAAGAAGGCGGTTTATCAAATGAGCAAGTCTTGAGAGTTTTGGACTACTGTAGAAAAGACCAAGTCTTACCAAGCTTAGAAGAGATAGCAAGGATCGCTCGCTGTCGCAGTATTATTCATTTTGTAGACAAATACCGACAACTAGATGAAGACCATTTACACGAGGAGTTTGAACGGTTCCCATCTCTATCCATTTTTGATCCTGAATACCCTGAGGAATTGCTACAGATTTACAATCCTCCTGTACTCCTTTTTTACCAGGGAGATTTGGAATTGTTAACCAGACCGAAGATTGCAGTTGTTGGAGCTCGCGAGACCACGCGAGAAGGGGTTCGTTCTGTAGAGAAGATTATTAAGGAACTTGGGAATGAGTTGGTTATCGTTAGTGGACTTGCTAAGGGAATTGATGCGACAGCTCATTATGCCAGTATACGAAATGGTGGCAAGACCATCGGAGTGATAGGAACGGGACTGGATGTCTTTTATCCTAAGAGCAATCAAAGACTGCAGGCGCATATGGGGGAACACCATCTGATCTTGAGCGAGTATGGTCCAGGTCAGGCACCACTTAAGTTTCATTTTCCTGAGAGAAATCGCATCATTGCAGGCCTCTGTCAGGCTGTGATTGTGGCAGAGGCGCGACTCCGTTCAGGGAGTTTGATTACTTGTGAGCGCGCTATGGAAGAAGGCCGAGACGTTTTTGCTATTCCAGGAAATATTTTAGATGGAAAATCTGCAGGCTGCCATCACTTGATTCAAGAAGGCGCAAAGCTTGTCACATCAGGCCAGGACATTCTTGATGAATTGAAATACGAATTGTGATTTTCCTATAGGAGAAGTTCCTAGTTGACATCTTTCTTAAAATGTATTAAACTCAATGAGATTTATACAATACAGAGGGATAAAACGTGGTAACAAAAAAGAAAAGCAGTACAACCAAGAAAAATTTGGTGATTGTGGAGTCTCCTGCGAAGGCGAAAACAATCGAAAAATACCTTGGTCGTAACTACAAAGTCATGGCTAGTGTTGGTCATATTCGGGACCTAAAAAAATCAACCATGTCGATTGACTTCGACAACAACTATGAACCGGAGTATATCAATATTCGCGGAAAAGGTCCCTTGATCAATGATTTGAAAAAAGAAGCTAAAAAAGCCAAACAAGTCTTTCTCGCAAGTGACCCGGACCGTGAAGGAGAAGCTATTTCTTGGCATTTAGCGCATATTTTGAACTTGGATGCCAAAGAAAAGAACCGCGTGGTCTTTAACGAAATTACCAAGGATGCCGTTAAAAATGCCTTTAAAGAACCGCGCCAAATCGATATGGACTTGGTCGATGCCCAACAAGCACGTCGGGTCTTGGACCGGATTGTAGGGTATTCAATTTCGCCTATTCTTTGGAAAAAGGTTAAAAAAGGACTTTCTGCAGGGCGCGTGCAATCTGTTGCCCTCAAATTAATCATTGATCGCGAAAACGAAATTAATGATTTCAAGCCGGAAGAATACTGGACCATTGATGGTGTCTTCAAAAAAGGGACCAAACAATTCCAAGCCAGCTTCTATGGGATTGATGGCAAGAAGATGAAGCTCAACACCAATGAAGAGGTGAAAGCTGTTCTTGAACGCTTAGATGGCAAAGATTTTACCGTTGAAAAGGTGGAAAAGAAAGAACGTCGTCGGAATGCGCCACTTCCATACACCACCTCTTCCATGCAGATGGATGCTGCCAATAAGATCAACTTCCGTACACGTAAGACCATGATGGTCGCTCAGCAATTGTATGAAGGAATCAATA
>ENA-OWPP01002969-OWPP01002969.1-human-gut-metagenome-genome-assembly--contig:-NODE-2969-length-10756-cov-2.756471_pt1 | contig 10756 bp, 8 predicted proteins | sample MGYA00248265_ERZ651848 | MGnify/ENA primary metagenome ERZ651848 (study PRJEB26924, sample SAMEA4378233) | human gut metagenome | biome: human gut; feature: human-associated habitat; material: faeces... | reverse complement strand
ATCCTGGGTATTTGCAATGTTCTTAATGAGTGAATTCTCTCAGACAGCACAGGCTGTAGGCGGTGGACATCTGATCCCGACTGTAAAAACAATTGCCGAATCTGAAGAAGTACCTGCCTGGTTTATCCGGGGAGATATAACCTTTAGGGAGGTAACGACGGATATTGAAATCCGGACCGGCTTAAGCGGGACTATGGGGCTAACCGATATTAAACCCGGGCAGGAACCGGATATTTCCTGGGAAGAATATGAAAGTCAGGTGGCGGCGATGGTAGCGGCCTTAAAACAAGGTCAGGTACGCAAGATGGTTTTGTCCAGAACAATTACTTTACAGGAACGGGCTTATGAAAAAGCGGCTGTCTGGTATACTGCTTTGGCTGATCGTTATCCGGAAGCTTTTGTGTTTTTGGTTTTTGTTCCTGGTAAAACCTGTTGGTTGGGAGCGACACCGGAGATTTTCTTGAGGCAGTCGGCGGCTGGAACCGAGACTATGGCTCTGGCGGGTACCCGAAGGGTAGGAACATCAGGAGCTTGGGGGCAGAAGGAGATCGAGGAACAGGCTATCGTAACGGAATATATGGCAGAGCTGTTAGAGACGGTATGTGGAGAAAAATGGCGACAGGAGGGCCCCTTTTCAAAACAAGCCGGACAGGTTGAACATTTGTGTACCGTTTTTCGGCATGTGGGAAAACTGACTCCCGGGCTGACCGACCGGGTACGTCGTGCTTTGCATCCGACTCCTGCGGTGGGAGGGGTACCTGCTGGATCGGCTCTTCCGATGATCAGGCGGATAGAAGGACGTAACCGGCGGTATTATGCCGGGTATGTGGGGCCGGTATCGGGTGACGGATGTTGGGATTGGTTTGTGAATTTCCGTAGTATGGAGTTGTGGCCCGATAGAATCAGATTACATATCGGAGGGGGGATTACGGCCTTGTCCGATCCCCGGAAAGAATGGGAAGAAACTGAATTGAAATCGAGGACCTTGTTGGATATCGTACAGTATAGCGATAAATAAATTTTGTCGTCGGAATATGGAATACTTAACTACAGATAAAGAAGGAATAAAGATATTGATAGAGGTTCTGAAAGAAAAAGGAATCCGTCAGGTGGTATTATCGCCGGGCTCCAGAAATGCTCCTTTGTTGGTTGCATTTGCCCGTGAGAAACAAATCAGGCACTTTGTCGTGCTCGACGAACGGAGTGCCGCTTTTATGGCTCTGGGTATGGCGCAACAATCGGGTGTTCCGGTGGCTTTGGTATGCACGTCGGGGACTGCTCCTTTGAATTATGCACCGGCGATAGCGGAAGCATATTACCAACGTTTACCCTTGATCGTGATCACGGCCGACCGTCCGGTGGAATGGATCGATCAGGACGATAGCCAGACAATCCGGCAACAAGCGGTTTTCCGGAAAGGCTTCTTATCAGTTACCGGCCGAACTGTTCCATGCAGACGAACACTGGTATGCCAATCGTCTGGTCAACGATGCTTTGAATACCGCTTTGAAAGGCCGGCAGGGACCTGTACATCTGAATATACCCTTGCGGGAATCGCTCTATGGGCTGAGGGATTACCCGGAGCGGGAAGTAAGGACGATCGAATGTATCGATCCGGCCCCGAGTCTGTCGGTCGGGGTGATGCAACGTCTGGTGGATATCTTCGATCATTGCCCGAAGGTGATGATTCTGGCCGGATTTCATCGGCCTGATTTCCGGTTGAGAGAAGCGCTTCATCGGTTGGCGGGTTATCCGAATGTAGTGGTATTGACAGAAACGCTGGCTAATGTGACTTCTGAGCGGCATATCGGAACGATCGACCGGGTATTGGCAACGGTAAAAGAGACAGAGCGGGAGGAATATCGTCCGGAGTTGTTGATTACTTTCGGGGGACCGTTGATTTCCAGGCATGTGAAAGCTTATCTGCGGAAATTCCGGCCTCGTTGGCATTGGAGTATCGATCGTACCGAGCATCCGGCCGATACCATGCAGGTACTGACGACTCAGATCCAATTGGAAGCAGAATGTTTTTTTCCGCAATTGGTAGCGGTGGCCAAAGGTAGGGCATCTGATTATGCTTTGCGTTGGAAAGAAAAGAAAGAATCGGCGGCAGTACGTCATGAGGAATTTGCCGGTCGGGTAGAGTGGTCGGATTGGAAGGCTTTTTCGCTTATTTTGCCGGCATTGCCGGAAGGATCTGCCTTGCAGCTGGCTAACAGTACTCCTGTGCGTTACGGACAACTGTTCGACTATTTTCAGGTGAAGCGGGTAGACGGAAACCGGGGGACAAGTGGGATAGACGGTTCGACTTCAACAGCTGTGGGGGCTGCCTTGATGAGGGAAGGAATAACAACGCTGATCACCGGGGATATGAGTTTTCTGTACGATTCCAACGCATTGTGGAATAAATATATATCCTCTCGTTTGAAGATTATTGTGATGAAAAATGGCGGGGGGGGTATTTTCAGATTCATATCCGGTCCTTCGGAACTGGAAGAGTTGGAAGAATGTTTCGAAACCGGGACGGAGGTAGATGTCTGCGGATTTGCACAACTTCATCATTTCCGTTATTTCAAAGCAAGCGATGAGGTTGAACTGGCCGGTGTTTTACCTGAGTTCTTCAATGAAACCGAATGGCCCGTGATCCTGGAGGTCGAAACCCCACGTTTGAAGAATGCAGAGGTGTTGAAAAGTTACTTCCGGAGTTTACAAGGAGAATGATAATATATTAAATAAAACAGTTTATGAGAAAGTGGCAAACCATAAAAGAATACGAAGATATCAAATTCGATTTCTTCGAAGGAATTGCAAAGATTACGATCAACCGTCCCCGGGTGTATAATGCTTTTCGTCCTCAAACGAATAAAGAGATGCTGGATGCGATGACGATTTGCCGGGAACGCAACGATATCGGGGTTGTCGTGTTGACAGGTGCCGGAGATAAAGCTTTTTGTTCCGGGGGAGATCAGCATGTGAAGGGTGTAGGAGGATATATAGATGAGAACGGGGTGCCCCGTCTGAATGTACTCGATTTGCACAAGGCAATCCGTTCACTTCCCAAACCTGTGATCGCTATGGTCAACGGTTATGCTATCGGAGGCGGGCATGTGTTGCATGTAATCTGTGATCTGACTATCGCTTCCGAGAATGCCCGTTTCGGACAAACCGGACCGAAAGTAGGGAGTTTCGACGGAGGATTTGGTTCTTCGTATCTGGCTCGTTGTGTCGGACAGAAAAAAGCACGTGAGATCTGGTTTCTTTGTCGGCAATATACAGCCAAAGAAGCCGAAGAAATGGGAATGGTCAATAAAGTGGTTCCCTTCGAACAATTGGAAGACGAGACGGTGGATTGGTGTAAAACCATTATGAAACGTAGTCCTATGGCTATCCGAATGATAAAACGGGCTTTGAATGCCGAATTGGATGGGCAACACGGACTGATGGAATTTGCCGGAGATGCGACTTTGATGTATTATTTGATGGCTGAAGCCCAGGAAGGGAAGAATGCCTTTTTAGAGAAACGGGATCCGGATTTCGATCAATTTCCCAAATTTCCTTGAATTCTTTATTCGATCAGGTTATCGGTATCATGTTGAAAGCATCTTTTCAGAAATATCGGCTTCATTTCAAAGAACCTTCCGGGACGTCCCGGGGGATTCTGTTGGATAAGGATACTTATTTTATCCGGATTTGGGAGGAAGGCGCGGAGACCTGCTTCGGGCTTGGCGAGTGTGCTCTCTTCCGGGGATTAAGTGCCGAAGACCGGCCGGATTATGAAGAAAAGCTGAGAGAGGTTTGTAATCGTATCGCTGAAATAGAGACAGCCTCTCTTCAGGAATGGAGTTCGATCCGTTTTGGTGTGGAGATGGCATTTGCCGATTTGCGGCAAGGAGGAAAGCGGATTTATTTTCCTTCTGCTTTTTCTGCCGGCGAAGCAGGGATCGAAATCAACGGACTCATTTGGATGGGAGACCGGGAAACGATGTTGCAACGAATCCGGGCTAAATTAGATGCCGGATTTCATTGTATAAAAGTGAAAATCGGAGCCATTGATTTTCAGTCGGAGCTCGACTTATTGAAATTTATCCGTCGCCGTTTCGGTAGGGAAGACGTGGAACTGAGGGTGGATGCGAACGGCGCTTTCGCTCCTGAGACAGCTCTGGAACGCTTGGATGCTTTGGCAAAATACGATTTGCATTCTATCGAACAACCTATCCGTCAGGGGCAATGGCGGGAGATGGCCCGGCTTTGTGCCCGGACACCGGTGCCTATAGCGCTCGATGAAGAATTGATCGGAGTAAACGATGCCGGGCAGAAACGTGAATTGCTGGAAGCGATCCGGCCCCGGTACATTATTTTGAAACCGGCTTTGGCCGGTGGTTTTAGCGGAACGGAAGAGTGGATCCGGCTGGCTGAAGCAAGAGGTATCGGATGGTGGGTGACTTCTGCCCTGGAGTCGAATATCGGATTGAGTGCATTGGCACAGTGGACGTATGGATTACAGAATCCGATGCCTCAGGGATTAGGAACAGGGCTGCTCTATACCAACAATATCCCTTCACCTTTGCAGTTGACCGGGGAAAGATTATATTATCGTCCACAGAGAATGTGGGATTTGTCGTCTATTAGCTGAGTATATGATGGAAGTACGGTTAAATGGAAGGGTGTATACTTGCCTGGAACAACTTCGTGAACAGGCAGATGAAGAATTGTTCCTTTTTTTAGAAGAGTGGTTCGACGATCGTTCTTATGTACTGGGGCATACTTCCGGTTCGACAGGTGCTCCTAAAGAGATACAGTTGTCCAAAGCGGATATGCGGGCTTCTGCCCGTATGACAAATGCTTTTTTTGCTATCGACCGGGAATCGGTTTTATTGCTGTGTCTTTCGGTTTCGTATATTGCGGGAAAGATGATGGTCGTCAGGGCTCTGGAAGCAGGTGCCGAGTTGTTGACTGTGAAAGTTTCCTCTCATCCTTTACGAATAACGGGACAGGAGGAATATGTGGACAGGAGGATCGACCTGGCTGCTATGGTGCCGATGCAGGTGGAGGAATCTATGAAATCAGAATCGGAAAAACAACGCTTCGGGTATATTCGTCATCTGATTATCGGAGGGGCTCCGGTATCCGTGGCTTTAGAAGAACGGTTGAAAAAAATTCCGACACAATGTTACGCTACATATGGAATGACCGAGACGGTGTCTCATATCGCCTTGAAAAAGTTGAATAGTGATCCGGCTTATTTTGCTTTGGGGGAGGTCGGGTTCGAACAGGATGAGCGGGGATGTCTGATCATCAATGCCCCCCATTTACAAGCCCGCCGTTTTGTGACGAACGATATGGTCAGATTGCATGGAAACAAACGGTTCGAGTGGCTGGGAAGGTTCGACTATGTGATTAATTCAGGAGGGATCAAATTGTTTCCTGAATTAATCGAACAAAAATTGGTCCGTAGTATCCCGGGACGTTTTTTTATTACTTCCCGGCCGGATGAAGTGTTGGGCGAAAGTGTCCTGCTGGCCTTGGAAGGGGCACACTGGGACTTCGTGTCTTTGCAACTATTGCTGCAAAAAATCCGGCCTTTGCTGGGACGTTTCGAGTTGCCCAAAGCGTTTGTAGTCAGTCCTTTTTTCCGGGAGACGACCTCTGGGAAAGTTGTACGTACCTTGCCTGAAAATGCGGTCTTTTATCCTGTCCATCAATTGAGGGTCTCCGAATGATGACGGAAAAAGGCAAAAATACTGAAACAACAGGCGATGATCGTGCTGAGGATAAAAGGGAAATAGGCCGAATCCGTTGAAAACAGACTTTCGATTCCCTGTAGGATAAACGGATAAGTGATGATTGCGATATAATTCATCACCATCACCAGGGACAGGACGAAAGTGGCTTCCGAAGGTTTTACGTGGGAAGCTGTTTTATCGTAAATGATCGGTTGCATGATTCCATAGCCAAAGCCGGTCAGAATGACTCCGAGGGTCAGTAAGAACATACCTGCTTTGAAGACAAAGAAGATTAATCCTACGGTCAGTAAAACGATGGCTATAAAATTGGTATAGGCTTTCAGTAGAGCGATGATGCGGTTGATCAGCAAACCCGGTAAAGTCATAGACAAAAAGAATACGGATATCAACGTGCCGGAAATGTCGTAATTCCCCAATTTCAGATTATGCATATAAAGGGAGAGATTGAGCGGTATGGTCAGTGCCAGAAAAGTAGCCACATAGTAGAAAAGCATGAGTTTGATCAACCAGTTGTATTTTTTATGATGATGTGTCGCCGGCTGTTGAACCGGAGTTGCCTCTTGGGCCGAAGCGGAATAGAAAGGTGGTTTTTCGTCCAGATAGAATGCGAAAAACAGGGAAATACCTGAGATACAATATACGACAAAGGATAAATGCCAGCTGATACCGGCCAGAAAACCGGCCAGTAAAGTGGCGATAACCAGCGTGAGGTTAGTGATCGCAGACACATAGCCCAATTGTTTTGTCCGGTAAGAACCCGAAAAATAATCGGCGACCAGGCCTGTTGAAAAAGGAATTACCAGTCCGGCTCCTATGCCGAGCAGGCCACTGATCAGCAGCAATGCCCACATCCGATCGGCGAAAGGATAGGCGATACTACAGGCGAAAAATATCGCCAGACCGGTAATCAATAATTTTTTTGTATTGAAATAAAGGGACATACGTCCTGCCAGGAGGATGAAAGGAACGATGATAAACGAGGGTAGCGATTCCAGCATTTGCAGTTGTAATTCACTTGTCGAACTGAATATCGACTCCAATTTACCCAGAATAGGTGAGATAGCGAGGCCTGGTAAAGAGGTTACCATGGATATAGAATAAATAGCTATCAATTTTTGCAATGTCATATTTCCCTGGCCTGTTTTGATCTTCATGGTTTTATGGCTTAATTAGAAAGTAATTTTGCATGGTCTGTTTATGGAATTGTAACGCAGGCGGACCTAAAAAGTTAAATAATTTCGGAAAAATGTATCGAAACTAAAAGGAGGCATGCCGAAACTTATTCGATGGTTTGTCGTTATTAAGGGAAATAAACTAAACAGACTCACGATGAGAACATTTAAAAATCAGATGCAGGCTTTTGCCATAAAACAGCTATTGAAGTATGTAGAAAGAGATCCTGAGGTAAATGCGGCTAAAGCTTTAAAGATAATCCGGAAAATAGACCTTGACGGGACTTACGGATCCTCCTGGGATGAATTAGAGAAATGTTTACAGGATCCCGGGAACAATTGGACGCGTCTGGTAAAAAAGGCTTATACGGAATGGGATCCGCATGTCAGGAAAAAACTATTCGAATCCCTGATATGTAATGCAGCGATCATCGGTAATAGTGCTGTAAAAGAGACCAGTAAAAAATATGGGGTGCATGTACCCTGGACGATTTTGATGGATCCGACCTCTGCCTGTAACCTGAAGTGTACGGGGTGTTGGGCGGCCGAATACGGGCATCAGATGTCAATGGACCTGGAAACCCTGGACCGTATTATTACCGAAGCCAAAGCTTTGGGGATTTATATGTTTATTTTTTCGGGTGGGGAACCTTTAGTCCGGAAAAAAGATATCATCAAACTTTGTGAAAAACATACCGATTGTTATTTTCTGGCGTTTACCAACGGAACCCTGATCGATGAGGCTTTTGCCGACGATATGCTGAGGGTTGGAAATTTTGCACCGGCTATCAGTGTCGAAGGATATGAAGAAGAAACGGATATGCGGCGTGGAAAAGGTACTTTCAAGGCAGTGATGAAAGCAATGGAGATATTGAAACGCAAACGCTTGTTATTCGGTATGTCGACTTGTTATCATCGTAAAAACGTCGATGTCGTCGGGTCGTCTGAATATCTTGATTTTATGATCGACCAAGGGGCTGCTTTTGTTTGGTATTTCACTTATATGCCGGTCGGTAACGATGCTGTACCCGAATTGATGGTGACTTCCGAACAGCGGAAATTCATGTACGAGCAAGTACGTATGTTCCGTAAGACAAAGCCGATCTTTGCTATGGATTTCTGGAATGACGGGGAGTATGTCAGGGGATGTATCGCCGGAGGACGTTATTATTTCCATATCAATGCCAATGGGGATGTCGAACCTTGTGCTTTCATTCATTATTCGACAGTCAATATAAAGCAGGTTTCTTTGCTGGAAGCACTTCGTTCTCCCTTGTTTAAGGCTTATCAACAACGCCAGCCTTTTAATAAAAATCATTTGCGTCCTTGTCCGTTGCTGGATAATCCCCATAGTCTGAAAGAAGTTGTGCGTGTTTCGGAAGCTTATTCTACGGATATGCTGAAACCTGAAGATGTGGATGTATTGACAGGTAAATGTGTCGGAACTGCAGAAAAATGGGGGAAAGTAGCCGATCACATCTGGTATGGTAAAAACGGTACAGGAGAGCAGAAAGAAGAAAAACAACTGGAAGTAGAAAAATCTGCCGAAAAACGGAAAGGAAATGAGGTAAAAGATAAGGAACGGGAAACTTCGGAACAAAAGCAGGAAAAGGAAAAAGCTTTAAGTGTTTAATGGGTTTTATGTGTCCGGATCAGTACTCGCTGACCTGAATAGAGGGTGGTGGCAAATAAATAAATGTCACCCCCTTCTTTTATGTTACTGCGTTTGCGGAGTTCGGCCACTGTCAGGGGAAAATTACGGGTGGTCAGGTTGGCTTTGGGAATTTGGCGGTAAAGCTGTTTCAATAACTTACCGGAAAATTCATAGGTCTCTTCGATAGTGAAGATACGGCCTGGAAAATCCTGACATAAAGATTCGGAGGTGTATAAATGACTGTGCCGGTGTAATTTGAATAAATTCAAACGGGTAGCGATTAATTTGAATGCTCCGCTTTTTAAGAGGGCAGCATGGGGTTCGTAAAGATAGTTTTGCAAGGTTTGACACACTTGCAACGGAGCTTCTTTCTCTTCGTCGGGAGTAAAGATAAAAGGTGGCTCGGTGGTCGTACCACCTAGATTTACTGCATATATTTTTACCGGTTGTACAGAGGGGGTAGTGCCTTCAAGGATGAATAACAGTTCTTTGCATTCATTCCTTACCGCCAGAATATGGATTTCACGGGTTTCCGGTAAGAACCGCAGGGTCTCTTCGGGATCGGCCATCGGGGATATTTTGACGATTACCCGTCGGGCCCGTTCTAAAAGCAAGGGTTTGAGCTGGAGAATGTCGGGTTCACAATCGGTCAGAGCGAACAGTCGCTTATTACCATTGCCCCGGCGTGCAGGATCCAGATAGAAAGTATCGGCTTGCAGGGTTTGAATAATATCACATGCATCCGAATGGATAATATGAATATTGGAGGTATTCAACACCTTGAAATTATGCTGTGCTGCGGTACAATATTCCGGAAAACGTTCGACGTAAATAACATTCCCGGCTTTTTGGGCGAAGTAAAAAGTATCGATCCCGAGTCCTCCGGTCAGGTCGCAGACCGTATTCCCTCTAAGAAGTTGCTGTTTATATAGGGCGGTTTGTTCCGATGAACACTGTTCGGTGGATAAACGGGAAGGATAGATCAATTCATCCTGCTCATACCAGAAAGGGAGTTTATGCTGAATTTGACGCCGGGCGATAATTTGATCGATGGCAAAACGGATATCGATACCGGGAAAACGGGAAGCGGCCAACAGTAGTTTGTCGGTATTGTCAGTCAGATGTGCACGTATGAATTGTTTTAGACCGGCGGTTAGCTGCATGATCTTATCATTTGCCGGCAAAGATACGAATTTCTGTTGTGTAGGAGCTAAAAAATCAGGTTTTGTAAATAATAGATGCCTATTCCGGCCAGAAATCCGGTTATGGCAATCCAGCTGATATGCCGCATATACCAGGTGAAACTGATTTTCTCGAGTCCCATCACTACTACTCCGGCGGCAGAGCCGATGATCAGAATACTTCCACCTGTTCCGGCACAATAAGCTAAAAGTTTCCAGAAATTCCCGTCACTGACAAAATTCAACAAATAGGCAGTTTCGGGAATACCTCCCGCTGTGGCCGGCGCTGTGAGCGGATACATGCCCATGGCAGCCGCTACTAAAGGTACATTGTCGATGACAGAAGAAAGAAATCCGATAATACCTGTAATGATATAGACATTATGAATACCCGAATTCAGTAAATCGGACAACTGGTGTAATAGGCCTATAGCTTCCAGGGCTGCGACCGCCATCAGGATACCGAAGAAAAATAAAATAGTAGAGAAATCTACTTTGGTCAGGATATCGGGAATCCGGTATTTCAGACCGGTCGAATCTGTTTTCTTCCGGTTATACAGGCAATCGGTGTAAAACCACAGAAAACCTAAGGTAAAGAGTATGCCGGCAAAAGGAGGCAGATCGGTCAGTGATTTAAAGATGGGAACCGCTAACAGACAAAGGATACCGATGATCAGGATACTTGTTTGCTCCTGTTTACCGAGGTAAAGGGAAGAAACGCCGGAAGTTGGGGAGGGGGTGGTTATGCTGTTGCTTTTCAATGAATAAGAGACCAGCCATACCGGAATTGCCAGCGAGATAACACTGGGGAGAAACAGGCCTTTCATGATGTTACCTGAAGTAATGTTATCGTTGATCCAGAGCATGATTGTGGTGACATCCCCGATCGGGGTCCAGGCTCCCCCGGCATTGGCTGCAATAATGATGATACTGCCGAAAATCCAGCGTTCCTTATAGTTACCGATCAGTTTCCGGATCAGCATGACCATTACGATAGAAGTAGTC
>ENA-OWPP01002960-OWPP01002960.1-human-gut-metagenome-genome-assembly--contig:-NODE-2960-length-10783-cov-13.096756_pt1 | contig 10783 bp, 5 predicted proteins | sample MGYA00248265_ERZ651848 | MGnify/ENA primary metagenome ERZ651848 (study PRJEB26924, sample SAMEA4378233) | human gut metagenome | biome: human gut; feature: human-associated habitat; material: faeces... | reverse complement strand
TCCAAAGTATTTTGTAATAACATCGTAATAGTCATTGGTCCAATTCCTCCTGGAACAGGAGTGATTGCATAAACTTTATCTTTCACATCTTCAAAGTCGACATCTCCACAAAGTTTATTATTTTCATCACGATTAATACCAACATCTAAAACAACAGCGCCTTCTTTAACATAGTCACTATTGATCATTTTAGCACGACCAACAGCTGCAATTAAAACATCTGCTCTTTGACAAACTTCTTTTAAATTTTTTGTTTTACTATGAGCGATTGTTACAGTGGCATTTTTTTGTAAACATAAAAGCGCTACTGGTTTTCCTACAATGTTACTTCTTCCCACAACAACAACTTCTTTTCCTGTTAAATCATAGTTGATTTCATCTAATAAAACCATCATTCCTTTAGGTGTACATGGTACTAAACTTCTTTGTCCTAAAAATAACTTAGCCACATTTTCTGGATGAAAACCATCTACATCTTTTGATGGGTCAATAGCTTCTAAAACCTTATCTTCAAGTCTATTTAAATTAGTATAAAAATCTATCCCAACTCTAAGATATTCGATATTGCTTTTATCAATTTCATCAAATAATAGATTTTGTAACCAGTCCATGATATAATACTATGTTTTTATAAATTGCCGCAAAATTAATGAATTCCCCTCACTCAGCCCAACAATTTGAAAACTATTATTTCATGATTCCTATTTATTTTGCAATATCCACTTTGCAATAAGAACATCTTTTGCTTTCGTCAGTTAACAAAATGACAGAAACCTCTCTTTCTCCTTTATGAAAATAGCTAAAAAAAGGATTCTATTTAAAAGGTTTTAGTATATTTGCCCGTACTATTGAAAAAGTATGTGATATAATTCTTAAATATTAATACCGAATAAACTATGGCAGATAGTAAAGAGAAACTCTTTTCGGACTTCCCAGCCGTTTCTACGGAACAGTGGATGGAAAAGATTACAGCAGACTTGAAAGGCGCTGATTTTGAAAAGAAATTGGTTTGGAGAACCAACGAAGGTTTTAAAGTAAAACCATTTTATCGCCAGGAAGATCTGGAAGGTTTGAAAACAACTGAAGGACTACCCGGAGAATTCCCCTATGTAAGAGGCACGAAGAAAAACGACAATACTTGGTTCGTGCGTCAGGAAATCAAAGTAGAATGCCCTAAAGAGGCTAATGCTAAAGCACTGGATATTTTGAACAAAGGTGTTGACTCATTGGGATTCTACGTAAAGAAGAAAGACCTCAGTCCTGAATATATCGAAACATTATTGAATGATATCTGTGCGGAATGCATTGAGTTAAACTTCTCCACTTGCCAAGGACATACGGTGGAATTAGCCAAATTATTGGTTGCTTACTTCCAAAAGAAAGGATACGACCTGACCAAGTTGCAAGGCTCCGTCAACTATGACCCTATGGGTAAAATGATGGTAAAAGGCAAAGACCTTAGCAATTTCATCACTACTGCCAAAGAATTGGTAGAAGTACTGGCTCCGCTACCTAAATTCCGTTGTATCTGTGTCAATGCGATAGAACTGAACAATGCCGGATCTTATATTTCACAAGAACTGGGCTATGCATTGGCTTGGGGTAACGAATATCTGAGCAAGCTGGTAGAAGCAGGAGTTCCTGCCGCACTGGCTGCCAAGAAAATAAAATTCAATTTCGGCATCAGTTCCAACTATTTTCTAGAAATTGCCAAGTTCCGCGCAGCACGTATGTTATGGGCGGACATCGTAAAAGAATATCATCCTCAATGCAACCGCCAGCCCGAATGTCCGAACAAAGCGGAAGACGGTACTTGTCTCTGTGCCTGCAAAATGGTGGCACATGCTGAAACATCCACTTTCAACCTGACTTTGTTTGATGCACATGTAAACCTGCTCCGCACTCAAACCGAAGCGATGAGTGCCGCCTTGGCAGGAGTCAACTCCATCACCGTAACCCCGTTTGACAAGACTTACGAAACTCCGGACGACTTCTCTGAACGTATCGCCCGTAACCAACAGTTATTGCTAAAAGAAGAATGTCATTTCAACAAAGTAGTTGACCCCGCCGCGGGTTCTTACTTTATTGAAAATTTAACAATTTCTATTGCCACACAGGCATGGGAATTATTCTTGAAAGTAGAAGACGAAGGAGGAATGCTGGAAGCAGTAAAAGCAGGAAAAGTACAGGAAGCGATCAACGCAAGCAACAAGGCCCGCCACGATTCCGTTTCAAAACGCAAAGAAATTCTACTGGGTACCAACCAATATCCTAACTTCAATGAAAAAGCAGGCGAAAAGGCTCCTGTAGAAGCCAAATGTTGTTGTGGAGGTAATCATGACAGCTGTGAAAAGCCGTTTGCCACATTAAACTTCGACCGTGCTGCCAGCCAGTTTGAAGCACTTCGTTTGCAGACAGAGAAATCCGGCAAACGTCCGAAAGCATTTATGCTGACTATCGGTAATCTGGCCATGCGTCAAGCACGTGCCCAATTCTCATGCAACTTCCTGGCTTGTGCCGGTTACGAAGTAATCGACAATTTGGGCTTCCCCACAGTAGAGGCCGGTGTCGAAGCAGCTATGAAAGCCGGTGCAGACATCGTAGTTATCTGTTCCAGCGATGATGAATATGCAGAATATGCTATTCCTGCATTCAAGGCATTGGACGGACGAGCTATTTTCATTGTTGCAGGTGCTCCTGCTTGTATGGAAGAGCTGAAAGCCGCAGGCATCGAAAACTTTATCCATGTACGTGTCAACGTATTGGACACATTGAAAGAATACAACGCTAAGTTAGGAATTAAGTAAGGAAGAACAATGAAACCGAATTTTAAAAATATAGATATATATGCCGGATTTCAACCTCAGAATGGTATGGAATGGCAAAAAGAAAATGGCATCACCGCCGACTGGAAAACGCCGGAACACATCAATGTGAAGCCTGTTTACACTAAAGAAGATTTGGAAGGCATGGAGCACTTGAACTATGTAGCAGGTATTCCTCCTTATCTTCGCGGCCCGTACTCCATGATGTACACTTTCCGTCCTTGGACTATCCGCCAATACGCAGGTTTCTCCACTGCCGAAGAAAGCAACGCATTCTATCGCCGTAATTTGGCATCAGGTCAGAAAGGCTTGTCTGTCGCATTCGACCTTCCGACACACCGCGGCTATGACCCCGACCATGAACGTGTAGTAGGTGACGTAGGTAAGGCAGGCGTGTCTATTTGCTCATTGGAAAATATGAAAGTTTTGTTCGATGGTATTCCTTTGAACAAGATGTCTGTTTCCATGACCATGAATGGTGCCGTACTTCCCATCATGGCATTCTATATCAATGCAGGTTTGGAACAGGGAGCCAAATTGGAAGAAATGGCCGGAACCATCCAGAATGATATCTTAAAAGAGTTTATGGTGCGTAACACATATATTTATCCACCTGCCTTTTCCATGAAGATCATCTCTGACATATTTGAATATACCTCACAAAAAATGCCTAAGTTCAATTCCATCTCCATCTCGGGCTACCACATGCAGGAAGCAGGTGCCACAGCAGATATTGAATTGGCTTATACACTGGCTGACGGTTTGGAATATCTTCGGGCCGGAGTAGCCGCAGGTATAGACATCGATGCATTCGCTCCGCGTCTGTCATTCTTCTGGGCTATCGGCATGAATCATTTTATGGAAATTGCCAAAATGCGTGCGGCACGTATGCTGTGGGCTAAAATTGTCAAGCAGTTCAACCCGAAGAATCCGAAATCACTGGCATTGCGTACCCATTCCCAGACTTCGGGCTGGTCATTGACGGAGCAAGATCCGTTCAACAATGTAGGTCGTACTTGTATTGAAGCTATGGCAGCAGCATTGGGACACACCCAGTCACTGCACACCAACGCATTGGATGAGGCAATTGCATTGCCCACCGACTTCTCTGCACGTATCGCACGTAATACTCAGATTTATATTCAGGAAGAAACATATGTTTGCAAGAACGTGGACCCATGGGGTGGTTCTTACTATGTAGAATCTTTAACTAACGAACTGGCTCACAAGGCTTGGGAACATATTCAGGAAATTGAAAGCTTGGGCGGTATGGCGAAAGCTATCGAAACCGGAGTACCCAAAATGCGTATTGAAGAAGCTGCGGCACGTACTCAGGCCCGTATCGACTCCGGTGCCCAGACAATTGTCGGCACTAACAAATATCGTTTGGAAAAAGAGGATCCTATCGATATCCTTGAAGTAGACAATACAGCTGTACGTTTGGAACAAATTGAAAATCTGAAGCGTTTGAAAGAAGGCCGCAATCAAGCAGAAGTAGACAAAGCTTTGGCAGCCATCACCGAATGTGTAAAGACAGGTAAAGGCAATTTGCTGGAACTGGCTGTAGAGGCAGCTCATGTCCGTGCTACCTTGGGCGAGATTTCGGATGCTTGTGAAACAATTGTAGGACGTTATAAAGCAGTAATCAGAACTATATCAGGCGTGTACTCATCAGAAAGTAAAAAGGATACAGACTTCGCAAGAGCTTGCGAACTGACCGAAGAATTTGCAAAGAAGGAAGGCCGCCGTCCGCGTATCATGATTGCCAAGATGGGACAGGACGGACACGACCGTGGTGCAAAAGTAGTTGCAACAGGTTATGCCGACTGTGGTTTCGACGTAGATATGGGACCGTTGTTCCAAACTCCTGCCGAAGCTGCTCGTGACGCAGTGGAAAACGACGTTCATGTAGTAGGTGTTTCTTCATTGGCTGCCGGACACAAGACACTGATCCCGCAGATTATTGAAGAATTAAAGAAATTAGGTCGTGAAGATATTTTGGTCATCGCCGGTGGTGTTATCCCCGCTCAAGACTATGACTTCTTATACAAGGCAGGTGTTGTAGCAATCTTCGGTCCCGGAACCTCTGTTGCCAAAGCAGCTGTTCAGATTATGGACATTTTACTGGACGAAGAGGAATAAGCTTTTTCACCTGAATAGTTTATCATTTTAAACAATAGTAAAGAATCTGTTTACACTTATTTCGTGTTTACAGGTTCTTTACTTTATTCAAGACAATGGATTATAACGATAGACCAAGGATAAATTAAATCCATTTCTTCTAAATTACCCAAAAACATCAACAAAATTGATATTAGACAACCCTAGTAATACAAAAAGAAAACCAGAAAAGCTATCGGTCTTGCAAAACAAAGGTTATGTCAAGCAAAAAGGTGGGACAAAACTTTCAAGAAAAATTCTGCCCACCTCCTTTAAGAGAAAATTTATGTGTTAGAGAGAATTATCAATAGTTCTTCGTACAAAGTGAATTAAAGTCAGTTTCAATTTTAGGTATCTCCCACACCCAACCTTGTGCATCTTTATCCTTTTCAAGAAAAGTACAGAAAGCTATATCAAAATTTGATCCACGCTTAATAGACATATGCAAACGTTTCAAATCATAAAAACGAAAACCTTCACCCCACAATTCCACCCGGCGACTATTCATAATTTCCTCTGCCAAAGCATCACCAGTATTACCTTTCGAGACATAAGAGGGATCGCGGGTTATCTGGAATTTAGTAAACACAGCCTGCGCCTCACTATCTTTTCCTGCACGAGCCAATGCTTCGGCCTGGGTGAGATACATTTCTGCCAAACGCATAAATGCGACATCACCCACAGCATCGGCTGTAGAACGGGCAGTAAACTTACGGTTTTGATAAGCATTCTTTGCATAACTTGATGATGGAACAGATGCTTCCCCTGTCGGATCCCACCACGCACGCCGTAAGTCTGTTTCAGCCATCGTTTCATAAGCATCCACATTTATGCACTTCACTCCCTGACGAATGGCACTGGAGTTAAAGTTCCATGACATATATGCGTAATAAGAATAAAAATAGACAGTCTTATCATCGGGAGTCATTGCAGCATACATCGCTTCTTTAGTGTCCGTCGTGATATTGGCAAACCCACAATTCAACTGACTGCCAGTCATCAACCGGTGACCACCAGCTTCAGCTAAAGAAACAGACTTCCCTGCATAAACCGCCGCATTATTATAATCTTGCATGGCCAGTGCTACACGTGCCTTCAATCCCCATGCCACCATCTCGCTATAATGATTGACATCATTTACTTTTATTCCACTCAAAAGTATACAAGCCTCATCCAAATCATTATTGATTTTAGCATAAACATCTTCTACGGAATTACGTGCCTGCTCTTCGGCCACAGCTTTTTCACGATAAGGAATTCCATCCTGTGTATTATCCTTGCCGGCTTCATAACGTTTTGCATAAAGCTGGACCAAATTAAAATGAGCCCAAGCACGGATACATAAGGCTTCTCCCTTTATCTGGTCAAACAATTCCTGGCTAGTTATTTCAACTTCCTCCAAACCCGCCAAAATTTTATTGGCATTCAGAATCCATTGATAATAAATCTGCCAGAACTTATAATTATAACCATTCGTTTCATTCATATTGCATTGCCATCCTAAATAGGCCGCCTTCATCCATGTATTTGTCTGCCAATTCATATCATCAGCCTCTGCATCACGTGACATCATAAAACCGGGTTCACCGCCCAGACACTGATATCCGCTTTCCTGAGAAACCATCTCTTTATGAATTCCGTTCAATGCTATATAAAGATTGTCCAACGAGGTGTTTATTGTCGTTTCTGAAACAGAGGTAGACGGAATGGTATCCAGATAATCACCGGCACAACCGGATAGAGACATTACTCCAACTGTCGCTAATCCTAATGTTATATTTTTAATTGATCTCATAATTCTTTTATTTTTAGAATGAAACATTAAGCCCTAACGTGATATTACGGGACGGCATATACTCATTATAAGTTACACCGGAATAGTTGGCCATCGGGTTCAATCCCTGACGGGCTTTCAACATGAACAAGTTTTCCGCAGTCAGATTCAAACGGGCACTCTTAAGCATCACTTTGCTCAACCAAGTTTTTGGGAGCTGATAGCCAATAGTGACAGATCTTAAATTAAGATAATCCGAGCTGGTAAGCCAACGAGTTGAATAAGACTGACCAATATTCGTGGTATGAGCTGCACTATTGTCTATGCGGGGAACCTCAGTAATATCCCCTGCCTGTTTCCATGCTTTTAACAAATCCGGACTTTGTGCATAACCAAATTCAGTCATACTCATCATGGTAGCATAATTAGTATCCAGAATCTGACCGCCCAACTGGTAAGAGAATACAGCAGCCAAATCAAAGTTCTTATAACTAACTCTGACATTAAACCCACCATACACATCAGGAATAGAAGAACCGCTGAAGTCGTATTTAGCATAAGTATACGAATTGGTCAATTCCTTACCATCAATAGTCACTACTGTTTTTTTATACTCATCAAACTGGCTCTGCGTAATGTTTCCATCCCCTGTTCCGATATTCCCTTGATTATATTTACTTACATCAGCCACATATAAACCATCACCGGTCTGAGGGTCTACCCCATGCCATTGACGAAGCCAGAATTCATAAATGGACTTTCCTTCCAACCACTTTTTAGAGCCACTGATATATCCATTTTCTTTCATTGTAGCCGGCAGGTTCTTGATCTTATTCTTCACAAAAGTAGCATTGGCCCCAACTGATACACTCCAATCTTTATTTTTAAATGCATTATAATCCAACTCTATTTCCACTCCTGAATTAGTAACCTTACCGATATTCTGTATAATGGATGTTACTCCGACAGAAGCAGGCTGGGAAACATCAAACAACAAATCCTTGGAATCTTTCTTAAAATATTCAATAGTACCCGTCAAACGGTCAAACAAGCCAAATTCAAGAGCAATATCCGTAGATATCTGTGTTTCCCATTTCAATGAGGGATTGGCTATCACCGTGAAGTAGGCTCCAGCTTCTGAGCCATTCTTATATCCCAAACCATATAAGGTCTGATAAGGATAATAATCAGGATCACCATCACTATCCAATATATTATCATTACCTGTTTCACCGTAAGAAGCACGTAATTTCAAGTTATTCACCCATTTCACATCCTTCATAAATGCCTCTTCACTAATTCTCCAGCCTGCTCCGAACGACCAGAAATTCCCCCATCGGTTCTCTTTTGCAAAACGCGAGGAACCATCATGGCGATAAGAAAGTGAAGCGTAGTATTTATGCGCATAATCATAATTGATACGGCCAAAGTAACCTTCCTTTTTATAGGTGTTCGTATAGGAGCTAAGTGAACTGATATTTACGAAATTACCAAATTCATACATGCCCGAAACTGTTTCCTGGGTCTTCATGCCATATAAATACTCATACTTATAAGAATAGTTTTCATGTCCCAAAAGAACGTCAAAGTTATGATTTCCGATAGACTTGCTATAAGTTATCAATTGATTGAAGGTCTGAGTCAGCGTTCGGGTAGACATTTGGTTCAAACGACCCGGTCCGGCAGTGCCATCGCCCACATAAGGATTTTCATAGACTTTACGACGATAATCAATATTATTGATAGAGTAATTGGCTGTAAGGTTCAACCCTTCAACCGGAGTCAAAGTGAGATAAGTATGTCCAGTCTGATTAACACGCACCAGTTCACGTTGATTGAACTCTGTTTCAGCTATCGCATCACGTCCATTATTCGACAAGCGAGTTCCTTCATAATCATAAATATATTCACCCGGATCAGTAGTTGCCTTACCATTAGCATCCAAATAAGCACCGGTTTCCAAATCATGTTTATGAACGGGATATATAGGAGCCATGGTACGAATAAAACGGGTAAGGTTACTATATGAACTCGAATTTCCCGAATCTGAAGTTGAATAATTGGATACCGTACGCGTTACTCCCAAATTCAAACCAGTCTTGAACCATTTAGTAGGATACACATTATAATTCAAACGACCAGAATAACGTTCAAAGTCAGTCTTGATCATATAACCATCATCATTTAAATAGCCAACAGAAGCATAAGTATCACTTTTTTCTGTTTTTGTATTATAACTCAAATTATATTCCTGACGATAGCCGGTCTTGAAAGCTGCATCTTCCCAATCCAAATCATCCCCCCACTTCAATGCATCAGCAGAAGAATTCAGTTTTCCATCAGTTCCGACAATGGCATCATCTGCGACACCAACAAAAGGATTATACTTCAATGTACTTCCAATTTTAGATGTTGCCAATGAGGCCGCCGTTGCGACATCTTTACCAGATGTAATATAGGAATTCTTCAACATCTCCCATTGTAAAGGATAGTAATCATAAATTCCCACCTTTTTATAATCTTTATAAGCCCTGTTTGACCATCCTTGGTTAATGGTTAAGTTTACTCCTGTTCCACCTGACTCTTTACCTTTTTTAGTAGTAATCAAGATCACACCATTACCCGCACTTGAACCATACAAAGAAGTAGATGCCGCATCTTTCAATATAGTCATAGACTCAATATCCGCAGGATTAATATCACCTATGCTGCCATTGTATATAGTTCCGTCCACTACATATAAAGGAGCATTGGATGCATTGACTGAGCCAAACCCACGAATACGGATAGAAGAAGATTCACCAGGTTGTCCGGTGGCAGCAGTCACCTGAACTCCGGAAGCATTTCCTTCCAATGCAGCTGTAACATTAGTGATAGCACGTTTCTCTATGGATTTGGCCCCTACTGTGGAAGCAGCTCCTGTAAAAGATGATTTTTTCTGTGTACCATAAGCCACTACAACGACCTCATCAATCAATTCCGTATCACTTTGCATCACTACTCTTTGCTCACCACCCTTTATAGCCAATTCTTGTGTTTTCATACCGACAAACGATATTACCAAAGATTTTGCATTGACCGGAATATTGTTTATACTATACCGGCCATTCATATCGGTAATAGTTCCAAGGGTAGTACCTTTCACAAGAACCGAAGCTCCGACAATCGGCTCATTGTCTTCTGCCGAAACTACAACTCCAGTAATTCGGGATACTTGAGCCATTGCCATACCTGTCCATAGGAATAGACAAGTCAACGTAAACAAAACTCTCTTTTTCATAAAAAAACTTTTTAATTTAACGTTCATAAATGCTAAGTTCTCTTAGAACTTAGATAAAAACGCTCAAAAAGAGTTGTTTTGCTGGATTTGGCAAGCAAAAAGTAAGGCTTAATAGAATAAAATTATTTATTATCCAACATTTTATCTGCAATTTCTTTCTTAATCTCATTTGATACGTCCTGATAAGGACGCTCAAAAGCTGCTAAATATTTACTATACCATGCCATAACACTTACTTGCTTTCAGATTTATATAATGATTCAAACAACGCTATCCACTGAGCACCAATCTCTTCTATTCTATATTTTTCAGCCTTCACCCGAGCCATTTTTCCCATTTTCTTACGAAGTTCATTATCCTCTATCAGCCAATCAATCTTCGTCGCCAATCCATCTATATCCCCTTCACTTACTAAAAAACCGTCTCCACCTTCAGAAATAATATCACGTGGTCCACAATGGCAAGCAAATGAGACAACGGGTAACCCACACGACATAGCTTCGACAATAACCAAACCAAAACCTTCGAATCTCGAGCTCAATACAAAAATAGAACTTTCCTGGAACTTAGATGCAATATCAGGGACCGAATGCTCTAAAAAACATTTTCCTTGTAAGTTTAACTCTACAATCTGCTTCTGTAATTGTTCGCGAAGCCAGCCATCACCATATATTTTCAATATCCAATCCGAATGCTTATCTGCAATTTTTTGCCATGCAGATATAAGCCTGTCAAAGCCCTTTT
>ENA-OWPP01002950-OWPP01002950.1-human-gut-metagenome-genome-assembly--contig:-NODE-2950-length-10819-cov-3.266815_pt1 | contig 10819 bp, 7 predicted proteins | sample MGYA00248265_ERZ651848 | MGnify/ENA primary metagenome ERZ651848 (study PRJEB26924, sample SAMEA4378233) | human gut metagenome | biome: human gut; feature: human-associated habitat; material: faeces... | reverse complement strand
GAACGGCACACTGCGCAGCAGGTTGATCAGGCCGTTCAGCAGCGCCATGACCCACTTGGGCAGCGGGCGGATGCCGTTGGGTTCGCCGGTGACCAGCAGCACGCCCAAAGGCAGGCCGATGACCAGCGCCAGCAGGGTGGCAACAACTGTGGACCAGACAGTCTCCCAGGTTTCAAACGGAATGGTGGGCAGGATCTGCATGAATGTCTGCCAGTCCTTGCCTGCAAAAAACTCTGCCATCAGCCGTTCACCTCCTCATAGGTAATGCCGGGATAGTTCTTGATGTAGTCGAGCGCTGCGGCCGCCCTATCATCGTCAGGCAGGGCCAGCAGCATGGTGCCCAGCGTCTGGCCGTTCACGATGCGGGTATCCGCCGCCATGATGGACACCAGCGCGCCGCACTCAATGGCAAGGCTTGCGACCAGCGGCTTATCGGTGGTCTGGGTACCGCCGAACGCCACACGCACCAGCTTGTGGCCGGGCAGCGGCTCCGCCTGAGGTGCACCGGCAGGGTAGACGAGCCGCCGTGCCGCCTTGGAGGTGGGGCGGCTGAAGATGGCCTGCACCTCGCCCTCCTCCACGACCGTGCCGTTGTCCAGAATGGCCACGCGGTTGCAGACCTCCTCGACCACGCTCATCTGGTGGGTGATGATAACGACCGTGATGCCCAGCTCACGGTTGATCTTCTGGATCAGCTGCAGGATAGCATGGGTCGTGTTGGGGTCCAGTGCGCTGGTTGCCTCATCGCAGAGCAGCACCTTCGGGTCGGTCGCCAGCGCGCGGGCGATGGCGATGCGCTGCTTTTGACCGCCGGACAGCTGGGCCGGGTAGGCGTCCGCCTTATCGGGCAGGCCGACCAGCTCCAGCAGCTCGCGGGCGCGTGCCTCGGCCTTATCCCGGGGGACCTTGGCCAGTTCCATCGGGAACATGATATTGCGCAGGCAGGTGCGCTGCATCAGCAGATTGAACTGCTGAAAGATCATTGTGATCTCGCGGCGGGCCGCGCGCAGGAGCAAAGCCTTACCTGCTACCTGCCCGAAAACCTCGATGAGCTCACCTATGTACCCCTGGGCATGGAAGAAGCCGTCGAGAACTTTAGAAACCGTGCTCGCAAAGGCAAAAAACGCCTGCCGCAGGGGTCCTAGGGGCTTCTGATGGTCGCGGCGTCGGCAAACAAGTGAAAATAGGCGCCAGCGAACGACCCTCAAACCTAAGTGAGTAGACTTTTTTGCAATAGCCAAGCACAACCCGCATAACGAAAACTAAAACCGCAGGTAGAACCCTTGCGCAAAAGCCATGTGCTCGCGACATTGAAAAAAGTCTACTCACTTAGCTGGCGACTGCACCAAACGGCTGGGCAGAACGCCCATTTCCTGCATTTTCTCGCGCGCTGGCACCCCACGCCGCTGCTACGCCATAATAGTTGGCGGACAATCGCGAGAGAAAGCAAACACATGACACAGACCACGACAGATACCGCCGCCAGTACCGTCTCCGGCGCCGGGGCCGCCAGCTCATTCTCGGGCGGCACGGGAACCGAAGCCGAGTTCGGCTCGCTCGGCGCGCTCTCCCCCACCTGGTGGGAGCCCGAGGACGGCAGTGAGCCCGAACCGTGGCTCACGCCCGATCAGGCCTTCGAACGCTTCTTTGAATGGACGAGCAGCCGCGGCATCGAGCTGTGGGGTCACCAAGAAGAGGCCCTCATGGACCTGGCCGCCGGCGATCACGTCATTTTGGGCACACCGACCGGATCGGGTAAATCGCTCGTCGCGCTGGGCATGCTCTTTATGGGCATGGCGCAGGGCAAGCGCTGCTATTACACGGCCCCCATCAAGGCCCTGGTCAGCGAAAAGTTCTTCGATCTGGTACAGGTACTCGGCCGCGATAACGTTGGCATGATCACCGGCGATACGCACATCAACACTAAGGCGCCCGTCATCTGCTGCACGGCCGAAATCCTTGCCAACGATGCACTGCGCGAGGGCGAGGGCGCCGACGTGGGCTGCGTGGCCATGGACGAGTTCCACTACTTTGCCGACCCCGACCGCGGCTGGGCATGGCAGGTGCCGCTGCTCACCCTGCCCCACACGCAGTTTATGCTCATGAGCGCCACGCTCGGCGATGTCACCGCGATCGCCGCCTCGCTCGAGGAACACACCGGCGCTGCTTGCGACTTGGTTGTCGACGCCCCGCGTCCTGTTCCGCTGAACTACGACTATGTGACGACCTCCCTCGAGGGCACCGTCGAGCTCGCTATGCGCCGCGGCGAGGCCCCGCTCTATATCGTGCACTTTAGCCAGGATGCCGCCCTTGCGACGGCACAGTCGCTCGCCAATTTTGGCATCGCCAGCAAGGAGCAGCGCGAGGCCATCAAAGAGGCGGCCAAGGGCACGAGCTTCTCGACGGCCTTTGGTAAGATTCTCAAACGCCTGCTTGGATGCGGCGTCGGCGTGCACCATGCTGGCATGTTGCCGCGCTATCGCCTGCTGGTCGAGCGCTTGGCGCAGCAGGGCCTGCTGCCCGTCATCTGCGGTACCGATACGCTCGGCGTCGGCATCAACGTGCCCATCCACACCGTGGTGCTCACCGCGCTCACCAAGTTCGACGGCTACAAGATGCGTCGCCTGCGCGCCCGTGAGTTCCATCAGATCGCTGGTCGCGCCGGCCGTTCGGGCTTCGATACCGAGGGCATGGTCATCGCCGAGGCCCCGGAGCACGAGATCGAGAACGCTAAGCTCATGGCCAAGGCGGGCGACGACCCCAAGAAGCTCCGCAAGATTAAAAAGAAAAAGGCCCCCGAGGGCTTTGTCACCTGGAACAAGCAGACCTTTGAGCGCCTGATCGAGACGCAGCCCGAGACGCTCAAGCCGCGCCTTCGCATCACACACTCCATGGTGATTAGCGTGGTCGAGCAGGGCGGCGATGCCCGAGCCCGCGTACACGACCTCATCGAAACGAGCCTGCAGACTCCCGAGGAAAAGGCCAAGCTCGAGGTTCGCGCCGACGAAATCTTCGCCACACTCATCGATTCCGGCGTCGTCGTTCGCACCGAGGTGCCGCCCGCGCCCGACGCTCCGGCTGACGCCGCGCCGGACATCGACTACGCGCTGACGGTCGATCTGCCCGAGGACTTCGCACTCGATCAGCCGCTCTCGCCGTTCTTGCTTGCCGCGTTGGAGCTGCTCGACCCCGAGAGCGAGACCTATACCATGGATCTGATCTCAATGGTCGAGGCAACGCTCGAGGATCCCAAGCAGGTATTGCGCGCACAGGAGCGCGCCGCGCGCGACCGCGCGATGGCCGAAATGAAGGCTGACGGCGTCGATTATGAGGAACGCCTGGAGCGCATCCAGGATGTCACCTACGAAAAGCCGCTCGAGGACTTGCTCGATGCCGCCTTCGACAAGTACTGCCAGGAAGTACCCTGGGCCAACGACTACCAGCTCTCTCCCAAGAGCGTCCTGCGCGATATGCTGGAAAGCGCGAGCGATTTTAAGGGCTATATCCAAAAGCTCGGCATCGCCCGCTCCGAGGGCATTTTGCTGCGTTACCTGGCAGAGGCCTACCGTTCACTCGACCGCACCGTGCCCATCGAGAAGCGCGACGAGCGCCTGCGCGACATTATCTCGTGGCTGGGCTTTGTGGTGCGCTCGGTGGACTCGAGCCTGGTGGATGAGTGGGAGAACGCCGGCAACCCGACAGCCCTCGATGCTGCGCCGCCGCAGGGCATCGACGAGGTCGTGGCGGACCGTCGCGGCTGCACGCTATTGGTGCGCAACGCGCTCTTCCGCCGCGTGACCCTTGCCGCCCGCGAGCACGTTCGCGACCTGGGCGAGCTCGACGACGACTGGGGCATGAGCGAGATCCGCTGGCAAAAAGCACTCGACGCTTACCACGAGCAGCACGAGGAAATCCTCACCGACGGAGATGCCCGCAGCGCCGCGATGTTTTCCATTGACGAGTCCGACGAGAAGACCGCGCACATATGGCACGTGCACCAGATCTTTGCCGACGAGGATGGCGACCACGATTTTGGCATCATGGGCGATGTCGATCTGGACGCCACGCAAGACGGCGGCGAGGTCATCTTCAAAAACTACCGCGTCGGCTTTATCGAGGACCTGCTCGAGGACTAGCCGAACATGCTGGAACGAAACAAGCGGGGCCGTTGGCAATATCGCCAGCGGCCCCGTTTTTTGCGCGATACGCTATCCCCTACTCGGTATCCTCGACCTCATACGAATCCGCCTCGGCTGGCTCATCGTTTGTCTCTGTCGCAGCCCCGCGCGCCTCGTCAAACGCGGCCTTCATGGTCTTGTTGCCCCACGTGAGCTTGCGAATGGTAAGATCGTCGGCCTTCTTGTTGGCTAGGCGCAGATTGTTCTCGGAGGACAGCAACGCCTCCTTGGTTTTCTGCAGATGGCTAATCGTCTTGTCGATCTCATCAATCGCCGTTTGGAACTTGCGGCTCGCGATCTCGTAGTTGCGACCGAAATCATTCTTGAACTTTTCCATCTTGGCTTCGAAGTTCGTGACGTCGATATTCTGCTGTTTGTACTCCGCCAGTTCCTGCTTATAGCGCAGCGAACCCATGGCGGCGTTGCGAAGAAGCGTGATCATGGGAATAAAGAACTGTGGGCGAATCACGTACATCTTCTCGTAGCGATAGCTCACGTCCACGATGCCGGCGTTGTAAAGCTCGCTCTCGGGTTCGAGCAACGTGCAGAGCACCGCGTACTCGCAGCCTTTTTGGCGGCGATCGTGATCGAGCTTCTTAAAGAAGTCCTCGTTTTTGTGCTTGGTCGCAGTCTCGTCGTTCTCGTTTTTCATCTCGAACATAATCGAAATGACCTCGTTGCCGCTCGCGTCGCACTCGCGGAAGATAAAGTCGCCCTTGGTACCCTCGGACGCATCGTTATCCTTCTCGAAGTACGCGTTAGGAAACGCCGTCATGCGCAGACGGTTAAACTCGGTCTCACAGTGCTGCTCGAGCGACTCGCCCACCATCTTGGTGGACAGGCGGACCTTCATGTCCTTAAGGCGCTCGATCTCTTCATCCTTGTAGCGAATCAGGTCATCGCTCGCACGCTTGGCCTGCGCAAGCTCGAGCTCGTGTGCCGCCTTGGCCTGCTCCTCGCGAGAATCGCGCACTGCCAGCTCGCTCGTCAGTTTGGCACGTGCCTCATCGCGCTCACGCTCCGCCGCGGCGACCGCCTCTGACAGGTTCATTTTTGCCATCAGTTCCTGCTCGCGCAGCTGGGCACGCAGGCCCTCGGCCTCTTGCTCGGACTGAGCCTTTGCGGCGGAGAACTTCTCTTGCACCTTCGCGCGATAGTCAGTAAGCGCGCGCTCGGCCTCGCTGCGAGCGGCATCGAGCTCACGCTGCGACTCTGCCGCGGCAGCGGCAAGCGCCATCTCCTGGGCTTTGTCCGCCGCGGCGAGCCTGGCCTGCAGCTCGGCAATCTGAGCGTCGCGCGCAGCTAAATCGTTTTGAGCAGCGTTGCGCGCCGCCGACTCGGCAAGCTTTGCTTCGTCATCTTTGCGCCCAAGCTGCGCACGCAGGCTATCAATCTCACGCTGGAGTTCGGCATTTTCCTTTTGAGCATTGGCTCGTGCCTCTACCGCCGCGCGCTGGCTTGCACTCTCGCGCTCTGCGGCAGCGCCCTCGAGCTTAGCGCGCAGCTCGGCAAGCTCAGCATCGCGCTTGGCAACCTCTTGCGCCAGTTTCTGATCCGCAGTGTTCTTCTGCTCGACAAGCTGAGCGTTGCGCTGAGACTCTGCCTTTTGCAAGGCAGCCGTCGAACGCGAGCGCTCAAGCTCCAGCGCTTGCTCGCCCTCGCGCTGGACTGCCTTCACACGCTCGTCCAGGTCGCGCGAAAACTCGGCATCGCGTACTTGCTTGACGATATCCGCATAGCCGGACGCATCGACCTTAAAAACTTCGCCGCAATGCGGGCACTTAATCTCGTTCATAGCAGCTCCTCGATGGACGCAAATTTCGACCGCCTACACTCTACCGCGCCGCACGGACAAAAAAGGCGCCGCCGCCATAATGGCAACGGCGCCAGAACCACCACAAAGGTGCCTGTCCCCTTTGTGGTGGTTTGAGTGACAGTTTGAAAATTACAGTCCAAAATAGCCGAGGATTTGATCACGACTTACGGGCTTGTAGTCATTGGCGTCGAGGCCCACATCGTAGCGGTAAATGGGGCGCTCGCGATCGCGGTTGCGTGCGTTGGTGCGGTCACCCCTGCTGTGGATATGCCCATGCAGCATAATGGCGCCACGTGCCTTGCCGTTCCAGCTGAGCATGGGGTAGTGGCTCATCACCAGACGATGACCCTTGGCATAGCCGGGAGCAATCTCCAGGTAATCGCGCACGTCTTCCCAAATTTGCGGGGCGTCGGGATCTTCCCAGTCGCCGTCATGGTTACCGCGGATGAGCGTCGCATTCTTGCATTCGATACGCTCGCGCAGGCGCACCGCCTCCGCCATGGGCAAGCGATACGTAAAGTCTCCCAGGATATAGAGGCGGTCGTCCGCAGCCACGCACTCATTGATGGCATCGATGACCTTGCGGTTCATCTCCTCGACCGAATCAAACGGTCGATCCATGTCGTGCAAGATATTCGTATCGCCCAGGTGCAGGTCGGCGGTAAACCACATCATCGTCTATGCCCTCATTTCGCAATGCATCCAACTCGTGCTAAGTATACAGACACAGCGATGCGGCGGTTAGCCAAAGAGCCCGCCGAACAGTCCGCGGCGGCACTCGTCCTTTTTATTCGAACCTTTGCCCTGGGCGTTCTTATCCTTTTGCTTTTTGCGATCCTGCTCCAGCTCATCGTCATCGAGTAGCATATCCCACTCAAACGGATCATCCGTCAAATCGAACAGGTCATCGTCGTCAAGCATGGCAGCCTCCCTTACCGATTAGCGGGCATCCACCACATAGAGGCCAACGCGCACCTGGTGCCACGGGCTGCGCTCGGGGGCAACCTGTTGCACGCGGGCCTCAAACACGTCCTCGTGGCCGTAATACATCATCAAGGACAGTGGACCGACCTCGTTTCCCGGAACGCAGCCAAGTTTGGTCTTGCCATAGTAGATCGCAACTGCCTCGGGATCATGGGGATTATCGCGCTCGGCACACAGTGTCAGTTTATCGCCCGCTTTAAGATCGCCTAGGACCAAAGCGCCGTCGGCATATTGAAATCCTGCGATATGAAACGACAGAAGAACACGCGAAGGCTCGTACATAGCAGCTCCTCTAACGGCCGGATAAACCGGTGTGTAACCTTATTGAGAAGTCTACGGTCCCGTGCGGACACAAATACATCCTGTCTGCGTCCTTCAATCGTTTGCCTCAACGCTTGCGCGACAGAACGCTTGCAGATAAGATAGGAACACGGATGGCACCCGTTGCCGCGGGTCTTGCCAACTCCGATACACGTTTTCATCGTGAGAAGTGGCCGTCTTCGCTTACGCGGGGGCGGCTATTTCATTCGGCCGATAAACAGACCGAGTTCGATAGCCGCAATCAACAACGCCAATAACGAAATAACATCGCTTACGTTCATACCAAATCCCTTCTAAAGGGAGTTGGCCCATCCGTGCTCCATAACAGTAGTCTAACGCAAAATGCAGGTAATAGGAACACTTGTTCGTATTACCTGCGCCCTTTTCTAATGCACAAACATGCGCACGAACTTGTGCTTCCAGCTTGCGTAGGGCGCATACCGAAACGGCACGTCCAGCCAAGTTGCCTTGTTCACGATACTCTTCTTGTGGCTAAACGTATCGAAGCTCTCGCGTCCATGGTACTGCCCCATACCGCTCGCGCCCATGCCGCCAAAGCCCATATGGCTCGTAGCCAAGTGCATGATCGTGTCGTTGACACAGCCACCGCCAAAGGGCACGTAACGCACGAAGCGCTGCTGAGCCGCACGGTCCTGGCTAAAGATATACAGGGCCAGCGGCGTCGGACGATCCGTAATAAACGCTTCGGCCTCGTCTAGGCTCTCAAACGTCAGCACCGGCAAGATGGGACCGAAGATCTCCTCCTGCATCACGGCGTCATCGGGGGTCACGCCGTCTAGGATCGTCGGCTCAATCTTGAGCGACGACTCGCGCGCGGTACCTCCCAGCACAACCTTGTCGGGGTCGATCAGCCCGCGTACGCGCGCGAAATGCTTGGCGTTGACAATATGCCCGTAATCCTCGTTATCGAGCGGATGCTCGCCAAACATACGGCGGACCTCTTCCTTGATGAGGCCCAGCAGCTCGTCGTGCACGCGCGTATCGACCAGCAGGTAGTCGGGCGCCACGCAGGTCTGCCCTACGTTGAGCCATTTGCCAAAGGCGATACGCCGTGCCGCGACCTTCAAGTTTGCCGTCGCATCCACGATGCAGGGGCTCTTGCCGCCCAGCTCAAGCGTCACGGGCGTGAGGTTTTTACTCGCGCGCTCCATGACGAGCTTGCCGACCGGAACGCTACCGGTAAAGAAGATCTTGTCCCAGCACTCATCGAGCAACGCTTCGTTCTCGGCGCGCCCGCCCTCGACAACCGTCACCAGGCGCGGATCAAATGCCTCTTCACAGATTTGCTTGAGCACCGCGCTCGATGCCGGAGCATAGGCACTCGGCTTGATGACCACGGTATTGCCCGCGGCAAGGGCGCCGGCGAGCGGCTCGAGTGTTAGCAAAAACGGGGAGTTCCACGGAGCCATGATGAGCGTGACGCCATAGGGCACGGCTTGCGTTTTGCACGCGCTCACGGCGTTGGCAAGGTCACACGGACGCAGGCGCGGACGACTCCATCGAGCCACGTGAGCGATCTGATGACGAATCTCGGAAAGCGACGTGCCGATCTCGCACATATATGCCTCGTCATGCGACTTTCCCAAATCGGTCTTGAGTGCATGGGCGATATCGGCCTCGTGCGCCCGTACCGCATCGCGTAAACTCACGAGCGCGCGACGTCGGGCATCAACATCAAACGTAGCGTGCGTTTTAAAGTAAGTGCGCTGATCGCCGACGATGCGCGCAATTTCCTCGGTGTTCATGGCACCCTCCTAGTTCTTGTCCTCAAACATACCACCCGCGACGACCTCGTACATACGCTCGAGCTCCAAGCGGTCCATCAAAAGCGGAACGGGGTACAGCGGATTGGCCTCGGCATCGGCATGCGCCGCCATCTCGGGAATGTCGGAGCGGCGAATGCCCGAGACATATTTGGGGATTCCCAGGATCTCGTTCATGCGGTCGACCCAATCGATAAAGGCCTCGGCCGCAAGACTATCCTGCGCGGTAGCCGGCGCAATGCCCGCCATGCGAGCAAGATCGGCAAGCTTGGGGGCGGCGGCGTCACCATAAGCGCGAAGCATGTGCGGCAGGATGATCGCGTTGGCCAAACCGTGCGGAATTCCGTATCGGCCGCCCAGACTGTGCGCGATGGCATGCACATATCCGACATAGGAGCGGGTAAACGCAACGCCCGCCTTATACGCCGCCGAAAGCATATTGCGACGAGCGCGCATGTCGTCACCATGTTCATAGGCCTCGAGCAAATTGTCGTGGATAAGCTGCACCGCCTGTCGCGCCATCTTGCGCGTATAGGGCGTGGTGCTTCGCCCGATAAAGGCCTCAACGGCATGCGTCAGGGCGTCCATGCCCGTCTGCCCCGTAATGGAAGCGGGCAAGCCGCACGTAAACTCGGGGTCGTGGACTGCAAAACGCGGGATGAGCACAAAGTCGTTAATGGGGTATTTGTAGTGCGTCCCGTCATCGGTAATTACCGCCGCAAGCGTGACTTCGCTTCCCGTACCGGCGGTAGTGGGAACGGCGATGAGCAGCGGCAGGCGACGATGAATCCGCAGCAGGCCACGCATCTTGTTGATGGGCTTGTTTGGCTGCGCAATGCGTGCGCCCACGCCCTTGGCACAGTCCATGGCCGAGCCACCGCCAAAGCCGATAATGGCCTGGCAGGCGCTCTCTCGATACAGGGACGCCGCTTCTTCCACGTTTGAAACCGTGGGGTTTGCACGCGTTTCGGCATAGACCGTAACGCCAATCCCCCTGCATGCGAGCGCCGTCTCGAGCGGTGCCGTGAGCCCCAGACGGGCAATGCCGGGATCCGTCACGATAAGGACCTTCTGGATCGAGCGCTTTTGAAGCACCGCGGGCACATCCTCGGCATGCTCTAAAATGCGCGGCTCGGTATAGGGCAGGATCGGCAATGCAATGCGAAAAACCGTCTGATATGTTCGGCACCAGGCACGACGGGCTAGATGCATAAAGGAAACTCCTTCATTTGTTGATAGGTCAACATTTGCTCGCCCGATTGTACTCAGCGGCGGTCAAAGACGGCCTGCCAATCGTTAATCAATCAACATCTTCATATCTCAAAATTGTTTTATTAAAAATCATTCCTAATAGGCTTCACATTTGGTTGCATTTATGGATAATAGAACTCGTCAAGACGCACGTCCGGAGAGGGCCCTTACGGGACCGGACGAGCGCACAATCGCCATCGATCGAAAGGATCGAATCATGAAGTTTGTTTGCCCCGTTTGCGGTTATGTGGAAGAGTTCGACGGCGACCAGCTGCCCGAGGATTTTAAGTGCCCCCAGTGCGGCGTTCCCGGTTCTCGTTTCCTGAAGCAGGAGGAGGGTCAGCTCGAGTGGGCTGCCGAGCACGTCGTGGGCGTCGCCAAGATGGAGGGCGTCTCCGAGGACATCGTTGCCGACCTGCGCGCCAACTTTGAGGGCGAGTGCTCCGAGGTCGGTATGTACCTGGCCATGAGCCGTGTGGCCCACC